>JAEEGL016083650.1_pt1 | contig 21092 bp, 12 predicted proteins | sample 9134231 | NCBI WGS metagenome assembly JAEEGL01 (sample SAMN16246548, study PRJNA631951) | gut metagenome | biome: gut microbiome; feature: rumen; material: fiber-attached | host: Bos | place: Iran: Karaj | collected 2018-10 | reverse complement strand
CTGCTGGTCGAAAGGGGCTTCGACATGGTCAGAAGCCTGGGATTCACCCTTATCATGTGCATCGCACAGCTTCCGGGCTATTTCAGCGCTGCATACCTCGTGGAACGCGTCGGACGCAAGCCCATCATGATAGTGTATTTCCTGGGTACGGCTCTGGCGTCATGGCTGTTCGGGCACGCCGGATCGGAAGATGCCGTCCTAGCCTCAGGCTGCTTGCTGTATTTCTTCGCCCTCGGGGCGTGGGGATGCGTATACTCGTACACGCCGGAGGTCTATCCCACCGACGTCCGCGCATCAGGATCCGGATGGGCATCTGCTTTCGGCCGCGTCGGTGCGTTCATTGCGCCGTTCATAGTTCCGGCGCTGTATGGGCTGTACGATAAGGACGTCGGTTTCATGATGGTATTCGCGGTCCTCACCGCATGCTTCATCGCCGTAGCCGTCGTCGTCGCCATATTCGGCAGAGAAACGAAGAATTCGGACCTCGCAGACATTTCCGGATGATTTTTCCCGCCCCCGATGGAGGGGGCAACCAATTTTTATATCGCAATTATTAAAGCGTAATGGGCTTACGGTCTTCAAAGCCTGTTCGGAGCCCAGAGTTCGCATGCTATTCGACAGACATTCAGCCAAAAGATTCGAAGATCTAGTTCTTGAGAGCGGTTCTGACCCAGAGATGAGCAATGCCGCCGAGATCGGGAAGGTCATATACCAGCTGATCGAGGGCGAAGAGAAAGTGCGGATAGCGAAATATATCGGGGGCAAATCCTCATGCGCCATACCAGACAGCATCTCCGTGGCGAAAAAACGGTATACGATAACCGAAATAGGCCAAAAAGCGTTTTCTGGATGCGCTTCCCTTTGCTCCATCGAGCTTCCCGATTCTATCGAGACCATTGAGAACCTCGCTTTCGAGGGATGCACCGGCCTCAAAGAGATTGAGATCCCGAAAGGAATCAGAAACATACGCGGCGAAGCTTTCCGCGGCTGCTCCGGACTTGAAAAGGTCCGCATGAAGAACAGCCCCGAAGTAATTGGCAGATATGCTTTCGAAGGATGCACCAAACTGAAGGAGTTCGCCGTCGAAAAAGGGAAAGGAAGATACGAATCCGATTCCTCAGGAATGCTTTATGACTCCGACATGGAGCGCCTTTTCCGCGTGCCTTACGCCATGGAAGGCGGCGTGAACGTGCCTCCCGGGGTCAAAGAGATTGCCGGAGGAGCTTTTTCTGGGTGCAGAAATGTCACCGGGATCAAAATACCGGATAGCGTCAGGAGAATAGGGGACAGGGCGTTCACCGGATGCGGAAGGCTGGCTCTCCTCTACGTCGATCCGCGCAACGAACATTATCGCTCCGATCTCCAAGGGATTCTGTACGATTCAAAGGTGACAGAGGTCTTCAAAGCGCCCAACAGCATCGTCGGCGCGTTGGAGATCCCCGATACTGTCAAAACGATACACATGAACGCTTTTGAGGGATGCTCCAAACTCATCTCGGTCTCCATCCCCTGCTCGACGTCGTCCATCGAAGATTCGGCGTTCGAAGGGTGCTCGGGGATAAGAGTGGTATCGTTCGGGAACGGCGTCAAATCCATCGGGGACAACGCTGTCAGAGGATGCTCGTCCATCACGACCGTGGAATTGCCGGAGACCGTAGAAGAGATAGGCCAAGGGGCTTTCTCAGGATGCTCGCGCCTATCCGCGGTGTCCATGCCTTTCGGCGTAGACGTCGGCAAAGAGGCGTTTCCCACGAATGTGGAGATGACTCTCGAACGATCGCTGCTTCCATAAACTTCTCGGAAGAGAAAGAACCTAAAATGTGATGGCGTTCACTGCGGCATGGACAGAAAGAAACTTTTCAGAAGCATTGAGGGCGCCGTGAGGAGCCTCGATGGCCTTCCCGAAGCCATGGAAAAAGCCGGGTTCAATGGAAAGGACGTCAAATTGGTGGGATACATGGTGTCTGGGGCCCGCGGTGAATTGGCCGAAGCCATCGGCGCCGAAGATTCTGCCGTCTCGGAGGTGGCCATCTCCAGGATATCCGACGAGCTGTCCCTTGAGAAGGGAGTTGTGAGGTCCCTGGTCAGAGACATGAGGGAGGCTATCCACGGCCCGGAAAAGAAACCGGAGAAAACGCAGGATGATTCGGCCCTGACGATCAAAAACGCAGGGAACAACGCTTACATCGGAGGCGCCGGGTTCGTTTTCAGGCCGATGCCTTCGGTAAGAAACGCATATTTTCTGGCAAAATACGTCGGAGAGGAGGCGGAAATCCGCGTTCCGGAAAAGGTCCGCATGGGCAGAGTCGAAGGAACGGTCACCGGCATAGGCGAGAACGCATTCAGAAGGACGGCTGGAGTATCGATCATCCTCCCGAAAACCATATCCAGCATAGGAGCCAACGCTTTTGAGGGATGCGAAAGGCTCAGATCAGTCAGCATACCGCCTGAGATTGATTACATCGGAGCGGGAGCCTTCAGGGATTGCCCGCAGCTCGAATCAATAGAACTCGGGAAGGGATGCGCCAAATTCAGATCGAACCCCGACGGCATCATCTACAGCGCCGATGGGAAATCCCTTCTCCATGTCCCGGGCGCGATCTCTGGACACGTGGACATCGATTCCGGGACGGAAAAGATAGCTGACAGCGCCTTCTGGGGATGCGGAAAAATCGAGTCGGTATCCATCCCGGAGGGAGTGACATCGATAGGAACCTCGGCATTCACCGAATGCTCCGGACTCAGAACAATCGAACTCCCCGCATCGCTGGAATCCATGGGGGAATATGCTTTCGGGCAGTGCGATTCTCTCGGTTCCATAACGGTTGCGGCAGGGAGCGCCCATTTCTCTTCCGAAGGAGGCGTGCTGTACAGCAAAGACGGGAAGACGCTGATAAGGTTCCCGGGCGGCATCTCCGGGAGCTTCGAAGTTCCGAATGGAGTCGATATCATAGGCAAAGCCGCGTTCTCCGATTGCGAAGGGATAAAATCGGTGTCCATGGGATCGGTGATCGAAATCGGAGATGACGCATTCAGAGGATGCTCCGAGCTCGGATCAGCCGAATTAGGGCAAAATCTAGTTTCTTTGGGAAAATATTCGTTCATGGGATGCGCGTCTCTGAGATCGATCTTCCTGCCCGACAGCGTCAGAAAGATAGGCACATGGGTCTTCGGAGAATGCTCGTCGCTGACGGAAGCAAGCATCCCGGACGGCCTTGAAACCAACATGACGTCTTTCCCTGAGACGACCAGAGTGACCAAGAGATGAGGTCACGGAGACTCCGTTCCGAAAGCCCGAACAGTATTAAAAATGGCAAAAGCGATGCCCCGCCATCAGCCTCATCGGAGGCGTCGAAATAGGAGAAGATTCTGATGGACAGCAATAAGCGCCCCGAATCCATGGAACGCATAACCTCTCCCGCTCTGGCGAAGGGATTCATATCGGAAGCGGTTGAGAGCCTCAGGAAACAGATAGGCAGCGGAAACGTCATCCTGGCGCTGTCCGGCGGCGTCGATTCCTCGGTCGTCGCCGCGCTTCTTATCAAAGCCGTCGGCAAGCAGCTGACATGCATACACGTGAACCACGGCCTTCTCAGAAAGGGAGAGCCGGAGCAGGTGGTCAAAGTGTTCCGCGACCAGATGGACGCGAACCTCATATACATCGATGCCACGGATCGCTTCCTCGGAAAGCTTGAGGGCGTATCCGATCCGGAGCAGAAAAGGAAAATCATCGGAGCTGAATTCATCCGCGTTTTCGAGGAGGAGGCCCGCAAATTGGAGGGCGTCAAATTCCTCGCCCAGGGCACTATCTACCCTGACATCATCGAAAGCAAAGGCGTGAAAGCCCACCACAATGTGGGAGGCCTTCCCGAAGATCTGGGATTCGAGCTTTGCGAACCCGTCAAATTCCTTTACAAAGACGAGGTCCGCGTCGTCGGCAAAGAGCTTGGGCTCCCGGACAGCATGGTCTATCGCCAGCCATTCCCCGGCCCGGGATTGGGTGTCAGGTGCACGGGAGCCATCACTCGCGAAAGGCTCGAGGCCGTCCGCGAATCCGACGCCATCCTCCGCGAAGAATTCTCCAAAGCCGGATTGGAGGGCAAAGTGTGGCAGTATTTCACTGTGGTTCCTGACTATCGCTCGACCGGCGTGAGAGAGGGCGAGCGGTGCTGGGATTGGCCGGTCGTCATCCGCGCCATAAACACCAAGGATGCCATGTCCGCGACAATCGAGGAGATCCCATATCCTCTTCTGAAAACCATCACCGATCGCATCCTTTCGGAGGTCAAAGGCGTCAACCGCGTCCTTTACGACCTCTCGCCCAAACCCTGCGCCACCATAGAGTGGGAATGAGCGGAAAGGCCAGAGAACGCATCTGACGGCGCTCTCTGGCGCTCCGCCGCATTTCTGAGCCGTCTAAGGGACCGAAAGTATATACTATGCGCTAGGTGATTACAAACTCGTGATAATCGGGCGCTTGTTAGCTTTAATTTTTGCCATCGTTTCAATGGTGTCGCTAGCTGTCCCAAGCGCCTTGACGGAAAACGAGAAACCCAGCGCAATTCTCGTTTCTGCCCCCGCTAAAACCCCAAAATTCTCCGAAACCGTTTCGATTCTGGTTGCGTACCAATCGACAGCAGAACCTTATCTGACGACCGCCAAACGCCTTAACGACCGCGCTATGCAATTCTCTCCCCTGTGATATCATGATTTTCGGTAAGACCAAACTGATAAATGAGCTGAAGAAAAATCTCGCCGAAAAGGAATCCCAGCTCAAAGCGTCCAACGATCTGATGAAAGACGCTCAGAACGAACTGATACAATTCCAAAAGAAAGCCGCCGCCGCCAAATCCGAGCTCCAAGACGAATTGGGCAAGAAAGAAGCTGAGATCAAGGATCTGAAGAACTCGAACGAGGCTCTGAAGAAAGCGGCTAGCAAAGCCGAATCCGAAATCAAATCCAAAGCTGCCGACACGGCGAAAGACGCCCTTTCCGAGGCTAAAGCAGGATTGGGATCGGCTGAGTCCGGCTCATCCGCGCTCGATTCCCAAATCGGATCCCTGAAAGGGAAACTGAAATCCCTGGAAGAAAAACTTCTGTCAAAAGAGAAGGAAGCGGCCTCTCTCGTGGAGTCGCTCAATCTCACCAAAGAAAAATTGGCGTCCAAGGAAGCCGAAGTGGAAAGCAAGAACGTTGCCATCAAAAAGCTGGAGAGCCTGGTAGCAGAGAAAGATTCCAAACTGACGGATGCCAAGAAAAAAATCGAAGCCCTCATCGGTAAAGCGCTGCCAGAAGAACCGGAGGATGACAGCGAGACCTACAACGTCAGATTCGTTGCCGACGGCAAAGTGATTTCCGAAGTCCAGATGTCTTCCGAAGATGATTCCTACAAAATACCGCCGATTCCGGAGAAAGAAGATTTTGCCGCTGAATGGCAGTACGAGCAGGACGGAAATGACGTCACCGTAACCGCCGTCTATGTCCCTATCGCATATGACCTCGTCTTCTTCGTCGACGATGCCAAATACTGCGAGATGAAGGCGTCCGCAGAGGATAAGATCGAAGTTCCGCCGGTTCCGCAGAAAGAGGACTACGTCGGAGAGTGGGAATACACCATCATCGACGGCAACGAGGTCCGCATCGACGCCATGTACCGCCCCATAGAGTACGTCGCCGAGTTCTACGCCGATGGGCAGAAAGTCGCGGAAAAGACCCTGTCCGTATGCTCATGCGAAGACATCCCGGAAGTCCCCGCAAAGGAGGATTACGCGGGCGAATGGATTTACGAGATCGAAGATGAGGGAAAGGTCAGGGTCGATGCCCTGTATTCCCCTAAAGTATACGACCTCATGTTCTTCGTCGACAACGATCTGATCGACGAAATGAAAGTCTCGGTCGGAGAGAGCATCACCCTTCCTGCGGTCCCCGCCAAGGAGGATTACACAGGCGAGTGGGCTTATACGGTGATCGATGGCAACACCGCCAGAATTGATGCCATGTATTTCCCCAAGACTTATGAGGCGGAATTCTACGCCGACGGCAAGAAGATCGCCGAAAGGACTCTGGCGCCGAACATACACAACGATGTCCCGGAGATTCCCGCCAAAGAGGATTTCGATGGGGAATGGCAATACGAAAACGTCTCAGACGGGAAGATCAGAGTGGACGCCGTCTACAAGCCTGTGGAATATGATCTGGTATTCTTCGTTGACGACAACAAATATTGCGAACTCAAATCTGTCTCCTCTGAGAAGATAGCGCTCCCGAATGTCCCTCCCAAGGAAGGATACACCGGAGAGTGGGTATACACCGTCGTTGACGGCACTTCCGCAAGGATAGACGCCCTCTACACGCCGATCGAGGAAGGATGCTGCTCCGACTCGGATGAAGAGGAAGGGATCCTCCTCACATTCTATGTCGACGGGAAGAAATGCGGCGAGAAACTGATCACCAGCGAGGAAGACATCAAAAACGTGCCTCCTGTTCCGAAGAAAGAGGATTATGAAGGCAGATGGGAATACGAGCAGACCGGCGCCGATACCGGAGATATGGTCGCTGTGTACACGCCTATCGAATACCGCATGTCATTCTTCGTGGACGGCGAGAAATATGCGGAAGCAGTCATGACCGCGGAAGACGACAAATCCGTCATCCCTGAAGTGCCTTCGAAGCCCGGGTACACCGGCGAATGGCAATACAAGAAAGGCGACGACAACAACGTCACCGTAATTGCGGTATACACCGCGGAATGAAATCTTTGGGGGGATAGCCCCCCATTTTTTGTTTTCGATTCTCACATATTGGCGGCCGTTCTTACGCTCGCGGAAAGCGCGTCGGCATCCAGCTCCTCCAGATCGAAATACAGCGCATCCAGATGCGATGCCAGCTCCGATGCGCTGTCGAAAAGCCTGAATCCGTTTCCGGTGTTGACCACTATCCATTGGGTCCCCGGTATGCTGATGGAATCCGCGATTTCCCTGGCCTCTTTGTTGGGGTCGGCGCCTTCTGTGGACGCCACGTTGGATCTCCCGTCGGTCATCAGGACTATGAAGCATCTCTCGCCGGGATGCGTTCTCGAATAGGATGTCATGTACTCTTCCACGGAGATCAGCGCCGCCGACAGGGGAGTCCTGCCTCCCGTAGGTATGTCCTCCAGAAGCTTGTATCCGTATTCCACTGACCTGGTGGGCGGGAGAAGCACTTCGGCGGACCTCCTCCTGAATATCATGAGACCGACTCTGTCGCGCTTCACATAGCTGTCCTTCAGCATGGAAAGCACGGCGCCTTTGACGGCGGCCATCCTCCTTCTCGCCCCTATGGATCCGCTGGCATCCACGACGAACATGACGGTGCACCCTGCGCGAACCCTTCTGACTTTCTCTCTGATGTCGGAATCGCGGACCTCTATGCGCATATCGCCGGACCCTTGGCCCTTATGCGACAATGCGGCCGCCCTTATCGTCGCTCCCAAGGCGATGTCCTGCGTCTTACCGTCGGGAATTCTGGACGATACCTGCCTCCCTGATGCGCCTTTGCATTCCATCTCCGAGCGGCGCCCTTTCCTGCTTCCGGACTGTTTGCGCGGAGCTTTACCTTTCCCCATATAATCTATGACCCTGAACTGGCGGCCGACCTCGAACATCATGTCATCCAGACGGGGGAGCTCCAACGGAGTCTCGGAATGCTCCTCGCGATTGTCGTCATGCTCCTCCTGTTCTCCGTCTTGTGGCGGATCTTGGGGCGGGGGCTGATCTGGCTCGTCCCCATCATCGGGAGGCTCTTCGCTATCCTCTTCCTCTGGCGGAGGGCTCTCCGGCGGAGGCTGATCGTATTTTCTCCTGTGGACCAGGCACATAGCCGTGGCGCGCTCGACGTCCTTCCTGGTGACTTTGTCCCTCCTGTCCAACGCGGCCAAAGCGATGGCGACGTTCGTCACGGCGATATCTCCGCGGATGCCTTCCGCGCCGAGCCTGTCGCAAAGCTCTGAGATAATCAGGCGGAGCTCATCGGAGATTTCGACCAAAGGGACGATCTCTTCTGCATAGGAAATCGAAGCGCGCTCCTTCTCCTGGTCTTCCTCGAATGAAGCGCCGAATCCTTCGCTTCCATCGTCGAAGGATATGCGACGCGACAGTATTTCTTTCCTGGATTCCGCGTCGTCCTGGGAGGAAACCACCACGCATATGTCGAAGCGATCCAGAAGATGCTCGCTCATCTCGCGCTCATCAGGATTCATCGTGGCCACCAAAGTGACGTCAACCTCCGAGACGTCGGAGACCCCGTCGCGCTCGGTCCTGATAGAACCCGATATGACCGCGTCGAGGAGCGATATCGCCAGCTTCTCATCCATCAGATTGATGTCGTCCACGAACGCGAATCCTCCGTTCGCCTCGGCTATGAGCCCTTTCTCAAGGCGCACCTCTCCCGAATCCAGAAGATGCCCCATATCAACGGAGCCGAACAGCCTCCCCTCATCCACATTGGACGGGATGTTGACTGCCGCTTTCCCTGTCAGGCCGCCGAGAGACCGGCAGAGGACTGTTTTGGCGGTCCCGGAAGGGCCTCTGATCAGCGCTGTGCGGATGTTCCTGCTGCATGCGACGCATTTCAGGGCGTCCTTGGCCGCATCCATGCCAAAAACGGCAGAGAAAGGATAGGTCAGAGACTTTCCAGACATCTGCTGAGTTCCTCGCGGTCGATTGAAGAATCCTCGAATGGGCGCCTCCTCATGCGATGCGAAAGCACCAAACCGGCGACGGAGATTATGTCGTCGGAGATTATGCGATCCCTCCCTTCGAAAGCCGCGTTGGCTCTGGCCGCTTTCATCATGACTATGTCGGCTCTGTGGCCGTCTATGCCGAAATGGGAGGTGACGCTCACGACGCCGTCAAGAACTTCCGGACCCATATTCACCGAGCGCACGCGGGAAATGGCATCTGAGATGCGCGAACGGAGATTCTCAGTCTCTTCAGACTTGGAACTGACGTATTTTTCTGGGGAATCGTCGTATTCCAGCCTTCTTCTCACGATTTCCGCCCTGATCTTCGGGTCATGCTCCCCCTTGATATCCACGGATAAGCCGAACCTATCCAAAAGCTGAGGCCTGAGATCCCCTTCCTCGGGATTCATAGTCCCCACCAGCACGAATCTGGAAGGGTGGGAGAACGAAATGCCTTCCCTTTCCACGTAATTGACGCCCATAGCAGCGGAATCCAACAGCATATCTACGATGTGGTCGTCCAAAAGGTTGACCTCATCGATGTACAGAAGATTCCCGTTGGCGCGCGCTAGAACCCCTGGCTCAAACCTTTTCTCGCCGGTTTTGAGCGCGTGCTCTATGTCGATGGTCCCTGCGACTCTGTCTTCGGTGGCCCCGAGAGGCAGCTCGACAACCTCCATCGTGGTCTCCTCGATTCTTAGCGTCCCTTCCTCGAACTTTTTCCTGCACGATTCGCACATAGAGTCCGGATCGGATGGGTCGCAGCGGAACATGCACCCCGCCGAAACCTTTCTGCGGGGGAGAACCCCGCCCAAAGATCTCACCGAAGTGGATTTGGCCGTCCCTTTCTCCCCTTTCAGGAGTACGCCGCCTATCCCGGGGTCAATGACATTCAAAATAAGCGCTCTCTTCATCTCTTCCTGGCCGACTATGTCGACGAACGGAAAAACTGCGTTTCTGCGGCTCAAACGATCCCCCTTAAACGTTGGATATAATCTCCGATATAATATAAAGGTCGTCCACAATCCAAGGCTGAGCGCATCCCATCCAAGATGGGGCGGAGCGGAGGATTCAGATGAAAGCGGTGTTCCTTTCCATTCAGTCGATGGACGCATCCATTTTCCCGGATTTGGCTGCGGACATCAGAGAATCTGGCATAGACGTATGGGCCAGCGGATACAACCATGATGCCGTGGAATCGGATCCTCTGGCATACCACAGGCTTGTGGAAGACACTGTCGAAGCCGACATCGTTTTCATAAGGTGCATGGCTGACCCGTCTAAATTCTCAAGGTTCCCCGAGTATGAGAAAACTCTGAGAAAATGCGAAGGTTTGGTCCTTTTCCATTCTAAAAACCCGGAAGTTCGCCTGATGTACCGGGACCTTTTCGCCGGGGACGACAAGGATTTCATCTCTATGTCCCGGTATGCAGACCTCAAGGGCAAGGAAAACGATCGCGCCCTTCTCCTGTACGCTTACCGGATGATGACCGGGGATGAGATAGATGTGCCTGAGCCAATTGTGAACAGAGCCGACGGCATATATCATGCTGGATTCCCCAAGGACATAACGAAAGAGGAATACCTCGGATCGCTGAAGGAAGGGCCCGTCGCGGGGATTCTTTTCCCTTCGAATCTATGGCTCTACGGGAACCTGAGCCACGTGGACGCTCTCGTCGATGGGTTGGAATCCCGTGGCATGGGCGCCATCCCGGTATTCTACACGCCTTCCGCCGGATCGGTCTCCGAGAACAGGCCTGCGGCGGATGTGGCAGAAGAATACTTCGTAGTGAACGGCAGACCGCTGATCGACGTGCTGCTCGTGTGCTCTCCGTTCTCGCAGCTGATGCCATCCGCGGCCTCGGCTGATGTCCCCCCTGACAAGAATTTCTTCGGAAAATTGCTGGGAGTGCCGGCGATCCAGGTGATGACATACTCCGGCTCTTTCCCCGACTACGAGATAACAGCCGACGGCCCCGTCAAAGGCGACCTGAAAGCGATGGTATGCTGGCCAGAATTGGACGGCCAGATCATCGGCGTCCCATACGCGGAAACAAAATCCGGCGTGAAGAAAGCGGATCCGATTCCGGATAGAGTTGAACACATCTGCAGATTGGCATGCAATTGGGCCCAATTGGGCAGGAAAAAAGCTGCCGACAGGAAAGTGGCGATTATCATGTACCAAGTCAGCCCCGGGTCCGAACGCATAGGAAACGCCGGGCCTTTGGATGCGCCGGCCAGCGTCGTGTCTCTGCTGAAGGCGATGAGGGATGCGGGATATTCCCTGGGCGAAGTGCCGGAGGACTCCAGAGAGCTCATGGACAGGATTCTCGCCGGGATCACATACGATTTCGGAAATAGGAGTGACCAAGAGATAGCTGAGAAGGCCCCTGCGGCCATATCCGAAAAGGAATACGCCAGTTGGTACGGGGAGGTCCCTGCGTTCGACAGAGATAGGATGGAGGATCGCTGGGGGAAAGCCCCGGGATGCGTCGCATCGGCCAAAGGGAAGATGATAGTTCCCGGATTCGTATGCGGAAATGCGATAGTGACCTTGCAGCCTCCAAGAGGATGGGGCCAAGGAGCCGATGAGCTGTGCCACGATCCGGTCCTCCCTCCTCAGCATCAGTACTTGGCGTTCTACAGATGGCTGAACAGATCCTTCGGAGCGGATGCCGTGATACACATGGGGACGCATGGCACCTTGGAATGGCTCCCGGGAAGGGCGTCTGCGCTCTCCGGGAAATGCTATCCGGATGTCATCCTGGATTCTATCCCGAATATCTACCCGTATATGATCGACGACCCGGGCGAAGGGCTGCAGGCGAAGAGACGCTCCGAAGCGGTTCTGGTGGGGCATCTCAACGCCACGATGGCCAGAGCCGGGCTGCATGACGGGATGCTCAGGTTGGATTCCCTTATCCAGGAGTACGTGTCGATGGGCGTCGGGACGGCTCCCAGAAAGAACGCCGTTCTCGAAGAGATTCTGGAGGCGGCCCGCGAAGAGAACCTGCTGGAAGATCTGGGACTCGATGAGAGTGCGAGCATCGACGATCTGAGGGAGAAGATCTGGAAGCTCCACGAACTGATAGACGAGGCCAAGGACGCTCTGATCAGAGACGGATTGCATGTGCTGGGCAAAGTTCCCGAAGGCAATCTGATGACCGAATTCATCTACTCCATGACGAGGATGGCCAACGGAAGCGCCCCTTCGCTGAGGGAATCGGTTGCTGATTCGATGGGCGAAAGAGGAAAGGATCTGGATGCCGCCGACGCTGCCACGATGGAGCTCATAGAAAGCATCCGCCTCTCCGGTTTCGATCCTGACGAAGCGGAAAGGATCTGCAGGGAGAAATTCCCGAACTGCACTGATGGGCTTGTCGTCTCGGCAAGGTTCGTCTGCGACAGGCTGCATCCGGCTTTGGAAGGCACCGCCGGCGAGATAACTTCGGTCATGGACGCCCTGGCAGGAGGATACGTCTATCCTGGCCCCTCGGGAGCGCCCACGCGCGGCAACGCCCATATACTTCCGACAGGAAGGAACTATTACGGCCTCGACCCCGACACGATCCCCACCCGCTCGGCGTGGGAGGTCGGAAAGAACATGGCAGACCAGATGATCTCCCGCTACATCGACGACAGAGGGGAATTCCCCAGGGAGATCGGATTCATCATATGGGCCACAGACACATTCAAAAGCGGCGGCGATGACGTTGCGTATATACTCTGGCTGATGGGAATCAGACCTATCTGGTCTCCCGACGGCCCGTCGGTAACCGGCCTCGAAGTCATCCCGCTTGAAGAGCTTGGGCGCCCCAGAGTCGACGTCTCGGTCCGCATCACCGGATTGTTCAGGGATGCGTTCCCGAATCTGATAGACCTTCTGGACGATGCCGCGAAGATGGCCATGGCTTTGGACGAGACCGATGAGGACAACGCCATCGCGGCCAATCTGAGGAAAGATCTGGTGGAAAGCATAAGCCAAGGGATACCGGAGGATGAAGCACGCATGCGCGCGTCCGTGAGGATATTCGGCTGCCCTCCCGGAGCATACGGACCGGGAGTCAACCACCTGATAGAATCGAGCAGATGGCAGACCGTGAAGGATCTGGCTGATTCCTATGTGGCATGGGGAAGCTACGCCTACGGCAGGGGAGTCTTCGGGAGGCAGATGAAAGACGAATTCGTGAGGCGGTTCTCCAAAGTCGGGGCAACAGTCAAGAATATGCCAGACAGAGAGATAGACCTGATAGACATCGATGACGTCTACGGATATCTGGGCGGATTGAACGCGTTCGTGAAGGCTTACGGCGGCGATTCCGTATCATACATGGGCGACAGCTCCGACCCGAACAAGACCAAACTCCGCAGCCTCGGCGAGGAGATGAAGTTCGTCTTCCGCAGCAAGCTTCTGAACCCGAAATACATCGAAGGCATGAAAAGGCACGGATACAGGGGAGCGGCCGAGATGGTGAACGTCATCGAGCACTCCTTCGGGATGGACGCGACCTCGGATGTCATGGACAAATGGATGTACGACGGGATAGCGGAGAAATATCTCCTCGACAAGGACGTCTGGGATTGGATGGAGAAGGAGAACCCATATGCCGCCGCGGAGATACTGGACCGTCTGGGCGAGGCGATATCGCGCGGCATGTGGGAAGCCGACGACGATATGAAAGAGAAACTGGAGAGGCTCTCGGAGATGGCGGAAGAGAGGCTCGAAGACCTTACGGATTGATACCATGAAGATAGTGAGCATTTCCATAGGAGCCAATCATGGGCACGATTTCGATGGCGCCGCGATCAGGCTGCGCGAAGAAGGATACGATGTCGAGGTCGTGGGAGCAGATTCCTGCGACATGGATGCGGACGTATTGTTCAACAGGAAAATACTCGGCGATGTTCGCGAAAGCGGCATGGTCTTCATCAGGGTCCACGGGGACGTCACTTATTTCAAAAAATTCCCGGTGCTGGGGAAGGAGCTGACCAAAAACGGAATCTGCGCGTTTCTGGTCTGCGACAGCGAAGGGCGCGTTACCAACGAATACCGCCGCCTATTCACCGGCTCGGACGATGATTTCGCGCTTCTGATAAGGTACGTTGTCCCAGGGGGAGAAAACAATTACAGGGCCGCTCTTCTTTGGGCTCTGAACAAGTTCGGAGGAGCGGATGCGGCGCTTCCGGAGCCCGAGATCCCGCCGGCCCAAGGCGCATACCTCCCTGAGAGGCATTACATCCCGATAGACGAGGCGATCGCATCTTTGGACGGCTCCAAACCTAAGATATGCGTCTTCTTCCACCAAAGATTCTGGGTCTCGAACAATTGCGGCGGCCCCGACGGGATGATAAAGGCGCTCAGGGAACGCGGCGCTGATGCCATCGGGATCTTCACGGGAACCTATCCGGACGATGACATCGGAGCGATGGGAATAGGCGCCCTGATCGACAGGTATCTGATAAAAGACGGGAAGCCGGCCGTCGATTGCGCGATACAGACCATGGGTTTCTCGCAGACTCTGAGGCCGAAGGCGGACGCTTTCGAGCAGAAGTGCGACGACAACATGTTCGAGAGGCTTGGCATTCCGATCATCCAGGCGACCCATCTGTATGGCACAGAGGAGAAGTGGAGATCAAGCCCCTATGGGCTCACCAGCTCTGAGATCGCCGGGAACGTCGTAAGCACGGAATACGACGGCCAGATCATCTCGGTGCCTATCGCGGGCTATGAGGTTGAGGAAGACGGCAGCCGCAGATACCATCCCATTGAAGAGAGATGCAGCATGGTCGCCGACATGGCTTATCTGTGGGCTCAGCTGGGCAGAAAAAACAATTCCGAGAAGAAAGTGGCGATTCTGCTTTACATGTATCCTCCGCGGAACGACCTTGCCGGCGGAGCCTCCGGATTGGACACCTTAGAAAGCGTGGCTGAGCTTCTGAAGTCCCTGTCTGCCGCTGGCTATTATCTCGACTGGATACCGGAGAACGGCAGGGAATTGACCGACCGTCTCATATCCGGGATAACCAACGATACATCATGGCTGTCCGATGAGGAGATCGAATCCAGATCTGCCGACAGGATCCCGGCATCCGATTATGAGAGATGGCTTTCTAGAGAGCCGGATTCCATAAGGGAGAAGCTGGAGAGCTCTTGGGGAAAGGCCCCCGGAGACGTGCATACGATCGGCGGCGAAATGCTGATACCAGGATTCATCGACGGGAACGTCTTCGTAGGATTCCAGCCGGACCGCGGTAAATGCGATTCTGAAAGCTATCACGATCCAGACTCCGCTCCGCCCCACCAATATCTGGGATTCTACAGATGGCTCAGGCATACGTTCGGGGCGGATGCGGTCATACACGTCGGCACCCACGGAACCCAGGAATGGCTCCCGGGAAAGAGCGTGGGGCTGTCACGCGAATGCTTCCCCGACGCGGTGCTCGAAGCCCTCCCAGACATCTATCCGTACATCATCGACAACCCCGGAGAAGGGATGCAGGCCAAGCGCAGAGGGTATGCGGCGGTAGTCACGCACATGATACCTGCGATGACCAGGGCCGAGGAATACGATGAGATAGCCGAGCTGGAATCCGTCCTTCAGCTGAGGATGAAGGCGACCGCCACCGACATGTCTGAGAGCGTGAAAGAGACTGATGCCAAGATCGCCGAGATCGTCAGGAAGCTGTCTCTGAATTCCGATCTCAACCTCCCTGACGATCCGGACGAGATCGGCAGGAAAGCCGGGGACATCTACGATTATGTCGTGGAGATCAAGGACGCCCTCATTGCGGACGGGCTCCACATCCTGGGCAAAGCTCCGGAAGGAGAGCTCCTCAAAGAATCGGTTTACAGCATGGTCAGGAACGCGAACGGCGGCGTTCCCTCGATCAGGAACGCCATGGCGCACGATATGGGCTACGAATTCCAGGCCCTACTCCAGAACCCCTCTGGAATCACAGGCGGCCGGCTGAACGGAGAGATAGTCGACGAAATAGACGCGAGATGCCGTTCCGCAATCGGAGATATCGTCGACGGCAAGCCTTGCGATTTGGGAGAGGCATCTTCCGAGACGGCCGAGTTCGTGCGCGGGTTCCTCATCCCCGCGATCAAAGATACCAAGGATGAGATCCGCAGCATATTGGATGCTCTGGAGGGCAGATACGTTCGTCCCGGGCCTTCCGGATGCCCAACGCGCGGAAGGGCCAGAATCCTTCCGTCCGGCCGCAATTTCTATTCCATCGATCCGGATGGGATCCCTTGGAGCTCCAGCTGGGAGATAGGGCGCAGGATGGCCGATCAGATGGCCGAGAAATACGTGGAATCCAACGGCGCCTATCCCAGATCGGTGGGGGTCGTCGTATGGGCCACCGACACCATGCGCACTGGGGGCGACGACATATCCTATGTGCTCTGGCTGATGGGTCTGCGCCCGGTATGGTCCGAATACGGAGGGCGCGTCATGGGATTGGAAGTTGTGCCCCTGGAGGAATTGGGGCGCCCCAGAGTGGACGTGACCCTGAGGATCAGCGGCCTGTTCCGCGATGCGTTCCCGAACCTCGTCGCGATGATAGACGAGGGCGCCAGAACCATAGCCAACCTCGACGAGTCCGACGAGGAGAACGCCATGGCGGCCAACCTGAGGAAGGACGTCCTCGAGGCGGTGCTCTCGGGCATCCCGGAGGATGAGGCCAGAAGAGACGCTCAGATACGCGTGTTCGGAGACGCTCCCGGGCAATACGGATGCGGAGTCAACACTCTGATCACCAACGGAAAATGGAAGACCGCCGAAGACCTCGGCGAATCGTACATCGCCCACGGATGCTACGGATATGGGAAAGGATACGACGGAAAAGCGATGGCGAAGCAGTTCAGGAAAAGGATGGGGTCGCTGGACGTGGCGGTCAAGAACCATAACAACAGAGAGAACGACCTCTTCGACATGGACGATGACTACGATTTCCTGGGCGGGATGATCGCAGCCGTCAAAGCCTCCGGAGGAAGCGCGGAAGCGTTCATGGGTGATTCCTCGGACACTGAGAACCTGAAAGCCCGCACACTGAAGGAGGAATGCGCTTTCGTCTTCCGCAGCAAGATAAACAATCCGAAATGGCTGAACGGGCTGAAAAGACATGGGTTCAAAGGCGCGCTGGAGATTTCCCAGCTCTTCGACTACGTGATGGGATGGAGCGCCACATCGGACGTCATAGAAGGCTGGATGTACGAATCGCTGGCCGAAAAATACGTTCTCGACAAGGAGACCAGGGAATGGATCCTCAAAGAGAACCCGTACGCGATGATTAACATGCTCAACCGCTTGGAAGAGGCCGTATACAGAAAGCTCTGGGATGCCGACGACGAAATGAAAGAGAAGTTGGATGCCCTCAGCGGCGAGGTCGAGGGCATAATGGAAGAGCTCACCGATCCCTGATCGATAGCGATGGACAGCGCGATGTCTGCGGGGGACCGTGCGCCTGAATGATATCCTAGGCTTTCCGATCGCGAAAGCCGCGTTCATGCGCATATCCCTCGGAATATCAGGGAAGAAAGACATCAGAGCGCCATGATCGGTCTGGTCTGCCAGCTGGATCCATCTGGAGTAGAAACCCCCGTATCCCATTGCGTAAGCCATCGCCTCGATTCTGCCCATAGCTATGGCGGCATCGATGTCTACGGCAGAGAATACGAGTATGATCTCCCTGCTCTCCCATGTGAACGGGTTGTTCCTGCCGGCCATGCCCTCGTCCACGTATTCGCAGAACTGGTCTATGCGTGGGTGGAATCCTTTTCTGACCTCAAGAATAGCCCTGATATGGCGCATGAAATCGTCGAAGCGCCTGTTTATCACGGCTATCTCCACGGATTGGGAATTCTCCGCCGTGGGAGCGTGGGCCGCCACTGAAAGGATGGCATCCATGTCATCATCAGGAACCGGGCCTTCTCTGAACCATCTGCAGGAGCGGCGTCTCTCGATGAAATCCCTCATCTGCGATGGAGAGATCACCGACTCCTTCGGATCGTACTCGCGCATATCCCCGCCGGATCTGAGAGATATGGCGCCTTTGGGGCAAACGGATGCGCAATGCCCGCATTCGAAGCATTCGTAGGGTCCGCCGTTGCTTTCCTCCGCTTTGCCGCAGGAAACCTTTATGTTCCCTCTTATGCAGACGGAAGCGCAAAGGCCGCAGCCTATGCATCCGCTCCGATCGATCAAAATATGCTGCGAATGCTGGGTCATTCGAAATCCGTCTCGGTTATGCCACCGGAGGTCTCGAGTATCTTCTTGATCCTTCTTTGCCCGTCGTCAAGGACCGACTTGCAATGGTTCCTGAGTATCACCGCTCTCTCGTAGATCTCAAGGCTCTCGTCCAAGTCGGTGCCGCCGGTCTCGAGCTTCTCCACCAGCTTCTCCAGCTGCGAGATGCTCTCTTCGAAAGACATTTTCCCGACTTCTTCTGCATACTTCTCGCTTTCTTCGCCGTTCATTCTTTCAGCTCCTTGCTTTTGATCTCGGCTTTGGCCGTCCCGTCCCTCATGCGTATTCCGATCGTGCCGCTGTCAGGCATCGATGCCAATGAGGTTATTACATTGCCATCGTCCGATGTGATGAGCCCGTATCCCCTCCCGAGGATGTTTAGGGGGTTGAGGCCCTCGAGATTCCTGGACAGAGCGTCGATGTACGATGTCGCTCTGCCAACTATGTTGTTCATGGCCGCATCGGGCCTGCTTCCGATCGCCGAGAAACGCAGCCCGCACGATTTAGAATTCTCGGATGCGATAGACGATATCTTAGAGAACGCGGATTCCACCCTGAGCTCTTTGATCCTCATATCTGATCTGATTTTCTCCGGCGATATTCTGGATTCCGCCACCAGCAGGCGCGCGGATGCGGCGTCTGAGGCTGAGGATAGCGCCCTCGCAGCCCTGAGAGACAGCTCTTCCAATCTAACAGATTTATGCTCCAATGAATCGGCGGAACGGCCTATCGAAGCACGGTTCATGAGCCTCTCCAAGCGCAGCTCCCCCTGGGCGATAACGTTCTGCATAGATCTGTCGGCCCGACCGGCCAGATCGTCGAGATTCATGACTCTCATGTACATGTCGTCGAGAGCATGCTCCGGCGATAGCTTCGCGGAAAGGATCTCGAAACGGCTCGCCATCATGTTGTGGGCGGTCTCCAGCGATCTCCCGGCGCGGGACATCAGCGAATCGACGTCTGAAGCTGTCTCGGACCTGTCCCTCAGAATCAGGGCGGCAGCTCCTGTCGGCGTGGGAGCGCGAAGGTCGGAGACGAAATCCGATATCGTGAAATCCGTTTCGTGGCCTACCGCCGAGACGACAGGAATCTTGGATGCGACGATTGCCCTCGCTACTATCTCTTCGTTGAAGCACCAAAGATCTTCCAGCGATCCCCCGCCTCTGGCGACGATTATCACGTCCACTCCGTAGCGGTTGAGAAGCTCTATCCCTGCCACTATAGTCTTCGCTGCCCCATCCCCTTGGACCTGCGAAGGCGCGAGATAGATGTCCGCCGGGAATCTGGATGCTGATGTGGTGATTATGTCATGGATGACGGCGCCGCTCTGAGAAGTTACGACACCGATCCTGCGCGGATACTTCGGCAGAGGGCGCTTGCGGGATTCGTCGAACAGCCCCTCGGCCTTCAGCCTCTCCTTGAGCTCCTCGAATTTGATGTACAGTTCCCCGACGCCCGAATGCCTCATGGTCGAAACCATGAACTGGTATTTTCCGGTCTGGCTGTACAGATCTGCGCTTCCGAAAGCCTCGATTTTGTCCCCGTCTTTGGGCTCGAACGACATGTTCTTTCTGTTGCCGGCGAAAAGAACCGCAGAAACCGAGCTTTTATCGTCCTTGATCGTGAAATAATAATGTCCAGAAGCGTACTTCTTGAGGCCGGAAATCTCTCCGGAAACCCACAGATCGTTGACGCTGCCGTGCTTCATTAGCGTCTTTACGCGGTTGTTCAGCTGTGTGACGCTGATCGTCTCGGACATCGAAAGGCTATCGCATCATGATTTTTAATGTTTCGAGAGCAATTTCCGCGAACATTTTAATTAATCCGCCCAAATCGGGTCTCCATGGACAGGGAAGAGCTTTTGACTAAGCTGTCGGAAGACGCCAAACAATACGCGGACAGGGTGATGGACATGTATGGCGCCCCATTCGCCCGCGAGATGGGGGTCGAAATCGTCTCCGTCAGCTTGGACAGAATCGTATGCGAAATGGAGCTGAGACCCGAAATGATGAACAGCATGGGCAGAGGCCACGGAGCGGCCATATATGCGCTGATCGATCACGCCTTCGCCATAGCCAGCAATCTGATGTACGACGCGACCGGCCAAAGCACGGAAGTCAAATTCTACAGGCCTGCGTCAGGGAAGCTCACCGCCGTGGCGATTCCCATCAACAGGTCCCGCTCCTTCGGAATCTTCGACGTCCGCGCGTTCTCCGAAGAAGGGAAGCTGATCGCCTCTGCCACCTGCACATCATTCCGCATAGAGAGGCGATCGTCCCGATAAAAAATGGGTTCCCGGGATCCCGAAAGATCCCTTATGCCCAAGGGTTGGTGCTCTCCGGCGGGCGGATTCCTACGAGGATGTATTGCTCCCAGAGATACCATTTGCCGTCTTTGGCCAGCCTGAGCATTATCTTCCTGGGGCTGTCGGCGCCGCCGGACCTCAGAACCACGTATGCATAGCCTTCGTTGTCATATGTGTAAGGATCCTCGCTGACGCTTACAGTGAAGGGCTCGCTGGGAACGTAATCGTTTTCAGGCACGGCACCCTTGAAATAGGACCTCGGAACGTAATCCTGATCCATGAAGCGGTCCTTTATGAACTGCTTCTCGGTAGGGGTCATTTCGCGCGGTCCCTTCAAATACTGGATCATGGACAGGCACAGATCCTTGTCCTGAGGATAGAAGCAGAAGGCGAGAACGGTCATGGCCGCCGCATCGAACGGGTTCGACAATGAAGCCTGCGGAAGGGCCTTGAACTCCTCCAGAGTATCCGGAAGCTTGCTGAAAACTACGTCAACGGTTTTGTTCGAGCTTTTCTGAGGTTGCTTCAGATTCTCGGCGCTTTTCTTGATGTTATCGAATAAGCCCATAGAATTACCGCAATCGAATGTGTATTTTCGCTTAAATATATTCGTGGAGAATGCCGCAAACCGCCCCGATGATGCCCTGAGCCCTTTTGGGGAGCTCGTCCTAGCAGTCTATGCTGCGGCTTGTCCCCCCTATGCTGAAATTAACGCATTCTCTGGGCGCATCCAGCGCAAAAAGATCCGTGCGCTTCAGCTCCCCCAATTCGGCTATCCCGCAGGTTCCGTATATCTCGCATATCCTTCTGACCG
>JAEEGL012332961.1_pt1 | contig 21092 bp, 20 predicted proteins | sample 9134231 | NCBI WGS metagenome assembly JAEEGL01 (sample SAMN16246548, study PRJNA631951) | gut metagenome | biome: gut microbiome; feature: rumen; material: fiber-attached | host: Bos | place: Iran: Karaj | collected 2018-10 | reverse complement strand
GATAGAGATTGTCGTACAGAGCCTTAGACTCGCGCAAAAACTCTGGCGAAAACAAAAGGTTCAATTTCTTGACACCTTTGGCGGCATACTTTATATAAAGGCTGCGGCAATATCCCACAGGAATCGTACTCTTAATGACCATTACGGCATCAGGATTGACGCTCAGGACGAGGTCGATGACATCCTCGATGCAGTGAGTATCAAAGAAATTCTTCACCGGATCGTAATTAGTCGGCGCAGCAATTATCACAAAATCCGCGTCCTTATAAGCCGCCGCACCGTCAAGTGTTGCGGTAAGCCTAAGCGTCTTTTCCGCAAAAAACTTCTCAATATATTCGTCCTGAATCGGAGAAATGCGCTTGTTGATTTTTTCGACCTTTTCAGGAATCACGTCAACAGCAGTCACTTCGTGATGTTGCGATAGCAATGTCGCCATCGACAGTCCGACATAGCCAGTACCTGCGACGGAGATTTTAATGGGTTTCATATTATAATGTATAGATTATTGAATTCAACGACTACTTCACTACACCTATCTCCAAATTTACCATAATAGAAACAAGCTGGTCGAAGGAAATGCATCTGATGATTCCATATTCATCGAATCTTTTAGCGAGAATGAATTCTGAAATGTATGAGCAATCCTGACCTGTAACGTTCGTGATGATTTAATTATTTTGCCGTATGCCTTGCAAATCCCTGCACAATCAAATCCTTCGTTTGCTGAATGTGCGCCTTACTTGATGCGCCAAACAATACTGATTCAATTTTTGGGAATCGTGTAACATATTCCATTGCCTCGTCAGGTTTCAACGCACCCGCTGCAAGGCACTGCATTGCAATCGGGCGGAATTTGCGGTCGGAGTTCAGATACTCTTCATATTCAGCAATAGAACCACTCATACGGAAACCAATCTTATTGATTGACGAACAAATGATGGGATTTTCGATGCCAAGACGTTCGCACATATCCACCATGCGCGGCATGTTCATTGTTATAAAACCAGGCTCGGCATTGTATTTCTTCTTGATATACTCGGCATAATGAACAAATATTTCGTCCATTCCAAGTCCGTACAACAAATCCACAATTACATTCTGCAAGAAGATGACTGGTGTACTCAAGCCGTCAAACATCTTCATTTCTGCATCAATGCCGAGTTCCATCAATGCCGGGAAATCTTTACGCATATACGCAATACCCGCCTTTCCAGTAACAGCAAAAATGTTACCCGGAATATATGCTTTGAGTGTTCCCATAATGCCCAGCTCCGTTACTGCATTGGCGTATTTGTGTGCATACGGCATACACGGATGAAACTTGAAGTCCTTGTATTTTTCGGGGTTCTGACGCATATAGTTGCAAATGTTGGCGATGCGGTCGTGCGTTGTACACATAAAAGTGTTTATGCCACAAGATATTGCGTTATCAAGAACGTCGATAATCGCCTTGTCTTCCTTGAAACGGATAGCCTGCGCCCTGCTACGCTCGTCCGACAAGTGGTTGACCGCAAAAAATTGGTTGTCGCCTAAAATTACTCTTTCCATCGTTTTTAGTTTTTACTTGCGTTTTCCTCCATTTTTTTGATGATGTAGTCGGTCTGCAATGCGCTTTCAAACGAATTGCGTCCGTCGGTCTTGCCCGTCAGGATTGCGTTGATGAAAGCCTCGCTCTCCGCCGTGTATTCCTCGCCACGAAGATTGAAACTAACCTGCGGCGTAACATCCGTGATGTACTTGAAGTTCCATCCTTTTTGCAAACCATATTTCGGCTTGTCTTCTTTGACGTAAATCTTCAATGTCGTGGCATCTGCCTCGATCTTACCGCCGCTTCCATGGACTTTTACCGAAGTAGTCATCTTGCGTACAGTATCGTCGCTCCAATTGACAGCTATCTGACCTTTCAAACCATTTTTCAACGTCAACGAACCATAAACAGCATCATCAACTTCCTTGCTGAAAATGCTTGGCATTTCGATGCCGTCGCAATCTATTAATACAGAACCTGTTACGTAGTTAATCAGGTTCAACACATGCGCTGCATAATCCTCGATACAGCCGCCGCCAGTCTTTTTGTCGGAACGCCATGTGCCACCTTTGGGTTTAAGAACGACAGGTCCGTATGCTTCACCAATAAAGTAGAACGGTTCACCAACAATACCTTCCGCCAACAAGCGTTTCATCTCGTTGAAAGTGCCGATGTAACGGTTGTGGTAGCCTACTTGATTAACAAGTCCTTTCGACTTGGCGAGTTCCACCATCTTTTCGCCTTGTTCGGTGGTGAGAGCGAAAGGTTTTTCGCAAAATACGTGACAATCTTTTTCCAAGGCGAACATAACCATGTCGTAGTGGAACTTGGTTGGCGTTACCACATATACACAGTCAGGTTTCACCTCGTCTATCATCTTTTTGTAGTCAGAATAGACCTGAACCTTGGTCAATTTCTTGAACGCACTCTGTACAAGGCTGTCGGTGTCGCACACCGCCGCCAATTCCACATCGGGCAGTCCACCCAATATCGCGGCATGGCTCACGCCCATCTTTCCGAGTCCGATAATTGCTGATTTAATCATAATTGTAGATTATTGTTCTATATATTCTTTAAGCGAATTAATTAATGAAGCAGATGCCGTATTTCCCAAATGTTTAATGCATTGCAAATCACCTTTAAGAAGCATATTTTTCAATTCGTCTTCTTCGAAAGCAACATGAACAAGAGACAATTCTTTCATCTTTTTTGCTGTAGCCATCTGATGGTCGGTGGTATGCTCTCCAAGCGACAATTTTCTTGGGAAAACAATGATTGGTTTGTCTTTAACCGTTGCTGATATTATTGTACCCATACCTGCATGGGTAATAATCAACCTTGCCCTATCGATATACCCATCGAACTCCACAGGCGTAACAAAGTCGATAGTCTTGATGTTCTTGGGATGGTAACTGCCATTAAATGTCTGTGCAACAATCTCATCTCCGAGGTCAAGTGCTATCTCATCAACGATTTTGATTAATCTGTCGAAAGGAGCCTGTGTTCCTACTGTTACAAATATCATAATGCTATCCTAATATGTTACCTGCATATTTAATTTTGCCAACAGCCAAATCAGGCCATTGTGTGTACATACGTGATGCAATTTTGGATGCTATTTTACCACTTGTTGAAAGTCGTTCCACATTGGCAATACTGTCTATCCATATTGCTTTTTTGAACATCAACCTTGCCGCCAATATACACAACAAACAAGGCGCAGAACCTGTCGTTATCACAGCCTTCGGCTTTTCCTTTATTATGATATACAGACATTTGAAGAAATTTGGAATTATCCACCAAGGATTTTTTCTTGTAAAGTCCTTGATATGATAAAAGCGATGTCCTTCTACCGACGACCGGCATTTTTCATTAGAACTCACAAATGAAATTTCGTAATCGTCTTTCAACGCGTTCGCAATTCTTTGGAGTTGTATCCAGTGACCTCCGATGGAGGCACAAGCTAAGATTTTAGGATGGTTGTCCATAACACAAATGAATGATGAATGATTTTGAATAAATCGCAACAATTCTTATGTCTTAGCCAATGTCGTCGCTATAATTAGGCACGTAACGACGTTCGGGACTTCCTACCACCAACAACCTTTGCGCATCCAATTCAACTACTTGGATTTCAGGTGTTTCATATGGTTTCTTTTCAGTATTTTCCATAATGTTTAGTATTTTACTTTATATGATTTATTTGCTATTCTTACTATTGCGATGCCTCCAACATTGTGACTTAGAGATACCTCGTCGTGGTCTGAGCTTGTAACAGCGGTTTTGAGGATTCTGCCGTTGATGTCAAAGATTTGATAGTCGGTGTTGGGCTGAGCCTCAATGAAAATTGTCTTACCATAAGACCAAACCTTTGTGCCGTTGTTGCGAGATATTTCCGATATTGGAGTGAGAATATCTTCATCGAAAACGTCCGTTGATGTTCCTTCTTCGGAAATTACCACAGGAGATTCCACAGGCTCTACTGTTGCAAAAGGTTCCACTATACGGACTTCGATGCTTGATGGCAGTTCAATGGCTGACTTGCTGAGACTTCCACCGTTGAAAGTAAGATAACAACGGAATGGCTTAATCTTGGCTCCTGCACCAATATGCACAAAGTCGCCGATGGCAATGTCAATGTCACCATCCTTTGCCTCCTTGCCTGCAAAACCATATTCTTTGCCTGTAACGGTTTCAAAAACGTTGTAGGCATAGACACCCTTGAATGTCCAATTTGTATTCTCTCCTGGTGTAATCATTTCTTTCTCAGGTGACTTTTCTATCGTTACACCGCCAGAGAACGTCAATGATTCTGCGCTCGGAATGAAAATATACGGCTTGTGCGCTACAATTTCAGAAGTTTCTTCAGTCAGGTCGGCGTACCACTTACTTTTGTCTTCATCGAATGACACATTAGTAAATGTGTAGAACTTGCCGCCAGAATAATTGCTTGTGGTGAATGGCAACACAATCGTTGATGGCTTATCAACAGAAAATTGACGTTCAAAAACTACGTCTTTAACAGCAATTGTAGATGTAATTTCTGACAACGCGGATGTGCTGTTGCCGTCAAGAACTGCATGATTACCGTCTTGGTCGGTGGAGATAGTCAATGCACCGTAAGAAGCTACTGCAGGGGAAATTTTTGCAGAATAATATTTTTGTGCGAAAGTCAAAGTATATTTATCTTTGTCTTCTCCTTCAAGTTCAAAATCAAGTACTATTTGTGTTGCAGATGTTTTTCTAGTATTATATCTTATTGATGTGATTTTTATTGAAACGTCATCACCATTTTGTATAATTGACGAATTTTGAATACCAATATTGCCAGAGTACTTAACTCTCATTGTCCCATCATAAGTTTTCTCAGTTTGTACAATCAAAGAGGATAAATCAGGTAATAATAATCCATTTATATTAGCATCCAACCATTCAACACGAGAAGTAAACCACGATTCTGCATCTGATATGTTTTTGTCCACCTTTGACCATCCATTATTCCATTTTATGGCATCCAGTTGTCGAGACAAATTTATATCATTGCCATAATTGTTTTTGAGAGTGCTGAGTTTTTCGGATAAAAATGTCCATAAATTATTTTTAAACTGCTCCCACAACGATTGGTATTGTGTTAAGAATGCACAATTAGAATTGGTAAACAACCAGTTTGTATAGTTGACTTTTGAACCATGATTGTTCGCCCATTCATCTGTCATTTCAAAAATAGAATCAAAATCCCATAATGTTGACATTTCAAGTTTTGACCATGTACCATCTTTCGGATTATCAGGTGAAGTATTATCATTTTTCATCATATATATATTTGCACCACCTTCATCCCAAGTTCCAAGTATATCATGAATTAACTGCCATCTTGCAAAACTCTCAACATCTATATAATCTGTGTATGTGCCATTTTTTATCGCATTTTCAACTGTATTCATATAATTTTGGATGGAAGAAATCAATGTTTCATCTTTGTCCAAATCTTTATCATCAGGGAACTTAAAAGTGAAGTGATTACCGCTATTGGTTTCAAACCAATAATCCTCATAATTCCAATAAGCATCGCGTTCAATAATAAAACCAGTTTTGGAGGCATTTATACGAGTCTTACTTTGTTTAACAGCTTCAATTAACATATAAACTCCACGGTATTCTCCGTTCATAACAACATTGACAAACATTGATTTTGGAACCCATGGCATCCCCATATATTCAGCCACTGTATTGCCAATATACGTCTTCAAATCAGTCGCTCCCTTAAGCAAAACCCACTCTTTGTCGGGACTAACTTCATCTTGTCCTTGTATCTTCGCCAGCAAATCCTTCTTTTTTTCCAGTTTGATTTTATACGGTTTCTTTTCTGTACGTGTGCTTGCATTGCCACGTAGTTTGATGGTCAGACCACTTTCGTCTTCCACATACTCTCCACTGTTATATATTTCTTCACCATTTTTAAAAATCTGCATAGAAGATGGCACTTTTGTCGCGTTGATGATTGTACGTATGAGAGTATGGTCTGCATTCCATACAGGATCTGCCGTAGGCTCTTCGTGATTCACGGTCTCAATAACCATTAATGGCAATTCAGTATATGCCACCGCAGCGACATTAGACGTTACACTCTCCTCGCCGACCGTTACAACACAATAGTAGTAGCGGATCTCACTGTTCAAAAACACTTCAGTGGCATACTCAGATGTGTTTGCACCAACAATAGCGACACCACCAGAGGTTCCCTTTTTTGTGTTTTGATACCATTGGTAGGAAATTTCGGCTTCGCCTTTTTCAGCAACACAAGTAAGTGTTACTGATTCGTTTTTTTGTGCAATTGTTACTGATGCCGGCTGTGTGGTAATTGTCAGCACAGCGTTTTCCTCCTGTGCAAATACAACCGTTGATACAATTAGGAACAAGAAAAGAAATAGTTTTTTCATAGGAATTTGTAATGAATGTATGGTTATTTTATATGTTCTTTTTTTTTCAATACTCGTATAATCGCCCAACGATGACTTTCACATTGCATATTATTTAATGCGTGAACTTTATTGTAAAAGCCCCGTCCCATAAGCCCATCAACAAAGCCTTTTACAAAATTCATTTGAAAAAGACCGGTTATGAAACCACCTCGAGAAAACATTCCCATATAGCGGGGATATATTTTGTTTAGATGAATATCTACTTCTCGTTTATATGCATCGTCATCAGATAAAATATCGTTCATCCATTGTAAGTGTTCTAAGAAACATTTAGAATCGTTACCTGATATATAGTGCTTTACGTTATCGTATTTCAGCGGATGAATTTGCATTTCAATCCGATGTGCATCTGTTATTTTTAATATGCAACATAAACTTTCAAACCAATGATTAGGAATATTGCGTTTTGTTGTTTCAAAACAAAAATTGCCAAGGCTATAACATATCGGCTTCCCCTTGTAAATCTCCCAACCTTGCGGCACATGAGGATGGCTCGCAATAACAGCGTCTGCTCCCAAATCAATCCATTGTTTGTAAACATCACGCCATTCTGGTAATGGCATATCCATATACTCTACACCCGCGTGAGAAATAACAACTAAGGCATCAACAGTATCTTTTCCCTCAACAATAATTTTGCTAATCGATGGACTCAATGCCCATGCGCAACCTGTATCCCCTTTTTCCGTCAGAGTACCAAACTCAAGATGTGTACAGGCAATGAATCCTATCCTTTTTTTGTCTTTTGTATCTACGACTTTAATACTATACGCTTCCTCCCAAGAACCACACCCCACAGTAGCAACATTGCCAAATGCATTACGTGTTGCACACAACCCTTGATACCCAAAATCCATGGTATGATTATTTGCCATGGAAATAAGATTGAATCCATGTTCGATCAACCATTTTGGGGCATCTATATGTTGAAAGTGATTTGGTCCACTTTTCTTTAGGGGCTCAGCATTTGTTCTGATAGGTGCTTCGAAATTACAGACATTAATATCGCTTGTGTCAAGCATTTGACCCAAACCCTCACTTATACTCAAATGCTCCACTTGATTTATTTTAAAATCTCCCCAAATAGATATTTGTGCCATAATTAATCACACTATTTTGATGCTACTCCCGATTGATTAACCGGAAGTTTGGTAAGTTCTCCCATTTTATTAAGAAAATCTTGTGTGAAATGATCCATATACCCACCTGCTGGTGTTAAAGTCATTTCTCCGAAGTATATGTTGTTATCAACAATATATAAATCAACCCTGACAACAGGATGTCCTTCTCCTAATTTTTTTGCAATGGCAATAAGTTCCTCGAAACATTCAGGTTTCGGCATTTGCTCGGTAGAATTTACATAATGCTCAGACATGACCAACCATTCAGGATGAGTATTCCAATCCATGTCATATATGGCCATATCAGCATTGAAATGATTTCTATTCCAATAACAAAATACAAATCTCGGTGTTCCATTAAACACCCAAATTTTATAGTCAACCAAAGAAGACGAGTTACAAGGCTGCGTGGAGGCATCCAATAATTGTTCTGCAATTATACATGGCTGAATAAAAGCGTAGTGAGGTTCGCCAGAAAGAATGCTCAACTTTTCATGTAATGTTTTAGAAAAATGTGTTTTCGTAGCATTTACATCCAATTTGCTTTTATCTTTACATATCACAACATCACCAGTGCCATTATTGCATTTCATTACAAATTGATTGGGCAGGGTATTAAAATCAATATCATCTACTGAATCCCATTTCCCAATGAGAGGAATCAGATGTTCGTCGCCAACTTTATCCGCGACATACTGTCTGACAGCATACTTGTCTGCTAATATTGGCCACAGCGAAGTGTCCCCGTTAAACTTCATCCAATTGATTTTTTCGTTGACATCTTTCGGATGCTCAAAATCGGGCCAACGATGAAGTTTGTACCTGAATTTCAGTTTTGCAACTCGAATCGGGGTAAGGATACCTATTTTAGCAAGTATATTTACAAAAAAAAGAATAAGGAATTTCATTGTGTTTACAAACAATTGTCAATTTTACCTTCAATAAAATTTATAAACGTGGAATCAGATACTTCATAATGTGACAATACATTTTTGATTTGGATGTCATTTTTGCTACCTATCACGTTTTGCTGTGTCAAGGTAACACCTCCGTTAATTCCATACTCTCTGTAAGGATTTACAAAACAAAGTTTTGTCATTGGATTTTGTATTTGTCTAATTTTCTTTCCACTAAAAATTACCATAAAATAAAACCATATATCATCTGCTAACGGACACAATTTTAAAAATACTTCTTCATTATAAACATCTTTGTAGAAAGAGTCAGGCGGATATAAAACACCCCAAGCACCCAACAGGGAATTCTTACTTTTAGCACTACAACATGGTTCAAACTTATAATGAGGTATCCAATGGTGATAAGAATTTATTTTGCAATTATTATACGAAACAGTTCGTATATAATGACAGCAAACATCGTTTGGATACTGTTTATGGTCGTCATATAATCTTTTCAACCAATCCTTTGCATAATAAATATCATCATCAGCAGTAACAATATTAGAATTCGGAAATCTTTTCAAAGTAGGCACTAATTTGGTATGTGATCGCAGGTTTTTGCAAAAGAAAAACTCTACACCGTACTTTTCAAACGACTTTAATTCTTCTGTTACATATTTTTCGTCTTCAAATGCCAAATTTACAACTATTTTATCAGGACGAACAGATTGTACCACAAGCGAATAAAGTGTATATTTTAGTTCCTTGATACGTTCACCATAGGAAGTAAGCGACACGATTACATTGTCGGCGGACACATTGGAAAGGTGTATGTCGCCATTTGCCAATGCACGGTCAACCTTCCTGAGATTTGCTTTCTTTCCGCATACCCAAAAGAACACTTCACGAGTCAATGCGTGATTCAATACGAATTGACGAATTTTGGATTTAAACATTGCTGATAACAAATTTAATCATTCATAACTCTTTTTATTGCGTCAAGGTATGCATACCCATTGAGCGTATCCGGCTCAATATACGCGCCTTCTCCCCATTCGTTCCATGCTGTCAAAAAAACGAACTCCTTATTTTGCGAGGTTGAAATTTTCACAAGTTCAGAAAAATATTTCTCGAATTTTTCGGGAGACGCACCTTTGACGATTTTTGCACCCAAAGCCCCTCTACGCGGGGTGTCGTCGTAATTAACAAATGCACCATAATATGCGTCATTATCGCAATTGCGTGCATTTTTCAAAATGTTATTCCAAATTGAATCATAATCAAAAAATAACGTCTTCGGTGAAAAATGAAACAATTTCATCGTTTTGCCCACGACTTTGCGCACAATGCTTTTATTATACCATGATGAAGAATGTGGTTCGTATTTGTATTTCAAAAATTGGTCTGGAATATCATTGTGCCCACCGCATTGAAAAATTATATCAATGCCATCAAATCCTGATTTCTTTGCAAGTTCGTTCCAATACTCACACATTTTGTAAATGTCATTATTAGGATTATAGATACAAAATACAGGTTTATTGTCAATTTTTATGTATCTGTTTTTCTTAAAATGCGTAAGTAAATAATTGAAATGATTTTCCCAATCAGGTTTGTCTCCGAGGATATGTTTAATAAGTATCTGGGGACCTTGTTTTTGGTTGCCATCTTGCGTAGGAGCCCAAGAATTGCCAGACATACTGCTCCAACTGCGTTTCCAACTGGAATTGTCCCACACAAAACAATAGTTGATGTCTATATCATCATTATCACGTATTATTTCAGCAGGTTTTGTGAGCAAATTCTGTTCATTGTTAAACCAATAATGATAGACACCGAATCCATAGATTCCGTGTTCTTTTGCCAATTTAGCCTGCCATGCAACATTCTCTTTTTGAGAGAGGTCATAATAATTGTCGTTCAACGGCACTCTCGGCTGTTGATGACCATCGTACAGAGGCTTTGCTTTCTTTACCGTTACCCAATCGGTGAAACCTTCGCCCCAAAACTTGTCGTTTTCAGGAATTCTGTGGAATTGAGGCAAATATAATGCAATTATTTTAGAAAGGTTATTCATGATAATATATTTTTTTTTGAATATTCTTAGATATTTGATACTGATTCATAAACATATTAATTTTATTAATTGCTCTATCACCGACCGCAGCAAAAACAATGGGTTCAAACACAAGTTGTCTAATGTAATCCATAAAACAACATAATACATATATTGCAATTATACAGAACAGAAAATAAAGACCATAGTAATTAGAGGATATCCATTCTTTAATGTAAAACACATCTAACCATAGATAATCAGTTATATGAGGAAGAAGATTTATATATATAGCATGAATAATGTACACACCAAAAGAATGTCTTGCGATCAAATTGATGGTGCGATTACAGCCTATAGCAATATTTTGAAATGAATAAAAAATTAATGCTGAAATACATATATTTGGAAGTGATTTATAATCCATAAGCCACTGGCTGATGCGCTCTGGCATAATATCATTCCTTCGCATGAATACCATCACACAATAGATAACTATTCCACAAAACAGAGTCAAAACATTGTTTGTTTTATTGGTCAGGAAAATCCCTTTTTTATAGAAAAACATTATTACATATACAACGCAAAAATACACAAAACTATCCAAAGCATCATCCATAAGTCCATGTTTAATAGTTGCCATCCCCACAACAATCAATAATAACAGAGAACAGCAATATCTGATTAATTTAACATTTTCAGTAGATAATAAAGCATTACAAAATAAATTAAGGAACGGAGATACAAGTATTAACAAAATATAAGCGGAGGCAAACCAACATTGATAAAATAGTGTTGGCATAAATGCCTTGTAAACTTGCGAAATTTGAATTTCACCCCAATTAAATACGATTAATATTGAAGTGAGAATCACACTCCAAAAAAATGTTGGATTCCATATTTTTAATACTCTTTTGAAATCAAACTTTTTATCAACCATAAACCAAACACCAATAAAAAGAAACAAGTTTACCGCAATTCGAAAGGCTGTAACAAAATATGGAAGCCACACGCTATCAATTCTATACTGCTTTAGGGTCTGTACATAAAAATGACCTGCAACAATAAGAATCATCGCAACGATTCTTAATAGTTCAAAATTGCTTGAACGAATTTTTGACATCTCTAATAAAAAAATTATTTGATTATTCAAACAATCGGTTTCAAATCTCTTGTCCAAGTAATATTGGCTTTTATCTTTTTGGCAGGACTGCCAGCATAGACCGCGTTTGTTTCTGTAAACTGACCTGTATATAATGACGCAGCCCCAACGATACTCCCATCCGGCACTATGCTTCCCTTCAAAATCATTGAACTATGCCCAATCCAACAATGATTGCCAATTTTGATGGATAACGCAGGATTAATCCTTTGCCCTTCAGCATTTAAAATTGAATGATGTGCTGCCGCCCAAACTTTTATACTGTGTGAAAACATACAATCTTCTCCAATGATTACAGCAGTTCCTTCGCTTGCTTCTATTTGGCATGCTCCTGTTGTCGTATGCTCACCTATTTTTATAAGATTGTTCCCGACACATCGCCCTATTAATTCTGTTTTAAACAACGAAACATTGTTTCCTATTTCTACCAAGTTGCAGTTTGATTCAAAATGAAAAAGACAACTATCTAATTTAACGTTGTCTCCGACAACCACTTTATTTCCTTTTGCATTATGAACTTTACACTTGCGAATTATACACCCCTTCCCGAATACAAAAGTTTTTCTATATCTTAAACGAAAAGGTAACGACTGTATAAAACATAGTATTTTATAAAGTTTTTTTGCAAAACTATAAAAAGAACTCGATTTATTCATTTCCTTGAATTATCTCAACATTTTCACTACTTTTCCAGGTACTCCCGCCACAAGACTGTTATCTGGCACATCCTTCGTAACAACAGCATTAGCCGCAACAATCACATTATTTCCAATATGCACACCCGCAAAAACCGCAACCTTGTCACCAAGCCAAACATTGTTGCCGATGACAACTTCGCCTTTGGATTTCAATTCTCTTTTTGACGGAGCAATTTCTGCTTCTTCTTCACTTAATCCGCCGTGACTATTGTCGCTAATGATTACATAACGGCCTGTTAACAAACCATCGCCGATTGTGATTTTATTGCAAGCGGTTATATGATTGTATTCTCCTATGCTACAATGATTTCCAATTGCAATAGAAGCATTTGGAAATTGTTGGTTACCGTATTTGATCCAACAGCCAAGAATAGAATTCCCGTTTATTGTTGTGTTATCTCCAATTGAAATATTCTTCTGACCGCCTCCCTGTAGACTGCAAGGATAACAAATCTTCGAATGTTCTCCGACACCGCCTAAAAAATTCTTTATCCACATGGTGTAAAACAAACTCCTTACAGAAAAAATTTTTTTGTGGAGTTTGTATGGATATAAGAATGAAAAGATGCGAAAGATTATGCTAAGAAATTTTATCATTATCTTCGATAATTGCGTTGTAACAATTCATCAATTGCAACAATATGTTTTTTGGAGCATGTCGTTGTAATGCAAAACTTTGACTATTATCAGAATACTCTTTCATGCGAGTATTGTCGGCTGCAAGTTCTAAAATCGCATTTGCCATCTGCCACGGATCATTTGCCGGAACCAAAATTCCATCAATACCATTTCGTACCAATGTAGAAATACCACCTACATTAGTAGAAACAATAGGAACTCCTAAACATTGTGCTTCGCAAATCGAATTAGGACTATTTTCAATATACGCTGTATGTATATACAACGTTGAAGAAGCCAATCGTCCTACCAATTTGTCTGGCTGTACAAAGCCCAAAATGTTTATATTACAATCCGCAAATTTGGTTTTCTCTTTTCGTTCTACAATTTTTTGGACATCATTGGACATTTTTCCTGCAACGTTCCATTCAAAGTCCACTCCTGTTTGTTTCAATATTTTTGCAACTTTGAGCATCATGTCGGGACCTTTCCAAAATGTGCTACAGCCTGTCGATATGAGTTTTATTTTGGAATTACACTCACCTTTCCATTTTATTTTTTCATCTAAAAAAATAGGTCTTAACCCTTCGTCAACGTGATAATATCTGCGTCCTGGATGCATGATACTAGACAAAGCATTATCCCATGCAGTCCTACCCATATAATATGAAACACTACGCCACGTGTCTAATTCCCATTTTCCCCAGTTTTTTGAATTTCTGACAGACTTCCATAATGCAAACAGTTTTATTGGATTAATACCACATTGCCTTATTCTATCAAAGACCGAATAATTGGGAGGGTATTGTGCATTGTTGTATGGTACAATCGCACCTTGTATATGTATGACTACTGGTATTTTAGTGTATTTTGCGATTTGACCAAACGGCCATTCTGTACCAAAAACATGTATTATATCAGGATTGAAATCATTGATTATTTTTATCGCCGATGGCAGCATTTTTTCGACAAAAACATCCCAATGTTTTTTGAAGCATTTCTCTATAAAAGAGAACTTGGCAAGGATTGGTTTATATACAACACCATCAATGCGTTTTTCTTCATTGGATGATTCGCTCATAAAAGCAATGCATAATTCCAATTCCGGAACGACAGAAATTATGTTTTGTAAAGCATCCTGCCATCCACCTATCGGCTTGCCACTTGAACTATACACTGATGGCTCAGTAACTTCAAACCAAAGAACGCGCATAACAATGGGGGGATTAAGACACCAATGCCTTAAATAAAAACTCTTTTGATTTGTCAATCTGACAATTCAATTTCACAGACACATTTGAATAGTCCAACTCACAAACCTCTGTGCATTCAAATCGACTCAACAAGCCTATATCCGACAAAAAGTCAGTCATTCTTGATGAGTTTCTCTGAGAAATAAGCGGATACACATAAAAATCTTTCCCAAAAATAACACTAAACGCCGTTGCATGAAAACTATTGCTCACAACAGCAGAGGCACCCTTTATAAGATTTAAAAACTCCAAAGGACCTGCATTGTTAATATTCTTTTTTGCATACGAAACAGAGGAGTAATCGTTTACGGAAACGATAGGCAAGTTCCTGCTTTTTGACAATTTCAATGTAATATCTTTTATCCTATTGTCATTATGTAGAAAATCATATACCAATATGTATCCTTTTGTTAGCGATGGATAAGGTATTGTCGAAGACAATAAATGTTCCCAATCGCTTGGCGAAAGCAAAAATACAGGATCGCAAACTTGAACAGCATTATGAATGCCCATATTATCAAGAATATCTAAGCCTGTTTTTTCTCTTACTGACACATAATCAAGACGTTGAATCTTTTCCGCAACGAATTCCTTATATTCATTCTTGACCAATGGAATGCCAAAACTGGCAGCATACGAAATCCTTTTTGTATTCTTATCGCCAAAGTCCAAATAATACGCAGAATGTCTCCCATTTTCGCAATCAGTATTCCAAACTTGATCGCTACCCACTATATAACAATCGGCTACAGGTGGATTGGACGCTAACTCATGCGAATTGAAATATGTTATAGGTGTTATGTGCAAATATGCATTCTCAAAACTTAAAAAAGCCTTCCGTCTGCCCCATGTTTTTAACATCCACCAATTGTTTTTCAACCCAAGCGGATATCTCAACAAAGGAAGTTTATCTATAATCTTTCTATATTTTGATTCCTGATGTACATACCATAAATTGTATCTTGCATGAAATTGTTTTGGCCAATAATCAATTATCTCAACATTGTGTCCGTTTTTTTCAAGATAATGCTGTAATGCAAACGCTTGCAGCGATGCGCCATAATTATATACTCGATGACAAGTTATAGTCTTGATTTTCATTTGTTATAGTTATAGATAACAACTTGTTTTTGAAATTTTAATTCCTTATATGCCCTTATGAGGACAAACAAATAAAAGAAATAATACGTTTCTTCTATTGAGGGAAAAAGGGAAGAGCATTTTCCAACAAACAATCCAATTGGAAGCAAGCACAAATATTTGTTGATTTTTTTTACATATTTAACAACTGAATACAACAAGTACAAAGATGCAATCACACCGAGAAGACCTCTGTCTATAAGTACAAAAAATATCATACTCTCAGCACCATATAATCCATACGTTTGTTGTGTTAGCCTCGCACAAGAACCGTAACCATTACCCCATATTGGACTTTTCAAAAACTCGTTATATGCAATTTCAAACTGACCAACACGCATATCTATATTGCTACCTCCACCCGATTGTATATTTATCAATGAATCTGCAACTTCATCAACAAAAGAACTAAATATACTATATATAACAATTGATACAATGCTGAATAAAAATAGATATTTGACATTAGCTCCTAATTGAGTTAAAAAACTCATAAACAAAATAAGGAACATAAAATAGACACTACGTGTGCCGCATGTAACCATTCCAAACACAAGAAATCCTATTAGGATATAAAATGATTTATTAAAAACATCTCTTTTATAATAGTTCATCAACAACAGCATAACTGCCATAAATGCGCATGATACTCCATACGGAGAACACCACATAAACAAAGATTGACATCTATACATTCCATAACGTATATAGCCTTCCCTTTGTTCATTACTATAATCTCCTAAATTAATTGATTGCAAATACCTTATTACAGGATTGAAACCAAGTCGTAATTCAATAAAACCAGCGGTGAGAATTATAATAGAATATACGCAAATATTGATAACAAGAAACGACCATATTTTTTTTATTTTTGTTATCGCATAGAATGACACAACAGGAATCGTAAAGATTGATAAGACGACTAAAACGTATCCTATTTTTAAATTTGCAGAACATACTAAAGAAATAGCATAACATATTATTAGAAACAAAACCGGTTTCCATAAAGGGAAATGCTCTATTTTAATTTCTTTATCTAAAACTTTTTTAAAAAAAAGTATAGCAACAATAAACGAACATGTTCCTGTAAAATGAGTTTGCCCAATAATATAGATATTTTCTAACACTTGCCACCAAATGGCTAATACGATTATCGTATGATAAAAATACCTATAAAGGCAGAATAATAATACCGTAATTAATATTATGTTTAGAATCATACTCTAATTCTATTTTTGTCTTAATTCCCAAAAACTAAATATTTTTTTTACAATATTTTTTATTCTTTTGGTTTTATAATATTTTTTTAGCGAATTAACTATATCGTCAATTCCCTTATGCTTAATGTGTAATAATTGATAAAGTGTATCATACAATTTTGTCCTCTCTGGACATTTTAACATCTGACCTTCTGCAACCACTTCAAACAAATGCTCAGTCAAATTAAGATTGGTAATGCTTTCAACAACATATTTCCCTTTTTCGGTAAAGCAAATTAATGCACTAACACCTTCATCATTGTTCTCATATGTTTTACCCCATAGATCCCCAATACGAATGTCTGCAGCTGACTTGTCGTACTTAAATTTGCATTTGTCGTAACATGCCTTGCCAAGGCACGCATCACTCAAGAACATTTTGTAAAACATATCCCCATCCGACAAACGCGAGTTAAAGTATCCTTTTCCCCCCTTTATTAACAAATTATAACTTTCGTGCCAATCAACAGATTCGCCGTGCTCTGTGCCATCCATGGACATTGCCCATGAGTCGTGCCAGCCGGTGAATTTGTTGCGCCAAGAAACGTATGTCAGTTTGCCGACTTGTTTTTCCGCCCATGCTACATATTTGTCCCACATTAATTTGCTCGGCACACCGTGGCAAAAGAAATCAAGTAGTACAACACTGTCTTCCATGCGGAATTTCAGAACGTATCTGCGGAAAGAATCTATTTGACAAGGCGTTCCTGTTATCAGGAATTTGATATTATCGCCAGTTTTACGAGATTTTTTTATTTGTTTGACGATTTCGGAGAATCCGTCAACCGTATAACTCTGAATGTATTTGGACCCAATCGATGGAATCAATTCTTCGTTTGAAGATGCCACATAATGCTCCGCTTGATTCTTGTCCGCATTAAATCGCACACCGCAAACTTTGCCGCCTCGTGCGATAATTTGTTTTCCTATTTCAAAACCTACGCCACCACTTGAACATTTCCTTCGCACGGCGGGGGCTTTGCTCCATGATCCAAAAGATTTCAGTGGTAAATTATCAACCGAAAGATTGTCTTGATTGTACGAACATACGTCAAGACACAATCCACAAGAAGAACATTTGTCCTCTGAATCTATTGTCGGCTCATAAAAACCGTCACTGTTAATCTTAATTGATATAATCTTCGACGGACAAGCAACCGCACAAACACCGCAGCCGTAGCAATCATGTATGGAAGAAATGTTGTTCATTTAAATAAAATACGACCTAATAGTTTTGTCAACATATCATTATGATTTTTTCTCCATCTACTTACATAATGGATTTTTAATATAGCAATTTCATTTCCCCATTGATATACTTCAGAATTTAATGACTTTAACTTATCATCAAAATCAATTAATGCAGATTCATCTATATTTTTCCCTTTATGATATTTCATCAAATAAAAGTGGTATATATATTTCATTCGTGAGATTAATCTTTGCTTAAAATAACGATTTTCTTCGTCTTGAAATTCCATTGATGCGTAATCATCTACCATTTTAAAGAAGCCTTGAACCGTATGCGTAATACTTTTTGCAAGCACTTTTGAATCCATCGTTTGACCCACGCGACCAACTAAATATTGATAAATTGTGTAATTTAAAGCCAATACAGTTTTTACTTGATACATTGGGGCAAAAATCCATTCTTGATCTGTGTACGAGATACCTTCAGACTGATGGTAATTGATTCCGTCAAATATGTTCCTCCTGTAAGTAATCGAGTGCATTTGCATATTGGAAAATGCTTCTACTTTTGCTGGATCAATTTCGTTTCTTTGCTTTATATTATTGTAAGGCAAATCTATTATGTGTCGTTTGTAAATATCACCGTTTTCAGCAACAATATTGAAATGTGTTAAAATTAAATCAGCATCAGTATCTTTTAGTTGCAATATAAATTTTTCAAATTCTTTGGTGTCAAAATAATCGTCTGCATCAAGTACCTTTACATATTTCCCTATCGCTTCTTTCAATCCTCTATTGATACACGAACCGTAATTGCCGTTTTCCTTGTCAATTACTCGGAACGTATTGGGAAAACGAGATTCAAAATCATGTGCAATCTGTGATGACGAATCCTTAGAACCATCGTTGACAACAAGTACTTCCAACATCTTCATATTATCTTCGCATACAATTAGCGAATCCAAACATTTCCGAAGATACTTTTCCATGTTGTACGTCGGAATGATTATAGAGAGTATTTTTCCCATTCTTTTATTGCTTTTTCGATTACATCGTCCATATCATAATACTTATACTCTGCCAACCTGCCGCCAAAAATCACATTCTTTTCTTGGTCGGCAATGGCCTTGTATTTTTGATACAGAAGACTGTTTTTGTTGTCGTTTACGGGATAAAACGGCTCCGATTTTTCGTTCCATTCTGACGAATACTCTTTAGAAATAACCGTCTTATTGTTTTGATACGCAGAATTTTCTGGTTCAAAATGTTTGTGCTCAATAATCCGTGTATATGGCGTTTCAGAATCAGTATAATTGACAACAGCATTGCCTTGATAATTTTGAACATCAATCGTTTCTGTTTCAAAACGGATTGTTCTGTATTCAAGTTTTCCAAAACAATAATCATAAAAACGGTCAATAGCCCCAGTGAAGACAATTTTGTCCGCTATCCTTTCCAAATCAGCATGGTTTTCAAAGAAATCTACGTTTGTCTTTGTTTCAATTCCATTCAACAAACCTTCAATCAACTTGTTGTATCCTCCGATTGGAATACCTTGATATAGGTCGTTGAAATAATTGTTGTCGAAGGTCAGACGAAATGGCAGTCGCTTGATTATAAACGCCGGAAGTTCAGTGCATTTGCGCCCCCATTGCTTTTCTGTGTAACCTTTTATCAGTGTTTCGTAAATGTCTTTTCCAACAAGGTTTAATGCCTGTTGTTCAAGATTTTGCGGATTGTCGATTTTTTCCGCCTTACGCTGTTCTTCTATTTTTGCCGCCGCTTGTTCGGGTGTCGTTACGCCCCACATTTGGTAAAATGTGTTCATATTGAACGGAAGATTGTAAAGTTTTCCGTTGAAGTTTGCGACAGGCGAGTTTGTATAACGGTTAAACTCCACAAATGAGTTCACAAAATTCCAAACTTCTTTGTTCGATGTGTGGAAAATGTGCGCTCCGTATTTATGGACGTTGATGCCTTCAATGTTGTCGCAATAGACGTTGCCGCCAAGGTGCGGACGTTTTTCTATTACGAGACATCTCTTGCCGGATTTTTTTGCCAAATGCGCAAAAACACAGCCAAATAATCCTGAGCCGACGATAAGGTAATCGTATTTCACTTTGCGAAAAAGATAGATTTTAATTTTATTTGAAAATAATTTAGATATCTCAAAAAGAAGTCTATAATATTTTTCTTGCCTATATGCCAATTCTTTCTAAAAAAAGAATATCTCAAACTATGGAAATAGTAAACATCTTCACCTGCGAAACAATGAGTTAATTCAGCAATTCCGTAAAAAGGATCTTTGATTGTCTTTTGAATAGATTCGTTTATTTCTCCTGTTTTTTGTACCTCTAACAAAACATTTTTTTCATTCAAAATAAAAAGTTGTTTGTCTTGAAAATGAGAAGGATTTGTACAAAGATAATGAACAATATATGCATCTTTCAGATACTTAATACCGTGTTTTAACTCACAATTCCAAATATCAGGTAATTTCTGTATCACATGCCCCATTTCGTAGTTTGTTTTTGCAAATGAAGGCTGATCCATGTAAACTTTTTTTACATAACCCTTATTTAGGTTTTCATTCCACCTTTTATAAAATTCACGAGTCAAGTTCGTATCTTTCACATAAATAATCCCGCTATTATAATATTCTGACTCATGCTCAATAGGCCAACTCAAAAGATGTCCATGTTCAATACACATATTGCGATATGGATTATTGATAAAAGCACTATGCGTATCACGACATGCGGCAATATCTGCTTCTATATAATCAATATCATCTAACGGTCTTGTAATTATAGTATCGCTATCAATAAATATATAATTTCCTTCAATGTGGTTTCGTACTGAGGTTTTTAATTGTCGAGAACGTTGTTGGGCATTAAATTTTTTTGAATCCAAATCAACAACAACTAATTCGTCAACATACCTAATCTCTTGTTTTCGTATTCCGATAAAAGTTTCTGACGTGAGTTTGTCAGTTACTAATACTATGTGACAATCAGGCATATAGTATTTTGCCGAAAACATAGATATAAATGCTTGTTCCAAATAAATATCGTTTTCAGAACTAACGAGAACATAAACAATCTTTGTTTTCATGTTTTTTCCTAACCATTAATAAATTTATCAGAAAGTTTACCGCTGAACACTTTATCAAGTGCGTACAATTG
>JAEEGL017127456.1_pt1 | contig 21093 bp, 20 predicted proteins | sample 9134231 | NCBI WGS metagenome assembly JAEEGL01 (sample SAMN16246548, study PRJNA631951) | gut metagenome | biome: gut microbiome; feature: rumen; material: fiber-attached | host: Bos | place: Iran: Karaj | collected 2018-10 | reverse complement strand
GGAAAGAAGGGCTTCCACAGCGCCGCGCACCGAGGCGGTGAGCGCCCCGGCGCCGGCGGGGTCCGAGGCCGGCAGAGGCTCCGCCTCCGGCGCCCGTTCGCCGCGGGACAGAGAACCGATCAGAAAGGCGGTCAGGGCGTGTACGGCCCAGACCAGGAGCCCCCAGCGGGCGGAGCCGAATATCCCGGCGCCCAGCGCCCCGGCGGCAAAGCCGGGGCCGGTGTTGTCGCAAAAGCGCAGCAGCCGCTCTCCCTCGGAGCGGGAGAGCCGTCCGCACCTCACCGCGTCCGCGGCGGCGCCGGCCCCCATGGGGTATCCGGCGGTGAGACCCAGGACGAATACGGCGCAGCCCGAACCGCTCAAGCCGAGGCTGCGGCCCAGAAAAGGCTGGAGCCGCCGGCCGAGCCGGGCAGCCAGCCCCAGCCGGGTGAGCCATCCGGCCGCGGCGAAGAAGGGAAGCAGGGAAGGCGCCAGCAGATTTCCCCACAGGGCAAGCCCCCGGGCCGCGCCGGACCGGGCGGCGTCGGAGCGCAGCAGCAGCATAACGAAAACAGCCCCGGCGCCCCAAAAGGGAAGAGAATTCTTTTTCATATCCGGAGACTATGCGCCTGAGGTCCGGGACATGACCCGGGCATGACCGCAAGGGAGCCGTCATATGCTTCCCGGGGAGGTGGTGACATGGCCATTCGCGAAACGGTGGCGGATATGGCCGCGGCCATGGAGCTTCCGCCGGAGGCGGTCTCCGGGTTTGCCAGGATCACGCTGACGGCCCGCCGACAGGCGGTGGTGGAGCATCACAGGGGACTGGTCGGCTACGGGGAGGACCATGTGGACCTTGCCGAGGGGCCGGGACGCGTGCGGATACTGGGCGCCGGTCTTGTGCTGCGGGCCATGGACCGGGAGACGCTGATCGTCTCCGGCCGGATCGACCGTGTGGAATATGCGTAGCGCGTCGTCCGTTCTCCGGGGCGGGAGCCGCATCCGGGTCACCGGAGCGGAGCCCTGGCGGCTTCTGGACCGGTGCGTCAGGGCCGGCGTGCCGGTGGAGGACGTGGTTTCGGAGAACGCGCTCACCATCGTCCTCACGGTCCGGGCGGCGGACCTTCCCCGGGTCCGGGAGCTGGGGGCCGGCTGCGGCTGCGAGGCGGAGGTGCTCTCCCGCTGGGGACCGGCACGACTGGGGAAAAGACTGCGGCGGCACGCCGTCCTCGCTGTCAGCGGCGCGCTTGTACTGATGGCCCTGTTTGCCTCCTCGCTGTTCGTCTGGGATATCCGCGTGACCGGGAACGACACCGACGTGCCCGACGGAGAGATCCTCCGGGTACTGGCCGGGCAGGGGGTGGGCGTAGGCAGCTTTTATCCCTTCTTCCGTCCCGATCTCATCCAGGCAAGGGCCCTTCGGGAGCTGCCGGAGCTCAGCTGGCTGGCCGTGAACATCCGCGGCTGCCGCGCGCTGGTGTCGGTACGGGGAAAGACAGCGGCTCCGGACATTCCCGACCCCCGTCAGGCGGCGGACGTCGCGGCTCGCCGGAGCGGCGTCGTTACGCAGATCCAGGTCTGGGAGGGACGCCCTCTCTGCCGGCGGGGGAGCGCGGTGACCCGGGGGGAGCTTCTTATTTCCGCCGACACGGAGGACGGGCGGACGGTCCGGGCCAGGGGACGGATCACCGGGAGGACCTTTCGGGAAATCACCGCCGCCGCCCCTCTCGTCTCGGAGCAAAAACAGGATGCGGGCCGGAGGAAGCGCCGGTTTTCCCTCCTCGTCGGCAAAAAGCGGATAAATTTTTTCCGGGACAGTGGAATTCTCCCCGACGACTGTGATAAAATCATTCATATATGGCGTCCCGGCGGTCGGGGGCTCCTTCCGTTTCCGGCGGCGCTGGTATGGGAGACGCTCCAACCCTTTGAGCGCCGGCCGGCCTCGGCGGATGCCGGAGAGCTTCGCACCGCGCTGGAGTCGCTCCTTGCCGGGGAGCTGCGCTCCCGGCTGGAGGAGGACGGGGAGATCCTGTCCCTTCGCTTCACCGCGGCCGAGGGCGGCGGGATGCTGTATGTCACGGCCCATGCCGAGTGCGAGGAGCGGCTGGACCGGGAGATCCCCAGAGAAAACAACCCTTAGCTTCACAGGAGGAAGGCCCAATGGACCGAATCATCGCCGTCGACCGGGTGGAGGATGTGCTGAGCATCTTCGGCTCTTTTGACCAGAACATGCACATCATTGAAAAGGAATACGGCGTGCACGTCACCGACCGGGACGAGGAGCTTAAGATCACCGGCGAGCCGGAAAACGTGGTCCACGCGGAGAAGGCGGTCCAGGGCCTGCTGACGCTGGCCGCCCGGGGCGAGGTCATCGACGAGCAGAAGGTCCGTTATATCATCGAAATGGTCCGTTCCGGCCAGGAGGACCAGATCCGGGAGCTGGGCAGCGGCGTGATCTGCATCACCGCCAAGGGCCGCCCGGTGAAGCCCAAGACCCTTGGACAGTCGGCGTATGTGCGTGCGATCCGGGAAAACACCGTGACGCTGGGCATCGGTCCGGCGGGCACGGGCAAGACCTATCTGGCGGTGGCGGCGGCTGTGGCCGCATTCCGGGAAAAGAGCGTCAACCGGATCATCCTGACCCGGCCGGCGGTGGAGGCGGGAGAGCGTCTGGGCTTCCTCCCCGGCGATCTTCAGAGCAAGGTGGACCCCTATCTCCGGCCGCTCTACGACGCGCTGTTCGACATGCTGGGCCCGGAGACCTACAACACCTATCTGGAAAAGGGCAATATCGAAGTGGCGCCCCTGGCCTACATGCGGGGCCGGACCCTGGACGACAGCTTCATCATCCTGGACGAGGCCCAGAACACCTCCCGGGAGCAGATGAAGATGTTCCTGACCCGGCTGGGCTTCAACAGCAAAATGGTCATCACCGGAGACGTGACCCAGATCGATCTGCCCGCGGACAAGGTCTCCGGCCTGAAGGAGGCCATGAAGGTCCTGGACGGAGTGGAGGATATCGCCGTGTGCCGCTTCACCGGCGCGGATGTGGTGCGCCACGCCCTGGTGCAGCAGATCATTTCCGCCTATGAAAAATACGAAAAAGCCGTCGGTGAGAAAAAAACGCTTCCCATCCGGCGGGAGAACGCGAGAGGGAACAAGCGATGAAGCATAAAGTATACGTGACCCGGCAGAAACGGGATCTTGGCCATCCGGAAACGGCTGCCCTCGTCAAAAAGGCCGCGGCGGCGGCGCTTTCCGCCGAAGGGATAAACGAGCCCTGCGAGATCGGGGTGACGCTGACCGACGACGCCGGCATCCACGCTGTCAACCGGGAGATCCGGGGCGTGGACGCGCCTACGGACGTGCTGTCGTTTCCCATCGACGAGCCGGATCTGGACGCAGGCTGCCGGTATCTGGGGGATATGGTCCTCTCCCTGGAACGGACGGAGGCCCAGAGTGAGGAATACGGAGGCGGCTATGCCCACGAGTGCCAGTATCTCACGGTGCATTCGGTGCTCCATCTGCTGGGCTACGACCATCTGGACGAGGGCGAGGAGAAGACGCGGATGCGCTCTCGGGAAAAAGCAGTCATGAAGGAGCTGGGCTATGATTTCTAAAACTGCCATGGTCACGATCTGCGGGCGGCCCAACGTGGGCAAGTCCACCCTGGCCAACGCCCTGGCGGGGGAAAAGATCGCCATCGTTTCGGACAAGCCCCAAACCACCCGGAACCGGATCACCGCCGTCTGCCAGCGGGGCGAGACACAGTTCGTCTTTCTGGATACGCCTGGCTTTCACAAGCCCCGGACGCGGCTGGGTGACTACATGGTCAACGTGGTGCGCCAGAGCGTGGGGGACGTGGACGCGGTTGTTTTGGTGGTGGAGCCGACCACGGCCATCGGGCCCCAGGAGCGGGAGCTGCTCCGCTCCATCGAGGCGTCCCGGGTCCCGGCGCTGCTGGCCATCAACAAGATCGACACCGTGGAGCCGGAAAAGCTCCTGGCGGTCATCGCCGCCTACGCGCAGGAGTACGACTTTGAGGCCATCGTTCCCATCTCCGCCCAGAAGGGCGACGGGGTGGAGGAGCTTCTGGCCGAGATCGGCCGCTTCGCCGTGGAATCCCCGGCTCTGTTCCCGGAGGGGGTCACCACCGACCAGCCGGAAAAGCAGGTCTGCGCCGAGCTGATCCGGGAAAAGCTGCTCCAGTGCCTGGACCGGGAGGTGCCCCACGGCACCGCGGTGGAGATCACCCGCTTCTCCGAACGGGACAGCGGCATCATCGACCTGGAAGCCACTATCTACTGTGAGAAGGCCAGTCATAAAGGCATCATCATCGGCAAAAACGGAGCCATGCTCAAGAAGATCGGAGAGAGCGCCCGACAGGACATCGAGGCCTTCATGGGCACGAAGGTTTACCTTCAGACCTGGGTCAAGGTCAAGGAAAAATGGCGCGATTCCCAGTTTTTCCTTCGGAATTTCGGCTTTACCGACGAGTAATAAATACCAGCCATATCTTCATACGCGCCGGGCAAACTGGAGCCATGGAACCGAATGTTTTCTGGGAGCTTTTTCGGGATACCGGCGATCCCATCTGCTGGCTATTGAGCCGCGCGCCGCAGCCGGCGCAACAACGGCGAACCGAGGAGGACGGAGAGAAGAAGCCCTCTCCGCCTCCCGCATGAGGTTTACATAATGTACAAAACGCTTCACGGCCTGATCCTGCGGGAAGTGAAATACAAGGAATCCAGCAAGATCCTCACCATCCTCACCGAGGAGGAAGGGAAGATCTCCGCCCAGGCCCGGGGCGTGCTCCGAAAAGGCTCGAAAAGCACCGCCAGCGCCCAGCTCCTGGTTTGGTCGGAGCTGACCCTCTCGGAGTACCGGGGCCGCTATACGCTGACGGAGGGAAGCGTGCTGGAGGATTTCGCCGCGCTTCGGACGGAGATCGCCGATTACGCCCTGGGCTGCTATTTTGCCGAGCTCATGGAGGCGGTCTCCGACGAGGACAGCCCGAATCCGGAGCTGCTCCGTCTGGGGCTCAACGCCCTCTTCGCGCTGTCCAGGCGGCTTTACCCGGCGGAGCATATCAAGGCGGTTTTCGAGCTTCGGCTTATGTGTCTGGCGGGCTTTGCCCCGGCGGTGGACCGCTGCGCCGACTGCGGGACCCGCGCGCCGGACCGGCCGCGGCTGAGTCTCGGCGGCGGAGGCGTGTTCTGCACGGGATGCGCGCCCCCTGTTCCGGGGAAAAGCCTCCCGCTGTGTCAGGCTTCGCTGGCCGCCATGCGCCATGTGGTCGGCGCGGAGGCCAAGAAGGTTTTTTCCTTTACCCTGGGCGACGACTCTGCGGGACGATTTTACCGGGCCTGCGAGGAGTATGCCCTGACTCAGCTGGACCGGCGGTTTTCCACGCTGGATTACTGGAGAGCAATACAGGATCGGGAGACAGAGTATGGACTTGTTTGAAAAATCCCAGCAGACGCTGGAGCTGCCGGCCGTGCTGGAACTGCTGGCGGGGGAGGCGGCCTCCGCTCCTGCCAAGGAGGAGGTCGGCGCCCTCCGGCCCAGCGTCCATCGCGCGGAGATCCAGAGACTCCTGGCGGAGACCAGCGCGGCGAAGGACATGATGGTATACAAGGGAAGCCCCTCTTTTTCGGGCATCCGGGACGTCCGCGGCTCTCTGGCGCGGGCGGATATGGGCGGTGTTCTGAACACCCGAGAGCTTCTGGAGATCGCCGGGGTGCTGCAAACGGCGAGGGCCGTTCGCTCCTACGGCATGAGCACGGAGAAGGAGAGCTGCATCGATCCCCTGTTCCGCACGCTCCAGACCAATAAATTCCTGGAGGACAAGATCGTGGCCTCCATCCCCGCCGAGGATGAGATCGCGGACGCGGCCAGCAGCGAGCTTTCGGATATACGGCGCAAGATGCGCGCCGCGGCGGCCAGGGTCCGGGACAGTCTGCAGAAGATCATTTCCGCCCCGTCCATGGCCAAGTTCCTCCAGGACCCCATCATCACCACCCGGTCCGACCGGTTCGTCGTACCGGTGAAGGCCGAGCACAAGGGCTCGGTACCCGGGCTCGTCCACGACGTGTCCGCCTCCGGGGCAACGCTCTTCGTGGAGCCCATGGCGGCGGTGAAGGCCAATAACGAGATCCGGGAGCTGAAGGCCAGGGAAAAGGCGGAGATTGAGCGGATCCTGGCGGAGCTCTCCGCAGAATGCGCGGCTCACAGGGAGGACATCGACGCGGACTACGCCGTGCTGGTGCAGCTGGACGTGATCTTTGCCAAGGCGAAGCTCAGCTTCAAGCTGGACTGCGGCGAACCGGAGCTTTCCGAAAAAGGCGTCCGCCTGCGGCGGGCCCGGCACCCCCTGCTGGAAAAGAGCAAGGCGGTGCCCATCGACGTGGAGCTGGGGGAGGATTACGACACTCTTGTCATCACCGGCCCCAACACCGGCGGCAAGACCGTCACGCTGAAAACCCTCGGCCTGCTGTGCCTGATGGCCCAGTGCGGGCTCCACATCCCCGCCGCGGAGGGTAGCCGGGTGCCGGTGTTCCGCTCCATCCTGGCGGACATCGGCGACGAGCAGAGCATCGAGCAGTCTCTGTCCACCTTTTCCTCCCACATGGTGAACATCGTGGGCGTACTGGGCGAATGCGGGGACGATACGCTTCTGCTTTTTGACGAGCTGGGCGCCGGAACCGATCCGGTGGAGGGCGCGGCGCTGGCCATCGCCATTCTGGAAAACGCCCGGAGCAAAGGGGCCGTCATCGCCGCCACCACCCATTACGCCGAGCTCAAGGTGTACGCCACCAACACCCCCGGCGTGATGAACGCGTCCTGCGAATTTGACGTGGACACCCTGCGGCCCACCTATCGGCTGCTGATCGGCATCCCCGGAAAATCCAACGCCTTCGCCATTTCCCAGCGGCTGGGCCTGCCGGAGGAGATCATCGACGACGCCCGGAACCGGGTGGGCGTGTCCAGCGCCCGCTTTGAGGAGACCATCGAGAAGCTGGAGCAGACCCGCTCCATCCTGGACCGGGAGCGCACGGAGACCGCCCGGCAGCTGCTCAAGGCGGAGGAAGAGCGAAAGAAAGCCGCCCAGCTCCGGGCGGAGCTGGAGGTGCGCCTTGACAAGGCGGAGGAAAAAGCCCGCCGGGAGGCGGACCGGATCCTGGCGGACGCCCGCACCGTGGCGGACCGGACCTTCCGGGAACTGGACGCCATGCGCAGCGATCTGAACCGGCAGGAGAACATCCAGAAGCTCAACGAGGCCAGAGCGGAGCTCCGCCGGGAGCTGAACGAGGCCCGGGACGCCCTGCGCAGGCCGGAGGAGCCCCAGCCGGAGCAGCCGTCCGCCCGGCCGGTGGAGGTGGGAGATGTGGTGCAGATCCGTTCGATGGGCGTAAAAGCCACGGTGACGGCCATTGCTCCGGACCGGACTCTGACGCTCCAGGCGGGGATCCTGCAGGTAACGGCCAGGGAGGACGAGGTACTTCTGCTGGAGGGGGAGAAGCCTGCCGCGCCCAAACCGGAGAGCCGGGGCGTCACCCTGCGCCAGAGCGCCGTGCCCATGGAGCTGGATATCCGGGGCATGGAGACCATCGAGGCCATTCCTGTGGTGGAAAGGTACATCGACGCGGCCCATCAGGGAAGGATGGAAAAGGTCACCATTATCCACGGCAAAGGCACCGGCGCCCTGCGCTCCGCCGTACAGCAGGCGCTGAGGAAAAACAAACAGGTCAAATCCTTCCGTCTGGGCCGTTACGGGGAAGGGGAGACCGGCGTGACCGTTGTGGAATTGAAGTAATCCGGATATGACCGCCTGTTTTTTGCTGTGCAAAGTTATAAAAAAAAAGAAAAACGGTTGACGCTTATTCCCGCCTTTGATAAAATGTAGCTGTGCTGAAGGGCACTGACGAGAGAAAGATTTATAAAACGATAAGGGAGCGGCAAAAATGGTTAGCAAAGAAGTTGTCATCAGCAATCAGGTGGGCCTGCATGCGAGACCGGCTACCTTCTTTATTCAGAAGGCCAATGAGTACAAGTGCAGCATCTGGGTGGAGAAGGACGAGCGCCGTGTTAATGCCAAGTCCCTGCTGGGTGTCCTCTCTCTGGGCATCGTGAAGGGCACCCCCGTCACCATCATCGCGGACGGCTCCGACGAGGAAGAGGCTGTTGCCGCGCTGGGAGAACTCATCGCCTCCGATTTCGCTGAGTGATCCTGTAAGCAGAGTACCACAAGGGCGTGTTGCTTCAACACGCCCTTGCTTTATATCCGTCCCGAAGGTGGCTCGCTATGAAAAAAGAAACGGTCGGCACGCTTCAGATGCTTGCCTGCGCGGCGCTGTGGAGCATTGCGGGCGTTATGTTCAAATTCATCCCCTGGCATGCCATGGTCATTTCGGCGGTCCGGGCGGCTATCGCCGGGGCGACGGTATTCCTTTTCATGCGATACCGGGGCATCGGGCTGCTCTTCAGCCGAAAGACCCTGTCCACCGGCATATCCAAGGGCCTGACGTGCGTGCTGTTCGTGCTGGCGAACAAATTGACGACCGCCGCCAACGCCATCGTGCTGCAGTATACCGCGCCGGTGTTTTTGCTGGTGTTTTCCACGGTGTTCTTCCGCAGGAGATTCCGCCGGGGGGACGTCCTGGCCGTGGCGCTGACGCTGGGCGGCATCTCCCTGTTTTTCCTGGATCAGCTGGGGCCCGGACAGCTGGCGGGCAATCTGGTGGCCGTCAGCGCGGGGATGGCCATGGGCGTGATGTACATGCTCATGGGAGAGGTCACGGAGGCCGAGCGCTTCAACTCGGTGCTGGTCGGAGAGGTCTTCACCGTCCTTATCGGGGCGCCCTTTTTGTTTTTTACGCCGGTGGAGCTGTCGTTCCGCCCGGTGCTGTTCATCCTGATCCTGGGCGTGGCGCAGCTGGGGATCCCTTACATCCTGTACGCGCTGGCGGCGGGAAAGTGCCCGCCGCTGGCCTGTGTGCTGCTGGCGGCGCTGGAGCCGCTGCTCAACCCCATCTGGGTGCTGCTTTTCTACGGCGAGAGGCCCGGGCCTTTTGCCCTGACCGGCGGGGCGGTGGTCATCCTCGCGGTGACGCTCTGGAGCGTCTGGTCCTACCGCCGCCCGGTCAACGTCGAAGCGTGAGGTGTCTATGACAAAGCTGGAGGAACTTCGGGAAAAGGCCAACCGGCTGCCGATGCTGCCGGGAGTCTATATCATGCTGGACAGCCGGGGCGAGGTCATATACGTGGGCAAGGCAAAGGCCCTTAAGAACCGGGTCACCAGCTATTTCCGGGGCGAGCATCTGCCCAAGGTGGCCGCCATGGCGGAAAAGGTGGATGATTTCAACGTCATCATCGCCGAGTCGGAGTTTGAGGCGCTGGTGCTGGAAAACTCCCTTATCAAGCGCCACAAGCCCCGGTACAACATCCTCCTGAAGGATGACAAGGGATATCCCTTCGTACGGCTGGACCGGCGGGAGGAGTATCCCCGCTTCACGATGGAAAACCGGTTCCGGAGCGACGGCGCCCGATATTTCGGGCCCTTCGGTGGCCGGGGCCAGACCAACGCCGTGATCGACACCCTGTCCAAGGCCCTGGGCCTGCCCACCTGCAGCCGGAGATTTCCCCGGGATATCGGGAAGGACCGGCCATGCCTTCAATACCAGATGGGCGCCTGCCGGGGCTGGTGCCGGGGAGAGCTTACGGCGGAGGAATACCGGGACGCCGTCGACAAGGCGGCGCTGGTGCTGGAGGGAAAGAGCGCCGAGCTGACCCGTCAACTCCAGACGGAGATGGAGCAGGCCGCCGAAGAGCTTCGGTTCGAAGAGGCCGCCCGGATCCGGGACAGGATGCGCGCCGTGGCCGCGCTGGAGAACAAGCAGAGGGTCATCGCCGCCTCCCGGGCGGACACCGACGCCGTTGGCTTCCAGCGGGGGCCCAAGAGCTGCTTTTCCGTGCTCCACTACACCGACGGCGATCTGTCCGGAAAGGATTACACCCTGCTGGAGGACCCCACCGAAACGGACGGCGAGGCCCTGTCGGCTCTGCTGCGGCAGTACTATGTCCATCGTACCTCCTGGCCGAAAACGATCCTTCTTCCCCTGGAGCTGGAGGACCGGGAGGAGATCGAACGCTGGCTCTCGGAGTTGGCGGGCCACCGGGTCTATCTGGAGGTGCCCCAGCGGGGCGACCGGGCACGGTTCGCCGAAAAAGCGGCGGTGAACGCCCGGGAGGAGATCCTCCGGGCCACCACCGCGGAGCAGCGCCGGAGCAAAACGCTCCTCTGGCTTCAGGAGGCGCTGGGGCTGGAGGCCTTTCCCCGCAGGATCGAGGCCTACGATATCTCCAACACCGGAAACGAGGGCATCGTGGCCTCCATGACGGTCCACGTGGACGGAAAGCCCCTCAAGCGCGACTACCGGAAATTCCGGATGAAGGAGACCGAGAGCCAGAACGACTACGGCTCCATGCGGGAGGTCATCGCCCGCCGCTTCCGCCGGTATCTGGAGGGGGACGAGAAGTTCTCCTCCCGGCCGGACGTGCTGTTCATCGACGGCGGCGCGGAGCACGCCTCCGCAGCCTGCGACGCTCTGGCGGAGGCCGGGGTGTCCATCCCCGTGTTTGGAATGGTAAAGGACGACCGCCACCGCACCCGGGCGCTGGTCACACCGGAGGGGCTGGAGATCGGCATCCAGTCCAATCCGGCGGCCTTTGCGCTGGTGGGCAGGATCCAGGAGGAGACCCACCGGTTCGCCATCGAGTACCACCGCTCCCTCCGGGACAGCGTACCGGGCTCCACGCTGGACAAGATCCCGGGCGTTGGGGAAAAGCGGCGCGGAGAGCTGCTGAAGCATTTCGGCACCATCAAGGCCATCCGTGCCGCCGCAGAGGAGGAGCTCTCCAAAGCGGTGCCGAAAAACACCGCCCATGCGGTCTACGAGTACTTCCACAAAGACGAGGAGGAACAGCCGTGCGAGTGATCACGGGCAAATGCCGGGGCCGGCGGCTTATGGAACCGGCGGGGAACGACGTCCGGCCTACCACCGACCAGGTGAAGGAGGCCCTCTTCAATATCATCCAGTTCGACATAGAGGGCCGGAAGGCGCTGGATCTTTTTGCCGGGACCGGTCAGCTGGGGATCGAAGCCCTGTCCCGGGGCGCCGCGTCCTGCACCTTTATCGACGCCTCCCGGGAGTCCGTCCGGCTGGTGAAGGAAAATCTGGCCCGCTGCGGCCTTGCCGGGCGTGTGCTGAACATGGACGCCCTGGAGTATCTGAAAACAGGGGAAACGTTTGACCTGATCTTTCTCGATCCGCCTTACGGCACGGGCCTGGACGCCAGAGCCATGCTGGCGGTCAAAGAATTTGACATCCTTTCAAAGGGTGGTATAATGATCTGTGAATCCAGGCCGGAGACCGTTTTGCCGGAGCTTCCCCCGGAGTGGGGGAGCACCCGGACCTACCGCTACGGCAAAATCCGGCTCACGGTCGTGACAAGGGGAAGTGACTGATGCAGACAGCGATATGCCCCGGCAGTTTTGATCCGATCACAATGGGCCATCTGGATGTGATCCGCCGCGCCTCGGCCATGTTTGACCGGGTGGTGGTTTGCGTGGTGTACAACGCCAACAAATCCGGCTTTTTCTCCCTGGAGGAGAGGCAGGAGCAGGTCCGGCGCGTCACACAGGATTTTCCCAACGTGGAGGTGGTCGCCTGGGACGGACTGCTGGTGGATTACGCCGACCGGTTCGAGAACCCGGTGGTGGTCCGCGGTCTGCGGGCCATGTCGGACTTCGAGTACGAATTCCAGATGGCCCTTACGAACAAGAAGCTCAACTCCCGGGTCGAGACCATTTTCCTGGCTTCCGACGAGCGCTATACTTACCTGAGCTCCAGCATGGTCAAGGAGATCGCCGGCTACGGCAGGGACGTGTCCCAGTTCGTGCCGGAGTGCATCCTGGCAGATCTGCAGAGAAAGTTAAAGGAGAGATAAACATGGAAAACCACGCTCTGGATATCATCGACATGCTCTATACCATGATCGCCGAGGCCTGGGGCGTCCCCCTGGGCAACGACCGGTGCATCATCGAGCGGGACAAGGCCCTGGGCCTTCTGGACGATCTGAAGGCCGTCCTGCCCATGGAGATGACCGAGGCCCGCCGGCTGCTGATCGCCCGGGACGACTTCGTGGCCAACGCCAAGCAGGAGGCCCAGTCCATCCGCGCCAGCGCCGAGGAGGAGGCCCGGAACATGGTGGACCAGCAGGCCGTCCTGGCCGCCGCCCGCGCCAAGGCGGAGGAGACGATCCGGGATTCGGAGAAGAAGGCCCGGGACGCCCGCGTCATGGTCAGCAACTTTGTGGACGACGCCCTGCGCAAGACGGAGGAGAGCATTTCCGCCTCGCTGGAGAGCATCCGGGCCACCCGCAGCCAGTTCCGGACAGCCACCGCCGTGGAGCCCGAGGGCAAGGCGGACGTGACCATCCAGGACGTGGAGGACGAGGATCTGCTCGCCTGATAAACCATAAACCGCTCTCATAAAAAGCCCGCTGAGATCAGCGGGCTTTTTCCTTTCTCCCGGTGGGGAAGCGGCGACGCCGCGGGAGACGCGAAAAGAGCGGAAAGGAAGATTCCAAATTATTACAACCGTTACAATTTTTGTTTCTTTCACGCGATACCGGTTCCATATCCTGTGACGGAATGGACAAAACGACCCAATTAGGCACTATATACGGTTTTTTCGCACGCCGCACGCGAAACCGTCCCCGCCGCCGGCAGGAGAATTTTTCTCTTGCATTTTTTATGTCTACCTCTTATAATGAGACCACAAAGTGGGGTGAAGTGGGGAAAAGTGTCATATTCTCCCCCCGAAACGCCGGAAAGGAGGGCGCGGCTGTGACAGGTGAATACTCCCATACCATCGACGCCAAAGGCCGATTGGCCGTGCCGAGCCGTCTGCGGGACGCGCTGGGCAGCGTGTTTTATGTGACGCTCTCCATGGATCGGTGCCTTTCCGCCTACAGCGCGGAGAACTGGAAGAAGTTCTCGGACAAGGTGGACGCCATGCCGTTCGTAAAGCAGAGGAAGATGCGGCCCCTGTTCGCCTTCGCCGCCCGCTGCGAGGTGGACGGTCAGGGACGGATCCTCCTGCCCCAGAACCTGCGGGAGTACGCGGGACTGGAAAAGGAAGTCACGATCGTCGGCTGCAACAACCACGCCGAGCTGTGGGACAGCGTCAAGTGGGCCCAGCAGCATGAGCTGGAGATGACCCCGGAGAACATCGCCGCGGTCATGGAAGAGCTGGAATTCTGAGAATGCCGGAGCATAAGAGCGTACTGCTCGAGGAATGCATCGAATATCTGAACATCCGTCCGGACGGCGTGTACGTGGACGGGACCCTCGGCCTGGGGGGCCATTCGCTGGAGATCGTCCAGCGGCTGGGCACCGGGCGGCTCATCGCCATCGACCGGGACGAGACGGCCATTGAGCGCTCCAAGGCCCGGCTGGCGGCCTGGAGCGACAGGATCACCTTCATCCACGGCGATTTCCGGGATCTGGGCGCCATCCTGGACGGGGCCGGAGTGGACCTGGCCGACGGGATGCTTTTCGATCTGGGGGTGTCCTCCCCTCAACTGGACGAGGCGGAGCGGGGCTTCTCCTACATGGCGGACGCGCCGCTGGACATGCGGATGGACCGGACGGCCTCCCTCACCGCCGCGGACGTGGTGAACGGCTGGGATGAGACGGAGCTGCGCCGGATCCTCCGGGACTACGGCGAGGAACGGTACGCCGCCAGGATCGCCGCCGGGATCTGCCGACAGAGACGGCTGAAGCCGATACGGACCACCCTGGAGCTGGTGGATATCATCAAAGGCTCCATGCCGGGCGCGGCCCTGCGGGAAAAGCAGCACCCAGCCAAGCGCAGCTTTCAGGCCATCCGGATCGCCGTCAACGACGAGCTGGAGGCGGAGCGGGAAATGCTGCTGACCGCCATGGACCGGCTCAAAAGCGGCGGAAGGCTCTGTGTGATCAGCTTTCACTCTCTGGAGGACCGGATCGTCAAGACGGCCATCCGGGAGAGAGAGGACGGATGCACCTGTCCCCGGGACTTTCCCGTGTGCGTATGCGGGTTTCGACAGACCATGAGGACCGTTTCCAAAGGCATTACGCCTGCGGAAGAGGAGCTGCTGCAGAACCCCCGCGCCCGGAGCGCCAGGCTCCGGGTGGCGGAGAGACTGTAGAGAAAGGAAGATCTCCATGATCGAAAACGCCATGGAACAAAAGACGGCCGTCTTTTCCCTGGGCGATCTTTCCCGTGAGAACCCCGGGGCCGGCCGCCATATGGACGACAGCACCCGGGAACTGCCGCTCATCGCCGGACGGTTCGCCGGTCGTCAATGGATCGTGGAGGATCTGAAAAGGGAAGAAGAGGAAAAGCCTCCCCACTCCGAAAGGACCCGTTCCCGCAAACTTCTTCTGGCCGCCTGCGCCGCGGCCGCCATGCTGCTGCTGGTGTTCTCCCTCATGGGCCAGGCCCGTCTGGCCGCCCTCAACGACAAAGCGGTGGCTCTCTCCGCGGAGGTCCGGGATCTCCGGCAGGAGCAGACGGTCCTGCGGGTGGAAGCCGCCGTCGGCCGGGATCTTACCGCCGCCGACCGGTATGCGGCGGAGACCCTCGGCATGCAGATGCCCCGGGGCGACCAGCTCCTGACGATGGAGACCCAGGCGCGGGACAAAGCCACCGTGCTCGGCGTACGCCGCGGCCATGGGATAAGCTATCTCTGGAATTTGTTTATCGACGAACTTGGGGCATATTTGCACTGACGCGGCGGTATAATGCATTGAAAAATGCGTTTGCCCGCGGAGGTACACATGCCCCTTCGACCCCACGATCCCCCAGACCGCACGATGCTCCGCCGCGCACTGTTCCTGTTTACGGTGTGCGGCATCCTTGCGTTTATTGTCCTGGCCGCCCAGCTTTTCCGGCTGCAGATCCTGCGCCACGAGGAGCTGGAGAACGCCGCCCTCGGACAGCAGCTTCGGCGTACGACGCTGCCGGCCGGCCGGGGCACAATTTATGACCGGCAGGGAAACGTCCTGGCCATGAGCGCCACGGCGTACAGCGTCTATCTGAGTCCGGCGGAACTGGCCATGTACGGGGAAGATCCGGCGGAGATCGCCGGCGTCCTTTCGGAGCTCCTGGGCGTGGATCGGGAGAAGATCCTCTCCCTGTGCGGGGACAGACGGAGCTGGTACAAGACCGTCAAGCGCCAGATCAGTTCCGAGGAGGCCGACGCCGTACGGGATTTCAAGGCGGATCGCGGGATCCGGAGCATCAAGCTGGAGCCAGGGACTAAGCGGTGGTATCCCTATTCCGCGCTGGCTTCCCATGTCATCGGCTTCGTAGGCGCGGACAACACCGGCCTGGCCGGTGTGGAATACGCCGAGGACAAAAACCTCTCCGGCGCGGACGGCAGCATCCTTCGGCTGAAAAACTCCGTCGGCACGGATATGCTCTTCGCAGGGTACGAGGATTACCTGGATCCGGTGGACGGGCAGAACATTTATCTCACCATCGACGTCACCCTCCAGTATTTCCTGGAAAAACAGCTTTCCCGCGCCGTGCGGGATTACGATATCCGGAACGGCGCCGCCGGGATCCTGATGGACCCCGACACCGGGGCCGTCCTGGCCATGGCAAGCCTGGGGAATTTCGATCTGAACAACTACCAGTGGGTGGCTGAGGACATACGCGCGGAGATCGAAAGCATGACGGATCCCCAGGCGGCGGCGGAACGGCTTGCCCAGGCCCAGCTGGCCCAGTGGCGGAACAAGGCGATCTCCGACACCTACGAGCCGGGCTCCACGTTCAAGATCCTGACGCTTTCCATGGCGCTGGAGGAGGGCCTTGTTTCGCCGGGAAGCTCCTTTTACTGCGGCGGCAGCACCAGCGTCCCCGGCCGGGGACGGCCCCTTCACTGCTGGAAGCACGCCGGGCACGGGGCCCAGACGCTGACGCAGGCGGTGCAGCATTCCTGCAACGTGGCCTTCGCCAACATCGGCCTGCGGGTGGGCGAGGAGGCCTTTTACCGGTATTGCGAGGATTTCGGCTTTTTCCGTTTTGACGGCGACCCGGACGCCCCTCTCAGCGGGAAAACGGGCATCGCCCTTCCGGGGGAGAGCGGGAGCATCTGGTGGCCGCGCCGGGTGTTCTGCGACCCGGATAACCTGTCCCAGCTGGCGGCGGCCTCCTTCGGCCAGACCTTCAACATCACGCCGCTGCAGCTCATCACCGCGGTCTGCGCCGTCTGCAACGGGGGCCGTCTGATGGAGCCCTATGTGGTGGATCACCGGACGGACGCGGAGGGGAACGTACTGTCCCGTACGGAGCCTTCCATGGTGCGTCGGGTCCTCAGCGAACAGACCAGCGACACGGTGAACGCTATCCTGGAGCAGGTGGTCTGCGATACAAAACACGGCACCGGGAAAAACGCCTATGTGGCCGGCTACCGGGTGGCGGGCAAGACAGGGACCTCCGAGAAGGTGGCCCGTGACGCGTCCGGAGGCAGCAAGGAGTACATCGTATCCTTTATCGGATACGCCCCGGCCGGCGACCCGAAGGTGGTTTGTCTCGTTCTGATGGATACGCCCTCCGCCGCGTCGGGGATCTATATATCCGGCGGACAGATGGCGGCGCCGGTGGTGGGAAGGGTCCTTGCGGAGGTGCTGCCGGCCATGGGGATCGCCCCCCAGTACACGGAGGCGGAGAAAATGTACATGGACCGCGCCGTACCGACGCTGACGGGACTGACGGCACAGGAGGCCCGGAAGGTGCTCACAGACGCCGGATTCGATTCCCGGCTGGAGGGAGAGGGAGAGACGGTGGCGTACCAGCTCCCGGGAGCGGGGACGGTAGCGGCCGCTGGTTCAACGGTGATCCTGTTCACGGAGGAGGCGCCTCCGGCCGAGGAGACCCGGATGCCGGACGTTACCGGCCTTCTTTACTCCGAGGCCAGGGACATTCTTTCGGAAAGAGGACTGTTCCTCCGTTCCGACGGCACCATTCTGGCCGAGCGCGACACGGTCAGAGTGACTTTCCAGAGCGTTCCGGCCGGGGAGAGTATCCTTGTGGGTTCCACGGCGGAGGTCACGCTCATAGACAGGGACGATGAGACATACGGGGAATACTGAGGAAACAAGATGAAGCTAAAGAATGTGATGAAGGATATCGCGATCCTTTCCTCCGCGGCGGACATGGATCAGGAGATCACGGGCGTATGCTACGACTCCCGCCGGGTGAAGCCGGGGGATCTGTTCGTGGCGGTCCGGGGTTATGAGTCAGACGGGCACCGTTTTATCCCCATGGCGGTGGAAAGAGGCTGCGCCGCGGTGCTCTGCGAGGAAAAGCCCGCCGCGGATACGCCGTACGTCCTCACGGACGACAGCCGCCTGGGCCTGGCGCTGGCGGGCCGGAACTTTTACCGGGATCCCTCCCGGGAGCTGAAGGTCATCGGCATCACCGGCACCAACGGCAAGACCACCACGTCCATCCTCACCAAGCAGCTTCTGGAAAAATGCCTGGGAGCCAAGGTAGGCCTCATCGGAAGCATCAGCAACTGGATCGGAGACGAGGAGCTCCACACCGAGCACACTACCCCCGAATCCAGCGATCTCCAGGCGCTGTTCCGGCAGATGGCGGACGCCGGATGCGCGTATTGCGTGATGGAGGTCTCCTCCCATGCGCTGGTGCTCAACCGGGTGGCCGGGACGACCTTCGCCGCCGGCCTCTTTACCAATCTGACGCAGGACCATCTGGATTTCCACAAGACCATGGAGGAGTACGCCAGGGCCAAAAGCCTGCTCTTCCCGATGTGTGAAAAGAGCGCGGCCAACGCCGACGATCCCTGGTTCGAAACGGTGATGAAAGACGCCGCGGGGAAGGTCTATACCTTTTCCGCCCGGTCCGATCAGGCGGATCTCACCGCCCGCGACATCCGGCTTTCTCCGGCGGGCGTCCGTTTCTGCGCGCTGGAGGAGGGAGAACTGGTCCGGCTTTCGCTGCCGCTGCCGGGAAAATTCTCCGTGTACAACGCTCTGGCCGCTCTCTCCATCGCCCGGCTGATGGGCATCCCACTCCGGGAAGCGGCCGCCGCGCTGGAGACCTGCCGGGGGGCCAAAGGCCGTGTGGAGCCGGTGCCCACCGACGGGAACTACAGCATCTTCATCGACTACGCCGTTACCCCCGACGCCATCGAAAACGTGCTCACCACACTTCGCGATATCGCCCCGGCCAGGCTTGTGATGCTCTTTGGCTGCGGCGGCGACCGGGACCGGAAGAAACGGCCCATCATGGGCCGGATCGCGGCGGATCTGGCTGACTTCGTCATCGTCACCAGCGATAACCCCCGGACCGAGAAGCCGGAGGACATCATCGAGGAGATCCTTCCCGGCGTCCGGCAGGGGAAGGCCCCCTATACGGTGATCTGCGATCGGGTGGAAGCGATCCGCTGGGCTATCGAGAACCATCAGGAGGGGGATGTGATCCTCCTGTGCGGCAAGGGCCACGAGGACTATCAGATCATCGGCCATGAGAAGATCCATATGGACGAAAGAGAGATCGTGGCGGAGGAGCTTCGCCGGCGTGCGCTTCGGTAAGAGTGAGGGAAGAGAGATATGACGATAAAACTGATCCTTGCGCTGGTCGTCGGCTTTCTTGTGTCCAGCGGCGTGGGAGCCTTTCTGGTCCCTTTTCTCCGGAAGATAAAGGCGGGACAGTCCATCAAGGAGATCGGTCCCACATGGCATAAGGACAAGGCCGGCACGCCCACCATGGGCGGCATCATGTTCATCGTGGCGGTGACGGTGGTCTGTCTCACGGTAGGCTTCGTCTCCGTCATGGAACGGGAGCTGGCCCATATCTATATCCTGCTTTTCGGCCTGGTTTTCGGCGCCATCGGGTTCCTGGACGACTATGAGAAGCTGCGCCACCACCATAACACGGGCCTGAGCGCCAAAAGCAAATTCCTGCTCCAGCTGGTGGCGGCCATCGCGTTTTTGCTGCTCCTGCGGCTGAAAGGATATCTGAGCCCCAACCTGTATATCCCGTTCTGGAATACCTATATCCCTGTGTCCGAGCCGCTGTATTTCATTTTTGCCGCTTTTGTGGTGGTGGGTACGGTGAACGCCATCAACATCACCGACGGTGTGGACGGCCTGGCGGCGGGCACCTGCGTGCCGGTTTTTCTGTGCTTCACAGCCATCGTTTTCTGCTGGGGCAAGATCTTCCGCACCCAGGGCATCTTTTCCGCCGGCATCACCGGCGCGCTGCTGGGCTTCCTGGTATATAATTTCCACCCTGCCAGAGTTTTCATGGGCGATACGGGGTCGCTGTTCCTGGGCGGGTGCATCGCCGGACTGGCCTTTGCGCTGGACGTTCCACTGCTGCTGATCCCGCTGTGCATCATGCCCATCATCGAGACGCTGTCGGATATCCTGCAGGTGGGATATTTCAAGCTGACCCACGGCAAGCGCATTTTCAAAATGGCGCCCTTCCACCACCATCTGGAGATGGGCGGCTGGCTGGGCCATAAGTGGAAAGAGACAGAGATCTTCGTCCTTTTCTCCGGCATCACCCTGGTGATGGCCGTGATCTCCTTCCTGGGAGTGATGGGACGCTATTCCTTCTGAGCTTTTAAGAGGGACATCGGAGGTTTCCATGTTTCTTTCCCCCGCCCGGGAGATCCGGGCACAAGAGAGATCCGCCTCCTCGATCCGGGAGGCGGATCTTCCGTTTGGACTGCTTACCGTCCTTCTGCTGTGCATCGGGGTGGTCATGGTCCTGTCCGCCAGTTTTGCCAGCGCGTACTATGACCTGCAGGGAGAGACCGGACACGACCCGGTGTACTTTTTCACCCGCCAGTCGGTCTTTGCCCTGGCGGGGACAGGGGTGATGATCCTCTGCTCGCGGATCCCGGTGCAGGTTTATCACAGGCTGGCTCTCCCGGCGATGATCGCGGCGCTTTTGTCGCTCTCGGCGGTGCTGGTCGTCGGCACCAGGGTCAACGGCGCCAGACGCTGGATCGATCTCGGCTTCACCACCTTCCAGCCGTCAGAAATCACAAAAATCGCAATAATCCTTTACTTTTCGGCGCTGATATGCAAATATAGAGACCGGATGCGCACCTTCCGGTACGGCATTCTGCCCTTTGCCGCCATCCTCGCGGCGGTGGCGGCCCTGCTTGTGCTGGAGCCCCACTTCTCCGCCACGATCATCATCCTTGCGATCGGCGCGGTGATGCTGTTTCTGGGCGGGGTGCGCCTTTACTGGTTTATCGGCGGCGGCCTGGCTCTGGGCGGCGCCGCTGTACTGGCGGTGGCCCTGGTCCCTTATGTAGCCAAGCGGGTCGCCTCCTTCCGGGATCCCTTCTCCGATCTGACGGGGGACGGCTGGCAGGTGGTCCAGTCCCTGTACGCCATCGGTTCCGGGGGCCTGGGCGGGCTGGGGCTTGGCCGGAGCCGGCAGAAATATCTGTATCTGCCGGAGGAACACAACGATTTCATTTTTTCCGTGGTCTGCGAGGAGCTTGGGTTTATCGGCGCGGTCACGATCCTGGTGCTGTTCGCTCTGCTGATCCTGCGGGGCTATCGGATCGCCATGCGGGCCCCGGACCGGTTCAGCTTCCTGGCGGGCAGCGGGATCACCACCATGCTGGCCCTCCAGGTGATCCTCAACATAGCGGTTTGCACCAACCTCGTGCCCTGTACGGGCATATCCCTCCCGTTTTTCAGCTATGGCGGGACCGCCCTGCTCATCCAGATGGCGGAATGCGGCGTCCTGCTGAGCATTTCCCGGGAGATACCGGCTGCGCCGATGGTCCGCCGCCGGATCAGAATCAAAAAGAACGGAGAGCAAGAAACATGAACTTTCTCTTTGCCTGCGGCGGCACCGCCGGCCATGTGAATCCCGCGGTGGGCGTGGCGGGCCGGCTCCGGGAGCTGCTCCCGGACTGCGGGATTCTGTTTATCGGGGCGGAAGGGAAGATGGAAACGGAGCTGGTGCCCCGGGAGGGGTATGAGATCCGCACCATCCCCATCTCCAG
>JAEEGL016012974.1_pt1 | contig 21093 bp, 13 predicted proteins | sample 9134231 | NCBI WGS metagenome assembly JAEEGL01 (sample SAMN16246548, study PRJNA631951) | gut metagenome | biome: gut microbiome; feature: rumen; material: fiber-attached | host: Bos | place: Iran: Karaj | collected 2018-10 | reverse complement strand
GGGCATCGAACCCGTCAGGATGTGCGACATAAAGAATTATAAGACGGACAACCATTCCATCTCTACCGGTCAGGTACTTCCCCGTCCGTACAAATACGAAGAAGCCCGGACAGTTTTCAAGGAAATGGTCGCCCTTATGTGTTGTGACATGTTCAAAAAAGGCGTCATAGCAGAACTTTATACCTGGTATGTGGGATATGATTATAAAAGCCTGGAATATTTTCCGGGCTACGAAGGACCTCTCGCCATAGACTTTTACGGAAGGCTTCACCCGGCACATTCCGGAGGCCGTGTACATACGAGGGAACACACGAATATATCAAGAATCGTAACGGAACTTATGACATCCGATTTCGACAGAAAAACCGATCACCGTCTGCTCTTCCGCAGACTGAATATCTGCGCCTGCGACATAATAGCTGACTGCGGCATATACCAACTGAGTCTTTTTTCCGACCCCGAGTCTGACAGAAGGGAGAGACTGCTCTCATACGCCATGGCCATGATCAGGACAAAATACGGTCCCAATGCGGTTCTAAAAGGGATAAATTACCTGGAAGGCGCCACGACCAAAGAAAGGAATACCCAGATAGGCGGGCACCGGGCATAAAAGAAGGTGATATCTATGGATTATAAATTCGGAGAATATCCGGTACCGTCGGATTTTAAATATACCGACGTATTAAAAGAAGGAAAACCCATCCATGTAAAGTATGACAGTTTCTACCTGAAACACCCTCCCATGGATCTTTCCCGGCGCGCCAAAATATTTGCGCCTTTTGACGCGCTGAAAGGCTTCCGTGAAGCTATCGAAGAGAAAAACGGATGATCATTTATTCTGATAATAAAATATCGCCAGATTCGTCCTGTCCCTGAGATCCAGCTTTCTTAGGACATTGCTCAGGTAGTTCCTGACAGTACCTTCGGACAGACAGAGCTTATCCGCTATCTCTTTGTTTGACAGTCCACGTGCGACTTCCTCTATAATTTCTTTTTCCTGCGGGGTGATGCCATGTCCCTCATAGTCAAATGATTTTTTCTTGTTGATGATATCCGGAAGTTTTTCCGTTATGGCATTTCCAAATACGCTCTGACCATTATATACGGATTTTACGGCGGGTATGATACTCTCAAAATCCTGCTTTATAATATAACCCTTGGCTCCTATTGAGATCGCTCTTATGATATACTCATCATCATTAAAGGTCGTAAGGTAAAGTATCCTCGCATCCCCGTGTTTTGACAGTATCTCACTTCCCGCGTCAAGTCCTGACATACCGCTCATACGGATGTCCATCAAAAGAACATCGGGATGTTGTTCTTCATACAGTTTTACTGCCTCCGAGCCGTCATTTCCGAGACCCGTCACTTCTATATCCGGGTCTGAAGAAAGTATCGTTTTTAGGCTCATAGCCACCAGACTGTCATCATCAACTATTAAAACACGCATATCCTTACTCCTTTATTTGGGGATTCTCACAAATACCCTGAATCCGTTTTCATTTGTGATTGTCGCATTTCCGCCCAGTTTCTCGGCCCTGGTCCTGATATTTTCGAGACCCATGCCCTCACCTGCAGAACTACCGGAATTTACTTCACTGCCATTTTTCCGTTCAGTCGAAGAATCGTCCCCTGAACCTGCTTCACTCTGCTTATTATAGTCATGAACTACTATCTGATACATGGATGGATGCTCATAGAACCGTATATCCACGTATTCGTTTACACTGTATTTTATAATATTTGATACTGCTTCCTTTACGATATTTATCGTAGCATATTTTATTTCCTTGCTGATATTTTCGGCGTCGGCGTCAAATTCAAAAGACACTTTATATTTTCCTTTTAAGGGTTCCGCTATCTCTTCGAGTGCCGTATCGAGTTTTATCGCTTCGTCCCTTATATCATGCACGCTTGAACGGATATTGTTCATCGCGGTATCCAGAGTCTCTCGGAGACTCTTCAGCTCATCGGCTATGGGGCCGTCCTTATGAACCACCATCATGGCACCTACCTGAAGGATGGAACGGCTCAGCATATGTCCTACATTATCGTGGATTTCCCTGGCTATACGGTTACGTTCCGCAAGCTGGGCGGCCGAAATGCTCTTATCCTGCTCCTCTAAGAGATTCCTGTTCTGCTTCTTTAGGGTTTCTTTCTTTATCTCGCCCTCATCCCTTATCTTACGGTTTTCCTTCTCGTATTTTAAGAGCATCTCGGTTCTGTACGACAGATACACTGCAAGACATGTCTGGAGCAGTACATATATTCCTACATACACTTTTGAAAGATATGTTCCGGTATCCCCCACGTTTTGTGTCACCATACCCCATGATACGTTTTCTCCGGTATAAAACCTCACAACCCCTGCAATCAAAACCAGACCGGCAACTAAATGTCGGTCTAGAAAGATTTCATATGCAAGCATCGGTGTCCATACTATCATATCAGGCCATACTATCGTACAGACACCGAGTACCAGAGTTATGATTTTATTGGCCAGGATTCCCTTTACTCCGAGCATTCTCAAAAAACTCATGAAGGATGCTACCGTAATTGTCAGGAATATCAATATGATACGGCTGCCTTCCTGGAAAGCGTTCAGGATCAGCAATACGGAGAAAAGCATTACCACAGCCTTATCCAGAAAATTCTTCAAATCATCACCTTTTTTGCTCTATATCAAGCTGCTTTCTTTTCATAGTATTTTCCGGCTACCAGCCCTATACCCATTACCATAGCACCAAATAAGAGCTGAATCAATAGGCAATTTAAAATTTCTTCAAATCCACCGCCGTTTTTTATCTCGTTAACGGCTTCAGAATACCAGTATGTAGGAAGGAACTGTCCTATGGCTTTTGCTGTTCCTCCGATGTATTCCAGGGGTACAAATATTCCGCCCAGGAACGCGAATGAAAGACTTATCACATTTGTGACCCCGGGCACGGAGTCCGGCTCGATGTTGAAATTTGATAATGCCACGATGATCATTACCACTGTTATACTAAACACTACGACATTACATACTATCAGCCACCATCGTCCGCTGAACGCTTCACCGGAAATACCTGAGCCCATAGCTACCAGAATAATCACGATTAACAGGGTGACTATAGTAGCAGCACCGACCAACATCCACTGTCTCTTTATCATAGGTTCGGAAGATATACCCGATCTTTTCCTGATAAGTGCGCTTCCGAATCTGAGTATAACAGGAAGGATTGCTGAAAAAAGCATTGTGAGGATTCCGTAGGGAAGCATCTGGAATACGGTAAAAACCTTGTCATCTTCAATTTTCACTTCAGCTACAATCTGTACCGCACTTTTATCTGCAAGTGACTCTGAAACGAGTTTCTGTGCTTCGGTAAGTTCGAATCCTCCTTTTATATATCCTGCGAGAAGATTCAGATATGTATCCATCTCGGTCTCAACACTGTAACCCATTCTTGCCGAAGCATTTTTTGTGCTTTCAATGGTGAGTTCCAAAACATCTTCTCCCGATTCAACTCTTTCCATGAACTTTGCTCCAAAGCCCGCAGGTATTTCAATCTTGTTGGATATTCTTGTAAAATACATCATATCCGTTATCTGATCTTCCGAGAAATCATCCGAAGACATTACATCGTTTATCGTCGAAAGATAATCGATAAGTCCCCTGCTTAACTCCGAATCATCATTGTCCTTAATTACTATACCCTGGCTTACGCTTGAGTAAGCGGCATTTCCTCCGTTGTTAAATGATGAAAGAATAAAAATAATCCCCAGAGATATGGCCATATAAACTATCAGAGATACCGAATGGCTTTTTAATACTTTGAAGAAAGTCTTAAATACTATCATAATGATTCCTCCTGCCCATTATAAGTCCCAGACCGACCAGGACTATTGAAATACCCAGCATGTATATAATGGTTTCTGCATATCTACCGTTAGTTCCAAACATATTCAGACAATAATATGAATCGCTGATTACTGCAGCCGGGTTTATTTTATTGATTATAGGCATTTTCTCGGCAATGATAACCTTCATATCCCCGTACATAAGTCCTGAAAGCGCACATCCTGTAAGAGATATAGCGACCAGAATGCTTTCTTTTTTCTCAACTGCCATGCTTCCGATATTTCCCGCAAAAAATCCAAGTGCCGTTCCCACAAGCGTTGCTATGGCAGTAGTAACATATATCATGGGAATATCGCCGCCAAACTCAATCCTGAGGATAAATATCATATATGTCAGACCGATGAGAGTGACCGCGGTCTGTACCAAATATGTCGCTAAAAGTGATGCTATCTGGAAAGTACTGCGGCTCACCGGCGAAGCATTGGTTCTGGCTCCGATTGAAGACATATTGGCCTGGCAGCTGTTTCCTATTCTTAAACTGCTAAACGATGCAAACAATGTAGCCATCGCTATCAGATTATAGAAATAATTTAAAAATGGATCTTTGTTTTCACCTGCCATATCATGTGCTTTTATGTAGGAAATCCTGTCATATACTCCCTGAAGTACATCTGCCAGTTTTTCCGGATGTTCTTTTGCTGTCTTTTCGATCAGGTCCACGTTTTGGTTATACACCGTTACAATATTCTCCTGGATTGTGGAAAGAACACCGTTTGAGTATAGCGCAAGTTCCAGTTTTCCATTATCCCCGACACTTATTATACCGTTTACTTTTTCATCGTCCTTTAATAACCCCTCAGCTGTTGTATAATCTGTGTAAGTAATATTCAGCATCTTATGATCGTCCATCATCAGGTTTTCAAGGAAATTTGTTATATTATTCTTTATCTCCTCATTTTCGGTTTCAAATACAACCGCTGTTTCTATCGCTTCCGAACTATATGTCTTATATATACCTCCGAATGTAACAAAAAACAGTGTGCTGAGGAGTATGGGAAACAGCAGTGTCCAGAAAAGATCTTGTTTATTCCTTATTGCTAATTTCAGACGTTTTACGAATATTTGTCCAAACATTATCTTCAGGCTCCTCTCATTCCTTGTCTCTTAAGTTTTTACCCGTTATCTCCAAAAATACGTCATTCAATGTAGGAAGTTCCGAATAAATCCTGTCATAATCCAGATCATTTTCTGCAAAGTAATCGATGACATGTGATATGTTATGTCTGCCGCCCGAACACTTTATCTCAAGTCTGTCAGCCATGTAGGTTATATCATATACGTGGTTCAGCTTTCCGATAGCATCCACATGCTTCTGATCGAGTTTCTTTATATTTACTATGATGTTCTCTGTATTTTTAATACTTCTCTTGAGTTCATCCGCAGTTCCGTCGGTGATGTTCTTGCCTTTGTCCATGATGAGGATATGGGTGCATATCTGTTCCACTTCTTCCATGTAATGGCTGGTATATATGATCGTTGCACCTTTTTTATTCAGCTCCGTGATACCTTCGAGGATTTTGTTACGGCTCTGGGGATCTACGGCTACCGTAGGCTCATCAAGTATTATCAGTTCCGGCTTGTGTGCTATGCCGCACGCTATGTTCAAACGTCTCAAGAGTCCGCCTGAAAGCTTTTTGGGTCTGAACTTTCTGAATTCCTCTATACCTACAAACTCTATGGCTTCGTCCACATACTGCTTTCTCAGATTTTTATCCGCTATATAAAGTCCGCAGAAATAATCCACGTTTTCTTCTACGGTAAGTTCATCGAATACCGCAACATCCTGCATGACTATACCAATCCTCTTCTTTAAGTCATACCTGCTGCTCTTCATCTTCTCTCCGAACACTTTTATCTCACCGTTGTCATAATCCAGAAGTGACAGTATGCAGTTGATGGTTGTCGACTTTCCCGAACCGTTCGGTCCCAGGAGTCCGAATACCTCACCTTTTTCTATTTTCAGACTGAAATTGTCCAGAGCTATCAGCTGCTTGTATCTTTTTACCAGGTTCTTAACCTCTACTACTGTCTCAGACATATCTTTCCTCCTCTGTCTTCACTTTTGTTCATATTTCATTTTACAAACGGATTATAACTCGAATAAATGTCACTTTCTAGTGTCAGGTGTAACTGAATGGGTATGACATTTGTCACAAATTGTAAAAAAGAACGATACTTTAAGTTGCTTTCCCTTCTGACAAGCTCCTTCAAAGTCGATTTTTTGACTTTGAAAAAATCATCAGCTTCTTCCTTTGTTAACGGGATTCTGAAATCCTCAAAAAAACAGTGGGATGAGTTTTTATCTCATTCCACTGTTATAAATCATTGACTTACTATTCGGTTTATTTCAAACTAATATATATTGCCGGACGAACACCGTTTAGTCCATAGTCACTGTTTATGCCAATATTTGAAGTATTTTCACCTCTAGATACCACATCACCATAATACCATACAGTACATTTTTGTTATTTCTTAAAATATATTGGGCTGCTGTTTTGGTGCTGACAATCTCGTACCAAAATATTTAAAGTCCTTTTTCAATCGTTATCCGGCTTCCATCCTTGGTTTTCTGTACCTTTATCTGCTGAGGGATGTTTTCCATAAGTTCTTCGCGATGGCTGATAATGCCTACAAGTTTTTTGCTTCCGGTGAGGTTGACGAGTATCTCCATAGCATTTTCTATAGATTTACGGTCCAGAGTTCCGAAACCTTCATCTACAAAAAGCGCGTCCATCTGTATTCCGCCGAGATTGGAAGATACGGTATCTGACAATCCCAGTGCCAGACTCAGTGATGCCTTAAAACTTTCACCGCCGGACAGATTCCCTACAGGCCTCCTGTGACCTGTGTAATTATCCTGTACTTCAAGGTCGAGGAATGTATTGCTTTTCTTACCCACGGAATCTTCCTGACGGTAGAGTTCATATTGACCGTCACTCATAGGTATCAGCCTTCTGTTTGCAGCCCTTATTATACCGTCAAATCCTGCTGCCTGAATATACTGTTCTAGAGTTATTTTTCCGTTTCCTGTCGTACCCCTGACCAGTTCATACAAACGCTTACTGATCTTATAATCCTTGTCAGCTTTTTCCAGTTCCGCGCGTCTGCCGAGAATATTCTTTAATTTATCCTCATTCATCTTCAATACATTTTCACTGTTATTGCAGCTTTTTCTGAGAGACACTACGCCGGTATTCTTTTCATCACATATCTTTTTTAATGCTTCAATATCGATAAAATCTTTGCCTTTTGCATCTGTCTCGGCGTCTGAGAGCTGTTTGGTGTTGGTGACTACAGCCTGAACATAATCATTTATTTTCTTTTCAGATACGGAGATATCATCCTCGCTTACTACGAAACCGAGCATTTCATCAACTGACTTAAATCCATTTTCGGATACAGCATTTTCAAGCCTGTCTCTTAAATCCTCTTCATCCGATTCCTGTTTATTTAATCCGTTCCGTAATGTCTTCTGTTCAGAATCCAGTGAAGTAACTTTTTCTTCAGCTTTTCTTTTGTTTTCTTCAGCTTTTGTAATATCTGATAATATCTTATCTTTCTTTGCTTCTGCCTGCGTTTTCTCTTTTAACGCTGACTTCCAATCAGGAAAACTCAGTTTTTCCAAAGTTGTTAACGTAGCATTTGTTTCGGTTAATTTCTGTAGAGTATCCTGCTTGGTCTTTCCAATTTTTTCTATTTCGCTATCCAGCTTATCCTTTTCTTCACCGGTTGCATTTTCTAGATCTTTTTCAGCTTTTTTTAGCACCTTGCAATCCTTATCAAGATCCAAACATTTCTTAGTGCATTCCTTAACTTTAGCTTCAACATCGGACTTTGCATTAATAACAATCTTTATTAAATCCTCAGGCGTATTCCCGGATGTGTCGATACTCAGTACCGAATCTTCCAGACAGTTCTTTATCTCTACATTAAGCTGGTCTTCATATTCCTCCAGGGAAGTTTTAGCTTTTTCAGCTGCAGTATTTGCAGCGTTCTTTTTTTCCTGCAGTTTATTTTCTTCTTCCTGAAGTCTTTTCACTTCTTCCTCAGTTACCGAAGAATCCGTTAGTTTTGCAGGCTCCGGGTGATGCATGGAACCGCATACGGGACACTTTTCACCTTCGACGAGTTTCTTCGCAAGAAGTCCGGCACGGCTGTCCTCCAACATACGTTCAGCAGCTTCATGTTCTTTTTTTGCAAGATCGTAGTTATCTCGTGCAGATGTAAATGCTATTTGCTTCTTTAAAAGATCCTTTTCCCTTCTTTCCTTTTCAGGTATCTGCTCATCGATAATCTTAGTCAGCTTTTCGAAAAGAAGAGATAATTTCTGTCCTTCATTCTCTGCTTTAGCAAGTTCTGCCGGTTTATCCTTTAATTCTTTTATTACATTATTTAATTTATTTATCTTATCTTTTAATGCTTTTTCATTTTCTTTTAATGCTGTCTCTTGAACCGTTATATGTGCATCAAGATCTGTAAGTTCCTGTTGTTTCTTTAACAGTTCTTCCTTCTGCCTGTATTTTGGTTCTTCTTCGTCTATCCGTGCTATGGTCTGTTTTAATGTATCGGCTTCCGGTTCAAGTTTCTTTGCATTGTCAAAAGCTGTTTTAGCCTCTGCAGCATCCACCTCTGCCTTTTCAAGATTTGTTACAGAGGTGGCAATATTCTTTTGGGTTGCAGCTATTTCATCCTGTTTCTTGGTCCACAGACCGTATGCCTGATGGACATTACGGGTAGCCTTTTTTTGTTTTTCCAAAAGGACTTTTAATTCTTCGATTTCAGTTTTCCTATTTTCTAACGTTTCCTTTTCTTTTTGCAGTTTTTCTTTTTTCTCTATAAAGGAATTATTGGTTTTTGCTAAAGCCAGTTCTTCGTTTTTCTTTGCAAGGTCAGCCTCAGCCTGTTTTAATTCTTCTTTTAATACCTTTATCCTAACCTTATCCGATTCTATCAGTTTTTCTATAATATCCTGTATTTCATCTATATTCCATGTGCTGCCTGACCTTCCGGCTCTTTTCTGAAGTTCTTCAAGTTCCGTAGCCAGTTCGTCTTCTTCAACTGCCGTAACATCTTTAAAATACTGAATGATGCTGTCTTCAGCCGCTTTCTTTACGCTGTATCCGGCGTCCATCCTGTCCTTCAGTTTGTATTCTATATTTTTATATCCGTTCGTCATAAAGATAGTACGGAGTATTTCCGTTCTCTGTTCAGTTCTGGCATTTAGGAGATTCCAGAATTCACCCTGTGCTATCATTACTATCTGTTTAAACTGTTTCTCATCTATACGGAGCAGTTCTTTTACTGCATTATTTACCTGAGTAAGACCTTCAATGGGTGTCCTGCCTTCCTCGTATAAAACTGCATTTTCTTTTTCCTGTATAAATCCCGATCCGCGCTGCTTTTTTCTCTCGTAAGAAGGGTGGCGGAGTATATGATAATTCTTTCCCTGATGCGAGAAATAAAAATCCACATAGCTTTCTACATTATCCGCAGCATACTCACTTCTTAGTTTACTTTCATCCCTGAATGTTCCGCTGGTCTTACCGTATAGTGCAAAACATATGGCATCAAAAATAGTAGTTTTACCGGCGCCTGTATCACCCGAGATCAGAAATAAACCCTTTTCCTCAAAATCAGAGAATTCTATGTCCGGCACTTCTCCGGCATAGGGCCCGATAGCACATATCTTAAGTTTAATCGGTTTCATTTATAACACCTGCCTCTCTGGCTGCTTCCCTCATTACTTCCATTTCTTCGTCGGTAATGTTACAACTGTATATCAGCTTATAAAAATCCGCTATCAGTTCCGGGAAAGATTTATTTTCCGCTATCTTTGATATATCCACCTGTTCAATCTCTTTGGTATGAGAATTGTCATAATCAATATGAACCGTATTCGGATATACCTGACGGAATATTCCCATAGCGTCATTTACTATATCTTCATCAGTCAGAGTGGCATATATAAAATCGTCCTGAGCCTTTATATTATTTTTATCGAGCAGTTCTTTCAGCGTACCCCTGATATGCCTGAGATTCCTCATGGGTTTTAAGGGTATGAGTTCGATTCCGATTTTTTCTTCATTTGAAACCGTTATAATCGGAACGGTCTTTTCATTATTTGCTTCACTGAGTGAATACTTTAGCGGTGAACCCGAATATCTCACTTCATCACGTCCGACTCTCTGAGGAGAGTGTATATGTCCCAGTGCCACATAATCAAATGCTTCAAAACAATCATACCCTATCTTTTCTACGAGACCTACACTCTGAGTTCCGACACTTTCCGAACCTCCGAGTGCCGGGTCCACACCGGTTCCTGCTACAAACTGATGGGCCACAAGGATATTTTTATGATTCGGATCTATATCAGTGTTGTTTATTACAGTACGTACTGCATCATCATAATTCTCTATATCGGCGTCAGGGAAATAATGTTTTACCTGAGACGCTTTTACAAAAGGAAGCATATAGATATCGATAACGGTGTCTTCGTCAGATACGGACTGTTTGTGCAGGGTACCATCAAATATCGATGAGATATAAATATTGTTTGATGTAAAAAGTGAGCTGCCGAAATTCAATCTGTCATCTGAGTCATGATTTCCGCTGACCATAAAAACCTTGATTCCCTTTTTTGCCAGATTTACCAGAAAATAGTCCAGCAGATTGGTGGCAGCTTCACTGGGAATGGATTTGTCATACACATCACCGGCTATCAGCACGCCATCTACAGATTCTTTTTCTATAATCTCCAGAATCTGATTCAGAATAAATCTCTGATCCTCGATCAGATCATAGTCGCATAGTGATTTCCCTAAATGTAAATCCCCCAAATGTATAAACTTCATGTTACACCTCTTTTTCCTTCTTCTTGTAATGTCTTATTATACCTTATCGGCTATCATTTAGTCAAGGAAAGCCAGAATCTTGATTTTAATGAATTCATTTTCACTGTTATGAAATTCATTAAAACTTAGGACTATAAAAACTCCCCGCCTTTCGGCGGGGAATCCTCTTTATTCTTCTGTCTTTGTCTGTATTGATTTTACGTACATGGTCAGATCAGATTTTGTATCCCATTCTTTTATCTTCTTGGTACATTTTGCGTTCTTATAAGCAATTTTTTCTATCTCAGTAGTTTTGAAGTAAAGAGGTTCACCGGTAGGAACAGTAATCTTTCTGGTATATTCATTTTCCGTACCGGGGTCGACTACTACCGTGCATGTAACAGTGCCCAACTCTGTCCTTTTAGCCATAGCGCGCATCAGGGTGCATTCTTCTAATTTTTCATTCTCTTCGTATGCATCGTAAAAGTACATGGTCGAAACAAGAGGTTCCTTGTTTTCGTCATTTTCGTCATATATGATTTCATATATAACCTCGTAAGTTTCTGCATCGACTACAAACTCACTACATAGCTGTTCAGCATCAGTTTCCAGCTCCCATGCCTCTTTTACGTCCTCTGTATTTTCTTTATTCAACCTTCCTATATAGATGATGCGGCCGTTTTCTTCTTTCAATGAAATCACTTCATCCTCAAGAAATGATTCCGGTGAAAAGTCCCCTTCGAAATAGTCGCGGGCATACGTAGCGTCATATATATCTGTTTCCTTATCAAGCTGGAGGAAATACTCGATAACCGGCTCGTTGTTCTCCCATACAAGTGAACAGGCTGTATCCATGTCTGCATATGATGCATACTTATAACGGTAAGTCATCGTATATGAGCATTCCTTATCTGCATATGCAACGAATCCTGTATCAAATACCAGGATATTGTTGTATTTTTTAAGGAGCTTTTCTATGTTGTTTGCTTTGCCGACCTTTTTAGCAAATTTACGGATCTGTTTCATGGTGGGCTTTGATGATTCCTGTTCGGTTTTAGTCTTCTTTGCTGCTTTTACACCAACTTCCGCAGCGCTGAAAGTACCGAATACCATACCTAACGCGAGCATTACACCGGTCAGACGGATTAACAGTTTAACTATCATGTTCTTTCTTTTTGTCTCCATACTTTTTACCTTCCTTCTTCTTTTTTTATTGCAAGGATATCATCACTTTTTTAGTCTTCTGTTTCCGAAGCAGTCCGAATATAGATTACGGTATCTTCGAGGCCATCCCACTTTTCGTAAGGCTCTGTATATTTAGAATCCTTATAAATGACCGGTTCCAGACCATTAGCATATATCTTGAAACGAGAACCCGAGGGAATTAATCTTTCTACACGAATCTCATTCTCAGTGCCTGCATCCCTAACGAGTGTACAATTGATCATCTTCTTTTCCTGTCTCTCGCCCATTCCGCGAAGAAGTGTACACTCAGTAGGCTCGTCAATGTCGTAGTAAAACAATGTAGTAACCAGAGCATTCTCTCTATCTTCTCCTGCGTATACCTGGGTGCTCTTTACCTCATATGTTTTTGCATCAAATTTTAATACATCATATAGCGAATCTGTCACCCCTTCTATCCCCCAGCCTTCCAGAAATGCCTTTGTACTATTTTCGTTAATCAAGCGCGTTATTACTATAGTGTCATCATCGTATTCAATTGATACAGTCTCTTCCTCAAGGAGTGATTTCAAAGCAAACGCGTAATCAATATAATAACGAGCGTTCGTCTCGTCATACATATCACGATCATTTTCTACTAGATATATGTAAGCAAAAATATTATTTCCCCATTCAAGAGTACATCCCAAGTTGCCTTCAATGTAAGTTGCATAATTAATCGAGTTTGCCCTGGTATATGAAGCCTTTTTATCAAACCAGAGTACATAGTCTTCGTTCATCAGGAAGACAGATTTATGTTTTTTAAGAAGCTTGTTGACATTGTTTGCTTTATGAATCTTCTTCATCAATGCACGAACTTCCTTTTTTGTAGGCTTTGAAACCTGCTGTTCTGTCTTAGTCTTCTTATTTGCTGCTTTTGCGTCAGTTTCTGCCACATAAAGCGTACCGAGTACCACACCTAGTGCAAGCATCACGCCTGTCAGACGTATCAGTAGTTTAACTATCATGTTCTTTCTTTTTGTATCCATACTTTTTACCCTCCTCCAATTTTGTTATAAAATAGTTATACCTACAAACTAAAACTATTATACATTAAAAATACTGTCATAGTCAAGAAGCAAAGGCCTATTTACAAACTCTTATCGGCATAAAAATGAGTATTAACTTTTCAGATATTTCGCGTATTACAACTCATATTTAAACTTGAAATAGTGATGTAAACGTACTATAATAATAAAAAACACAAGGAGGGATTTTTATGAACAGGAAGATTAAGATAAAAAGCGTCGCAGCCCTGTTCCTGTCCCTGGCGATGACCGTAGGCGCGCTGCCTGTCGGGGCGTCTGCCGGCGAGACACCGGATCCTGGGACGGGAAGCATCAGCACCGTCTATCAGGCACCTGATCCCGGAACGGATACGGCAGGGATAACGGAAAACCCGGATATGCACGCTCCCGGCACGATCACTGTGAACGGGCGCGTAAAAGGGCTCGGACTGATAAAGGACGGCAGCAGGAAGGGCGAGAGCTCATCCGGCCGAGGGGACGGATCCGTCCTGAGGGAAGACCTGCTACCTTCAAAGTGGGATCAGAACGATTTTGGGTTATACATGCCGGACTTAAGGGACCAGCAGCAGTTCGGCACATGCTGGGCCCAGGCGGTTACCGGCGTGATCGAGACATACATGATCAAGCACAGGATGGCTGACAGGAGCCTGAACCTGTCCGAGACACAGCTCGCATTCTTCTGCGAGAACCGTGATTTTGACCCGCTCGGGCTGACAGCCGGCGATGTTGTCGCGGAGTACAGGCCGGGATCGCTTGAGCGCGGCGGACTTGAGGGCCTTGCGATAAACACGCTCGCGAACTGGGTCGGCGTGGCTGAGGAATACGGGGACCTTGTATATCCCCCGGACGGGTTCCCTGAACGCACCTCGATGGACCGAGAGTTCGCCTATGAGGATGACGCAGCGCACCTGGCGAACGCATACATACTCAAGATCAGCCATGGGGCAAACGCTGACCCCGGCAGCAGCGATTTCAAGGCCGTAAAGAGAGCGATAATGAACAACGGCTCAGCGACCATCGACTTTAACGCAATGCCCGAGATATCCGACGTAACAGGCAAGCGGGTGTATAATAAGGAGCACAATGCATACTACGACGACTACGATTACGGCGACCAGAACCATGCGGTAATGGTGGTCGGCTGGAATGACAACTTCCCGAAAGAGAGCTTCGCCGTCGAGCCGCCCGGAGACGGCGCATGGCTCATAAGGAACACCTGGGCGGAAAATGAGAGCGAGACCTGGAGCTACTGCGGTTATTTCTGGATGTCCTACTATAACGCCAGCACCGGTGACGATATAAATGTCCTCGAGGTGGACCCGGTGGGTAAGTATGACAACAATTACCAGTACGACGGCGCAACAGTCCATAAGACATATTCGCTCGACACGGAAAGGCTTAAGGTCGCGAACGTATTCACTGCGCAGGCTTCCGCCGGAGGCGAAGAGCTTAAGGCCATTTCCCTCTTTACTGCCAACGCGGATGTATCTTACGACGTTTTTGTTTACGTGGACGACGGCAACGGTAACTGTAACCTTGCGGAAGATCCCGAGTCCGGCAGTATGGCAGGAGGAGCGGCCGGAATGCTTCCGTTTGTAGGATATCACACGATAGCGCTTAACGGCGCACATCTTGATCCCGGGCAGCAGTTCTCCGTCGTGGTCGTACTCTCAAAACAGGGCGCGGACGTGGGGACCGAAACGGAGCTAACGTACAACTACGGGAACGATTGGGGCTGCACAGCCTCCATCAGGCCCGGTGAGAGCTTCGTAATGTTAGACAATGAATGGACGGATATGTCGGAAATGAGCGGAAACCGCGGCAACCTGTGTATAAAGGCGTTCACGAAGAACCTGTTCGAAACCCGCGTAGACCTCGGCTCAGACGATGTGGATGTCCATATCATGAGATCCCCTTATTCCGGAAGCGCGCTCGAACCCCTTGTCACGGTAAGGACACGTGATAATTTCGGCTCGCTCATAAGCTCGTCGGAATACGAGGTATCATACGGCAGCAATACATGGGGCGATATGTCAGTCACCGTTACGGCTAAGGCCGGAAGTACGGTATGCACCGGCTCGAAGACGTGCAGCTACACCATACTCCCCGCTAATCTCGCGCTGACGAAGAAATACTTCATAGACCCCAGGACCGGGCGCACCGGGCTGCAGGACAGGGACGGTCTCGGGTTGTTCACAATATCCCCTGCGTGGACGCTAGGCTATAACACCCAGCTCAGGCATAACGGGCAGATACTTACGGAAGGCGTGGATTACGAGTTTCCCGCGGACATCAGGGATACGTTCTTTGACGCATCCAACAACCAGTACATCAACGTGCCCATCACGGGGATAGGAAAGTTCTGCGGCACAAAGCAGGTAAAGGCGATGATCTACGCTACGGACATCTCGTCCACCACCACGCACAGCCTCACCGACCTGCAGGGCGAAGTGCATACGTTCTATGAGGGGGCATCGATAGCATACATACCCGACCAGACATACTCTCCTGCCGGATGCAAGCCCACGGTCACGGTGACGAACCAGACAAGGGGAGTGCTTACGGCAGATGTGGATTATACCGTGGAATATTCTGGGAACACGTCCGTTACAGGCTCTGCCATAGCGATAGTAAAAGGCAAGGGCAATTATACGGGGACCAAGGAAGCAACGTTCGGCATAACCCCCGCGGACATCGAGGATACCGTGATGACCAGCATCGTGGCTCAGGAATACAACGGCGGGAACCCCGTAACGATAGAAGGGCTTACCGTGAAATACGAGGGCTATCCGCTGGCTGAAGGCACCGATTACTCCATCGTATGGAACGATAACACCGAACCCGGCACGGCAAGCTTCACCATAACCGGCAAGGGCAATTACACAGGATCCGTCACGAAGACGTTCGAGATAAAGAACCCGTCAGCATCCATAATGGACGAGCCCATCGGCAGGACCGTGAAATATACGGGAGAGAGCCAGGATCTGATAACCGGAGGAGCTGCGGCGAACGGACAGATGTTCTATGCTGTGACAAAAGCCGGCGACCCGCAGCCCGCACCCGAAGCATTTTCTAAAACTTATCCTACGGCGAGCAGCCCCGGGGCGTACACCGTATGGTATTACGCAAAAGGCAGCGGCATCTATCTTAGTGCAGGCCTCGGCTCGGTAAGCGCCGTCATAAAAAAAGCCGATAACGCGCCCCTGATGCCGTCAGCACGGATATCAGTGCCGTTCACGACCGACAAGGTCAGGCTGGCCACGCTCCCTGAAGGATGGGAATGGTCGGAAGGATACGCGGACGTGATGCTCAGCGTAGGCGAGCCTCTGGAAGCTGCGGCGGTATATACCGGCTGGGATAAGGACTGCTACATAAACACCGGCGCTGCCGTCACCATCGAAAGGAGCGCCTGCCAGCATACGGACACGGTGCTGATAAACAAGGTTGAAAAGACCCATACGGCAGACGGATATACCGGGGATACCTACTGCAGCATCTGCAAGCAGGTGATAGCCACGGGACAGACTGTGAAAGCCGAAGGGCATACTTACGGAGAGCCTGTATATGAATGGAGCGATGACCATTCATCGTGCACGGCTACTGCCGTATGCACCAATAAGGACTGTGGATACGTCCTTGAGGAAAGATCCATAGCCAGCAGGAACGAGGTAGCTGCTACGTATACCGAAAAAGGAACTGCCACATATACCGCATACTTCAAAAACCCTGCGTTCAGCACGCAGGAAGTGAGCATCGACCTGCCCATGCTTGTACCCTCCTCTTCCGGGGAAGGGACGGCTGAGAAGGATACGGCATCATCACAGAGCGGAGCGGACACATCACTGGGGATACTCCCCAGACCCGCACCGGAAGGCGAAACGCCGGATGACGGCGGGGCGTCTGTCCCCCGCGATATAGGGGCGGTTGACGGAGCAGGCCCTATCCATAAGGATGGAGGAGCGACCGGCGGGACCGCGAAAGACGGCGCAGATAAAGGGAAGAACCAGGGCAGCGATGAGGATAAGGGCAAAAATAAAGACCAGGAGAAGCCCGCAAGCAACGTCTCTACCAAGGATAACGGGGACGGAACGGTCACTACCATCGAAAAGGAAGTTGGTATAAACGGCGAATCCATCAAGACGGCTGTCACTACGGACGAGAGCGGCGATATAGTAAAGACCGTGACAACGACCGTGGAAGATACGGAGAACGGCAGCGTCAAGACAGTAAAGACCGAGACCGAGGAAAAGACCGTCACGAAGACCACCACCGTGGAAGGAGGCTCAAAGACGGTCGAGAAGGTAACGGAAACGCCGGGTAATAAGATCGTGAAAGCCGTAAGCATTAAGAAACAGGATGATGACGGATCGAAGTCCAGCATCTATGAAAAGACTTATGCTACCGGCACGGTCAGGACGACGCAGACGTTTGAGACCCCCGAAGGGGATGTCATGAAGTCATCCATGACTGTCAAATCCGGCGGAAGGACGACCTTCTCGGAAGAGATCACGGCCAGCGACGGCAGCAAGGTATCGTTCGGCATGAGGACAACATCCAAGGGCAATTCATACATAAAGATCAATGGTAAGGATGAGATCAAGTTTGCGGACACTTCCTTAAGATCTGTTACCCAGCATGGCGCATGTACAGTCGTACACATTACCAGCAGCAAGTCTCAGACGAAGAGGGCAAAGAAGCTGGTCAAGGCGGCTAATATGAAGAAATATATAAAATTTAAGCGTGCAAAATAATATACCAAACAAGCAAAAAACAGGGACCGAGGGTTCCTGTTTTTGCTTGTAATAATGCGCATACGATGCTTATTTTTTCTTCCACCTCTTATCCTGCCTGCTTTTTCAATATCATAGTCAAGCAGCCAAAAGGCACCCCATAAATAATTCTATTTGACTATACCCTTCATTTGTAGTAAAATCGATTCATTATTGATTTGAACGGAGCTATGATCATGCAAAGACCTAAAGACAGATTTTCATATATGACAGAGACACCGGTGCCGAAGCTGATAAAACAGCTGGCAATACCCACCATCATCAGTATGCTCGTTACCGGTATCTATAATACTGCCGATACCTATTTTGTAGGCAGGATTCCTTCCATATCAGTTCAGGCTACCGCAGCTGTCGGAATAGTATTCCCCGTGATGGCTGTCATCCAGGCATTCGGGTTCCTGTTCGGGCATGGATCCGGTAACTTCCTTTCACGTATGCTCGGGGCCGGTAAAAACAAAGAAGCCTCAGAAATGGCAGCTACAGGATTCATATATGCCATATCCCTGGGCTTAATCTTCGCTATTCTGGGAAATGTTTTTATAGACGGTCTGGTCGGTTTTCTCGTGTCCGATGATGTCTCCTCTTCTACTGTTGAGATGACCAAAAGCTATGCAGGCATCATTCTGATAGGCGCCCCGTTCATGATGGGACAGTTTGTCGTAAACAATCAGCTCCGTTTCCAGGGAAATGCCTTTTATGCCATGATAGGACTGGTATCAGGCGCCATCATAAATATCATACTGGACCCGCTTCTCATATTAGGTCTTGATATGGGTGTCAGAGGAGCTGCCATAGCCACTGTAGCAGGCCAGATTACCAGCTTCTTCATACTTCTCATCGGAAGTTTCAAGGGTGAAAACATCAGGATCAGTTTTAAGAATATCAAAATTAATGGTTTTTATATAGTCCAGATAATAAACGGAGGAATCCCTTCCCTGTTCCGCCAGGGACTCGCTGCTGTGGCTACCACCATTCTCAACAGGACCGCCGGAAGCCTTGGCGGCGATGCAGCCATATCCGGAATGTCCATTACAACCAGAGTCATGATGCTTCTCATCTCCGCTCTCATCGGTTTCGGACAGGGCTACCAGCCTGTATGTTCATTCAACTATGGTGCCAGTAAAAAGAGCCGTGTAAAGGAAGGTTTCATTTTCTGTGTTAAATGGGGTACTGTTTTTCTCTTGATAGTCGGTGTAATATGCTTCATATTCGCACCTGATATCATAGAAATGTTTATATCCGATTCAGAAAACACAGACATGGTAACAAGACAGAGCGTTATCGATATCGGTACTGTCGCTCTCAGATGCCAGTCAGCTCTGCTTCCGTTAAATGCTTTTATCGTCATGACGAATATGATGCTTCAGTCCATAGGACGTGGTGTAAAAGCCTCTATCACTGCTTCGGCAAGAAACGGATTGTTTTTCATACCCGCCATTATCATCCTTCCCATGATCTTCGGGCTTACCGGCGTCGAGATAACCCAGTCCGTAGCGGATGTGTTCACTTTCGGTATAAGTATACCATTTGCCCTGACGGAGTTAAAACTGCTTAACGAAAGTTAAAAAACAGGGCTGGCGTACTAAGTGCGGCAGCCCCTTATGATGTTTTCCTTTTTATTTGTTTTCAGTTTCCGAAACCGTCTTCATGTAAACAGTCCTGTCCTTAAGCCCGTTCCATTTACCGGCGACTTCCGTGCATTCAGGGTCACTGTAAAGGACATAGTCTGTGCCTACAGAGTACATCGTAGTGTAAGAACATGCGGGGATGGAAGCCTCGACGCGGATTTCATTTTCCGTGCCCACATCCCTTATCACGGTAAAGTTAACGGATTTCTTTTCCTTCCTGTTCATCATCCCGCGGAGCATGGCAGCTTCGGAAGGAATGTCAACGTTGCAGAAGAACAAGGTCTCTGTCAGGATATTTTCTTCGTCATCCGCAAAATATTCGTAGACACCCATTACCTCGTATGTCTCCGGGTCAACAGCCACAGCGTCGATGACCGGAGAACCTGTATCTTCTATGTTCTGGCTTTCAAAGAACAATTTCCTGCTGTTCTCGTTCAGCTCCCTTTTGATCAATATCACGTTTTCACCGTAGTAATCCACGTCGTATTCGACTGACAGCGTCTCGTCTTCAAGGAACGATTCTACCGAGAATACATAGTCAAAATAGTAGCGTGCGTATGTTATGTCATATCTGTCCAGGCCTCCTACGAGGAATACGTATTCGGCATGGTTTTCATTCCAGTCAAGGACGTATCCACTGTTGCCTTCGATATACATTGAACGCCCGTCGTTGGCGTGCCTTGTATATGCAGCGTCCGCATTAAACCAGAGCATAGAGCTGCTGCTTGCCACACATATAGATTTGTACTTCTTAAGCAGCCTGTTGAACCTGTTTGCCTTGGAGACCTTCTTATACAGCGCGCGGAGTTCCTTCTTTGAAGGTTTTGTTACTGCCGCCTTCTCTGCAGCGTTCACGCCAGTCTCCCTGGCATTAAATGTGCCGAAAACCACGCCGAACGCGAGCATCATCCCGAACAGACGCAGCAGGAATCTTGCTGTGAATTTCTTTTTATCCATGTACTTTACCTTCCTTTTCTTTATTTTTTTTTTGGGGTAAGGGTTGTTCAGCCTTACCTTTTTTACTATTATATTATGAGCGTGTAGAAAATGCAAGAGACATCTGTGCTTTTTTCCGCGCCCCTAAAAAAAACACTAAAGAACTGTCGCCAAGAGTTCGGCAAAAAAGGACCGGTTCGCTGCCGGTCCTTCCCTGTATGATATCGTGTGTATGTCACGCCCTCTTGAACTTCACTTTGCTGCCTACACCTGACTTCTTCAGCAGTTCTACGAGCGCATCGAACTCCTTGTCTGTTTTCGCCGAGATGTAGAACGTAGCATTGGACTTGATGCCGTCGAACGCACCCGGGGCTATCTCAGTGATGTTCGCCGTGAGCTTGATCGTCTTGAGCTTGCTTGCCCCGCTGAAGGCATCCTCGCCTATGCTGGTTACGCTGGATGCGATCTTGACCGTCTTTACGGTCTTGTTATCCTTCATCGCCCCTTCGCCGATGCTCGTTACCGGAACGGACTTGCCATTTACCTTGACAGACGCGGGTATCGAAGCTGACGTCGTGGTCGACTCGATCTCCGTGAGTACCATCTGGCCGTCTTCATCTACCGCATAAGACTTCTCGGTGGACGTTCCATCCTTCTTCGTGCTCCCCATTATAAAAAAAGCGAAAACATCGATATACTCAATGTTTCTGCTTTCAGGCATAAAACAAGTGCGACTAAGTAAAATTATCTTCAGAT
>JAEEGL011956005.1_pt1 | contig 21093 bp, 20 predicted proteins | sample 9134231 | NCBI WGS metagenome assembly JAEEGL01 (sample SAMN16246548, study PRJNA631951) | gut metagenome | biome: gut microbiome; feature: rumen; material: fiber-attached | host: Bos | place: Iran: Karaj | collected 2018-10 | reverse complement strand
GAGGTAGATAGGGCGGAGGTGGAAGCGCAGTAATGTGTGGAGCTGACCGTTACTAATAGGTCTGATGCTTTTTTAAGGATCGGTAGTAAGAGAATTTTGTATTCGGTTTTGAGGGTGTTAAACCCTGATCCAAGTTTGCGAGCAAACTTGGATCTGGCCCAGTGGCTCAGTTAGTGAGAGCGCCGCCCTGTCACGTCGGAGGTCACGGGTTCGAGTGGCGTCTGGGTCGTTCGGATCTGCACAGTTATCCGGAAGCATCGGATAGCAGAAGGTAAATCCGAAAAACAGACTTTTTGAAATATTAGCTGTTAAAAACAAAAAATATATGGTATAATAATTTTTGTCGCAGTTGATATTTCGACAGTAAATGGGATCTTAGCTCAGCTGGGAGAGCATCTGCCTTACAAGCAGAGGGTCATAGGTTCGAGCCCTATAGGTCCCATTGTGCCGATGTGGCTCAATTGGCAGAGCAGCTGATTTGTAATCAGAAGGTTATCGGTTCGATTCCGATCGTCGGATTTTGATCTTTAAAAATCAATATGGGTGGATTCCCGAGTGGCCAAAGGGGACAGACTGTAAATCTGCTGCAAATTGCTTCGGTGGTTCGAATCCACCTCCACCCATTCTTCTTTATCCTAAGGTTAAAGAAGTTTTTTATTATCGCGGGGTAGAGCAACCCGGTAGCTCGTCGGGCTCATAACCCGGAGGTTGTAGGTTCAAATCCTGCCCCCGCTATTTTGCCTGAAGTTACTCAGGCGCAAAACGCCATCGTTTATGCTTCGCATAACTCAGGCAAAAAACGCCTATCGTCCAGACCTTCGGTCTGTCCGATAACGTTTGTCGCTAAAGCGACAAACTTGCATAATAAAATTCTTCAAGTCCTGTGACCGCAAGCGGTCAAGTCCTTTCAGAATTTAATTATGGCGTTTTGGTTTTTGCTCGTTATTCGCCTAGATAGCTCAGTTGGTAGAGCGGAGGACTGAAAATCCTTATGTCGTTGGTTCGATTCCGACTCTAGGCATTTCCCGGTGAACCGGGATTTTTTTATTCTGTATTAATTCTTAAGAAGCATTCTTTTAATGCAAAAGAATCCCCATTATGATAAAATTAAATATTGAATGGTTTTCTAATTTCGCATGTTTTAAAGGAGTAATCGTGTATGTATGACATAGAAAACAAGGGCGAGGAAATATACAGACTTACTGAAAAGATATTTCCTATATGCAGAAGCATTACCGGTAAGGGCGTGCGTGAAACTTTATCCATTATAAATGAGTACCTAAGCCCTGATAGTATTCAATTTGATATAAAAGAAGTACCTTCGGGAACAGAAGTGTTTGACTGGACTGTTCCAAAGGAATGGGATATAAGATCCGCATACATAGAAGATGAAAGCGGAAAAAAGATAATAGATATGAAGGATAATAACCTTCACGTGCTTGGCTATTCAGTGCCGATCGATAAATGGGTAACCCTCGAAGAACTCAGATCGATGGTATATACCCAACCGGACCAGCCCGATCTTATTCCTTATGTCACATCATATTATAAAGAAAGATCAGGGTTCTGCATGAGTCAGAAAATGCTGGACAGCCTTCCCGAAGGCAAGTACCACGTATTTGTCGACAGCGAACTGTTTAACGGGAGCCTTACTTATGCCGAGCTTATTCTTAAAGGGAAAACATCCGAAGAGATTATGCTCTCAAGTTACACCTGCCATCCCTCTATGGCAAACAACGAGTGTTCAGGCCCTGCCCTTCTTTCCGCGATCATTAAATATGTTAATACGATCAAGGACCGCAAATACACATACAGATTTGTTTTAAATCCCGAAACTATAGGTGCTTTGACTTATCTGAGCATCAATTCGGATCATTTAAAAGAGCATTTAAAAGCAGGGATCGTTCTTTCTTGCGTAGGGGATGACAGAGACTACTCCGTTATCCACTCAAAATATGCGGATACAATAACGGATAGATCTCTAACGGCCATATTAAAGCACAAACCAAAGTGTTCCGAGTATTCTTTTTTAAAGAGAGGTTCGGATGAAAGACAGTATAATGCTCCGGGGATCGATCTTCCGGTGATCGGTTTTTGCAGGTCAAAATACGGCGAATTCCCCGAGTACCATACTTCCGCAGACAACATGGATATTGTTTCACCCGAAGGTTTCCGGGGCTCTTATGAGACACTCGTTCAGTGGATCGACTGCATGGAATTAAATGAAAAATACAGGATAAATGTGCTCGGAGAGCCTCAACTCGGAAAAAGAAACCTTTATCCGACGATAAGCCAAAAAGGCGCGCATAACAGCGTAATGACAATGAGAGATTTTATTGCATACGCAGACGGAAGAAATGATCTGTTCGATATAGCAGAGATCATAGGTGTCGATCCGTGTGAACTTCTTCCGATCGTTGATCAGCTTTTGGATAAGAAGCTGATCGAAGTATAGATGGACAGCAAACCCGAGTTTATAATATATATCTGAAAGAGTTGAGAATCGGAGGTTTCAATGGATACACAGAAAGAAAAAGAATACCTGCGTGAGTTTAAAAAAAGTATCAGCGAACTGGGAATAAAAAGCGGAGATATAGTATATGTCGGTTCCGATGTAGCAAGCGTTATACTTCAGGCAAAACATGAGCTTGGAATAGCCTCAAAAGATGAACAGTTTGAATTCCTGGATGCTCTCATAGACAGCCTTCAGGAGATTGTTACGGAAGCAGGTACTTTACTGTTTCCGGTATATTCGTGGGATTTTTGCAGAGGTAAAGGATTTGATCATAAAAAAACCCAGGGAGAGGTCGGGGTCTTAAACAATTATATACTCAACAAAAGGACAGATTTTGTCAGAACCCAGCACCCGATATATTCGTTCATGACCTGGGGAAAAGATTCGTCTTATCTCGCAGGACTTAAAAACCAGGAAGCATGGGGAGAAGCATCACCCTTCAGATATTTGCTGGATAATGATGCAAAGCAGCTGAACATAAATGTGGGACCGCTCAGAGGGCTTACATTTAAGCATTATGTTGAGCAATATGTCAAAGTACCTTACAGATATCCAAAATACTTTATCGGCAGCTATACTGATGAAAACGGAGTTACGGAGGACAGGACTTACTCAATGTATGTCAGAGACCTTGGTATCGAGGAAAACCCTGTCAGAGACAATAAAGAATTCAGTGATCTGTTTGTTACAGCTTCCGTTACTTTCAGAGAGTGGGAGATGTGCAGCTTCGGCTACAAAAAACTGTTTGAAGTATTAAAAAATGATTTTCTGAATAACGGCGGAAAGAATATTTATGATTACGGAGAGTATCAGATAGATTGGAACGACAAGAGAGACAGGTACGAAGTAGGTTTCTGGCGCGACAGAGAACTGGTAAATAAACCTGAATGATAAACACCCGGAGGAAATAAGATGGAAAACCTTGAAAAAATATTAAATGAAGCAGTACCCAACGTTGATTTCAGATCTTCGGAGGTGCTGGTGGACAGCAATACTATTGATTCTTTTGATATCATATCAATAATCGACGCGGTTAACACGGCATACGGGATCGATATCGATCCCAAGGATGTAAAACCGTCTAATTTCAATTCATTTACAAAGATCGAAGAGCTGATACGTAAATATGTCGAACAGAAAAAAGGATAATAAAAAAAGCGGCAGAGTGTATGTATGCCACACGTTCTATCATGTTTTTGTGGCCCTGCTCAAAGAACTGAATATAAAAGATAAAGAGTCATTCGCAGATATAATCCTGAGTACGATGTCCAATGATTTCGGCGGATTTGACAAACCTCTTAAGGACAGCGGAGTGTTTCGGAAGGTATTATTCTTCGAAGAAAAAAACGCTGCAGATCTTCCGGAACTCGATAAGTACAAAACCGATAAAAAGAATATAGTACTCAACATGATCTCAAGGATAAAATTCACGCGGAAGCTGGCTAAGGCGCAGGAAGATTTTATTCCGACAGATTTTGATTCGTATGAGGATATATATGTCTTTTGCGATGCCGATCCGATAGGATATTACCTCAACAAAAAAAAGATTCATTATCATGCTGTCGAAGATGGGTTAAACAACCTGAAAAAAGTTGTCAAATCAAAATATGACAACAGAGGATGCTTTGGATTAAAAAAATTTTTCAGCATGAAACTGAATCTGATATTCATCCGGGACGGGTACAGTAAGTACTGCATAGACATGGAAGTAAACGATCGCGAGTGTATCAACGATCAATTCTATAAATACAAAGAGGTCCCGAGACAGAAGCTTATCGACGGTCTGGGCGCGGAAGAGAAGAACATTATCATCAGAGTATTTGTGAAAAACTATGATGAACTGATCGCAGGCTCAAGTAAGAAAGAATCCGATAAGAAAAACATTATTGTTTTGACAGAACCGCTCTGTACCTTGGATGTGAGAAGAAAGATATTTGAGGAAGTTGTGGAGATGTTTTCGAAGGAAGGAAAAGTATTCCTGAAACCGCATCCTCGTGACGAACTCGATTATTCGGAAATTTTCCCGGATATACCGCAGTTTGATAAAAGAGTCCCAATGGAAGTATTTAATTTCTTTGAGGATTTCAGATTTGATAAAATAGTAAGCATTTTTACGCAGCTTGGCCTTGTCAGATTTGCCGATGAAAAAGTGAATCTCGGTGATGAGTTTATGGACAAATACGAGGCTCCCGAAAAGCATTTTGCAGGATGGGGAAAGGTATAAGATGAGTTCTGTGGCAATAATCACTGCCCGCGGAGGCAGCAAAAGAATCCCGCGAAAAAACATAAAGGAATTCCTTGGCAAACCGATAATCGCATATTCCATCGAAGCGGCCATAGCATCAGGTGCATTTGACTCTGTCATGGTTTCGACGGATGATGCGGAAATAGCGGAAATATCAAAAAAATACGGTGCGGAGATCCCTTTTTTAAGGAGCGATAAAACATCAAACGATTACGCGGTCACAGCGGATGTAATATCTGAAGTGCTGGATGAGTATAAAAACCTCGGTAAAGAATTTGATTTTTTTGCATGTATATATCCGACGGCTCCGTTCATAACAGCGGAAAAACTCCGGGAAGCCGTAAAGGCGTTTAAACAGAGTGGGGCTGACAGCCTTGTGCCGGTTGTGAAGTTTGAGTTTCCGCCCCAGAGAGGCTTTGTATGCGAGAACGGATTCATCAGATATCAGTACCCGGAGTATGCAAACACGCGAAGTCAGGATCTTGAGCCTATCTATCACGACTGTGGCCAGTTTTATATAAGCAGTTCAGAAAGCTTTTACAGAAGTCATACTCTGATAGCTGAAAAGACTGTTCCGTATATAATACCCGAGACAGAGGTTCAGGATATAGACACGGAGACAGACTGGGTAATAGCCGAGGAAAAATACCGCAGATTGTATTTGGGTACATGAGGAGATAAAAATGTTCCATTTATACGAAAAAATAAAAAACGGCGGAGTGTATATCATAGCGGAGATGAGTGCCAATCACGGAGGAAGTTATGATAACGCACTTGAGATAGTAAGACAGGCGGCAAAGGCCGGGGCAGACTGCCTGAAAATTCAGACCTATACTGCCGACAGCATCACGATAGATTGTGATAATGAATATTTCAAGGTTAAGGGCGGACTTTGGGACGGATACAACCTCTATGATCTGTATAAAGAAGCCGGAACACCTTATGAATGGCAGGCAGGAATAAAAGAAGAATGTGAAAAATGCGGAATGGACTTTCTTTCCACACCGTTTGATAATGATGCGGTGGATTTCCTTGAAAGAATAGGCGTGGAAGCATATAAGATAGCAAGCTTTGAGCTTAATGACATTCCTCTTATAGAGTACGCTGCTTCAAAAGGGAAACCCATGATAATGTCGACAGGCATGGCTGATCCCGATGAGATGCAGGAGGCCATAGACGCCTGCAGAAGAATGGGAAACGAGCAGATAGTCCTGCTGAAGTGCTGCAGTGAGTATCCTACACCATGGGAGAGCATGCATCTTGGTAATATCCCCGATATGAAAAAGAGATTCGATGTTCCGATCGGATTATCGGATCACAGCGCAGGAAGCCTGGGAGCTGTAGTCGGAGTGGCGCTTGGAGCCTGTGTCATAGAAAAGCATGTCATGCTTGACGGAGTGGAGAGCGCGGACAGCAAATTCAGCATGACCATGCAGGAATTTGCTCAGATGGTCAAAGATGTCAGAGCAACGCAGCTTATAGCAAAAGGACCTGTATACGAACTGTCGGATAATGAAAGATCACAGAAGGTGTACAGAAGGAGTCTTTTTATTGCCAGAGACATAAAAGCCGGAGAGGTATTTACCGCCGAAAACGTGAGAGATATAAGGCCTGCATACGGGGTTTCTCCAAGGTATCTTAAGGATATGATGGGAAAAACATCCGACAGAGATCTGAAAAAGGGCGATCCGGTAACAGAGCAGCTGCTTAAATCGATAAAGGTTATTTAAATGTTTTTATTTAGAGCGGACGGAAACGAAAAAGTGGGAACGGGTCATATCATGAGATGCCTTTCCATCGCAGACAGCCTGAAAAGAAAGGGCGAAGAATCCGTATTTGTATCTGCCGATGATAAGATGAAAACGCTTATTGAAAAAAGGGGATATGAATGCATTGTACTTCATACTTCTTTTGATAATATGGAAGCAGAGCTCCCTGCATTAAAGGAACTGGCCGCTTTCAAGTCGGCACCCGTCGTTATCATTGACAGCTATTATGTTACTGACAGTTATTTCAGCCTTATTGGGGAGAGCAAAAGAACCGTATATATCGATGATCGGACTTCAGATGCATTCGAGACGGATGTGCTGATAAATTACAATGTTTTTGCTGATCCGGAAAAGTATAAAAACATCTATAAGAGTGAAAATATAAAAGAACCCGAATTCATCCTGGGGCCGGAATACGCTCCGCTCAGAAAGGAATTCGGAATAAAAAAAGAACGCGGAATAAAAGAAAATGCAGACAATATCCTGATAATGACGGGGGGTGCGGACCCGACTCACGTAGCGCCAAAGCTTGCCCAAAAGATCATAGATGATACAGATCCTAAAGCTTTGTCCGATATCCGCTTTCATTTCGTGATCGGCTCAATGTCGACGGATTACGAAAAGATGACAGAGCTGGGAGACAGATCAAACGGGAAAATAGAAATTCACAGGAATGTGACCGATATGAAGTCTCTTATGGAGGGCTGCGATATGGCGGTATCCGCAGCCGGCAGCACACTGTATGAGCTGTGCGCATGCGCAGTACCCACTGTCACTTACGTGCTGGCGGACAATCAGATCCCGGCGGAAAAGGCCTTTTTGGAGCGTGGTGCCATGCTCTCCGCAGGTGATGCAAGAGAAGGCGATGTTTTCTATGATAGACTTTACGACAGAATAAAGAATCTTATCGGTGATCCTTCGGAACGCGCCCGTCTTTCAATGTCTGCGGCCGGGATCACTGACGGAAAAGGTGCCGGGAGAATAGCTGATAAACTGATCGAAATGGCAGATTGAATCCGGTTCGTCCAACAGGGTATAGAGATGAAATTAAGTATTATTGTCCCCGTCTACAATATGGCGGCGGAAGGAAAACTTGAATATTGCCTGGATTCCCTTCTCTGTCAGACGCTGAAGGATGAATATGAGATAATTGCGGTTGATGATGCATCGACAGACAATTCACTCCAAATACTGCGAGAGTATGAAAAGAAGAATCCTTCTGTTATACGCGTGATATCTTATCCCGACAACAGACATCAGGGCGGTGCAAAGAATGAAGGAATAAAAGCCTCCCGGGGCGAGTGGATAGGATTTGTCGACTCGGATGACTGGATCAGTCCGGTTTATTACGAAAAAATGATACGCCGTGGGGAAGAAACAGGGGCTGATATTGTCGGCTGCTGTTACTCGCTTGTATATGAACACACGATGAAGGTGGGGAAAACAGTAAGGCCGGACCTTTCAGATATAACCGGTGATCTTACCCCGGAAAAAAGAAAGAAATACCTGAATAATCTTTCGAGCATGGTAACAAAAGTGTACCGTGCATCTCTGATAAAGGACAATGATCTGTCATTCCCGGAAAACATCTTCTATGAGGACAACGCGGCAGGACCGGTCTGGGCTATGTATTATAAGCATTTTGAGTACATAGACGAACCACTGTATTATTATTATCAGCATGATTCCTCAACGGTACATACTATCACCGAAAGAAGATGTTTTGACAGACTTGAAGCCGGGGAGATGATGCTCTCCGAAATGAAAAAAAGAGGTTTTCTGGAAGAGTATCGGGAAGAGATAGAGAATATTTTTACTACCGTGTATTTTACAAATACGGTCTTCTCCTATATGAGAATGAAAAAAGGTAAAAAGTATTCCGTAATAAAACACATAAAAAAGCGCATGCTGGAAGAGTTTCCGGGTTTCAGGAGCAACAAGTTTTACGGCAGATTTATGGATGATGAACAGAAAAGCTATACGGATCTTATGATGAAGAATTCTTTTTTGTTTTTCATAAAATACTCCCTGCTGTGGAAATACCGTGAAATGGCAGGAAAAGGGCGATAGGGATCCATCAGATGAAATATATTATTTTTTCCGACGTTCACGGCAATGATATTGCTCTTCGGAAACTGCTTGAAGAGGAAAAGCCGGGCAGCGATAAAAAGTTTATATTTTGCGGGGATGTCTGCGGATATTATTATGGTGAAAAGGAGTGCGTCAGACTGCTTGAAAGCATTGGGGATCTGACGGCAGTCAGGGGAAATCACGATCAGTATTATATCGATGCGTATGACAATACAGAGACTACGGAGAAGCTGATAAAAAAGTACGGATCGTCCTATAAATGCAAAGATGATTCCGTTTTGGAATATGTGCAGCGACTGCCGTTAAGAGCGGAAATCACCATCGGGGGCAGATTGTTTTCAGTCGTCCACGGAACTCCGGAGGATCCGCTGGAAGGACGCATATATCCCGACTCCCGGATCGATCGCAAGGAAAAGGGATTTGCATGCATTTCCGGACATACTCATTATGCGATGTTAAGAAGAGATGGAGATATCCTCTGGATAAACCCCGGTTCACTTGGTCAGCCCAGAGACGGAAAAGGATTCTCTTACTGCAGCATAGATGACGGGACAATGGAGATCGTCTTCCGTCATTTTGAGATCGATACAAAACCCATAATAGAAATTGCGAGAAAGAATGATCCCGAAAACAAATATCTTGAGGAGATTTTTTACAGAAGATCATGAGGAGAATACTTATTACCGGAATAGGCGGGGATGTTGCCTGCTCAATAATCAGATGTCTGAAGGACAGTAATGATCCCGATGAGATATACGGGATGGATATAAAAAAGTACACCCCTTATATGGATGTTATAAAAAAAGCTTTTGTCGCACCAAGGTATGATGACGAAAGCTATGTTCCTTTTGTGGAAAAGCTGCTTGACGAGTATGGGATAACACATTTTCTCCCTACAACGGAATATGAGATCTCACTGTGGAATAAAAGACGGGATTACTTCGAAAAGAGAGGTATAAAGCTCCTTATCAATAACAGAAAGATAATCGAAATCTGCATGAGCAAGTATAAGACTGCAGAGTTTCTCAAAGAAGCCGGTATCGACACGCCAGAAACATATTATGCGGAAAGCTACAAAGGCGGGCTGAGCTATCCTTTTATCATAAAGTCGGACAGTGGCTGCGGGAGCAAAAAGCTTAAGACGATACATGACGAAAAAGAATGGGAAGAATGTGAAAAATCCGGAATGATCTGTCAGGAACTTGTCGGGGATGCCGATAACGAATACACGGTAGGCGTGTTCTCGGACGGATCGGTGATCAATTCCATTACTTTAAAAAGACAGCTGGGATACGGAGGTCTTTCCGTTTTTGTTGAAGTATGCGATATCCCCGGGATCGGGGAACTTGCCGAAAAGGCGGCAAAAGCCTTTGATCTTAAAGGATGCTTTAATATACAGCTTAGAAAGCAGGGCGAAAAGTATTATGTGTTTGAGATCAACCCCAGGCTTTCCAGCACTACAGGGTTCAGACATAAATTCGGATTCACTGATGCCGTATGGTGGGTGGACTCCTCGGACGGTATACCGGTTCCGGGATATATTAATAATGCTGAGGGCATGATCGGCGTAAAAGTTATGGACGACGTAGTGCTTGGCAGACAGGGCTAAAAAAGGGCGCAAGCTCTTTTTTTTTTGACCGAAAAATGTTAGAATATACTATGTATGATTGGGCGTAGTGTAGCCCGTGGAAAGGTGATGTGGGCGGCAGGGGTCTATGAATTTATACGAAGAGCTGACTGAATACGGACACAAAGATATTTATCCCTATCACATGCCCGGACACAAAAGAAAAGAACAGAGTTTTCTTCCGAAGAAAACAGCACTGATAGACCTGACGGAGGTGCAGGGGACCGATAACCTTCACGCCCCCACAGGGATCTTAAAAGATGCTCAGGAATACTGCGCCGAGGTAACTGGTGCGGACCATTCTTATTTTTTGATAAACGGAAGCACAGCCGGTGTGATTTCCGCAATATTTGCGGCGGTATCCGAGGGCGGGAAGCTGATAATAGTCAGGAATGCACATAAATCCGCCTACCACGGGATGGCGCTCAGAAATGCGATTCCGGCATATATTTATCCGGAGACGGAAAAAAAGTGGGGCTTTTGTAAAGCCGTGACGCCGGATGAAATAGGAAAGGCAATGGAGGAGAACCCCGATGCGGAGGCTGTGTTTATTGTATCTCCGACCTACGAGGGATGCCTGTGCAAGGTGGAAGAAATAGCAAAGATTGCCCACTTGCGCGGGATCCCGCTTATAGTGGACGAAGCCCACGGAGCACATCTTCCGTATCTGGGCGGTAAATACAGCGCCTGCAGAGCCGGGGCAGACATAGTGATCCAGAGCACGCACAAAACTCTTCCGGCCCCCACCCAGACAGCGCTTCTTCACGTAAACGGAAGCCTTATAAAAAAGGATCGTATTGAAAGGTATCTGAGAGTATTTCAGTCCAGCAGCCCTTCCTATCCCCTTATGGCGGGCATAGACGGAGCGGTGAGGCTTATGGCGGCCCGGGGCGGTGAGCTTCTTGAAACACTGGAGAATAATTATGCCGGGCTGGTTTCGAAAATAAACAATGAGCTGAAATATATCAGCGCATACCCGTTTTGCAAAGGCATAAATGATGCCGGAAAGCTTTTGCTGTCGGCATCGGATGGCAACAATATATTCATGACCGGTACCGAATTATCCGAGATCCTGAGAAATGAGTACGGAGCAGAAACGGAAATGAGCTCGGAGAGATCTGTTCTTGCGATGTTTACCGTTTCCGATGACTGGGAAGCTTACAAAAGGCTCTTTGACGCTCTTACTAAAATCGACGAGACCCTCCGCAAAAAGGCGGAGAACGGATGCACCGGTACAGTCATAACGGAATATGATGATATCCCACGTCCGAAGATTGCACTGCCGCCGGGAAGTGCATGGAAGACAGAGTCGGAAGAGATCCCCGTCGAGGAATCCGTGGGAAGGATATCCGAGGAAATCGTGGGATTATATCCGCCGGGGACTCCTCTTCTTGCAATGGGAGAGATAATAGAAAGAGAACACGTAGAGCTTATAAAAAGATACATCGGCGAAAAGCTGGAAGTGTCCGGGATAAAAGATGGGATGATAAGCGTCCTTAAGGGCGAAGGCTTATCAAAACCCATCTGAACAAAAGAGGAAAAAATGGGAACAATCTTCTGCCTGATGGGAAAAAGTGCATCGGGAAAAGACACAATATATAAAAGAGTCATTGCCTGTGAAGAACTTGGGCTTCACGAAATCGTTTCCTACACCACAAGGCCTATCCGTATAAAAGAAGTTGACGGAAGAGAGTATCATTTCACGGATGAAGAGGGCTATGAGAAGCTAAAGAGTGAAGGCAGAGTTATCGAGACGAGGATATACAATACCGCAGCGGGTCCGTGGAGATATTTTACGGTGGATGACGGGAACATAAAGGAAGATGAGAATTACCTGATAATCGGTACGCTCGAGCAGTATCATGGTCTGCGTGAGTACTTTGGCGAGGGAAGAGTGATACCGGTTTACGTGGAACTTGATGACGGAGAAAGACTTCAGCGAGCCCTCAAGCGCGAGAGGAAACAGGAAAGACCCAATTACAGAGAGCTGTGCAGAAGATTTCTGGCAGACGATGAAGACTTTTCGGATGCCAACCTTGAGAGAGAGGGAGTAAAAAGGCGTTTCAGAAATGAGAATGACAGTCTGGACGGATGTGTTTACGAGATAAGTGATTATATTAAAGGAATCGTAGATTCTGCGCGAGGATAGATCAGGGTGGATATAAAGGTTAACCAGACTCAGCAAGTGCAGCAGGTACAGCAGACGCAGGCCCCGCAACCTACCGACGGGACATTCAAGTTTATGCTTGCCAGCAATATCGCGGAAAGCGAGCTTCAGGCTCACTTAAGCGCACTTATGCAGGAGATCACCGAAGAGGGAAAAAAGCTTGCAAAAAAACGTGATGTCAAAGATATGAAGCATTATCGCGGGCTGGTAAAAGATTTTTTAAACGAAATAGTATCGAGATCTCATGAATTCTCGAGAGAGAATTTTCTGGATAAAAGAGGCAGACACAGAGTATACGGAATCATAAGGCTGGTTGACGAAAACCTCGACGCTCTTGCTCAGGAGCTCATGAAGGACGAGAAGGACAATATGGAAATCCTAGGCAAGATCGGTGAGATACAGGGGCTTTTGCTGGATATCTTCACCTGACAGGGCAGCGGGAGAAGAAATGAAAAAGCCATATAGAAAGGGCAGTATATGTCGACGTTCCGGGATATTATCGGGCAGGATCAGATCAAATCGAATCTGAAAAATGCCATCAAATTCAGTAAAATTTCACATGCGTATATTATCAGCGGCGAAAGATCAAGCGGTAAAGAGTTTATCTCCAAAGTTTTCGCTCAGGCGCTCCTTTGTGAAAAGGGAGGAGACGAGCCCTGCGGAGAATGCCATTCCTGCAAGCAGGCTCAGTCGGGAAATCATCCGGATATTAAATATGTCTCACATGAAAAACCTGCATCTATCGGTGTGGATGACGTGAGGGAGCAGATAAGCGCCGATGTCTCGATAAAGCCTTACAGCGGACCGTATAAGATCTATATCGTGAGTGAGGCGGAGAAGATGACTGCCCAGGCGCAGAATGCCATCCTCAAGACATTGGAAGAACCGCCGGAGTATGTGGTCATAATGCTTCTTACCACGAATGCCGCAGGTTTTCTTCCGACCATCAGATCGCGCTGCATTGAGATGGAAATGAAGCCGGTTCCGTCAGATGTGCTTAAAGACTATCTGATGACTGAGATGAAGATACCCGATTACAAGGCAGATGTCTGCGTTGCCTTTGCTCAGGGAAATGTCGGGAAAGCCAGGGAAATGGCATCCAGTGATGATTTTACCGCAGTGCAGAACGCCACGCTTAATCTGGTAAAAGGGATCCGCGATATGGAACTGCCCGATGCGGTGGCGGCGATAAAAGCCATGTCCGAGTACAAGGTGGATCCGGGAGATTATCTTGACATCATTGCCATATGGTATCGGGATGTGCTTCTTTTTAAGGCGACGGGAGAGACCGACAAGCTGGTATTCAGAGAGGAGCTTTCCACCATACGCCGTGTGGCTCAGAGGAGCAGTTACGAGGGCATAGAAGAAGTGCTGGAGGCTCTTCAGAAAGCCAGGCTCAGGCTCGGAGCGAATGTCAATTTCGAGCTGACAATGGAGCTTCTTATTTTGACGATTCAGGAGAAAGGATAAACACAAGGTTCAGGATCTATGATTAAAAAGATAGTGGGAGTTAAGTTCAAAAACTCCGGAAAGACATATTTTTTCGACTGCAGGGATCATATTATCCAAAAGGATGATCATGTGATAGTCGAAACGGGAACAGGAATAGACTATGGTACGGCAGTTACCGGAATGAGAGAGGTCGATGAGGAAAAGTTTTTCCAGCCTCTTAAGCCGGTGCTCAGAAAAGCAGGGGAGAAGGACGAGGAACAGGTACAGGAAAACAAGCGAAAGAGCAAGGATGCTTTCGATATATGCCTTGAGAGGATCAGAAAGCACGGCCTCGACATGAAACTGACCGAGGTTGAATATGCATTTGACAACAGTAAGATACTTTTCTATTTCACATCGGACGGATATGTTGATTTTCGCGAGCTTGTAAAGGATCTGGCAGGGACCTTCAGGACCAGGATAGAGCTCAGACAGATAGGCGTAAGGGACGAAGCAAGGGCTATAGGGGGACTCGGAGCCTGCGGGCGGCCTATGTGTTGCGCCTCATATCTTGAGGATTTTGTTCCGGTTTCGATCAAAATGGCAAAGGAGCAGAACCTTCCGCTGAATCCGACCAAGATCTCGGGTGTGTGCGGAAGACTTATGTGTTGTCTTAAATACGAGGAGGAGACCTATGAGGAACTCAACAAAACCATGCCGGATGTGGGTGATTTTGTTGAAGGATTCGACGGACTTCAGGGAGAAGTGTTCTCCACAAATGTACTCAGACAGACCGTAAAGGTTGTGGTAGAAGAGGGAGACGAAAAAGAACTTCACGATTACCCGGCTAACGGCATCACTATACTGCGAAAGCGCCGCGGGAAGAAGAATAATGTAGCCCAGAGCCCGGCGGAACTCGAAAGCACTGCTGACGAAAAGCAGCTCGAAGCTCTGGAGGACTCACCGCAGAGTAAGAAAGAAAGCGCCGCGGAGGCAAAGAGCAGGCCCGATAACAATACCCGTAAAGAGCCCAGAGAGTCCAGAGAACCCAGAGAATCCAGAGAACCCAGAGAACCGAAGGAAGCTAAGGAACCCCGCAACGGCAATAACGGCGGCGACGGAAACAACGGCAAGCAGGGAGACAGAAACCGCGGAAAGAAAGGCAAGCATTTCCGAAACGGAGACAGAAGAAACGGAAGGAAAAATGACAGGGGAGAGAATAACGCTGAAGGAAAATGAGAGGATCGATGACCTTCAGAGAAACAACCTGGTTATAATACAAAACCCGGGAGGCTTCTGCTTTGGGATGGACGCCGTACTCCTCACCGGGTTTGCGGGGGAAGTAAAAGGTGAAAGACTGCTGGATCTGGGAACCGGAACAGGGATCATTCCGATCCTTATGTCGGCAAAAACAGAGTGCAGCAAACTGATCGGGCTTGAGATCCAGAAAGAAAGCGCGGATATGGCTTCGCGCAGCGTCAGGCTGAACGGGATAGGAGACAGGGTTGAGATCATAGAGGGAGACATCAAAAAAGCGGATGAAATGTTCCCGCTGTCATCATTCGATGTCATAACCTGCAATCCCCCGTATATGATCGGAAAGCATGGGATAGTTAATCCGGAAAGCCCAAAGGCTATAGCAAGGCATGAGATCCTGTGCGAATTCGAAGACATAGCGAGAGTATCCGCGGGACTTTTGAAACCCGGAGGAAAATTGTTCCTCGTACACAGGCCCTTCAGGCTGAGCGAGATTTTTGTTACGCTGACAAAATACGGACTGGAACCCAAGAGGCTCAGACTGGTTTATCCATTCGCGGATCACGAGCCGAACATGGCTCTCATCGAAGCGGTTCGCGGCGGGAAAAAGAGAATGACGGTTGAGAAACCGCTGATCATTTTTAAAGAAAAAGATGTTTATACCGACGAGGTTGCAACGCTCTACGGTTTTTAAGGGATCATATGATGGCAGGAACGCTTTATCTGTGCGCAACACCCATAGGAAATCTCGGAGATATGTCCCCGAGGGCAGTGGAAACTCTCAGGGAGGCGGATATCATCGCTGCTGAGGATACGAGAAACAGCATCAAGCTGCTGAATCATTTTGATATCCATACACCGATGACCAGCTACCATGAATACAATAAAGTCGAGAAAGCAAGAGATCTTATCTCACAGCTGAAACAGGGCAGAAACATAGCCCTTATCACCGATGCCGGAACGCCGGCGATATCAGATCCCGGTGAAGTGCTGGTTAAAATGTGCGGTGAGGAAGGGATCGCGGTCACATCACTTCCCGGTCCCGCGGCATGTGTCACAGCACTTACCCTTTCGGGGCTTTCCACAAGGAGATTCTGCTTTGAGGGATTTCTCCCTTCCGAAAAGAAGGAGAGACAGGAAGTGCTTGAGGAACTATCCGGGGAGAGCAGGACAATGATCATTTATGAGGCACCACACCATCTGGTCAGGACTCTCGGCGAGCTCGAAAAAGCCCTTGGCGACAGGAAGATCGCCCTGTGCAGGGAGCTTACGAAGAAGCACGAGACGATCGACAGAACTACGATATCAAAAGCCTTGGAAATGTATGAGAGCGAAGACCCCAGAGGTGAATTCGTGATCGTTATAGAAGGCAAAAGCAGAAAAGAAAAAAGAAATGAAAGTATCAGGGAATGGGAAAAAATGTCCATCCCGGAACATATAGAGTTTTACGAGAAACAGGGAACAGACCGTAAGGAAGCCATGAAGCTTGTTGCTAAAGACAGAGGTGTGGGCAAGCGTGAAATATATGCTGCGCTGATAAAACCCGGAGATTAAAGCTTATGCCAAGTGAGTACACCCAGGACCAGCTCAATGAAATAGAGCTCGGAAAAAAAGAAGGCTTGAATACATCGATATATGAAAACCCGGCTTTCCTGCCCATGCAGATGCAGCAGATAAGAGCAGGGCTTTCTAAAGGTCTCGATGCGAGTGTTTATGCCGATCCGGGATATGACTGGTTCCAGATGGAGGAGCTTCGCAAGGGACTGGAAAACGGCGTTGACGTAAAAAGCTTTGCGGATAAATCCATCCCTCATGATCTGATGCACGAATATCGGCATGCGTTACGCGACGGAGTTGATATCAGTGATTACAAAGGAAATCGGCGGGGATATAAGTCTGCCGCCATCATGCGCCAGTTAAGGAGAGGAAGAAGAAACGGCGTAGAGCTGACACCTTACATAGAACAGGGCTTTGATGCTGAACAGCTTGAAGGGATCAGAGTTGCCCTGGAGAGAGAGATTGACATAGATCCATACCTGAACAAGGATTACAGAGGCTCCGCTCTTGATGAGATCCGTCTCGGCCTCGAAGATATGATAGATGTGGATGTATATGCGGATGTAGGGTACAACTGGAAGCAGATGCACGAGATAAGACTCGGACTTAAGCACCGTGTGGATGTTTCGATGTATTCCAATAAACTGTATTCTTCGCAGCAGATGAGAGAGATCCGTCTGGGGCTTCAGGAAGGTCTTGATGTGGAAGGATACAGACTGATGCGTTTCTCTGCCACCGACATGAAGAGGAAGCGTTTAGAACTCCTCGAGATGGTGGAAAATGCCAAGAAGATCGCCGAGAGCACCCTCGACAAGGTGGAAGAGATAGTCCACAGAAAGGTGAGTGAGGAGGAAGGCCTCGAAACACTCACTCTTTCCGTAAGCGGCGACCGGATGGAAGCCTATGTGGATATCGTAGATGAGCAGTTAAAGTATACGGAGCAGGAACTTCTTAAGGTTACATGGGAGGGCGAAATACGAAAAGGCATCATCCGCGATAATATGAGAAAAGTGGAGACGGGGGAGATAACCGATAAACACATCCTGGTCGCAAAGGGAGAACTTGCCGAGGACGGTCAGGACGGTTACTATGAGTTCTTCTTTAGGACGGATATAGACGGAAAGCCCAAGATCCTGGAAGACGGATCGGTGGATTATAACAATATCGAATGGTTTGACAACGTTAACCAGGGTGCTACTGTAGCGATATATCATCCGGCCACTCCCGGAAAAGACGGATTTGATGTTTACGGAACGGTACTGCCCGCAAGAAAAGGCCATGAGCTTCCCGTTCTAAGCGGCTCCGGCTTTACTATGACAAAGGACAAGCTGACCTACATATCCAACTATGACGGGCTTATATGTCTCAAAGACGAGAGCAAGATCATGATCTCCGAGATCCTGGAGGTGGATGAAGTAAGTATTGCCACAGGATTCATTGTATACAAGGGAAGCGTTCACGTAAGAGGAGATGTGGGTGTCGGCGGAGTCATCAACTGCGGCGGAGATGTGGTGATAGACGGATTTGTGGAGGGCGGTAATATCTCTGCGGAAGGTGATGTCATATTGAAGCGCGGAATGAACGGAAACGGAAAAGGAATGATCCGCGCAGGGAAAAATGTAACAGCCAAATTCCTTGAAAGCGCGAATGTTTATGCGGGAGATTCCATAACCGTCGATTATGCCACCAATTGCGACCTATACGCGGAAAACTCCATAGAAGTAAAGAACAGAAAAGGCGCTCTTGTCGGTGGAAAAGCAAACGGACTTAAGGGAATGATAGTATCAAATGCGGGAAACAGACTGGGAACAAAGACCAGGATCTGCACCGGTATCCCCAAGTCCATGGAGGACGAAAGAAAGGCTCTCTTGCAGAAGCTGACAGCCAACAGGGAGCAGCTTAAGGTGCTCAAAAATGCCGAGGATGAATTCCATGCAAAGTACAGGCTGGAGATCCTTGCCACCATGGAAGTGTTCACCAAGATAGAGAATGCTGTTTATACCAAGCAACTGGACGTGGAGGCATCGGAAGACGAACTCGAAAAGTTCAATGAAAAGATGAAAGAGTATCGCAATTCAAAGATTGTTGTACGGGGAGATCTGTTTGACGGAGTGGATATCGAAATAAGCGGAAAGCACTGGATTTCCTCGGGAATGAGAGACGTTACACTAAAACTGGTAAACGATGAACACGGCGAACATATTTTGGCGTTCCATGAATAAAGGCGGTAAGCTATGAAAGAACAGATACTTATCATAAATGATGACAGGGTCGAGACTGCGGCGCTTAACAGAGTGCTTTCGGAGGACTACATATGCGTGCTGGCCATGAACGTCAAAGATGCCATAAGATGCCTCGAAAAGAGTGAGCATGACTTCCTGGTGATCATAATCAGGCTGGCTATGAAGCCGATGTCGGGACTCAGGTTTGTTCAGATCCTTGCCGAGAACAAAAAGATAGAGAACCTTCCGATAATCGTTACGTCCGAGACGGAAGAAGATCCGGACCTGGAAAAGTGCTTTGAGCTGGGGGTTGTTGACTACATGACAATGCCATTTGACTCAACACGTGTCAGAAGATGTATTTCAAAGAACATCAAAACATTCACCAAATTCCGAAGGATCGGTGAGCAGATAGAAGCCAGGAACTCGTCCCTGAAGGAAGAATTTGAGGCGCTGCAAAAGAAAAATTCCGAACTGAAAAGCAGTCAGAGCTCCGTGCTGGAGGTTCTCGGAACGGTTGCGGAGTACCGCAATCTCGAGGATATCAATCACGTCAGAAGAGTTGCAAAGTTTACCGAGATACTCGGGAAACAGATGATGCAGAGCTTTTCCGATACCGGGCTTAACGAGCATCTTATCGCCTTATATACAAGGGCGAGTATGCTTCATGATGTGGGAAAGATATGTATTCCCGATTCCATAATGCTGAAGCCGGGGAGAATGACCGATGATGAGTATGAGATCATGAAGTCCCACACCACAAAAGGAATAGAACTTCTGCAATCCATCAAGACCAGCTGGGATGAAGAATATGAAAAGGCCGCCGAGGAGATATGCCGCTGGCATCATGAAAGATATGACGGAAGAGGGTATCCGGACGGGCTTATGGGAGACGATATCCCCATATCCGCGCAGCTTGTGTCGATCGCAGATACCTATGATGCACTTGCAAGTGACAGGGTTTACAAAAAAGCATACTCCAAATCCGAGTCGTTCAAGATGATCACCAAAGGTGAATGCGGAGTCTTTTCGCCCAAGCTGATGGAGGCGTTCAGACAATCAAGAGTAAAATTTGAAAAGGTTATAGATGAGCTCGGACATGTGGGCTCGCTGAGCGAGGATGAAGAATAGAAAGGGGAAATGACATGCTTGAAGAACTGAAGAAAAAGGTATATGAGGCCAATATGGATCTCCCGAGATACGGGCTCGTGACCTTCACCTGGGGAAATGTCAGCGGAATAGACCAGGACAGCGGACTTTTCGTGATCAAACCGAGCGGAGTGGAATATGAAAAACTGACTCCCGAAGACATGGTCGTAATGGATCTGAACGGAAACAAGGTTGAAGGAAGATATAATCCCTCATCCGACACGGCAACTCACCTGGAGCTTTACAAGGCTTTTCCCGAGATAGGCGGAATAGTTCATACTCACTCGTCATACGCTACCAGCTGGGCACAGGCAGGACGCGACATTCCGTGCTACGGCACGACTCATGCAGATTACATATACGGGCCGGTGCCTTGCCTTAGATGCCTCACAAAAGAGGAGATAGATACCGCATACGAGGAAAACACCGGGCACCTGATAGTCAATGAGTTTAAACGTATGGGTAAGGATATTATGGCAGTGCCTGCATGCCTCTGCAAAAACCACGGACCCTTTGCATGGGGCAAGGATGCACATGAGGCAGTCCACAATGCCGTTGTTCTCGAGGAAGTAGCAAAAATGGCATACCGCTGCGAGACCATCAATCCCAAGGTACAGCCGGCACCGCAGGAGCTTCAGGATAAGCACTATTATCGCAAACACGGAGCGAACGCATACTACGGACAGAACAACAACTGATAGGTTTTAAGCAGTAAATGATAGGCGGATTATTTCGCAAGGATATATCATAGATACACAATCAATAATTATTATAAAGGAGTAATGCAATGGACAATCTTGAACTTAAGAAGCATGCAAATGATGTCCGCAAGGGTATCGTGACAGCCACCCATGCCGCTAAATGCGGACATCCGGGCGGATCACTCTCCTCTGCGGATCTTTACACTTTTCTCTATTTTGAGGAGATGAATATCGATCCCAAGAATCCTGCTAAGGAAGACAGAGACCGTTTCGTTCTCTCCAAGGGTCATACAGCACCCGGACTTTACTCGGCACTTGCTTACAGAGGATTCTTCCCTGTTGAAGATTTAAAGACCCTCCGT
>JAEEGL015540443.1_pt1 | contig 21095 bp, 23 predicted proteins | sample 9134231 | NCBI WGS metagenome assembly JAEEGL01 (sample SAMN16246548, study PRJNA631951) | gut metagenome | biome: gut microbiome; feature: rumen; material: fiber-attached | host: Bos | place: Iran: Karaj | collected 2018-10 | reverse complement strand
TGCAAAGGGCGGTGGATCTGACACCACGACAAGGGTGGAAATAACCGATGTGAACAACCTAACACCGTTTAGCGGTGTCGCAAACCTTAAGTTTAGCGGCATTGATGACCAACCCGTGCAAGATGAAATAAAGGGCGGTGGAATATGGAACGATGAACAAATAAACATTGCCGATTACTGCATTGATCTGGTGTGGGATGAAAGTTGCGATGATTTCAACTTCTTTAAAGTGCGCTACTTTGACACCGATGGTTGCATTAGGTTTTTGGGCGGCAAGATAGATAGCGAAACCGTCAACTCAAAGCAAGACAACTACTATCGCTCGGACAACTATGTTTACCGCAACATTTCAAGAAAGCACATCAAGGACTTAAACGGAACCGTGAAAGTGCTTTACCCAGACTTGAAAAGAAACAGCTATTGGAGTGATATTTTGCTTGCCGATAGGATTGACTTCCTTAACTACAACGGTGAATGGTTGGAATGCTCGATAGCAACAAGCAAGGTGACCGTTAAAAGCGATGAAAGCGATGATGTTGAAATTGAATATGAGTTGTATAAACTATAAAATATGCTGACAATACAATTAAGTGATGGTTTTCTTGATGTTTACACCCAAGACATTGATTGGACTTGGCAAACAATAAGGTTTTCCGAGGGCATTCGTGACCAATTTTCAACGGATATAACCATACCCAAAACACACAACAACATGAACTTGTTGAATGTTTCGGGGTTGCTTGACCAACCAACACAGCCATTGGGCGGGCAAATTGCCCCGTGTGTAATGACATTGGGCGATAACACTATGGATGTGTATTTGCAAGTTGTATCGGTAAGGGAGGAAGAAATAACGGTGTGTGTGTTTGAAAGAACCATACCCAACAACATACTTGATACAAGCATTGCAAAGTACGTTGTGGATGACTACAACAGCATATTCGTTTGGAACACCAACACCAGAACCGCATACCCCAACGACTTCAAGACGTATTGGTACGGTATGGGCTACAACGCCAACTACGCACAACTGCACCCATCCAAAGACCTCAACGAGGTAATACAACGTGTTAATGCTGGGGCGGGCATAAACATCCCCCTATCCCCATCAAACAAGTACGTTGTTGCAACCAAGAAAACGGTATGCCCCCAAAACCAAGTGCAGGTTATTGAAGGGCATTGGACGGATGATAGCGGCAACTTTGCCGTGCTTTCGGGCGGGCAACACATCACCAACAATTGTGAGTTTAGTTACTCTCCCGATAGCACCACAATAACCTTTAACCGCCCATGCAAGGTGTCGGGCAAAATCTACTACGCATACAGGAAAAAGGGCTACGTCACCAACGCCTTTCCATTGTATATTTGCCGCTACAACCCAAGCGAACCCGTGTTTGCTCCAAGTTACAACATACCCTCCAACAACTATGAAAGTTTTGTGGTGGTTGACAACTACCAAGCCCCAATGAAGGAGGGAAGCGAACTGCGTGTGCAATGCAACAACACCAACAAATATGAAATGTTGAACTTTGTGCTGGTGCTGACCATTACCGATTACACCATAACCGAAGATGACTATGGCGAGGAATTGAAATATGTGGGCAGAACACCACGATTAAAGGTGTTTTCAAACGATGGCAAGTTTAAGTTTGGTGCAAACCCTTGGCAGGATATGGTTGACGGCAACGGTGGCGGCTACACTTATTGTTGGTTTGATGGAACCACCTACGCAACGCACTACAACCACACCGCCAACCCCGCACAAAACCTAACACAGGGCTTCACGTTGGAATGGTGCAGCCTTGCCTATTTCGGATATTGGTGCAACATTCCCGATATTAAGGTAAAGGAATTGATGTGGGGTTTGTGTTGGACGGATGGCAAGAAAATCAACAAAACCACAATTCAAAACATGTGGATGTTGGAAAAGGTGTTGAGGTATGTGGACGCAAACGATACCGCCGTTATCCAAGGATGGATAAGCGAAACAAGGATCAGTTCGGAAAGGTTGGGAAAAGACAACTACATACTTTCCAACGGGCAAAGCGAGGAACAAGCCCAACCAATATCGCACATTGACAACCAATGGCTGGAAAACACCAAGAAACTGCACGAAAGTCCTTTCAGTTACGCACCTTGGAGGTTTGGGTATTGGTACTGCATTGACCAATATTCCGAACCCGAACACGACAACGAAAGCGAGGAATACAAATGCAAGTTCACCGATGTTGATGGTTTTGCGGTTGCGGAGGCAGGTACGGTGCAGACCTTGCTTTACAGGCTAAACTACAACAAAATGGGGTTTGAAAACATGACACAATCCGTTGAGGTTGAAATACACACGTTGAACGATGTGAAAAACCTTGATTTTGTGTTTCTTGATGGCAGAAAATATATGGTGGTTGAGGGCAGCACGGACTTGAAAACGGGCGAAAGCACCATAACTGCGTTGCTTGTACCCTACAACCAAGAACAAATTGAACCCGACCACGACTACCCGCAAGAAGACGAAGACCATTGGGACGATGACCACGAACCATCATACCCCGATGACCCCAACGATGACTTTGACCCCAACGATGACCACCCAGATTACGATGATCACGATTACTACGACCACGATGATTATGAACCTTAACATTATTATTTAATAAAAACACACAAACAAATAAACAAACCATAATGGCAACAATTATCTCAACAGAACTTAAGGTGTATGCAGGAACCACAACAAGCGGTTCCCAAATAGGCAACACCATAACCGATTCAACATCGGGTGGACCAAGTTCGGTTAATTTAAACTCAACTTCGTTGGGCGTTGCGTTAAGTGCGGGCGAGCAATACTGCGTTATTGCCCGTTGCACCAACGATGAATCCTATACAACCGATTGGACAAGCCCCTACGCATTTAAGACGTTAGCCTATGCGGAAATTGTCACCATTTCTGGCGGCAATGGGACAATATCACCCGAACTTTCGTTCACCTACAACAACCAAGTACTGACCGTAACCGAATGCGGTGTATATGTTTCGACAAACGCAAGCGGTTCAAACTCCCAGAAGATTGCGGCAAGCGATGAACAAGAGGCTGGACAAGGTTGGTTGATCACGGGACTTTCCGAGAACACCACCTATTACGTTATTCCGTATGTAATTGATGACTTGGGTAGAGAATACAAAGGTGATTGGGCAAATGCCGAAACCTGCGGCACGGGCTACAACCCACCTGTGGTTACAATCAGCAACACCGCAACAACCTACAACAGCATTAGCGGAAACTTGAATGTTACAACCAATGACACCCTTTCAAGTGTTTACATTGACTTGCAAGCAACGGGCGGTGGTACGCATTACCGCATCAACAAGTCCGCTACAACGGGCAACCAGAACTTCACCATTACAAATGGCGATACCGATGCCAACAGCCAGACCATCGTTATCAATCCTTCAACCGAATACAGGATTGTGGTTTACGCAGTTAACACGCACGGTGGCACGGGAACAGGTCAAGCTGTGGTGACAACCGCCGCACAAAGCACGGCAACAATTGCAATTACCTCCATTACGGGTATCACACCGTTTGCCGCAACCGTGAACTTGAGTTACGGTGGTGGGGCAGTTGTGAATCCAACACCTGGAGAGTAGGTGAAACAAACATGAAAACAAGCAAAGGGCTTCCACATCGGGAGCCCTTTATTATTTAAGAAAAGCGATAAATATGGCATTTCTAACGAAAGTTATTACTGATACTTCCCCCGACTTCGGGGACAATCCGCAAACGGTAACCGAAAACGATAGACCTGCTTCGGTTGAGGTTGATGGTCTTGTAGCCAACACGGGTTATTGGGCAAAGGCGGAGATTTGGCAAAATGGGGTGTTGAACGATACAAGCGAGGTGGAAACCTTTACCACCTTGCCAGCAGGCACAATTACCTTGGAACATATAAGCACCACAAGAAGCGGTTACGGCTACGATGTCGCATACCGATACACTTCCACCTATGCCCCAAGTTCGGCAATATTGTCAACCAACGGCACGCAGTTTCAAGGGTTCATTGATAGTGCGCAGCACGCTGTTAGTTTCTGGGTGACTGGGCTAACCGCAGGAACCGCCTACCTAACAAATGTGACCCTATACGACATCTATGGGGAAAACACAACCGTAATGGGTTCAATAGTTGCAACGGTGGTGAACGAGGTAAGAATTACGGGTACGGATGCACATGAAACAAGTGTGGATTGCGAACTTGACTATGTAATTGATGAAGGTTTCACTACGGGATGGGTCGATTATTGGTTGGGTTCCGATGACCCAACACAAACCCAACCCCAAGGGCATTTCTACTTCAATGATGGCGATGAAACTTGCACGGTGTCTGGTTTGACGTTTGGAACAAGTTACAAATTTCGGGCAACCATTGTGTTGGGCGATGGAACAACGGAAATAGTTTCCAATGTGGTGAGTGTAAGTACATCAACAATTGACTATTTGCGAATAACCAACGAAGCAAGTTCATCCAATACGATATGGATGTATTACCAAGGGGCAAGTACATCAAGTAGGAGAACTGTCGAATATTCAACAGATGAAGGAATTACTTGGAACAGTCGAACTGCAAGAAGTAGCGGTTCTTCACAGGTGCTTATTAGTCAAACTTTAAATTCAAAAGGCAAAAGCATAATAATAAGGGGGGATTTCTCTTACAATTCAACAACCGGAAACAATTATGTGTATTTCCTGCCAACCAATAAATATAGCGTAAGTGGAAACTTGTTCACGCTTACCAGACGTTCGGTTATAGAAGCGGGCAACAAAGCGAGCATTACCTCTGCCAGTGAATGTGAATTCAGCCGTTTATTTTACGAATCCGATAAACTGATAGATGCCAGCAATCTATCAATCAACAACATAACATGGGTAGAAAGAAATTCTTTTATGTATTTGTTTTACCATTGCGATTCTTTGGTGAGTACACCTGATTTCAGTAGTGTTAGAAATGTTGGAGAAAATGGTTTCCGTTCCGCTTTCCATGGTTGTAGCAAACTAACAACAACGCCAAATTTCGGTAATGTTGCAAGTATTGATGAAAAAGGTTTTTACAACGCCTTCACAGGTTGCAGAGAGATAACCACCGCACCGAACTTTAGTCGTGTTAGAAGTGTTGGTGCAGAGGGTTTTTATGAAACTTTCTATGGGTGCCTCAAAATAGCAACGATTTACGCCCCAAGCATTAGCGAATGGAACGAAAGCGATTTCTACCTCTGGGTTTATAATGTTGCCGCAACAGGCACGCTATACAAACCGCGAAACCTAACCATCCCAACCGACACCACAAGCGGTGTGCCAACGGGCTGGACAACACAAGACTACTAAAAACAACAAGGGGGCTATTGAAGCCCCTTTGTTGCAATTAACCAAAAAATTTTAATATGAAAAAACGAAATGTGATGAACTGCAGTTGGATTGAGTTCTTAATCCACCGCTTTCATTATATTTATACATAAGCAAAATCCGCCATTGGTAATTCCTCACGGCAAACTTCTATAAAATCATCAAGCGAGCGGACAACGTGGTAGTTGACCCCCAACTCATCGCACTTTCTTGAAAATGTCTTTTGTTCATCACTCACAACGCCCTTTTCAGTCTTAGTCTCCACAAAGAAAACCTTGCCGCCCACCACAACGGTTAGGTCGGGAGCCCCCCTTAACGCACCTGTATAAGTGTAGTAGTTCCAGCGTTGATGGGCGGCTTCGTTGGGGGTGCTGTAAATGATGTAATCGGGATAAGTATCTGTGAACCATTCAATTATTTCGTGTTGGATTTCCCGTTCAATGGTGTAAGTGTTCCCCATAAGTATAAATATATAGTGTATTTATACAGGTTGGATATATTGGCAATATATTTAAACCACAAAAACCGAAATTATGAAAGATATTGAAAACAAAGAAGTTAAGAAATTTGACCCCATGCGCCCCTTTGGGCTGACCACAGGCGAGGCAAGGTTTGTGATGGTGCTTTCCCCCGATGTGAAATGGCGGACACGGGATGCGGTGAAAATAGCGTACATGACGCTACTCTATGACGATTTGCAGCGAAGTTTGACCAATTTGGAATGGAAAAGCGGAAAGGGTGTGTTTATATTGGATTGATTTTTAAGTTGTTGCAAAAAAATCAAAAACCTAAAATTTTTTAAAAATTTTTATTATATATAATTTGTAGGCACACGCACGGTGCAGGTGTTAGTGCAGACGTGATAAATAGACATACGCTGGTGTCGTGGGGCTGCACCCCCTGCGGCATCGGCTGTTTTTTTTCAAACCAACCAAAAAAGTTGCAAATATGACAAAAACCGAAATTGACAAAGCAAAAGACCGCTACTACAAAACCAATGGCGGCAACCTTGATGAACTGCTTTTCGCCTTCTTCGACCACCCCGAATGGTTTGACCGCAACGAGGCGTACATACTTGACGGGTTGTGGGATAGCGTGGAAGCCCAACAACAAGCCCTTTGGCAATACTACAAGGGGCGTAGAATGCGGATAGTTGACACAATTAAAAACCTATAAACCAAAAAGTTATGAACACAATAAAAAATGAACTTGCGGCTTTGTTTTGGTGCTTTTGGCGATACAAGAGCAAAGAAGCCTACAATGCCATACGCACCCGTTTCCGTGAACACCCCGAATGTTTCAACGATGATGCGGCACAAATACTTGGCGGGCAAGGGAAAAGTTCGGAAGCCCTATGGGGCAACCTCAACAACACCTACGGCAAACCGTTGGACATCAGAACCCTAAAAACACACCAGACCAAACAATTATGACAAGAGAAGAAAAAAACGATATTAAGTTGGGCATCAAGCTGGATAGAATTGATGTGGTCAAGGACGGTAGTATCGGCTATGTTTCCCTGTGGCTCACCTACCAGAAGCATCCCGAAATGTTTTGCGGCATTGAAGCCGAGTACCTTGCGAAAGAAACCAACCCGAGGGATTTCAACTACTTTTTTGAACTGCGAAAGTTCTACAGGAGGAACAAGTACCTTTGGGATCCACTCAAACCTTTATAAATATAAATATAAAAATCCTGTTGGGGTTGCAAACCCAACGGGTTGAAAAAGTGACGTAGGGCTGTGTTCCGTGTTTCCGACACAGCCCGAACACCTAAAACCGATGGAAACACGCTATATATACAGGAAACACTATGATAGGTCACTACTACTATCGGAAAACAAGCAAAGACAAGCATTTCAATCCATCCTACGATGCGACATTGTTGCCGTTAACCAATGGCAACTTCTTTGAATTGTTGGGGCGCATCGCACCGTCCTGCCCCTTAAACAAGGCGGACACGGGCTACAAGGCATGGAAGCAAAACAACCTCCCACTTGTTTACTTCACCAACGAACCCCACCGCCCTAACGGTAACACCGCCAACACGGCAACAGGGTACGCAATGGTGGATGTTGACAACCTTCCCGATGTGAGGCTTGAATGCAACCACCCTGCCATTGTTGCAACAAACTACACGGGCAACGGCACACACTTTTTCATTTATGGTGTCTTCGGTGACACACCGCAAGAATGGCAACAAAACTACAACCTTTTCGCATGGGAAATCTACAATGAACTTACCGCCAAATACGGTGATCACCAAATCAAACTTGATGGACACCAATCACAGCATTATTGGGGGTGCTACCTTTGGGGAGGCGTTGATAATTGGGTGTTCAACAAGCACAACGACAAGGGCTATTTTCCCGCCCACGTTGCCCTTTCCGATGAGCAACTAAACACAATGTACGAAAAAGGTTCGTATTGGCTTTCTGGCAAGGAAAACGCCACAGGAACCACCCATAACAATTGTGTGGATGGTGCAATAGTTGCACAAAGGAAAATATCTACTGAAATGCTTACTGATTTTAGGATGTTAAGATATACCGATTTCCTTGATAGGTATTGCACCCAATATGACAAAATCACGGGGACGCAGCAGGAGTTCACATTGTACACCGATTACAAGGGCAACACCTATGAAATGGGGAAGACCAACGGGCAAAAGGTTGTGCTCTGGGAACCTTGGATGCGGGTGTCAAAAAATGGCAACTACAAAATAGCAAAGGGGCATCGGAGGAAAAGCATATTCAACAGGGCGTTGCAGACCTCACAATTCACACACGATTTCTTAAATCCAGACCATATTCTTTATGATGCTGTCCTTTGGTGTGTATGTTATTGCGAAGATGGGTTGAAGTTTCCCAAAAATGAACTCCTTGAGCAAGTTGAAAGTGCGATTGCAAAGCATCTCAACTATAAATGCGTGTTGTATGTTGACCCACGTAAATTCATTAGCGGTACTGCACTTGTTGACAATGAAACGGGTGAGGTTAAACCAATGACCAAAAATGACAAGATAGCGGCTAATGCACGGTGTAGGAAAACGGAACGGATTAAAGAGGTCTTGAACATTTGGAACCCCAAACTAACGGATGATGAAAACATTGCGGAGGTTAGAACACTTGTTGACGGGATGGACAAGGCAACACCAACAACCATTAAATCGTACTTGAAAATTGCAAAGGGTGTGACACAACTACTAACGGACTTTCCTTGGTTAGCGGACTTGACATTTAAGGCGGGACGGAAACAACAAGCAATAAACATACGGAACAAGAAAACGGGTGAAACAATTAAATTTGAATCCAAACAACAATGTATGGAATGGTTGGGTGTAAGCAAGAGAACATTTAGCAAGTTTATTGACGGTAAAACCAAATTGAACCAAACATTTGAAATTTTAAAAAAGTAAACTTAATTTGTTTGATATATCACATGATACATGATCACACTCACTACCATCTAACAAGATACCGCACTAATTAGGTTTACTTTTGAAGTGGTATAAATAATTTAGAGATGTTTGCAGCAAATACATACAATCTATCATAATTGGGCGTTATTGATTTTACGACATCTCGTTAATTGGGGCTTAAGGGAGCCCCTTTTTTGTTCTTTGAAATGCTATCTTTAGAGTGTGGACACGGATTGAAAAACTATCTAATTTTGCCGCCATGAACGTAAACGAAATTTTCGGCAGAAAAGTGGCTGCTTTAAGGAAGGAAAAACACCTGACACAGGAGGAACTTGCTGACAGGTGCGGGGTGCATCGCACTTACATTGGAGCGGTTGAAAGGGGTGAAAAATCCCCGACACTTAACACTGTTGAAAAAATCGCAGAAGGGTTGGGCGTCAGAATTAAAGAGTTTTTCCAATGATCCCGAATGCAGATTACATCACCATTCCCAACACAAGAAACCTAATTGATAAGTTTATTAGGGAGATTATTATATCGCCCAAGAAAACGCTTAAAAGTTGGTCGCAAATAACAAGGCAGACCCCATCGTTTAAAATTGGTTACACAGGGCAGCACCTTGCTTCCCTTATAACAGGTGTTGAAGGAAGGGGAAGCGGTGCAAGGGGTGATGATTTGCGTGATGGAACCGAGGTTAAGTCTTGCAACAAGATTGACCAATTGGACAAGTGCAAGGATTGCGGTGAAAGTGTGTTGCGCTATGAAACCGAATGTTCAAATTGTCACAGCAAGAGAATTGACCGAAAGGATGATAGCAAGTGGCTGTTTTCCGTTAGAAGCGATGAGGAATTGGAACAATACATCAACTTGGATAGGGTGTTGTTGATTTTAATGGACTACCCAAATTTTGATGAGGATGATTTCAAGGACATTCGCATAACCGCCTTTGAAATTTACCCCAAAGACCCACGTTGCCATGTTTTCAACTATCTGATAGACAACCACTACAACAACATTTATCTGCCGAAGATAGCCGAGAAAAACAAGGCTAACCCTATGAACTTGCACCCGTACAGCTTCCAATTCTACAAGTGCAACCCTACACTCATTTTCAATTGCATTATAAAGGATATAGAGGGAGCCAACCCGACCCCAATTATTACGGATTATGTTTTACCAAATGAAGAACGCAAAGGGTCGCTTCTTATGCCAACCGACTTGTTAAAAGATGACGAATGGTATCACATAAACTATGACAAGTTGAAAGCCGCCTACCCATCACTTCCCGATAAATATGTTTTTATGAGCCAAACAAGGGCGAAGAACTGCAAAATGGTTCCAACCATTGACGAAAACATACGTGAGGATATACCGCTTCGTCCAATAGTGTCGGTTACCCAGAGGGCAGTTTACCACAGGTAACTAAAAAAGTGTTTTTGTGCTTTCCAAATCGCTTATCCTTTTAAGGCTGGTGTTGTAGTAGTCATCGTTGAGTTCGATGCCTATGTAGTTTCTTTTAAGCATAATGGAAGTGAGTTGCGTGCTTCCACACCCCGCAAACGGGTCAACAACAAGGTCTCCTTCGTTGCTGCTTGCAGACACAATCCTGTGTATTAGTTTTAACGGCTTTTGTGTGGGGTGGTATCGTTTTTCTTTGTAGAAGTCAATATCCGTCCAAACATCGGTGTAGCCCATCTGCGGGTTAAAGGTTTGCGACACCTTGTTGTAGGGCAAATCAAATTGAAGAATTTTTGATAACTTTGTCCACAATTCTTCCGTTGGGAATTGTTCGCAGACGTTTTTGCCCGTGTAAATGCTCCACATACCGCCACCGTTTGATTTGACCCCAAGTGCTTCGTTAATTTGCTTTGAAGTCAACCCCAATTCGGCTTGTCTGCCCTTTAAAAATGGTTTTATAAACTTCTTGTTGTCCTTAATAATGAAAAGCACGCTTTCAGTTACGTTTGGAAACAACTTGTAGTTTTTGGTTGCCCTTCCAGATACCGAGCGCATACCCTTGTCAATGATTATTTGTTGGCGCAAATCAAACCCAAGACCTTCCAAGTGCGGTACAATTAGGGCAAGCGTGCGAAAATAACCAAAGCAATAAAAACTTCCACCATACCGAAGTATTCTTGCAACTTGTTCCATCCATTTCAAAGACCACTCCACGTAATCTTGTTCGGTACGCCATTGGTAGTCCCATTTTTCACCCACAACCTTCCAATATGGAGGGTCGGCAACAACCAAGTCAACGCTGCCTTCTTCAATGTTTTGCATTTCTTCAATGCAATCGCCCAATATGGTGGTGTTTAGTTTCATCTTTATCTAATTGATTATCTAATTGATTGTTTAGTTAGGTTTGCCATCAAAACCAAAAGCAAAAATAACACTTTTTCTTTACCTGTAAAACGAAATTGTTTAAAAACATAAACACACATATTTCATATCCGAGGTTATTATTTCGGTATGAAGTACTTTACCATTGAAGAACTATGCAAATCGGCAACCGCAACGAGGTTGGGCATTAAAAACACACCCACGCAAGCAATTGTAATGAACTTGAAGTTTTTGGTGGCGATGTTGCTTGACCCTTTGAGGGAAGCATACGGGAAACCTATTTACGTTAATTGCGGGTACCGTTGCCCCGAATTAAACAAGGCTGTTGGCGGTGCCAAAAACTCACAACACCTAACGGGTATGGCTGCTGACATTCACGTTAAAGGTGAAAGCAATGCGGTATTGTATGAGGTTGTGAAAAAGTATCGTTTGCCCTTTGACCAGCTTATACTTGAAAAGGGTACGATAAGGAACCCGCAATGGGTGCATATTTCGGTTTCACGCACCAAAAACCGTGGAGAAGTGCTTTATTACAATGGAAAAACATACACTAAATTGAATTAACGCTATATATTCCTATAATCGAAACAAAAATGGCAGGAAAAACTAATTGCAAGGTAACTAAAGAGGAGTTTTTGGAGGTGTTGGTTGCCAACAACGGCAACGCCTACAAAACATATACGGATATGGGTGTTCCCTATTCCCTTTATTTAAGATGGCGTGAAGACCCAGAATTTGAGGAAGCGTTGCAAAAATCACGCAAAAGGGGCATTGAATTTGCTGAAAACAAGTTGTTTGATTTGATTGAAGCGGGCAACGAAAGGATGATAAGGTTCTTGCTTGCCTCAAAGGGCGGCTATTCCGAGAAGAAGGAAGTTACTTTGAACTCCACCAACACCGTGGACATCAACACCGCCTTGGACGAAATCAAAAAAGACCTTGAAACCGAGTAAAACAAATATATTTGGATATATGTTGGATATATCTTAAGGGTGCAGAAATGCCCCCTTTTTTGTTAAGTAAAATCAAGGGCAAATCAAAGGCGATTTATATGCGTCTGGCACAACTACACCAACCCGATATAGATCACCTTAAATCAAAAGGATTTCGTGGGTGAATCAACCCAAAAAGTCCTCAATGTTCAACTTGTACCTTATTGCATTCCATTTTAGGGTGTCTTCGCAGTCAACCAAGCACCTTTTGACCCACCTAACATCACGCCCCATTTCACACGCTATTTCACGCAAGGTCATCGGTTCGTTGTACCCGATGCCGTACCGCATTTCAAGCACCGTTTGACATTCCTCGGGTACGCCATCCATAAGTTTAGCCCACTTTTCCTCGCACTCTTGCCAATCGGTTTCGTGTGTAGTTAATTTATTTACAATTGCTACATCTTCATCATCAATGCAATCAAATTGGGCTTCGCTTCGTTCATCTTCTGGCACCCGCACAGGCTTGCCGTATTTTTCCAAATGGCTTAAGACATAAGCCTTTACCCACATTGGAACAATGGAACTAAACTTGGCTGGCTTGATGTTTCGCTTTACCCATTGCCGCATCTCGTCAGGTGTTTCGGGAAGTCCATTTGCAAACTTTTCTATAACTTTATCGCCATAGGGCATGTTTTCGCCAATAACAAGCACAAAGTCTTCTGGTGTGGTGTCATCGTTGATTAGACCAAGAAGGGTGTTTTGCAAAGTCACTTTTTCGGGCTTGTATTTATCATACGCAACGGTTAGGGCAAGCAAGGCTATTGAAACCAATTCATCTTCATCCAACATACCACGCCACCTTAACGCCGTGCCTATTGCCAACTTCATATTCTTTTCGATTAGGATTTGTCGGTTGTTGGGGTCGGTGGGATCGTAAACATTGGGATAATCCCGCCATTTTTTAGCCAATTCACCGATTTTCTTGTAGAGATTTGCGTCCATGTTAAGTTGTTATATATCAGAGTATTTATAACAAAAAACCCGCCCTTTTTGGGGGCGGGTGTGCGGGGTTCGCAAACAGCAAACACCTACAACAACTTCTCCATGTCGGCACGCATTTCGCCAACCTGCCATTCGGCAATGTAGTGGCTGCTCACACCGTTTTGAACGTGACCCATGCATTGTTCGCTAATGGTGTAGGGTATGCGTTCACGGGTTGCAATGGTGGCAAACGAGTGTCGGGCGGTGGTCATGCTAACGTTTTTGGAGATGCCCAATTCCAAGCACGCTTTGTCCAGAAACCTGTTGATGTTGTTGTCGCAGTTGCGTTTGGTTTTTTGGTAGTCCGCATCCGTGCCATCATAGGTCAAGCCGTTAAACACCCTCGCCCCTTTGGTTGGCACAATGCCCATTGTGTCAAACAACTCTTGCGTCCAAGTGGTTGCTGGAACCAAGACCTTGTGGTTGGTTTTGTGGGCGGTCTTTTTGCGGGTAAACACAAAGCCGCCTTCGGTGAACCAGAAATCGTTAAACCTTAAGTCCATCATATCGGCAAGGTTCATCCCACCGTGCAGGTAACTAAACATAAAGTAGCCGACCCATTTGTTTTTGGTGCGTTTGAACCACCCCCAAAGTTGCTGCATTTCCTGCTTGGTGATGTATCGGTCATCCCTTTTGTTTGACTTCGGCACAACCACCTTGTCAACCTCCATCGCTTGACGCTTGAACGGGTATTGTTCTGGCTTCAACAACCCCTTGTAAATACCGTAGTTGATGCTTGCCTTAATAACCGATAGATAAATGTTAATGGTTGTGTCCGAATAGCCGTCCTTTCGCAAATCCGCAAGCACCGCCCCAATGCTGTGTTGGTTTGTCATTGCAAGGGGCAAGCCGTTGGGGTATGTCTTCATCACCCTTAACATTGCGCTGCGGTAGTTGGTTGCACTTCCCGAATTGGTTAGCAAAGCAGCCTTTTCCATTATTAGGCTTGCCAAAGTGCCGCTCGTGTTGGTGATGCCCTGCATCTTTTTTTCAATGTCCGCCTTGACGCAATCAATGCAAAAGGCGCAGTTGTTGGTTTTTTCGCGGACATAGGCGCAGACCCTTTCGTACATCTTGTTAAGGCTTGCCTCGTTGTCGGCATCCATGCATTCAAATTCTGCGGGCGACATTGAGTAGCCCGTTTGCAGATAGGCGTACTTTTTGTCGTTGTAAACCCGCACGCACACGGGGTAGGTGCCGTCACCCCTTTTGTAGCGGTTGTCAAACATCAGTTCAATTTTAACGCTTGAAATTCTGCAAGAGCGTTTGGTTTCCTTTTTTGCCTTTTTCATTTTTCCATTATTTTTGGTTAGTAATGCTTCACCATCAATGTTCAATGAAGTTGGCGTGGAGGTTTGGTATGCGTTGTAGCAGGATGCGCCTGCGGCTTTAATTAGGGTGTCCCTTGCCTTAATTGCGTCAGCCTTTGTTAGCCCGTCTTCCACCTTGTAGTGGGCTGTGTTTTCCCACCCAAATTGCTTGGTTGCACCGTAAAACGCAACACAACTGCGGTAGAGCGATGGCTTGTTCCAATTTTCTTGCTTGGTGATTCCGATGTACGCCTTTAGTTCGGGCGTTAGGTGCATAAACACCGTGTAGTTCCTTTGTTCGTTAATCATAATTTTTTGGTTTTGGTACAAAAAACATATAATAAAAACTCGGAACTTTTCGCAAACAATTTTGTGATTTTTGCTTGCAAAATGGAAAAACACCCAAAAATCGCCAGCACACACATTTTGCGTACTTGTTGTGTATCAACAACTTGTAAAACACACAATTCCCCAAGATTTATTGTTGCAATTTTTTTATAAGTGCAACTTGGTTTTGTTAAGTGTTTGTGACACAAAAACCTGTGTGCTGGGGTGATTTTGTTTTTTGCAAAGTCTTCGCAAAACCCCCGTTTGCCAACCTTTCAAAGAGCCAATTGCGCTGCAAAAATACACAAAGATTTTATATACGCAACCAATCACAAAAAATTTTTTTAATATAAATATCTCATACACAATATATTATTTGATGTATGGGAAACTCTTTGGGCATTGGCAAGACTTATTTAAGGCACTTCGTCAACAACAACAAAACAAGGTGGGTGTTGTTGCAGGGAGGGCGCAGAAGCGGTAAAAGTTTTAGCGTTTACAAGTGGTTGTGGTTTCTTGCCTCCGCAAAAACGCAGGTGGTTGGTGTGGTGGCTGCGTCCTTTCCCGCCCTTCAACTTGCCATTGGCGATTTCCAAAGGGCAACGGGTTTGCAAGTAACGGGCAATGCCGTGTTTGGTTTCAGTTGCCAACTAACCAATGGAAGCAAGTTTTTGTTTCGCAGTTTTGATGTACCCGAAAAGTGTCAAGGCAGCACCTTTGACACACTTTACTTGGAGGAGGTGTTGAACATACCCGAACAAGTTGTTAGCGTGCTTTCAATGTCCGTATCGGGTCAAATCTTTGCCGCCTACAACCCCACCAAATCAAGTTTCCTTGACAAATACCTGTTGCCCGATAAAAGCAACCTTTTAATCACCACCTTTAAGGACAACCCCTATTTAACCGATGACCAAAGGGCGGAGTTTGAACTTATCAAAAAGAAGGCAATGTCCCCAAACGCTTCCTTGTTGGACAGGTACAATTACGAGGTTTACTACAACGGCAACTTTGCCGAAATGTCTGGCAAGGTGTTTAAGGTGGTGCGCAATTGCACCGATGGGGAATTTGACCAAGTGCCAGCCCCCGTGCTTTACGGACTTGACTTTGGGTGGGTAAACGGTGAACAATCGGATGCCACTGCCCTTGTTGCCTGCAAGTTGTGGGAAGGCAAGGCGTATTTCAAGGAACTTATATACTCAAGCCAATTGGCAAACAACAGGGATTTGGCGTTAAGGATGTCCGAACTTGGCTTGGATGTTTACAGCCCCATTGTTGCCGACTACGGGGGGTTGGGTGCATCAAGGATAAGGGCGTTGGTTACTGCGGGCGACTACCAATGGAAGGAGGCGGGCATTGCCAACGGCTTTAGCGTCCAAAACGCCCAAAAGGGCAAAATAATTGATGGTTTGCAAAAGATGAACCAATACGAAATTTATGTTACCGAAACCTCCACCAACCTGCGAAGCGAATTTGACAACTACGAACTTGGGGCGGAGGGCAAGCCCAAAAGCGGTGTTGTTGACCACGCCTTGGATGCTTGCCGCTATTGCGTCAACTCCTACTATTTGAATTTTGATTACATGGTTGATGATGTCAAGGGTGTTATGTAGCACCCTTATTATTAGGTAAAGAACAAAACAAATGATTTTAAGCGTACAAACTTTTATAGATTCGGGTCTTCCCACAGCAAGCGATATATCGGAACAGGAAATATCCTTTGCCATTAAAACGGTTGAACAAGCCTACCTTAAACCACGTTTGGGCGGTGATCTTTACAACGACATACTGACCAACCCGTCAACCTATGTGGATGCCGTCAAGGGGACAAACACCGTTGCTGGTTTGGAATTGGCGTTGGAACACCTTGTTTACGGCTATATGCTTTATGATATGTTGCACCTCACACGGTACGCATCTGTTATAAAGGACGATGAGCATTCGCACGACCCCGAACTAAAGGACATTAGGGCAATAGCATCCCAACATTGGGAACTTGGGGAGGCGTTTGTTGCGGAGGTTTGCGAATTTTTGCAAGCACCAACACCGAAATACCCCCTTAACAACCTAATTTTTGGGGAGTTAATGTTTAAATAGCACATAATATAAACAATTGCAACAATGGCAGACGAAATAAAAGAAATATGGGCAAACATGCACCGCTGGACATTCGTGGTATGTCTCGCTTTAAGCATTGGACTTATTGTTGGAAGTTGGTTTGTGCCGCCAATGGCTGTTGTGGATGGAACCGTTTTAGCCGCCGTAGGCGAACTCTTCGGGTTTGCCGCCCTTGCTACCGTGATTCAAGCGGTAGATAAGGGTCACAAGGCAACCATTACAAAGGGCGACACCACGCTAACGGTTGGCAAGGATGCCGATGAAGGTAAAAACAAAGAACTATTGGAGGAATATGATAACTAAAAAGATAAAGATTGTTGCTTGCACGGTGTCAGCAGCCTTGCTAATTGTGTTGGTTGCCCTGTGTGTTGCCGTTGGTGCAAAAAACAAGCAGTTAAGGGAATGCCGAAGGCAAATAGCCGAACAAACGGTTGTTATTGATAGTTTGCAAAGGCAATGCAAGTCCTTGGGTGCAATGGATGCAATAACGGTTAACGCAACCTTTAACGTCAACAACAAAAACATATTTAGCGTGAACACAACGCAAGCAAACCAAGTTTTGAAAACCTACGCCACCCTGACAAGGCAGGAAATACTTGATAGCATATTATTAAAGAAATAGCAATACACTATGGGACTATTTAACAGAGATAAGAAGGTTGAAAACGCAATACAAATAAACGATGTGAACAAAAACGCATTGTTTTCTTGCGGTTGGGATGGTGTTGGTTGGATGCCCCACAAAAAGGGGTTCAAGCCCTTTGGCAAAATATTCCTCCAAATGGCACTTAACACCATTTATGACGGTGTGTCAAACGTAACCATTGAGAGCCAAAAGTATTCGGATAACATTGCCGTTAGGAACATCTGCGATTTCATTGACAAAAACGCCACGTTGCTTGTATCGCAATGGCTAAACCTTGGGTTTATGGCGGTGTTTTACAACAACGACCTTGATTATTGGATTCCAAAGGCAAATGACTTGAAATATGACCAATACAGGCGTGTGATTAACAGGAATGCCGTTGTTGTTTACTCGCCCCTGTACCAAACCGACAAGGTGTCCTATATGCAAGTTGTTATCCCTTTGTTGGGGTTGATCGACAAACTTGGCAACACCACCAACGAAACAACCAACACAATGGGCGTGTTGCCCATTATTTCGGGAAACAGCATACCCGCCAACCCAAAGTTCAAAGAAGACCTTGCCAACGCAATGTCCAAAAACTACGGTTGGAGCGAAGACCAATTGAAATACATGCTATCCCAATCCGAATTAAAGGTTGACAAGATAGATTTGCAAATCAAGGACTTGGAGTTAAGGCAAAACCTTTCCGATTCCTTTAAGTACCTTTTGAACTACTTTGGTGTCCCAATTGACTTGGTTATAGGCAACAGCACCTACACCAATGTGGAGGCTGCACGGGTGTTTTTCTACGAGAACACCGTTAGAAAATATGCCGAGGCATTGCTTAAGGTTGCGCAGGCATTGTTAATAGAAACACCAATGCTTGTTCCCAAATCCGCAATAAACTACAAACTAAACAATGTTTCCGGGCTTGAAACAACGCTTTCGGATAAATGCACCGAATTAAACTCCTACATTGACACACTTTTGAAGTTGAGGGATGCGGGGTTGCAAGTTGATGATGAACTTGAAAAGGTTTACACCGATTTGAAACAAGATTATTTGGAAGTCTAAACACAAACAACACAAACTATGGAAAACAAAGACATAATTAGGATATACGCCCCAGAATTAACGATACAAAACACAACCGAGGATGGGAACCGATTGAACATTGAGGGTTGGGCTGCACACTTTAACCGCCCAAACCTAAACGGTGAAATAACCGACAAAAACTCCTACAACCTTTATTTTCAAATGAGAAAGGAAGGCAAGTTAAGGACATTGTTGAACTACGAACACAGCGACACGATTATTGGCGATGTTGATGAAATTGAATGCAAGGAAAGCGGTTTGTGGGTGAAATGCCACCTAAACAAAGGTGTTAAAATAAACGATGAAATGATTATACCCAACGTGTTGGCGGGGACGCTTAACAGCTTTTCCACCGAGGGAATGGTAAAGGGCGGTTATGATGGCATCGTGCAAATGGACAACGGAAATTTTTACATTAAGAACCTTCTCCTTACCAGCATAAGCATTGTGAGAACCCCAGCCGATTGGGATGCCACGTTTAGTGTTGCGAACTTTTTGCAAACGCACAAGCCGCAGGAAGTTGTAACCCCCACACAATTAAGGTGGTGGCTGTACTAATTCGTACCTTTTTAACAAAGGTGCGCACGCATTGCGCACGCACCTTGCGGGTTTCCAGATGCCTTGATAGCGGGCGCAAAGATACAAAAATGTTTCAAGGTTTTAACCATACCAAACGGGCGATCTGAAAAGACCGCCCGTTTTTTGTGTAATTGCCAAAATAAGGTGGGGGGGCAATGCCTGCCCGAAACCTGTTGGCGGCAAAGATAAAAAATTTTTGCACCACTTATTATTTCAAAAAACATTAAACACAAACAGCATGAAGAAAGAACTTTTTAAATCATATCTCCAAGGCGAAATTGACGCAAAGAAAGCCCTGTTGGTTAAAAACGAACTTTCCGATGAGGATAAAGCATCCATCCAAAGCTCCATTGATAACCTTGAAAACATAATGCAAAAGGTTGAGGAAGCCGAGGATGTGGAAGGTTTGGAGGAACTTAAAAACACAATGGGCGATTTAAGCGACAAACTTACCGCCATTGAGGAAAAAATTATGCAAAACAAAAATGAAATAAACAAAGACAACATGAACGAACAAGAATACCTTAAATCCGAGAACTCCTTGCACGATTTCGCTGATGCCGTTAGAAACGCGAAAAACGCAAAGGAATTTCAAAAGAATTGGAACGATAAGTTGGTTGCAAACGGTTTCACCATCACCGAGGGTTCCGAATCAGCATTCGTACCCGAAGCCGTTAAGGGAATGATTAACGACATTTGGGATAGAAACGCAGATTGGTTGCGTGATTTGAACTTTACGGGCGCAAAGAAATTCTATTGCCGTTACAACACCAGCGACCAGACCTTGGAAACTTCAAGGGCAAAGGGACACAAAGAAGGCACAAACAAAGTTGGACAAACCATCAACATGGCTGCTAAACTTTTGGAAGCCCAGTTTATTTACAAAATTCAGGAACTTTCCTACCAGACCATCTGGGAAAGCGATGAAGCATTGATCACCTATGTGATTAACGAATTGGTTGACCAAATCCTTTACGAAATCAAAAGAGCCATTCTGGTTGGAGACGGCAGGGCTAACGATAGCGACTACAAAATTAACTCCTTTGAAGCCATTGCAAAAACTACCACCGATGCCTACACAACCGTTTCAACGGTTACAGCCAACGGTTTCTTGGTTGACGATGTAAGGGCTATGGTTGATAGCATCAAAAACGACAACAACAAACCCGTTTTGGTGTTTATGGACAAAACCTCATTAAGAACACTTTCAAGGGTACAGGCTTCCGAAACTTCCACTCCTGTTTACATCCCCACCGAGCAGGTTGCCGAACAAATTGGCGCAACAAGGATTATAACCACCGACCTTTTGGGTGCAAATTACAAGGCTCTCGCCTTTATACCTTCCGAATATTACTTGGTTGGTGAAAACATTTTGAACCCCGTGCTTTACACTTGGCACGAAGGTTACAAGAATGTTGATGTGTGGAGATACGAATGTGTGGCTGGCGGTGGCATTAACGCAATGCAATCATCTGCTGTTTTGAAAGCCGAGTAACAACTAACACAATGCGATGACAGGGGTTTGCACAGGGCAAGCCCCTTTAATGAAAACAATTACAAACGAATATAAAGAAAAACAAGATATGGCTAATTTATGCGATACCGCAATTACCAATTGTATTAAGGCTAATTGCAACAACCAGATGTTTAGCGGGGTTAACCCCGAAGCCCTTATTGCCAACTTCAATCATATTAGTGGATTTACATGGAGCCTAACCAACGGCAACATCTGCACAGGCATTACAATGGGCAATGACGGCGCAACCACGCCGACCGATTATTGTTGGTTCACGGTTGAACAACTTGGCAAAGAACCTTTCAGCGGTTCCCAAACCGAATTGGTTGAAGGAACATACGGCAACAAGTTCACCAACACCATTACATTGGCGGTTCCCGATAACGGACCAGAGGTG
>JAEEGL012522781.1_pt1 | contig 21095 bp, 15 predicted proteins | sample 9134231 | NCBI WGS metagenome assembly JAEEGL01 (sample SAMN16246548, study PRJNA631951) | gut metagenome | biome: gut microbiome; feature: rumen; material: fiber-attached | host: Bos | place: Iran: Karaj | collected 2018-10 | reverse complement strand
TTAGTGTGAATATGGGTGTAAATGTAAATGTAAATGTAAATGCAAAAATTCGTTAAATTCGACACACACAAATGAATTCTCTACGATATAATGCAAAAATCGTGTCTTTACGGCCGTGTGAAAACAGCCTGTCACCCCTCGGCTATACACCGCTAAATAGTAGCCAGATAGCGAGTGGCTGAAATTACCCATTGTGTAAATTCAGCCACTCGCACATGCACACAAAGGGGCGACCCCTTTGTGTGCAGGGGATAAAACAAAGTTTTTCCGTCTGAAATTTGGAGAATTGAAATATTTTTTGTATCTTTGCAGAGATTTTAAAGAATCAATCGAATACTAAGCTAAAACGATGACAAGAGACCTGTACCGCAAGATACTCCTATTGCTCCTTCTCCTCGCAGCAATCCCTGCGGCGGCGGCTGATGACTCGCCTGAAAAGCTTTTCTGGGCCTTCGACTCGTCGAACGGTATGGCTGACAACAGCGCGCAGACCATCAGGTGTACCAAGACGGGGCGTATCGTCATCAGCACCATCGGACACATCAACTTCTACGACGGCCTCTCGTTCACGCACATCGACCCGCAGAAGAGCGACGTCTTCCCGCTGCCCGGATACCACGGCCACTACCACCTCTACTTCGACCGCTACCACCATCTGTGGCTGAAGGACAAGCACCAGGTGACTTGCGTCGACCTGCTGACAGAACGCTTCATTTCCGACGTGAGGGGTGTCATCAAGTCGTTTGGCATCAGGCATACCGTCGAGGACATGTTTGTCGACGGCAACGGCGACCCGTGGTTCATGTCGGACGGTAAGCTGTATGGCAAGGACGAGCGGACGGTGCTGCCCCTGAGGGAGTCGGTGACGCTGCACGACGTCGACGTACACGACAGCACGCTGCTGATGCTCTTCTACAGCGACGGTGTGGTGACGGCCTACAAGCTGGACGACGGGCGGCTGTCGTTCGAGATAGCCATGAGCGACGAGTCGGAGTCGCTGCGGTATGCGGCATCGTCGGTGACGACACGCTGCGACAAAGGATTCCTGCAGATACGCAACGGCAGCAAGGAGGCTATGCTGCGCCGTCTGGACGTGGAGTCGCGGCGGTGGACGACGCTGATGGAGCAGCCCTACCACCTGAACAACGCGGCCATCTACAAGGACAATATCTACATCGCGTCGGAGTACGGCTACTGGGTTCACAACATCAACACCGGCAAGCAGACACATTGCGAGGAGCTGACCCTCAGCAAGGGGCGCAAGCTCAGGACGGACATCAACACCATCGAGTTTGACCGTCAGGGCGGCATGTGGCTTGGCACGGAGAACCGTGGACTGCTGTATGCCAAACCCTACCCGCCGCCATTCTCCAGCTACAGCTGGTCGGACCCAAGGGCCATGACGCTGTACGACAAGATGCACGCCAAACTGGGGACGGTGCTGACGTACCACCGTCCTGTCAACTGCGTCTACAAGGACTCGCGCGGCTGGACGTGGACGGGAACGTACGCCGGCCTGCAGCTACAGAAGCGACAGGGCGACAAGGTCACGACGCTGAAACGGGAGGACGGGCTCTCGAACGAGATGATACATGCCGTCATCGAGGACGACAACCACGATATATGGGTCAGCACGAGCTACGGCATCGCCCACCTGTTCGTCAAGAACGACGAGGTGACGCGCATCGAGAGCTATGTGCTGCTGGACAACGTCCCCAACGAGTCGTTCGTCAACGGCTGTGCCGCGAAGATGGACGACGGCAGCATCGTGATGCAGGCGTTGGACCACATGGTGACGTTCAATCCTGCCAAGTTCCATCCCGACTTCCTCGATATGATGCTGTTTCCCAAGCTCATCAGACTGAACGTCGACGGCTTCACGGTTCAGCCAGGCCAGAAGGTGGACGGCAGGGTGATACTCGACAGGGCCGTCACACGCACCAAGGGCTTCAGCGTCAACTACGACCAGAACAGCATCCGGATGACGTTCGCAGGACTGAACTACCAGCGGTCCATCCAGACTTACTGGCGTGTCCGTGTGAAAGGCACAGGAAAGTATGACGACTGGCAGGTGTTCAGCTACTACAACTCAGGAGGGCTGGTCGACAAGTACGGCATGCTCCAACTGCCGTTGGCCGGCATGAAGCCCGGCATTTACGACGTGGAGGTGCAGGCATCGTTCTCGCCAGACAGATGGCCGCAGGAGCCTTTCGTGTGGAGCGTCAAGGTCGAGGAGCCGTGGTGGCGCACCACAGGACTGTACATGGCTATGACTTTCCTGCTGCTGCTGCTGGCTATAGCCGACGTGTTCCTGTTCAACCGCAACACGCGCCTGAGCATGATGCGACTCAACGGGGAACATGAGCTCATGCGCAGGATCGGTAACTTCGTGCTGCGCTGCAACCGCCAGTCCAACGATAAGCTGGTGCCGTTACCTTCAGACCTGGCTTCCAGCGACCAGCAGGAGACGAGCGATGAGTTTGTGGAGGCAATGGTCAAGATCGTGCCGTTCGTCAACAGCCAGGAAGGAAAGTCCTACACGCTCGACCAGATGTCGGCAGCTACGGGTATCGATATCGCCGGTTTCTGCGACCTCGTGTCCTCACAATTAGAGAAGAACCCGCGCCAGGTAGCCGTGCGGCTGCGGCTGATGGAGGGAGAGCAACTGCTGCGCAAGAGCAATATGACCGTCGACGAGATTTCCGAGGAATGCCACTTCGCATCGCCCAACTTCTTCATCTCAACCTTCTATCATCACTATCGCATGACTCCTGCCGACTACAGGAGAACACACTCCTGACGGACAGACTACCGGAAGTCCAGCGCACGATAGCCCACCAGCCGCCAAGTGCGGCCACCCGGCTCCTTGTAGTACACCAGGGCCTGGTAGCGGTTCTGCGTCTGGTAGTAGCTGCCCTCCGACTGAGGTGTGCCGCCGTCGGCCGTCAGCAGCCGGTAGGAGTAGTACCCCTGTTTCAGCATCAGCGTCGAGCGGTACGTGCCGTCGGCCTCGTCGTAGTCCATCAGGTAGCGGCCGCCATCGCTGTCCGTAGTCCAATGTCCGTCAATCAGCAGCGGTCCCTCGTAGGGAGCCTTCAGCTGGAAGTGTACCCACACGTAGTCGCACGTGTAGTCCGTCTCCGAGTTGTCGCTGTTGCGGATGCAGAAGGCTCCGTCGGCATCGACATCCGTCAGGTAGTTGCGGCGAACGGTTGACACAAAGGGATAGGCCTGATACCGCTCACCGTCCCAGACGATGCGCTCAATGCCCATCGTGGCGTGGCTGACGTCGAGCACCTCGAACTTGTGGTACTCGTTGCCTGCATCGAAGATGAGCCGACGGCTGTGCTCCCACGTCAGCCCCTTGTCGGTGACGTAGGTGGGGGGAACGTTCCTGCGGGCGGCATCCTCGTGCCAGTTCTGCATCACTACGGTATACAGCTGCGCGTCAGGGTCGGTCACGCGCAATCCGTTGTAGGTGACCGACATAGACAGTTGCTGATGGCTGCGGTTGTGGTCGATGTCGGTATTGGCCGATGCCTGGAGTCCCACGTTCGCAATCGGCTCCACCACGTAGAACTCCACCTGTAGCAGCCGCTCGTCGTCGGCATCGTCGTCGGTCACCGTCAACCGGTAGTTGCCGCTCATGGTCAGCCGGCAGCGGTCGTTGGGAATGGTCAGCTGGTAGTGCGTATACATCACGGTGGTGTTGATCGAGTTCTGGTAGTCCTCTATCTGCAAGCCGTTGAAGCCCGTCAGCCAGTCGCTCTCGAAAATGTCGTCAGACACCGTCCAGTCGGCCTCGCAATGCTCCAGGCGGTACGTCAGCCGGTGGTAGTTGTGCGACAGCTCGTCGAAGCTGACAGTCAGCACGTCAGCAGAGCCTAACTCCAGGACAGGCCTGTTCAGCCAGTCGCCGTTGACCGTGCTGGTCAGCGACCTGACGCGCTCGGAGAAGATGAGGTTGCCACCCTGCAGCCTACAGACTGGCAGCCATAACAGAATCAATAACAGCCACTTCATGCCTGCAAAATTACGAATAAACAACAGAAAACACAAATTTTTTTTTGTTTTTTCACCTTATTAGTTGTACCTTTGCAACATGAAACAACTTATTCCTATTATCGCAGCACTCGTGACGCTGTCTGCCGTATTGCTGTCGTGCAACTCAAAGAAGCGCGACGCCGTCTACTACGAACAGATGGTAGACAGCATCCGAAAGGCAGAGGCCGTGAAGGAAATGTACCGAAAGACAACGGCTAACGGCAACCCCATAGAGGCATATTTCGACTCCCTGTCGCGCAACTCGCTGCCTGTGTCGTCAGTACGCGACGAATGGCAGCGGCTGGGGCATTTCAGCAACATGCCGCCGACCTTGTGCGTCAGAATGGGATTCCCTGCCGACAGCCGCATCGCAGCACAGTCGCTGCCTCGACTTCATCAGTTGCAGGTGCTGCTGCTGGCCGACCAGACGGACACCACTACCGTCACGCTATACCTCTATACGCTCGACAAGCAGCATGAGGTGGTAGACCATCTGTGCATCTACGAGGAGAAAGACATGGATCGCGAAGAAGACTTCGGACAAACCTTCATGGACTATTACGTCACCAGCAACTACACCGTGACCCTCCTGCGCTATTACCGTTCGCGCAGGCACTTGGAGCAGGAGCCGGAGCTGCTCGACACCAGAAGCTACATCATCAACAGCGAAGGATTCTTTGAAGAAACCATCGTGGAACTATGAACTATGAACTATGAACTATGAACTGATCCCCACTCCCGTTTATATCATCGAGGAAGAGCGGCTGCGTCGCAACCTGCGGCTCATCAGCGATGTGGCACGCCGCACACGGTCAGAATGGATACTGGCCTTCAAGGCATTCGCCCTCTGGCGCACATTCCCCATATTCCGCGAATACATCACGTCGACGACGGCCAGCTCGCTGTCGGAGGCACGGCTCGCCGCCGAGGAGTTCGGCACAAGGGCCCATACCTATTCGCCTGCCTACAAGGACGAGGAGTTCGACGAGATAGCGCGCTCCTCGAGCCATCTGACGTTCAACTCGCTGTCGCAGTACGAACGCTTCCACCAGCGCGCTGACGCATGTTCGATAGGCTTGCGCGTCAACCCCGAATACTCTGAGGTGGGGACGATGCTCTACAATCCCTGCGCCCCAGGCACTCGCTTTGGAGTCACAGCCGACAAGCTGCCCAAACGGCTGCCGTCAGACATTCGTGGCTTCCATTGCCATTGCCATTGCGAGAGTGGTGCCGACGTGTTCCAGCGCACGCTCCAGCACATCGAGGAGCACTTCGCGGCGTGGTTCCCACAGCTGGAGTGGATCAACTTCGGAGGCGGACATCTGGTGACACGCAAGGACTACGACATCGACCTGCTACGACGCATCATGGACGCATTCCACCAGCGACATCCCCACCTGCGAGTCATCTTCGAGCCTGGCAGCGCCTTCGCGTGGCAGACGGGGCCGCTGGTCAGCCAGGTGGTCGACATCGTCGAGGACAAGGGCATCCGCACAGCCATCCTCGACGTCAGCTTCACGTGCCACATGCCCGACTGTCTGGAAATGCCCTACCACCCTGAGGTGCGAGGCGCACAATGCTTCCCTGAGGGCGACGGCGCACAATGCTTCCCTGAGGGCGACGGCGCACAGCAGGAGCATACTGGCGGCTACTACTATCGATTGGGGGGTAACAGCTGTCTGTCAGGCGACTTCATGGGACGCTGGCTTTTCGACCACGAACTTAGGGTGGGGGAGCGCATCGTCTTCGAGGACATGATACACTATACGACGGTCAAGACCAATACCTTCAACGGCATCAGCCACCCGTCAATCGCCATGCTCCATGCTGACGGCAGACTCGAGACGCTACGACGCTTCAGCTACGAGGACTATCGTGACAGGATGGATTAGGGAGATAAGAGATAATAGATAAGGGTGTTGTTACCTGCGCCTGAACTCTGAGCAGGTGATGGCTGTGGCAATGGCAACATTCAGACTCTCAGCAGTTTCTACGTCTTCGTTGAAGTTGGGTATCAACAGCCTGTGGGTGACCAGAGGACGTATTTCAGCCGATATGCCGTTCCCCTCGTTACCCATCACGATGATGCCTTCCCTCGACAGCGGCTGGCGGTAGATGTCCTCGCCGTCGAGCAACGTGCCGTAGACAGGACACGTGACCTGCGACAGCAGCTCCTCAAGCGAACAATAATATATATGAACGTGCGCGAGGCTGCCCATCGTGGCCTGCACCACCTTGGGATTGTAGACGTCGGCTGTGTCTGCCGAACAGTAGATGGTGTCGATGCCGAACCAGTCGGCTATGCGGATGATGGTGCCGACGTTGCCAGGATCCTGAACGCCGTCCAGGGCGAGGGCCAGCTTGCCCTGGGGCCATACTCCAGCGGCTATATCGTCTGCCGGCTCTGTGGGAATATGGAACACGCCCAGCACCTCCTGCGGATGCTGCAGGAAGCTGATTCGCTGCAACTCGTCGGGCGTGACAGGCGTGACGGCTGCGCTGGCTGTGGCGGCGACGTGTCCGGCTTCTGCCCATGCCGTCGTCGAAAAGAGCGCGTGTGCCGTATAGCCGGCCCTCAGCAGGTCGCCGACAACCTTAGGCCCTTCTGCCACGAAGAGCTGTTCGCGCTTGCGGTTCTTCTTCAGTTCCAGCGAACGGATAAGCTTCACCTGATTCTTGCTAATCATTCCACAGCCTGCCGATGAGTATTATTTGCCGATATTGTTCTCAACGATGTTCAGCATCTTGAACGTCGCCTTGATAGCCGCCTCCGTCTGGTCGGCATCCAGTCCGCGTGTACGCAGCAGCCCCCCGTTGTAGTGCCACGTGATGACAGTCTGCACCAAGGCGTCGGTTCGCCCTCCGGGAGGTATCGTCACCTTGTAGTTGGCCAGGATGGGGAACGTGCGGTCAAGATACTTCTTGTAGATGTGGCGCAAGGCCTTGACGAAGGCGTCGTACTGACCGTCGCCCGTAGCGGCTGCCTCGTACTGCTTGCCGTTGATTTCTACCTTGATGTTTGCCCCAGGGTTCAGTCCGTAGGCGGTTGACACGACGTAGCTGACCAGCTTGACCTTGTCGTCGGAGCCGTCGTGCTTCAGCACGTCGCTGACGATATACGGCAGGTCCTCCTGTGTCACGATCTCCTTCTTGTCGCCCAGCTCCGTGATGCGCTGTGTGACGCGGCGTGTCTGCTCTGGCGTCAGCTCCAGCCCTAACTCCTCCAGGTTTCTGGCAATGTTGGCCTTGCCGGAGTTCTTGCCCAGCGCATACTCGCGCTTACGTCCGAAACGCTCTGGTATCAGCTCGTTATAGTACAGCTTGTCCTTCGTGTCGCCGTCGGCATGTACGCCAGCCACCTGCGTAAAGACGTTCTCGCCTACGATGGGCTGGTTGGGGGCGACGGCGATGCCGCTGAAGCTCTCGACCATGCGGGCAATGTCGTTCAGCTCGTTCTCGACGATGTTTGTCTTGGCGTGGAACTGGTCCTTCAAGATGGCCTGGACGGAAGCCAGCGGGGCATTGCCACACCGCTCGCCGAGTCCGTTGACGGTGACGTGCAGTCCGCGTGCGCCGCTAAGCACGGCAGCCAGCGAGTTGGATACTGCCAGGTCGTAGTCGTTGTGGGCATGGAAGTCGAAGTGGGTCTGCGGATAGCGTTTCATCATCTTGCGGAAGTACTCGATGACCTGCAGCGGATTCATCACGCCCAGCGTGTCAGGCAGCATGAAGCGCCTGATACATCCTGCATCATCCCTCTTACTTCTTACATCCACCAGCGCGTCCATCACCTGATAGACGTACTCTGGCGAGTCCTTCATGCCGTTCGACCAGTCCTCCAGATAGATGTTGACGCTGAAGCCCTTCTCTGCAGCGTAGGCCAGCTCGGCCTTGATGTCGGCGATGTGCTGCTCCGGCGTCTTCTGCAGCTGCTGGGTGCAATGCTTCAGCGAACCCTTCGCCAGCAGGTTGATGACTCGCCCGCCGCAGCTGTCAATCCAGTCGATGGACTTGCCGCCGTCGACGAATCCCAACACTTCGACCCTGTCCAGACAGCCTGTCTGCTGGGCAAAGCGGCATATCATGCTGACTGCCTCGCGCTCGCCTTCCGACACACGGGCCGAGGCCACCTCGATGCGGTCGACGTTGACACCACCGAGCAGCTTGCGGGCCATGGCCAGCTTCTCGTGGGGCAGGAACGACACGCCGTTGGTCTGCTCGCCGTCGCGCAGCGTGGAGTCCATGATTTCCACAAAGGGATGTAGACGCTGGTAATTGCTGATGTTCTGTGCCGATTCCATGCCTGTCGTGGTATTACTTGGTGAAGTGTCAGAAATGGTGGCGAAGCAACTGCTCGAACGACCAGTTCTTGTTGTCTTTCATGAGCCGTCCGGCAGCCTTCACAAACTCGCTGTCGAAGACGTCGCGGCGCGTTATCTCGTTGACCACCCATTGTATGCGTCCCATATATACGTCGTGGTCGTGCTGGCTGCTGTTGTCTGACTGCAGGGGGAACAGGCTCATGAGATAGAATCCCAGACAGTCGGGTACAATCATCGAGCGTACCATCATCGAGCGTTGCTTCTCGGAGTAGTGGTCGTGGTAGAAGGGATAGTCGGCACCAAGATACTTGTCGAGACTGATGCCCAGGTGACGGTGGCCGACGATGATGCTCTGGTCGAAGGTGCCTATCTGCGTGTAGACCTCAGGTATGCGCAGCGAGGGCAGCTCTTCCTTCAGACGCTCAAAGGCCGACGTGAGGTCGTCGTTGATGTCGTCGAGGTCGGCAAACTGCTGCTGCACGGCCTGTAGCATGGCCTGCAGCGTGGAGTCCTGGAAGAACCGCAGGAACTTGTTGTTGATGTCAGGGTCGTTGACCTGCCCAAGGCCTATCACATCTTCTATCAGCGTGCGCGTCTGCGTGGGGAAATAGGTGTTCATCTGCTGCAGGGCTGCGTAGTCGCCTGTCGTCAGGTATAGGCTCTCGATGCGGTCGTAGCGCTGGATGCGTACCTGAAGGTTGTCGTCGTCAGCATTGTTGGGCTTCAGCTGCCACTGACAGCCGATGCACAACAGCATCAGTAGAACCAATATAGCGTATACTTTTCTCACGTCTAAATCACATCGTGTGTTAAAAAACGATGCAAAATTACTAAAAAAATATTTTAAAATCCAAATTTTTTCCTAAAAAAGATAAAAATGAGGGGCATTTTATCGGTATTTTCGTTTATTTGTGTGAAATTTGCAGAAAAACATGACTACCTATTAACAGAAAACGATATGAAAAGACTGATGATCCTCCTGCTGACGGTCTCGCTTGCAGCCACAGCACACAACACACGTACCATCACCGTCAGTGTCAGCAACCCCACTGACTTACCACGAGCCGACGTGCCGGTTGTCGTCAAGCTGGCAAAATACGGCATCGTGCGCTCCGCGCTGGTCATGCAGGGCGGTATGGAGATTCCCAGCCAGCTGGACGATTTCGACCAGGATGAGTGCTTCGACGAGCTGTGCTTCCTGGCCAACCTCAGGGGCAAGGAGAAGGTCCAATATACCGTGACGTTGAGCGACGGAGGCGAGCCACGCGAGTATCCGGCTCGTGTGTATGCCGAGATGGTGATGAGCAACAGCAAGGACAAGAAGCTGAAGAAGAACCAGCAGAACAACTACATTGAAAGCATCACCGCCCGTGGCGACGCTGCCTACACATACAACCTGCTGCACCATCACGGCGTGGACTTCGAGAGCGAGCTGAACGGCATCCGTATCTACTTCGATGCCCGCCAGACGCTGGATCTATACGGCAAGTTCAACAAGGGGCTGGAGCTGAAGGAGACACAGTTCTACACGGACGACGAACAGAAGAAGCGCGGCTACGGCGACGACGTGCTGTGGGTTGGCCAGACCTTCGGACTGGGTGCCTTCCGTGGGTGGGACGGAAAGCAGCCCACACTGGTAGAGCCGGTGGCCACACGCACCCAGCGCATCATCTCCTACGGACCGCTGCGTACCATCGTCGAGGTCATCGACCGTGGCTGGCAGGCCCCCACCATTTCCGGCACCCCTGCCCCCATCCATGTCACGCTGCGCTACACGCAGTATGCCGGCCACCGCGACACCGATGTCGACGTGCTGTTCAACCGCAATGTAGGCAACCACCGCTTCTCGACGGGACTTGTCAACGTCAAGGGCAGCGAGGAGTTCTCCGACGGCAAGGGCTTGCGGGCTTGCTGGGGAACTGACTATCCGTCTACCGACACGCTGAAATGGAAGCCTGAGACGGTAGGACTGGCCGTGCTGGTACCACACAACAACGTCCTGCGCGAGGAGCCTGCCAACAAGGACAACTACACGCTTGTGCTGAAAGTCAGCGGCAGCCGCATGTCCTACAAGGTGACCTACTGCTCGGCCAACGAGTCGTTCGGCTACCACAGCGCCCGCGAGTGGTTCGACTACCTGAAGGAGTGGCGTAAGGAGGTTGACCGTCCTGTTGTCGTCAGCGTTAAGGAGTAAAGGGACGGCATTTTACTAACAAAAAGAATCAGAAACGCTCAGAACCCCATGATTTTCTCGATGATGGGGGCTATGTCGTAGTATTTGTACTCGGCCAGCCGTCCGCCGAAGGTGACGTGCGGCTCGCGGTCGGCCAACTGCTTGTACTGCTGGTACAGACGGTTGTTGCGCTCGTCGTTGACGGTGTAGAAAGGCTCGATGCCCTCGCGCCACTCGGAGGAGTACTCACGCGAAATGACGGTGACGGGACAGCGGTAGACGTCGTCGCCGAACATCTCGAAGTGCTTGTGCTCGATGATGCGCGTATAGGGCGTTTCGGCATCGGTGAAGTTCATGACGGCATTGCCCTGATAGTTAGGCGTGTCGAGCGTCTCCTGCTCGAAGCGCACGCTGCGCCACTCCAGGCGTCCGAAGCGGTAGCCGAAGTACTCGTCAATCTTGCCCGTGAAGAGGATGTGGTCGGCCTGCGAATCCCAGTAGCTGCGGTCGTCGAAGAAGTTGACGCCGGTACGCGTCTCGATGCCGTCGAGCAACCCGTCGGTCAGACGGTTGAAGCCGCCCATGGGGATACCCTGGAAACGGTCGCTGAAGTAGTTGTTGTCGTGGACGAAGCGCACGGGCAGCCGCTTGATGATGAACGGCGGCAGGTCGGTGCAGCGACGGCCCCACTGCTTCTCGGTATAGCCCTTGACGAGCGTCTCGTAGATGTCGCGGCCTACGAGCAGCAGGGCCTGCTCCTCAAGGTTGCGCGGCTCCGTGACGCCGTCGGCCTGCATCTTTTCCAGAGCCTCCTGCCGTTGCTCTTCAATCTTACGGCGGGCCTCGTCGGGAGTCAGCACGCCCCACATCTGGTAGAACGTGTTCATGTTGAACGGCAGGTTATACTGGCGACCCTTGTAGTTGGCGATGGGCGAGTTGGTGTAGCGGTTGAACTCGACGATACCGTTGACAAACTCCCACACCTTCTTGTTGTTCGTGTGGAAGATGTGGGCGCCGTACTTGTGGACGTTGATGCCCTCGACATTCTCGCAGTAGATGTTGCCGCCCAGGTGTGGCCGCTGGTCGATGACGAGGCACCGCTTGCCCTCGCACCGTGCCTTGTAGGCTGCCGTCGCACCGTAGATGCCGGCACCGACGACGAGCAGGTCGTAGCCTTTCTTCATGCTGTCTTGTTGTCTTGTTGTAACTGTTGGATCTCCTCTTCCGTCTTGGTGAGCTTGTCACGACACAGCTTGATGAGCCGCTGGGCTGTCTTCAGCTGCTCGGCTATCTGGTCAATGTCCAGTTCGTTGGCTTCCATCTTGCGGACGATGGCTTCCAGTTGGGCCAGGGCCTCTTCGTATTTCGGTTCTTCGTTCATTCTGTTTCCTGTTTAGGTTTTACGCAGAATCAGAGTCTGTGCTCTTTTCTGCAAAAGTACGAACTTTTTTTCTTCCTGCCAAACAATTGGCAAACATTTTTTCCGTTAGTTCACCATGGGGTTCCTGTAGATGTAATGGTTTTCTGGAGTTTTAGTTTTTCTGCAAAACAGTTCTTAATCCTTAACCACGGAACGTATGGTGCCTTTCTCAACCCTCGTCTCAATCTCGTCGCCTGGCTTCAGCAGCTTTGGGTCGCGCACGGACCGCCCATTGTGCAGGGTGATGCTGTAGCCGCGACTGAGCAACAGTTGTGGGTCGAAACCTTGCAGCTTCAGGCTGAGGCTCTCCAACAGGTGCTTCTGGTTCGTCAGCCGTCGCTCAATGGCTACGGGCAGGCGGTTTTCCATCGTTTCTATGCGATGCCGCTGGTCGCTCAACAGGCGCAGGGCGAGGGTGGGGATGAGCGTAGCGAGCTGGCTGATGCGTTGCTGCTGATAGCTGATGCGCTGGCTGATATACTGATTGATGAATGCTTCGGCATCTTCTATGCGCTCCCAGACGCTGTGCAGGTGTTCGATGAGGAAGGCTGCCGCTGCTGTGGGCGTCTTTACCCGTGTGTGGCTCACCATGTCGAGGATGCTTTCGTCGCGATCGTGGCCGATGCCGGTAATAATAGGTATAGGAAACTGTGCCACGTTCTCGGCCAGTGCCAGCGTGTCGAAGCCGCTGAGGTCGGCGGTGGCACCACCGCCACGGATGATGACGACACAATCGAACCCACACAAAGGGTCCGTCCCTTTGTGTGAAAAGATCAGGTTCAGCGCATTGATGACGCTCTGCTCAACCTGCTCGCCCTGCATGATGGCGGGAAAGAGCGTCACCTCGAAACGGAAACCGTAGGCGTTGTCCTCCAACTGGCGGCAGAAGTCGCCGTAGCCGGCGGCATTGGGGGCTGAGATGACGGCGATGCGCTGGGCGAACAGGGGGATGGTCAGCTCGCGCTGCATGTCGAAGACACCCTCCTCCTTCAGCTGTCGGACGATCTCCTGCCGCTTGCGGGCCATGTCGCCGAGCGTGTAGGTGGGGTCGATGTCGCTGACAATCCACGAGAAGCCGTATGCCTCGTGGTACTGCGCATAGACTTGCAGCAGTACCTTCATGCCGGCGCGCAGCGGCTGGCCCGTGGTACGCTCAAAGTATGGCCGTACCATCTGCCACGTCTGTCGCCAGCACTTGGCCGAGGCGCGTGCCACAGGGGTGTTCGAGTACGCGTCCTTCTCGATGAGCTCCATGTAGCAGTGGCCACCGTGCTCGCGGCATTCCGACAGTTCGGCCTCTACCCAGTACTCGTCGGGCAGGGCGGTCTCGATGGCGTCGCGCACCATCAGGTTCAGTTGGCGGAGGGAATAGTGGGGAGTCGTCATGGGAGGGATGGGAATTGAAGGGAGTTGTAAGTGCCAATTTGGTAGGCGCGCCAGAAGTTGGGTGTGCCGTAACCGTAGATGTTGTCGGGGTGGAAGTAGTTGTTGCTGGCCTCGCGGATGAGGTCGATGATTTCCTCGGCGGTCTTGTTGCGCAGGGCCTGCCACAGACAGGCTGCAAGCCCGCAGATGACGGGTGTCGAGAACGACGTGCCAATGCCGTCGGTGATGACGCCGCGACCGTTGATGAGCCGGGTGGGGGAGCCGATGGCCACCACGTCAGGCTTCACGCGGTTGTCCTGTGACGGACCAACGCTCGAGAATGGGGCTATCTTGTGGGGCTCTTCACCCATGATGGCACCAACGGTCAGTATGTGGTCGGCATCGGCCGGCACGCCGATTTTCTTCCACGGCCCCATGCCGGAGTTGCCTGCCGAGTTGCAGAGGATGATGCCCTTCGAGGCCAGCATCGATGCGGAGCGCGAGACGAATGCCGTGCGGCCGTCGAGCTGCCATTGGCGGTAGTTCATCTGTGGGTGGTCGTACTCGGTGTAGCCTAACGACGAGTTGATGAGGTCGCAGCCCACGGAGTCGGCAAACTCGGCGGCCATCGTCCAGTAGTCCTCCTCCACCTCCTGCTCCGTCTGCTGGTCCTCGCTCCGCAGCAGCCAGTAACTGGCCTTGGGAGCCGTGCCTATATAATAATAGGGTACGTTGACGGCCATCGTGGTGAGCACCCTTGTGCCGTGGTCTGTCTCCGAGAAGATGCTGGGCGAGGCAGGTGTCACGAAGTCGCGCCAGCCGCGTATGTCGATGTGCTGGCAGGCGGGAATCTTGTCGGCATTCTTGAACCCCCCGTCAAGCACGGCAATCATCATACCTTCGCCGCGCAGTCCGATGTCGTGCAGCCGGTGGCCCTGCAGCATGCGTATCTGCTGGGCTGCCGTGCCGTATGGCTCACCGCCGACGCTGTCGTGCTCCTCAAAGTCGTCGTGGTACTTGGTCTTGACGGCAGATGGCGTGACGCTGTCCGGCGACAGCCATACGAGGCGTGTATCCCTGACGCAGGGCAGCTGCTCGATGGCGTGTATCTGCAGGCTGTCGCGCAGTCGCACCAGCACGGTGTTCTGCCAGCGGCTCTGTCCGATGATGTCGACATCCCTTTTCTCAATGAGCCGCAGGTAGCGTGCCGAGACGGGCAGGTCGGTGGAGTCGACGGCCAGCCCCTGCCGTTTCCTGCGCTCCACGCTGCGTCGTGACAGGAAGCGCGTCGGGTGTTCCAGCGACCCTGTAGTCCCCTGCTTGTCGACGAGTGTCACTCGGTAAATATATGCCGGCCCGTACTTGTAGCGTACGCGCTTGATGGTCTCCTGGTTGCCTTCGGCATGTAGTGCGACTGTAGCCGTCAGCAGGGTGAATAGTATGATCAGTCTAAGCATTCTTCTTTCCTTTGTCGCATCGTTATATTAATTTGTATTGTCCGCGCTCCATCTTCGCCCAGTGAATGGCATGGGCGGGACAGTGGTGGTAGCAGGCCAGACAGTTGGTACACCTCCCGTTGTGAATCCACACGGGGGGTGTTCCCTTGATGTCGTCGACGGGACAGAGCCGCTCGCACAGGCCGCACTGCACGCAGGCATCCGTGTCGACCCATAGCTTGCGGTCGGTGATGAGGTGCTTGTTGTAGTAGCCGCCGATGACGTAGGTGTAGGTATAGGGGATGGCACCGCGCACGAGTTCTTCAACGCCACGCTGCCGCCCGCTGACCACTTCGCAGATGTGTTTCATCCGCACGGTGGCGGCGTCGATCTTCCGGCGGGCCTTCTCCGGCGTGTCCAGATGGAGGAACGAGAAGCAGACGTTCGACTCCGGCATGACGACGGCGAACGCTGCGTCGGTATGCAGTCCGTGGCGGCGCAGCTCCTTGTTCAGTATGCGCATGGCGTGTCCCATATTGTCGCCGCAGGTGGTCAGCGCATAGACGTAGGAAGGCTTTGCCGGGCTATGACTGTCGCCTTGTTCCACACGGAAGGTGGCGCGGCGGATGAACTCGCGGACGATGCGTGGCGGCTGCCAGCCGTGCGTGGGGAAGCAGAAGCCTAACCGTTCGCCGTCCTGCAGCGTGTAGCATTGCGGCTTCTTGCGCAGTTCGTCGGCAATGCTGACCAGCGTGTCGCCAGTGGCTTCAGCCAGTTGCCGTGCGGCCCATAGCGTGTTTCCTGTTCCTGTGAAATAGAAGATCATTGTTCTTTTCTTTTTTTTCGTTATGGCGGTATGTCGATGTTTCGGCGTTTCGACATTTCTATGTTACGACATTTCGATATTCCGATATTCCGATATTTCGATATTTCGATGTTACGACACTTCGATATTACGATATTACGACTTTAGTTTCAGCATGCCGTCCTGTTGTTGCACGTGCTCTTCGCTGGTGAGCTGGCGGAGGGCGGCATCGATGGCGGATGCGTCGCACGGCAGGCTGTACAGCTCGCTGATGGCGTGTGGCTTGCCGTCACTGAGCAGGTGGCGAATGGCTTCGGCAGCCTCCGCCTCGCTGTCGTGGTCGGAGAGTCCCTTGCACACGTCACACTGCCGGCAGTCGTGTGTGGACGTCTCGCCGAAATACTCCAGCAGCAGGCGCGAACGGCAGCGGTCGTCGCGCCGCGCATAGTCCATCATGGCGTGGATGCGCTGCCGGTACTGCTCTAAGCGCTCTTCGTATACGTCGGGCGGCAGCATGACGTGCTCTGCATCCTCGCGCCGCTGCATATAGCGTATCTGCGGCACCTGCTTGCGGGGGATGAAGTTCAGTATGCGTCTCTCCGACAGGCCCTTCAGCACGAGGTACACCTCTTGTTCCTTCATGCCGCACTGCCTGGCCACCTCGCTCTCGTTGATGAACTCGTAGTCGGCAAACAGCCCGCCGTAGTTGCGCAGCAGTGCCGTGACGACGCGCTCCTCGGTGGCCGACAGGTTGCTGAGCAGGTTCAGCTGGTCGCGTCCTATCAGGAAGTGCAGGCGAGCCTGGTTGTCCTGTTCGTCGCTGTATTCCAGGTATCCTGCTCGCTGCAGTATCTGCAGGGCGGCAAGCACGCGCGGCGGGAAGTGGCGGAAACGCTGGCAGAACTGCTCGACGCAGAACTCGTGGGTGATGCCGTAGCCGTCGCCGGTGGCTATCTGGTAGTAGTAGGCCAGGTGCTCGTACACCTGACGGATGTAGTCCTTCTCGGGGAACGTCGTGCTGATGCGCTGTTCGAGTGTGATGAAGTCCTGCTTGCCGATGAGCAGCACGGCGTATGCCTGCTTGCCGTCGCGCCCTGCCCGTCCGGCCTCCTGGAAGTACGCCTCGATGGAGTCCGGGCAGTCGTAGTGCAGCACCATGCGCACGTCGGGCTTGTCGATGCCCATGCCGAAGGCGTTTGTCGCCACGATGACGCGCGTGGTGTCGTCCTGCCAGTCGCGCTGCCGCTGGTCCTTGTCGGTGCTTTCCAGTCCGGCGTGGTAGAACGTGGCGCTGATGCCTGCCACCGTCAGCTGCTGGGCTATCTCCTTCGAGCGCTGTCGGCTGCGGACGTAGACGATGGCCGATCCCTGTGTGTGCTGCAGGATATGTGCCAGCTCGTTCATCTTGTCGTTCGTTCGGCGCACGATGTATGTCAGGTTCTTGCGCTCGAACGACATGCGGAAGACGTTGAAGGGCTTGGACTCCGGTGTCTTCAGCTTGTCGCAGATGTCGGTCACCACCTGTGGCGTGGCTGTTGCGGTCAGTGCCAGGACGGGTACGTCGGGCTGGATGTCGCGTATGCGGGCTATCTGCAGGTAGCTGGGTCGGAAGTCGTAGCCCCACTGTGAGATGCAGTGTGCCTCGTCGACGGTGATGAAGCACACCAGCATGTGGCGCAGCTTGGTGATGAACAGTTGGCTGGACAGTCGCTCGGGCGATACGTAGAGGAACTTGGTGCGTCCCAGGATGCAGTTGTCCAGCGTCCGCAGCACGTCGTCGTGGCTCATGGTGTTGTAGATGGCTGCCGCTAGGATGCCGCGCTGTTGCAGGTGCTGCACCTGGTCCTTCATGAGTGCGATGAGCGGTGTGATGACGATGCAGACGCCCTGCATGGCCATTGCCGGTACCTGGAACGTGATGCTCTTGCCGCCGCCGGTGGGCATGAGTCCCAGCGTGTCGTTGCCGCTGGCTATGCTTTCGATGATTTCCCGCTGTATGCCCCGGAAGTCATCGTAGCCCCAGTATTTTTTTAATAAATGAGAAATGAGGAATGAGAAATGAGAAATGTTGTCAGCCTGTGTGTCTGTAGCGGGTTTTTCCGCTGACGTTGTTGGCTTTATGCCGTTCAGTTCGTCATTTCTCATTTTTCATTCCTCATTTCTCATTCCTCATTTCTCACTTCTCATTTCAGAGCTCCTCTGACGGTTGTATGTCCTCGATCTGCAGCTGCACCTCGCCGCGCTTGTAGGTGTTCTCCTCGATGGTGTAGACGATGTCGAAGCTGCGCTTGCTCTTGATGTAGCGGGCAGCAGCGGACTGTCCGAAGGCGATGCCGTTCATGACGACGGGCGACTTCGAGTCCACCAGCTCCAGCTTGATGTGTTCCTGGTGGCGTCCCACCACTTTCGACGTGCCGTAGTCGTAGACGTTGCGCGTGAGGAACAGCGGTTTCTCGTTGCCTGGTCCGTGGGGTGCCAGGCGCTTCAGCTCTGTCATCAGTCGCTTGCTGATGTCGTGGAAGTCCAGCTGCATGTCGATGTCCAGCGTCTGCTGCTGCTGTTCGGGCAGTATGTGGTTGTTGACGTACTCCTGGAACCGGCGTCGGAACTCGGGTATGTTCTCCTGCCTGAGCGTCAGTCCGACGGCGTAGGTGTGTCCGCCGAAGTTTTCGAGCAGGTCGCGGCACGACTTGATGGCGTCGTACACGTCGAAGCCTGCCACTGAGCGTGCCGATCCTGAGGCGATGCCGTCGATGATGGTAAGCACGACGGTTGGCCGGTAGTATATCTCGGTCAGTCGTGACGCGACGATGCCTACTACGCCTTTCTTCCATCCCTCGTCGTAGAGCACGATGGATGGCATGTGCTGCTGGCTTTCCAGCCGCTCTACGATTTCGTTGGCCTCCTCGGTCATCTGCTTGTCCACGTCCTTGCGCTGCTCGTTGTACTCGTTGATGCGTGTGGCCATGGTGAGTGCCTTCTGTAGGTCGCGCTCTACGAGCAGTTCTACGGCCTCCCGTCCGTTCATCATGCGCCCTGAGGCATTGATGCGCGGTCCTATCTTGAACACGATGTCGCTCATGGTCAGCTCGCGGCCTGTCAGTCCGCAGATGTCGATGATGGCCTTGAGTCCTATCGAGGGCGATAGGTTCAGCTGCTTGAGTCCGTGGAATGCCAGTATGCGGTTCTCTCCCTCCACTGGCACGAGGTCGGCAGCGATGCTGACGGCACAGAAGTCGAGCAGCGGTATGAGCCTTGCGAAGGGTATGCCGTTGTTCTTGGCGAATGCCTGCATGAGCTTGAATCCCACTCCGCATCCGCAGAGGTGCTTGAAGGGGTAGGTGGCGTCGCGCCGCTTGGCGTTGAGTATGGCCACAGCGGGCGGCAGCTCGTCGTCCGGCTCGTGGTGGTCGCAGATGATGAAGTCGATGCCCTGCTGCTTGGCGTAGGCAATCTCTTCGATGGCCTTGATGCCGCAGTCGAGCACGATAATGAGTTTCACGCCTGTCTCTGCTGCATAGTCTACTCCCTGTTTGCTGACTCCGTATCCTTCGCCTTCGCGGTTGGGTATGTAGTAGTCGATGTTGGAATAGAACTGCTGCAGAAACTTGTACACCAGTGCCACGGCCGTGCATCCGTCTACGTCGTAGTCACCGTAGACCATGATGCGCTCCTTGCGTCCCATGGCGTCGTTCAGCCTGTCGACGGCGACGTCCATGTCGTTCATCAGGAAGGGGTCGATGAGCTCGTTGAGCATGGGTCTGAAGAATCGCTTTGCTGCGCTTTCCGTCTTGATGCCCCTCTCTATGAGCAGTTCGGCCATGACGGGACTCATCCCGATTTTCTCGGCCAGTTCCTTAGCCGCCTGTCTCTTCTCTGGTGTAGATTGTTGGTAATTCCATTTAAATTGCATTTATATTTGTTTTTATTTTCTTTCATACAAAGAAGGCGTATCATGCGGTGTTTGCATAATACGCCTTCAAAGTTACGAAATAATTTCCGATAAATGGAATTTCCGGCTAAATATTTAACAGATATTTATTATCTGTGACAAGTATTTTACTCGCCTTTCTCCATCTGGGCCTTCAGCTGTGCCAGCACGTCGAGGTCGCCGAGCGTTGTCGAAGCGGCGACATTCTCGATCTTCGGAGCCTCGTCCTTCTTCGGGGCGCGGGTCTTCTTGGCAGCGGCGGCCTTCTTCTCCTCGCGGGCGGGATCCTCGAAGGTGCGGCTGTGCGAGAGGATGATGCGCTTGGAGTCCTTGTTGAACTCGATGACCTTGAACGGCAGCGTCTCGCCCTGCTGTGCCTGTGAGCCGTCCTCCTTCTGCAGGTGCTTCGGAGTGGCAAAGCCCTCTACGTTCTCGTCGAGTGCGATGACGGCGCCCTTCTCGAGCAGTTCGGTGATCTTACCCTCGTGTATGGAGCCTACGGTGTACTTCTCCTCGAAGACTTCCCAGGGGTTGTCCTCCAGCTGCTTGTGGCCGAGCGAGAGGCGGCGGTTCTCCTTGTCGATGTCGAGCACCATGACGTCGATGTTGGCACCGACCTGTGTGAACTCTGAGGGGTGCTTCACCTTCTTAGTCCACGAGAGGTCGCTGATGTGGATGAGTCCGTCGACGCCTTCCTCCAGTTCGACGAATACGCCGAAGTTGGTGAAGTTGCGTACGCGTGCGGTGTGCTTCGAGCCGACGGGGTACTTCACCTCGATAGCCTCCCACGGGTCTTCCTTCAGCTGCTTGATGCCGAGCGACATCTTGCGCTCGTCGCGGTCGAGTGTCAGGATGACGGCCTCGATCTCGTCTCGCACCTTCAGGATATCCTGTGTGCTGCGCAGGTGCTGGCTCCACGACATCTCGCTGACGTGGATGAGTCCCTCTACGCCGGGCTGTACTTCTACGAATGCACCGTAGTCTGCGATGACTACTACCTTGCCCTTGATGTGGTCGCCCACCTTCAGGTTGGCGTCCAGTGCGTCCCAAGGATGTGGTGTCAGCTGCTTCAGGCCGAGTGCGATGCGCTTCTTCTCGTCGTCGAAGTCGAGTATGACGACGTTGATCTTCTGGTCGAGCTCGACCACCTTGTGCGGGTCGTCGACGCGGCCCCACGAGAGGTCTGTGATGTGGATGAGTCCGTCCACGCCGCCCAGGTCGACGAATACGCCGTAGGAGGTGATGTTCTTGACGACGCCCTCGAGGATCTGTCCCTTCTCGAGCCTCGACATGATCTCCTTCTTCTGTGCCTCCAGCTCGGCCTCGATGAGTGCCTTGTGTGAGACGACGACGTTGCGGAACTCCTGGTTGATCTTGACCACCTTGAACTCCATCGTCTTGCCTACGAACTGGTCGTAGTCGCGTATGGGGTGAACGTCAATCTGTGAGCCGGGCAGGAATGCCTCGATGCCGAACACGTCGACGATCATACCGCCCTTTGTGCGGCACTTGATGAAGCCCTGGATGACCTCCTGAGCCTCGAGTGCTGCGTTGACGCGCTCCCAGCTCTTCGACATGCGGGCTTTCTTGTGAGACAGC
>JAEEGL013861764.1_pt1 | contig 21096 bp, 20 predicted proteins | sample 9134231 | NCBI WGS metagenome assembly JAEEGL01 (sample SAMN16246548, study PRJNA631951) | gut metagenome | biome: gut microbiome; feature: rumen; material: fiber-attached | host: Bos | place: Iran: Karaj | collected 2018-10 | reverse complement strand
CAGTACCGACATACTTATCTTTATAATTTACTACATCTACTAAATCACCATTTGAATACTTTCCAATAACTTCATCTATTTCATTATCAAATATCCAAGGATGAAAGTTTTCTTCTCTAATAGAAGCTCTTTTATTTATCTTAATTTTAGTATAGTTTCGCATATATAACACCCAACAAAATTATAGCATAAAAAAGATAGATATGTTTATCTATCAATTTTATTAATAATTTATTTCTGAAATGAATTCTGGGTTTAGTATTGTAGCTATTAAAGAAATAATAAAAGCTAAAATACCAAGTGCTCCTAAAATGATACCTGCAATAGCAAGACCCTTTCCTTTTCCTCCAACATTCTTAGCTTTAGTCATACCTACTATAGATAGGATTAAACCTACTGGAGAACCTAAAGTGCAACATAAGAAGCTTACCAATGAAACTACAAATCCAGCAGTAGCCATTCCATTTCCTGGTTCTTGAACTGGTGCAGGTCCATATGGTTGATTGTATGCAGGTTGTCCTGCTGGAGCTGGTTGTGGAGCTGCATTATTTACTGGAGTACCACATTTCTCACAAAATGCATATCCATCACTTACTTCAGCACCGCAATTAGCACAAAACTTTGACATATTTGCCACCTCTTTCTTTCTAAATTAATTTTATCATCATTAAAAAAATAAATAAATATATTTTTTTAATTAATTTTAATATGACATTTCCTCAAATATTTCTCCAAAAATTGGAATTAATGGAACAGCGAATATTAATGGGAATATTACCGTAAATACGAATACTAGTAGAGCAATAATAGCAAGTATTAATCCAATAATAGACATTATTTTACCTTCACCATCTGCTCTTTTACTCTTAGCAATACCTATACCACATAAAATAATTGGAACTATAGATAAACTACCACAACATAAAAGTAAGTTAACAATTGATGTAATAAATCCTATTACACCAATCATATTATTATCATTAGTTACTTTATTATTTGGTTCACCATATACTAAATGAAGTGGTCTTCCACATTTACTACAATAAGTATCCTTATCATCAATTTCAGTTCCACAACTTTCACAAAATTTCTTACTCATATACAAATCTCCTATTATGTTTTTATTTTACCATACTTTCTTTTACTAAACTAGAAATACTTTCATTATATGTTTGACTGATAAAATCATCACCTTTTTCATTGACACCAAGATAATCTTTTCTATCAACTCTCATATTTCTATGTGCTCTATTTTTAAATATTTCACTTTTAAAATCTAATCCTCTTCTAGTATAAACTTCTTCGATATTTCTAAGTCTTTCAAAAAAACCTACTCCAAGTTTTTCTCTATACTTTACACCAACATCTGATGGTACACTTCTAGGGAAATAAGTCATATCATGCATTGGTCTTGAAACAGATTTAAGATCACCATCTACATAATCTTTTCTATCGTTATAGTTATCTTCTGGATCTGGTTCAGCCATATTAATTGTCTCTTTATCACCAGTATAGTATCTAAATTTAATTTTACTATATGCTTCTAAATTGAATGGCTCTATTCCACCTGCTCCAAGAGGATAATCCATCTCACTTGAAGGAAAAGGAATAGAAAGAGAAGCTCCTCCTACACATAAAGTATCTATAAATTCTGGATGAAGTATTGCAAATCTTTGTGCAAAAACTCCACTAGAAGAATAACCATGCATAAATACTTTATGGTCTAACTTAACACCATTATCTCTTTCGATAATATTTAAAGCTTCTTTAATATTACTTACTACCTTATCATCTACTCTATTAACATCTCTTTCATAGAATATATCTCTAGATAATTGTTGATAATAAGGTTTATACTTCTCTGATGGTAAAAGTGGTACAAGAACTGGAGCACTATTATTAGTAGAATTAAAGAAATTCTTAATAACTCCACCAACTTGTTCAAGGATATTTTTGTAATCATCACTTTCACAGTTATTAGTCTCAACTATTAATCTTTGCTCGTCACTTATATTATTTGGAACATATAAAACATATGGAGAATCACCTTCATAATTAAGATATATCTTACCTACTCCAACTATTTCTCTTTCTGTTTCACCTTTTTCTTTCATCTCTTTTAGAATTGAATAAGCTTCTTCATAACTGACATGATTATTATCTTTATTCACTTTAGTTTTACCAAGTAATCTATCTATACCATCTCTTATATTAAGATTAACCATTTTATTCACCTATTTCTTTAGCAAATTCAAAAGCAAGTATTCCTATAAGAGCTTTTTCAGGTACTTTTTCTTCGCATCCTAAACTTCTCTTATCCCATACTTGTGCATCTAAGTTATCTGCAGCATAGAAGAACTGGAATACTTCTTTTCCTCTAAAGTCTACTAGTGCTTTTATAGCAGAACATTCCATATCTACTGCAACGCATCCAGCTTCTTTTCTTCTAAGTACTTTATCTCTAGTTTCTCTATAAATTGCATCAGTAGTCCATGTTTTACCTTCAACATAACTATAATTATGTTCTTTAAGTAAGTTCTTAAACTTCTTCATATATTCTTTATTAGTATTAACTTTTATTTCATCGCTACTAGAAGCATAATGGAAACTTGTTCCTTCATCTCTCATAGCACTAGTAGGAATAATGATTGCTAAATCGTTTATTCTAGAATCTAGTACTCCACAAGTACCAAATATAACAAACTTCTCAGCACCCATAACCATTATTTCTTCCATATCTGCAATACAAGCAGGAGCACCTACTCTAGACATGAAAAACGCAACATCAAGTCCTTTGTAATTTAACTTATAAATAGGATTTCCACTATTAGCATTCTTTATCTCTGCTATTAACTCATGGTCAAAACTGTTAAGAAGTTCTTCAAATAGTTTGCTAGAAAAACAACTGACAGCAACTTTTGGAAAACCAGGTATTACATTTTGTATCTCACAAGGATCAAATGTAGCATTTTTATTTTTATCAAATTCTTCAAGTATCATAATAACACCTCCGTTAAACATATTATAATATTTATTCCACACTTTTCAAAGTGTAAATAATATGATACATAATTATTATCTTTTATGAGTAAAACAAAAAAAATACTTGAAATTTAACTAAATTGTTGCTATTATAGAGTAGTCTTAAGTGATGGCGGAGTTGGTGAAGTGGTTAACACGCCGGATTGTGGCTCCGGTACGCATGGGTTCGATCCCCATATTCCGCCCCATATTAGGAATAAAAAAGGAACTTTTAACAAGTTCCTTTTTTTATGCTATAACTTTTCTTTTACATTTTTCTCTTTCAATATGTTCTAGTTCCACATCTTTTTGATTAAATCTATTTATATAATCAAACATTGAATTAGCATCTTCTATAATATCTCTTCCTCTTACTCCCATCTCTTCTGGTTGGCATATTACGATATCATTCTCTTTCAAATCAATTACTTTTCTAATTGTATAATCATCACATGTTCTTCCATAACCATCAGTCCATCCTGAAGTTATATCAGGAGTTTCTTCTCTTAATTTAAATACTAATCTTCTTAAAAATGATGGATGACATAGTGGAAAGTATAATTTCTGAATATTCATTCTTTCACTATTATTTTTTAAATTGAATTTTGCATAATGGATTTGATTATCCTCTTTTGACATTGTAAATACGTTTAGATCTACACTGAAGCCCATATTTTCTAGTATTTCTACTAAACATAATGTAACTGCTCCCCTATTAAATATCTCTTCTGTTGAAACGTGTCCTAATATAGCAGAATTATAATATATATCTATATGCTTCCTCTTTGGATTCTTTTTATCTAACATAGATAATGGATTACCTTCAAGATATGCTTTAACGTCTGGTGCATATCCTACATAATAGTTATATTGTTGTCCCCTAGATCTATTCATTTTAATATACTTCTCAAGTGAATACTTAAGATCTACTAATCTATCGAAATCCTTATGATAACCATACTTACATAGTTCTTTAGCTTCCTCTAATGAACTAGTTTGTGTAAATCCATAATCGTTATCTTCACTAGCCAACCTACAATTGCTAAAACCTTTACTTACAGGTGCTTTTTCTATATAGTCTAGAAACTCAGTTATGGAATCGAAATCATATTCCATAACCTGACTGTTATTTTTATTATAGTACTTATACATACTACTTAGTTAACCTCAATCTCTTTACGCCATTGTAGTATTTATTACCTGATAGATTTCCCATATTACCAATAATTGTATTTAAATCATCTTGACTTAAGTTCCTAACTACATTTGTTCTTAGTGTCTGTTCTACAGGGAAGTTATTAGCATCCTTTTTATATACTTTACCAATTCCACGTGTTGATACGATATGATGTATTTTAGATTCATCTACAGCATCTCTAAATCCCCACATGAAGTTTAATACTTCATCGTTAGGATATAAGTTTCTCTCAAGTGTTCTATCATAATCCATATATATATTATCGAATCTATCTAGTGTTGCACCATCTAGAGCATTTCTTCCAACGTACTGCATATCTGATCCTTTTCCCCAAGTGTTAGCAGCTGCTATTATTCTGAAGTCTTTATGTCTATCTATTGTTTCATGAGGGAAAGCCATGTATCCGTTTGCTAATGCTGAGTTGATAACGATTAAAGCAGTTGGGTCAGAAGCATCAACCTCATCTAAGTTAAATAATCCACCATTTTTGAATGCTCTATAGAATTCTGTTTCTCTATAATTACCACCAGCATCAATAAATCCCGTTAATTTAAATTCATTTGAAGCATTGTTTGTATAATACATATGAAGTCCAAGTGCATCTGCTACTTGTTTAACAGTAACGTTCTTTCCACTACCAGCAGGTCCTATTAACATTATTGGTTCATCAAGTTGAACCTGTTTCAATATCTCTTCAAATTTCTCGTGGTAGAATCCTCCAGAAGTTTTACCAAGTACTGTATCATTTAATTTAATTATATGTACTATTGGAAGCTGAATTTTACTTGTATATTCATTCATCTTCTCTTCGAATTTATCTCTAAGTTGATTATCAATTTGCCCTTCTAAATTATTTTCTTGAATTGACTTTTTAATTAATTCAAGTATTTGTTTTTGTGTTTCAGCATCGAGTTCTTTGACTATGTAATCTAGTATTCTCTTTTTAGGATCATCACTATTTAGGTAATCATCAACATTCTTTTCAATCTTCTCTTTAACAGCTTCGTTAGTAACTTGTACTAGTAATTTGTTTAAACCAAGTATTAACGAGTCTGCGTTCTCTCTCGTATTCCTAATTAGTTGCCCTTCACTTTCCTTTTCATTGCCATCAAAATCGTATAACTTACCATTTTTCATATACGTATTTTCAGGCATTTCTTTTACATCATGACACAAATCATTTAGAATTTCTTGATTATTGGAAAAAACCACTTCATTGTTAGGTCTAGTATATCCATAATATAAATGGGTAAACTGATTACTAGGAACAGTAACACCTGCAGTAAGCCCACCACTTCTGTCTACCCAAGCTGTACACAAATGGGTGTTATTGAATAGTTTGAACATACCAAGATTATCACGATGATATAAGAACGGAAGTATTGTATGATATCTATCTTCATCAGTAATGTCATCATTATATTTTTTTACTAACCTTCCCATCTCATCTTGATTGAATCCACTTACAAACATCGTATCAGTAGGATTATCATAGAACGGATCTCTATCACTTCCATATGAGTTGGCAACTATCTTGGCAAAAGTTGCATATCCATTCTCTTTGACTTTTACTGTATAATCTCCAGATCGATTTTTAGATTCTAAAGCATCTTGTATAATTTCTTTAGATAAATCTGTTCCTTTGTAAGCAATAAAGTATTTTCCACTTCTACTATTATATGCCATATTCTTCCATCTCCCTCTCTTTTTATGTTATTAACAATTTGTTATTAACACAATTACAATATAACATCTAGATGTCCTGCTGTCAATACTCTTTTTAACATTTTGTTAATAAGAGTTATATTTTACCTCCTTACATCTTAATTATATTGATAATATAGGGATATTTAGCTAAGTTGTTATCTACTATTGGTAGAACTTTATTGCAATAAAAAAAGATAGAAATTAATCTATCTTTTATTTTGTTTTTACTTTTCCATCAATTAATTCTAGTTTTTCTTTAATTGAAGGAAGATATCTTACTGTCTTATTCTTTGATTCTGTTTCGAAATATAATTCACCATCTTCATTACAATTAAGTACTAAAGGTATATCAAGTTTACTAGTATAATATAGCATTCTACTTTTATCATAGTTGCCATCTTCATAATCATCATAAGATAATCTAATATCATTACCTTCTAAATCTTTCTGAAATAAAACTATAGCCTCTTCAAGAATTGCTTCTTTAAAAGATATTTTAAAAGTAGATTCATCTTCAGGAATAATTACTCTAGAGCCTTCCTTATCCATCTTTCTTTGGTTGAAGTAATATCTAACCAAAGTATCATTCTTAAGATAAGATATTACCGGATCATTATCTACAGATTCACCATATTTTCTCAAATAAACAGTATCTAGCAAACTATCCAAAGACTTGTTTTTATTATCAACTTCATTCATATGTGAAAAATTATCATCATTTTTTCTTTTTAAATCATCCAAAAATGTTTTATATTCACTACTAGATAAATATGGCTTTATAGCATTTGAAATATCAGAGAAATCATTTGCAAAAACATATTTAAGTATAGGTTCTGGTCCAATAATTTCCATCATTTTCTTAAGCAAATACACTTCTTTAATATAAGAATTTTCTTTTGCATCGTCAAAATACTCGTGTGAAATAATCTCGGCACTTGCTTCACTAATAAGGTTGTAAAAACATCTACCCTGACACAAATGAATAAACTCATGTGCTAAAACATCAAAATAATTATGAGTAAGATTACTATTACCAATATTAATTTTATTTGGTTCAGAGGATCTATAATATCCACCAGTACGAGTGTTATTATCATCAAATGTATCTATGACAATATTATTAAATTTATACCCATATAAATATTTAACAAAATTAGATTGATTTACATACGGAAGTATATCGGCAAAGAAATCTCTATTAGCTAAATAAAATTTATCTTCGTCATATAATTCTTCATCATTCATTATCTTATTAATCAAATCATCTACTGTATAGTCTTCTTTACCCATTATCCATTCAACAGCAGGAATATCTCTAAATGACTTTACTTTTTCAGGATATTTTCTAACCAAATCAAGATTTAATGCAGATAAATAAAACATGACAATTAAAAATCCCATAAAAGTAGTATGAATAACACTCTTACCTACTCTAAAAAGCTTTTCTTTAAGTGGAAGCTTTTCTTTTGGCCTCCAACCATTATCTTCTAGCGTTTCATAATAATCAATTGCATACTCTTCTCCATTATTATTATAAAACATTATATAATCTTCTTTACCATCTAGAAAGTAATGTTTAAATCCAGTATCGTTATCAAGTATTACTTTGTATGATCCCTCATCCGGAAGATTAGTATTATTATCAGATAATAAAAACATACCAAAAAGGTCAAAGATATTTTCTTTAACAGGTTCTACTCTTCCATCATCATAAAAAACGGAAGCTCTACTAAAATCATTGTCATATTCAATTACTGTTTTTTTATCATCATCAGTAATAAGAATCATTCCCATACGATAACCTCTCTAGTATACCCTAATTATATAATACAAATAAAAAAAAGAGAAGAAATTCTCTTTAATTAACTAGTTCTAATATATCATCCTTAGAGTCAATATTCTTAGGATTTATTTTAATATATCTACCTTCATATTCTATTTCGAAACTAAATTCATAATTATTATGTTTCATCAAGTATTTATCAAATATTTCATATAGATAATCTGCAAACTTTTCTTTGCTATCAAAATCAGATACATGAACAGTATAAATTACACTTCCATGTTCATCTTTAGCAAACGCATAATTGGATTTTATATCATTATATACACGAATACTATAATTGTTTCCTACTCGAAGCAAACATTGACCATTTTCAAAAATCATAGTATCAAATACTTCAAATCTAACTTTTGTCTTAGTACTTTCAACTATATACTCATAACCGTTTTCATAATAACAATCCTTAGCACTATACCCACCACGTACATCTCTATTGTTTACTTCGATAATTCTAAAATCATCTCCACTATATTGTTTATTAATATACGCAAATACTTTTTCTTCAGTGTTAATACTAGATTTTTGTCCTCCAACGTTAGTTATTAATACAATTATAATACCAATTAATATAAGACCAACTAAAACAGCATTAATAATAATTATCTTCTTTGTATTATTCGCATTATTTTCCATACAATCAACCCTTCCATATCCTATATCTAAATTATAACTCATGTTTATATCTTTTTACATACTTTTTTACTAATTCTAAATCTTCTCCATATGTAATCTTAATATTATCACTATCTCCCTTAATAACTTTTACAGGTATATTATCAAGTTCTAGAAGTGATGCATCATCAGTTACTTCACTATTTTTATGATTAATATGTGATCTTAATAACACATCTCTATTGAAACATTGTGGTGTTTTAATAAGCCATGTCTTACTTCTATCAGTAGTATTTACTACTATGTTATTTTCATCAACTATCTTGACAGTATCGCGAGATAATTCTCCGACAATACATCCATCATACTTATCCATATTATTAATACATTCGTTAATATAATAATCTTTAATAAGAGGTCTTGCACCATCATGAATAATAACTATATCACTATTAGTAGCTCTAATTGAGTTATATACAGATTCTTTTCTAGTAGCACCACCATATACAATATTTATTTTTTTATTAAATTCATATTTATTAAGTATTTCTCTTAATTTATCTTCTTCCTCTTCTTTAATAGTAACTATAATATTATCTATTAAAGGATTCTTATCAAAGGCTTCTATACTATATATAATTACTTCTTTATCATCTATTAATTCAAAATTTTTATTACTAGATCCATATCTAGTACTATTTCCTGCTGCAAGTATAATTGCAGTTACATTTTTTGTATTCATTAAAAACCTCCTATGATATAATTATTTTAAGAAAGGGATGATTTTATTTATGACAGCAATGGTTGTTATTCTATTATTCATTATAATGGGGATACTAGTAATAGCAGGATTAGCAATTGCTATCTTAACAATTGTTGGAGAGTGGAAAGTATTTGAAAAAGCTGGTAAACCTGGATGGGCAGCATTAATTCCTATTTACGACACATTTGTATTATACCAAATTGGTGGTGTAAATCCATACTTTGCGTTTATTAATTTAGGATATTCAGTCTTTTCAATGTTTCAAAGCCTATTAAGTTCAATATCACAAGCATCTAGAAATGATTCTTCATCTATGATATTTGCACTTCTAAGCTTAGTACTAGCATTTATTGTTCTTGCATTAAGTATTGCTATGTTAGTATTTAAAGTAATGGCTTCACTAGGTCTTGCTAGAAAATTTGGTAAGTCAGGTGCATACGGAGTTGGTATTGCATTATTACCATTTGTATTCTTCCCAATGCTAGGATTTGATAAAGAAGCAACATATAACCCAGAAATAAAATAATCCGTTACACGGATTTTTTTATTGTGATATATTAATAATAGAGAGGAGATTATATATGACAAGGCTAGAATATCTATTAATCATATTATTTGCAGTAGTTGGCATTATAGTATCGCTATTATCTATTATCGGAACATGGTTAACATATAAAAAGGCAGGTGAAAATGGTTGGGCAGCAATAATTCCTATATATGGCACTTATGTCCTATATAAAATTGGAGATGTTCCACCTATCCTATCACTATTTCATATTGGTCTATACATAAGTTCTAACTATAATAATCAACCATTACCAATATCGATAATAGCAGCAATTTGTTCACTAGTAGCAGGAGTATTCCATATAAAAGCATGTTTAGGAATTGCTAAATACTTTGGTAAATCTACATTATTTGGTATAGGATTAATAATTCTTCCATTTATATTCTTCTTAATACTAGGTTTAAAAAAAGAAGAAAGATATAAAAAAAATCCATAATAATGGATTTTTTATTTGTTCTTAAGTATTGCTTTAACTGCATCTAATATGATCTTTTTCTTTTCTTTAGGAATACTTTTCATATTAGTTATTATAGCTTTTACATCATCTATATTTAATTTAGTAAAGTCCTCAAAAGATTTTACTTTTTTATTTTCAAATAATTCAAAGAAAGTATCTATACATAGTTTCTTTTCATCATATGTTAATTTAGTACTACTAAGTCTTACTTTCTCTCTAAGTGCTGCACTACTCTTAGTCTCTTCAGCACTTACAAGAAACTCTCCAAATACAAACCAGTTAATTGGAAAATGTTTCTCTATAGATATATTTCTCGATTTAATAAAATTATACTTATCATGATTTAAAAATATACCTATCATACTTCCATCTGGAAGTATATTGAGCATTCTATCTTTTAGAGCTTTATATCTATCACTATTAAACTCTTCACTTCTAAATCCAGGTCCATCAAAGTTAAATACTTTAACTACTCTATTAGTTACATATCTAGGTGCTAAATAGAAAGATGCTAAAGCAAGATTTCCTCCTTTAGAGTGTCCTCCAATATAGAGATTTCTATCTTTTAACTTAACTACTCTTTTAAGATAAGCTAATGCTTCACTTTGAGTAAGTGTTGGAAAGTTTAAAAGTAAATAAGCATTTTCTCTCCATCCTGCTATAGTACCAATAGATCCTTGGAATCCTACAAAAGTATAACTGTAATCTCTAAATGTAATAGCACCAAACTCAATATTATCATCATTTTTCTTAACTACATCATATATCTTAACTTTTTCATATCTAATAGAATTAGCCATAATACTGACAAACTTAACAGCTTCCTTAGTCATACTTCCACCATTTATCTTAATTGAACTAAGTAAATTATTAAGTGTCTTTAAACTAGTACCATCTCTAATTTTATCTATAGGTAGATATGCAATATATGAATATATAAGTGCATCTATAGTATTAAATTTAACTTCATTAAATGTTTTATCCTTATAATATTCTAAATAATCATAAATAGAATTATTCATTATTTACTTCTTCCTTTAGCAAGATTAATCTCTTCTTCACTATTGAAGAAAGGAATATCTGCACCTTTTTCATTAAGTTCTTTAATCTTATTATTTAATCTTTCATAGAAATCAGGATTTGATTTAATACTTCTATCTATATTAAGATATGCTACTTTACTATCCCCAAATTCATTATAGAAACCAAAATTCTTAACATTAGAGTTCTCTATAAACTTACATATTAAATCATAGTCACTATAATATTCCATAGGTAAGAAATATAAACTATCTTTATTAAAACTAGATGTAGAAGCAGCTTTTTCTACTAATTCTCTAGTAAGAAGGCCCTTATTATCATACTTTAAGAATGCATCTCTAGAATTCTTAAACATATTAAGTGCTATATCTTCATCTTTAAGTAAATTATCATTAGTAGCTACTAACATTTCATTACACAATCTAGCAATTTCAAACTTATTAAAGTTTTCAAAAGCATTCATAATAAACTCTTTATTATTTAGAAGTTTATAATACTCTTCTGCTTCATAATCAGTATCACCAAATATGTATGATTCGCTTCCATCTTCATATAAAGTTACATTATCAAGTGATTTGTATGTATCATGTTGACTTCTAAATAATTCATCTTCTTCAAGTCCTTCATATTTGATACTGTAATCATTTTCAAGATAGTCTTTTCTTTCTTCTTCTAAACTTTCATGATCAACTTTTTCAAGTTGTTTCTCATCTAATAATTGTATTAGTGTCTCTAGTACAGGTATTAAATAATTCTTATTATTATCATATACTGATGAACTATACTTGCTAATAAAATGATTTAAATAATTATAATCATCAGATGTTAATTCATCTTTAGTAAGAATTGAGAATAATGAATCTGATGAGAATACTTTACTGAATACGCTAGTTTTTATTTCATCAAATAAATTATCGTTAACATATCCATCATTCTTAGATATATGATTAGGATTTTCTACAAATTCAATATCTCCAGTAGGAAGCACTGAATAACTACCAAGAATGAACTCACTCGGTAAATGATTATCTTCACATACTACTAAATCTGCTAAAGAAGTACAATTGCTACCATTTTTAGGTAAGCATTTACTAAATACAGTTTCTCCATTAGATTTACCAATATAGATATGTTCACCATTTTTATTTTTTACATCAACTGGTACTGCTACCAAAATATATTTATCAGCATTACCATTTCTATAACTTCTTAGTGACATAGATAATTTATTTAAATCAAATTTATCGTCGATTCTTCCAACAAAAGATATTAGATTATTAACACTCTTATCTTTAGATAAATCTAATCCATTTTTTAATATGTTTTCACACTCTAAATCTACTGACTCCATTGACGGTAAATATTTATCCATATTCATTCCATAAATACCTATAGAATATCCTTTACCATCTAAACTATCATACACATATTTAGGAAAATCATAACTTTCTAACATAGTCATATCTATATCACCTCTATTATATATTACCACGAATTACAAATCTTTTGTATATTTACATTTACTACAAGCTAAATATTTTCCATATTTACCTTCTTTAAGTATCATTTTACTATCACATTTAGGACATATTCCACTATTTGCTTTCTTATTATCTTCTTTTACATTATTCTTAAGTTTAGCTACATGCTTACTTCTTTCTTTCCTATCAGTAATATTATTCTTAACAAGAGTAGCACATATATCATCAACATCTATATCCAGCTTTTTACGATGTTTCATAATGAACTTAATTGTTTTATCTAAGTTAACAACATAATCTAAATTGCTATCTATATCTGTCTCATTAGAGAATACTATCAAAGAAATAAAATAGTTCATATTTAAATCAAGTACATCACTTAAGCACCTCATATGGCCATAGTTCTGCTTAACTGGATTATAAAACTTATTTACTTTACTACCTATATACTGTGTCCAGTTATCACTGAACTCATTACCTTCTACCCTTCCTTGATAATTCTTCATCTCAATTACAAATATTCCATACTTACTTACTACGACATGATCTAATTGATGCATCTTATTATCACTAAAGAGCATTAAATCATTAAAAACCTTATAATCATTTCTAGGTAATTTATTAAGTATATTACTAGTCTTTAATTCACCTAAAAATCCTCTTACTCTATTACCAAAGATAAATGCTATAAAAGCAATAACAATAACAAGTATTGCACCCCAGTTATCTATAATTGTTTTTATAATATCTTGCATAATATCACCTATTTTTATTATAACAAAAAAATGAAAGATTTCTCTTTCATTTTATATTATCTATATACTAGTTTAAGTAATTTCTTTTTATCAGTATTGAATCCTATAATATTTTCTTTTGTAATAGGATTATTATTATTCATTTTACAATTATCACTTTCTCTTACAAATTTCTCAAGAGTCTCTTTCATTTTTCTTAGTTGTTCAATACTTGAATTATCTATTATTTCGTCAATTGTTACTACTTCTCTCTCGTCTTTATCATTAGTCATAACATATTCATGGCTAAGTATCTCATTATCATCTTTTTTTATTTCTTCTCGTATAACATTCTTTTGTCTTTCATATCTTGGAGTCATTTTCTTTATAAGTTCATTAATTCTTATATTGTTATATCTTTGAAGCATAACGCAGTATGTATTAATAGGAAAGAAAATACTATGTATAACTACAAAAGGAACAAATATTGAACCAGGATTTAATGCTAAACTAGTAAAATAGAATATGCTTGAAGCCATACCAACTAAATGAACTTTTGCATTATATCTTATTTTCTTTTTAAAATTCTTAACTGCATCTAAATCTGCTACATTACCAATACTATAATTAGATGGAGTATTACGCATAATAGCAAGTTTTTCTTCTTTAGATAACCCCTTAGTAGCTTTTGCAGGAAGATTATCACGTAACCATAGCACAAACTTTTTAAATTGTTTTACTCCAAGAGCTTCATATACATTCATTTCTGCTTTTTGTATCTTATTCATAACCAACCATCCCCTCAATATGTGCGCTAATTATACCACAAAATAAAGAAAAAATCAATTTTTAGTCAAAAAAAGTACCACCATTTGGCAGTACTTATTTTTTACTATTCATCTTTTTTGTCTTTTTTTGGCTCTTTTTTATCGTTTTTATTTTCTTTGTTGTGATTATGTTCATGATGCTCTTTGTGTTCTTTGTATTCTTTCTTTTCTGACTTATCTTCTTTTGCTGTTTTTTCTTCTTTAGCAGGTTTTTCTTCTACAACTGCATCATTTACTTCTTCTTTATCTTCTTTAACATCTTCTTCACTTACTTTAACGCTTTCATTTTTAATTACTTCAACGTTTTCATTAGTAGAAGGATTATTATAAGAAGTTCTCTTTTCATCTTTCTTTATGAATCCAAAGTCACCAAATAATCCGTCTGGTTGTACTTCAACTTCTCTATAGTAAACATATTTCTTCATGAATCCTAACATACCAAGACCAATCAATGAGAAGATAACTAAGATTATTGTGAACCAATCTTCATTCTTAAACTTCTTGTTTAAGCAGTAGTAAATATTGATATTAGAAACAAGAACAATAATTCCTCCTGCCATATTTAATAATCCACCAATAAGTGGTCCAATAAATGGTATTATTGTTATAACTCCTGCTACTAGACCTATTACTACTGTAGCAATTGATCCTAAGAACCAATACCAATTAAGTCCACTCATTTCAGTTAAGATATATTTGTTATAGAATGGAACAAATCCAAGCCATCCATTACGTCCATCCTTTTCAAATATTTTCTTTAATATAATACTGTTAATTAAGTATACTGCAAGAAGAATTACAATAAAGAATAAAAAGAAAAATCCTGTGAATAAAACTACAAATATACTCTCATCATCCATAAACTAAATACCTCCTTTTTATATTAGTTTAAACTCTAGAGCAACAACACCATATTTGACAATATCTTCCTGTGGATAAAAGACATTCATATCTGCTGGGCTAGCAACATCATCGTCCTTATATCCTAGGGATTTTTTCCCATGGTGCTTATACAACTCCTCAAAATTATTATATGGACAAACATCAGTAATTTCAACATTAATTTGCTCTTTTGTCCTACGATTTGTAAATGTTACAATATCGCCTACATTAATATTTCTTCTTTTTTCATCATACAATCTACATTCGACAGTCTTTTTACCCTCTTTAACTAGATTAAAGTACTCATCATGTAGTCTCATATCGATTTTCAACTAGAATCACCTCTAAATATATTATAGATTAAATTATTTTTTTTAACAATAAAACAAAATATAATGTTATACTTATTCTTGAAAAGGTGGTTACATATGGATAATAGAACTGTAGATGGAAAAAATGCTGTATTGATAATTGATAATCCAAATCTAAGCATAATATATAAGAATGCATTTGGAATGATTATTGAAGGTCACTCTAAAAGAGTAGATTTTACATATGATGATGTACTTGACATAGAATTTAAAAAACCTGGAATATCTATGAATGGATTTATACTATTCTTACTTAAGAATGATGATATCCATAAAATAGTATTAACAAAATTAGATGAATACTCTTTCGAGATAACTGATGAAATGATTAAACAATTAGAGGAAAAACTACATAAACATAGATCAGAACCAGTTGTAAAACCTATCTATGATATACCTCCTCAAGTTTTTGCAGTTCCTAAAAAAGAACCTATTAAAAAACCTGAAGATTTGAAAAAGCCAGACATTAAAACATTAGATGAAAAAGCTAAAGAAATCGAAAGATTAAAGCAAAAAGAAAAAGAAGAAAAAGTAAAAAAAGAAGAAGAAGAAAAGAAAAAATTAATAGAAACAAAAATAGTAACAGTAGGAGTCGTTACTAAACCACCTAAAACAAAAGAAGAAATTGAAAAAGCTAAAATTAGAGAAGAGCTTAACAAACGAATTAGAGAAAATATAGCAAAAAGACAAGAAGATAATAATCTAGTAGTAACAGTACCATCTGATCAAAAAGAACAAAAAATTGAAGTAGAAATTAAAGTTAGAAAGACAGATGAAGTAGTAAAAGTAAAAGAGTCTACACCAGTTGCTACTAACCCACTTAAACAAACAGAAATAGACATGCTTGAGAAATCTAAGCATGACATAATAATAGATGAACTTACAAATAAACTAACTGAGATTGAATATGAATTAAAATCACTTATGTATATGCATATGATTCTTTCTCAATATGCACAAGAAACTAGAGATCAAAAAGAGATTGAAAGAATTTTAATGAAAATTGAAGAGCTAATTAAACAATTAGAAGCTATCAAAAAAGAAATCCTTAATAAAATGGATGGTAAAGATTATCAAATTAATATGACTCTAGATGTAACTGGTGATGGAAAAGTTGATGTAGATGATTTCAAAACAATTTATATTAAGACAATTGATAAAATTACAGAATTTGAAAAAACGTTAGCTACTGAAAAAGAACTTGCACTAAAAAGACAAGAAGAAATTGGATTAACAGATAAACAGTATGAAGAAGGTCTTAAAAAATTAGATGAACAATTAGGAATATCAAAAGAATTAGATTTAAGACTTGCTAAAACAAGAGAATATATTGCATCTTTAAATGCTAAAGTTGGTAAGACATTTAATGAAGTAGATAGATATTATATGGAATCAATAAGAGAACTAAGAGCAGATACAAGATTACTTCTTAATTTATCTGCAGCATCAATGTTAGTACCAAGAATTGGTCCTGTTAGATCAGCAGTAGCTATGGCAGCAGGCCTTGCCTTAATGAGAGATGCCCTATTCCCTAGACAAGAATTAAGAAGGGAAAGATATATTGAACAAGTTGATTACGAATCAGAAATAAGATATGGTATGAGAAATACTAGTGAAGCTACTAAATACGTAGAACAATCAAGAAAATCAATATATGAAATTAAAAAACAATTAGAAGAACAATTTAGAGACTATCCACAATATAAAGAATTATTAACTGATTTCGATAAAGTCGAAATGGAATTAGATAGGCAAGAAAAAGAAATAATCTATTTAAACAAGATGTTAGCTAATCAGTTAGATAAAAATAATTCAAAAGTATTAAAACTAGAATTAGAAAATCCACAATATTAATTGTGGATTTTTTTTATTTCTTCCATGGATTGTTACTAGCTGGATCTGTTGGATCCCATCCTTTATTAGGACTTGAACTACTTATTTTTTGATAGCTTGGTTTAGATACACCACTAGGTAAGCTACCATCGTATATCTTAACTGTAGTACCTACTGGGCAATGATCGAATATCCATTTAACATCGATAACTCTCATTCTTACACATCCAGCACTTGCAGCAGTACCTAACTTATTATATTCTTCCCATTCTAATGTAGAAGGATCTTTTTTATAATATGGAACTGAATGGAATAATATATGACCAGTTATTCTTGTCGAATATTGTCCATATACTCCTCCAAATAAACTTCCCCATCTAGCACCTTTAGTAGTCTTAAAAGTACCCGTTGGAGTATTATTTCCTTTTCCAACACTTACAGTGAATACTTTAACTACTTTAGTATATTTATTATTACTATCTAATCCATATACTATAACAACATTCTTATTTCTAATAACTTCTATATAATATGGTTTACCTTTTACTGCAGTTGGTTTTGAAGTACTAGTAGTCTCGCTACTAGTTGTAGTTTGTTTATTTTGAACTGTTACAGTAATTGTCTTACTACTCTTATTACCACTCTTGTCAGTAGCAGTTATAGTAATATTATACTTTCCAGCTTTATTAGAATTATAGCTACCACTTATATTACATTTAACTGTTCCATCTACTTTATCGTAACACTTAATACTCTTATCTAGATTTACACTCTTACCAACAGTAGTAGTAATATTACTTGCTGTAATAACAGGTCCTACACTATCTTTAATTAAACTATGCTTAATATTATTAATAACTTTAGTATCTTTAACAAGTTTACTAAATGCTTCATAAGAAGATCTAGTATTAAATACATATTCTTCATTAGATCTAGAATAACTACTCTTATTCTTTTCTAAATAATTAATTATCTCTCTAGCATAACTAATATCATCTTTAATAGTATTAATCTTATTATTATAAAGATCTTTATTTAAATCTTTACTAAATAATTTATCAAAAGTATCAATACTATCTTTATTTAAATCTTTTTTATATTCATTCTTATCAATATTATTAATCTTCTCTTTAGAATTATCTATATTTTTATTTAACTCTTCTAAATATTTACTACTATCATTAAAATTATTACTATTTAATATATTAATAAATTTTTCATCTTTATATACCCTATTAACAACATTAGTATTATCACTTATATCTTTAATATAATTCCTAATGTTAAGTTGTAATTTCTTATCAGATGAGTAAAAATTATAATCTACGTTAATAATTTCTCCATTATTAATACTATCGATAGCATTTTCTACTTCTTTCGATAGTTCTTTTATTTCACGATTATTAACATTAGTAAACGATATTATAATACCACTAACAATAAGTGCCAATAAAATAACTGGTATTATTAATTTACTTCCCCTCTTCATAAAAATCCCCTTTCAAAATTAGCTATTATAATATATTAAAGAGCAAAAATAATCAAGAATATAATAAAAAAGGTGTTTAAAAACACCTTTATTTTATTGATTTCTTTAATCTTATAGTATGTACAATCATAAATACTCCCAATAAGAATGCAACAATATCACCTAAGAATATAGTCAATACATTCAAAACACCCATTCCAAGTGCTATAGGAATAACTAATCTTGATTTCTTAATTGCAAAGAATATTCCTGCTGCAGGAGCTAACATAAGAATTGCACTAACTACAATTAATATTGGATCTGCCCCCAATATTGAGAATAATAAGAATGTTATGAATTGTATAATTGCAATTACTATAAAGTCTAATTTAATTATTTTAAATCCTTTTAATAATGAAGGGCTAACTGGTGCAGCTTTTGGTATTTGTTCTGCTAACGTCATTAACCTTTGTTGTTCTTGTATCTCTTGAACTGTTCCTGGAGCAAATTTTGGTATTCCAGGTAATCCTTCTTCTGTAGTCATCTGAACATTAATTCCATTTTGACCAAATGCATTCCCCTGAGAAGGCATATTTGAATATCCTGTTGGAGCTGGCATTGGCATTGGTGGTTGACCTTGATAGAAACCTGCTGGAACATTCTGTACTCCCATCGCTGGCATTTGTTGTACTGGCTGAACAGGCATTGGCATAGGTGCTACTGGGGCTGGTTGTTCTTGTACTTGAGGAATTGCTTGTTCAAGTACTTGTGCTGCAGACTGTGGCTCCATAGCTGGTGCAATTTGTTCTTGTAGATGTGGTTCTAATGCTGGTTCAAATTGTACTTGTGCATCAGATTGTATTGCTGGTAAATGTTCTTCTTGAACTGGTTGTACTACTTGAGCTAGTTGCTCCTGTACTTGTTGTTGTACAACTTGTACTGGTTGCTCTTGCACTGGCTGTTGTACTACAGGTGTAGGTTGTTCTTGCACTGGCTGTTGTACTACAGGTACTGGTTGCTCCTGTACTGGTTGTTGCACTACTGGAGCTGGTTGCTCTTGCACTGGTTGAGGTACAACTGGTGCTGGTTGCTCTTGTACTGGTTGTTGCACTACTGGAGCTGGTTGCTCTTGTACTGGCTGTGGTACTACAGGTACTGGTTGCTCTTGTACTAGTTGTTGTACTACAGGTGCTGGTTGCTCTTGTACTAGTTGTTGCACTACTGGGACAGGTTGTTCTTGCACTGGTTGTTGTACAACTGGAGCTGGTTGCTCCTGTACTGGTTGTTGTACAACTGGAACTTGTTGCTCCTGTACTTGTTGTGGTACTACAGGTACTGGTTGCTCTTGTACTGGTTGTTGTACTACAGGTACTGGTTGCTCTTGTACTGGTTGCTCTTGTACTGGTTGTTGCACTACTGGAGCTGGTTGCTCTTGTACTGGTTGTTGTACAACTGCAACTTGTTGCTCCTGTACTTGTTGTTGCACTACTGGAGCTGGTTGCTCCTGTACTGGTTGTTGCACTACTGGTGCTGGTTGTTCCTGTACTTGTTGTGATTGTTGTGCAAATTCTTCTTGATAAAAACCACTAACTAATGGTACTGAAAACTCTTCAGTTTGTGGTGGTTGTTGAGTCATTTGTGCTTGTACTTGAGTATTTATTACTGGAGTTTGCATTTGAGTTTGTGGCATAACTGTCATCTGTTGTTGATATTGCTCTCCCATCATAGGTTGTTGTTGATACTGCATTTGAGGAGCCACATATTGTGAATTTGCATAATTCATAGCTGGCTGTTGCATCATTTGTTGTTGACCATAATTTTGATTATAACTAGTTGCTGGATCTTGTGGTATAAAAGTATTACCATTCATTGGTCCAAATGTATCAACCGGTTCATTTGTATAAATTGGAGGCGGTGCTAATGCACTTATTTTTCCCATATTACTCATATACATACCCTCTTTATTCGTCTTATTATCTAACTTACATTATACCATAAAATTAAAAATGGTACATCAATTTGTACCACTTTCATTTTAGCTTTTTGCATTTAACTTTTCCTAATTTTGATATTGCATCATTTACATGCCTTTCACATAATCCAGAATCACCATATTCTTTATTAGTATAAAAGCTAGTCTTTACTAATTTTTCATCTATAAGAAAATCATTTAGATCTGCTATATCGTCATCTATGACAATATAGTCTTCTGGTTTATTTTCTATTAACCATTCAATTATTTCATCTTGTCTTACTCCGCTTCCACATCTCGGTGTAACATCATATATTT
>JAEEGL016460892.1_pt1 | contig 21098 bp, 15 predicted proteins | sample 9134231 | NCBI WGS metagenome assembly JAEEGL01 (sample SAMN16246548, study PRJNA631951) | gut metagenome | biome: gut microbiome; feature: rumen; material: fiber-attached | host: Bos | place: Iran: Karaj | collected 2018-10 | reverse complement strand
TCGTCGTTCTCATGGATGGACCCGAACACTCCGGAGGCTTTCTGGATTTCGGCCCCTTCGGCCAAGACGGGTGCCATGGAAAAGGACCAGTATCCAACGGGCTTCAACGGCTCGTGCAAATATGCTCCTTCACAGGAACTTGTGGACGCGTTCCCGGGCGCGAACGGATATCCGGTCACGGACTCCCGCAGCGGATACGACCCCAAGCACCCTTACCTCAACCGCGATCCCCGCTTTTATTCGGCCATATTTTACAACGGCTGCGAGCTGACCCGTCAGGGAGATGCTTCGGATGTCATGTACACCTTCGACATGTCCGTGGGCGGAAGGGACATGAATGGCCTTGTCGGCAACGGGCTGACGAACTATTACCTTCGCAAATTCACCTATGCCGGATGGAACGCCTCGGACCAGTCCGTGCAGACCATGCCCCGTGCCGTCATACATATAGGATGGAGGGATATGTGCCTTGCGCTTGCGGAGGCAGCGAACCGTGCAGTAGGGCCGCTCGACAACCGCTACGGCTGGTCGGCGAGGGACGCCCTTGCATATATCCGCGCCCGCAGCACCGCGGACGGCAGGCCGGGCCTGGGATACGGCGGCGACCCATACCTGGATGAATGCGCCGCCGACCGCGCGAAGTTCGAGGCCCTCGTGCGCAATGAACGGAGGCTGGAATTCTGTTTCGAAGGAAAGAGGCTGACCGACCTGATCCGCTGGGGGGTGAGCCTTGAAGAACGCAACAGGAGCGTGCACCGGGTGAAGATACTCGTTTCGGGCAGCGTGACCGCTTATTCGTCGGTGGTCACGGACGAACGCGCCCTTCCTTCCGTATGGACCCCGCTGCCGTACGCGGAAATGGTGAACGCCCCTTCGATGATTCAGAACGAAGGCTGGGAAACATGGAGCAACAAGAAATGAAAAGATTATTGACATTGGCCGCTTCGGCCCTTCTGCTGGCTTCCTGTTATGATCCTTACGTCAAGGATTACGACTGGTCGGGGGTTTACGTGGCATACCAGTATGACCTCCGTTCACTGGTCGTCGGGGAAGGCATGTCCTTCGATTTCGGCACCGTGCTCGGGGGCGTGATAGAAAACGCCCGTGACAGGAAGGTCTCCTTCGAGGTGGACGACGCGCTTCTTACCGGCAGCCTTGAGGCTTACGGCGGGACGACCGCTTTCGAGGGCCTCATGACATCCCCTTCGCAGACTTACGTCTCTTCGGCCATTGAAAAGTCCGGGATTACGAAAGTCATCCCCTTGCCAGGCAGCATGTACAGCCTTTCGTCCGACGGGATGATGACTATCGCCAGAGGCTCGCACACGGCTGCGGTCACCTTCAAGGCGGATTCCCTGGCGCTGCTCTCCGATCCCGCTGCAGGAGCCGCTCCGTATTACGCATTCGCCTGGAAGATAACGTCCGCCGATGCGGATACCGTGATGGTCTCCAAGAGTTTCCAGATCATAGCCCTGAGGCTGGAAAACCTGTTCTTCGGCAACTGGTATCACGGAGGAGAATCCTGGCAGATCGATGACGCCACGGGGGCTGAGATCCCTTCATCCAGGACGGTGTATCCGACCTCTATTCCTTCGGCAGGCGGGACCTCGGCAGTCTATTCACTGACTACAAAAGACGCCTACAGCTGTAAGACCGACTACTTTCATAATGCCGCCGGGTCGCTGACCATCTCCCTGGCCGGGAAGGGCGTGAGCGTGTCCGGAACAGGCGTGACCGACCTCGGTTCGTCCTGGAACGATTCGAAACTGCTCCAGGGCAGGAAAATATATCTGAACTATAAATACGCTTCCGGCGGAGGCCGGAGCACTGTCGTGCGCGACACCCTGACCTTCCGCAACCGCGAAAGGGACGGAGTGAACGAATGGCAGGATTCTAACAAGGAGCATTACAGATGAGAAAAGAGATTGTCATATCGGCCCTGGCGGCCTTGCTGGCCGCATGCACTCCGGGCGGCAATGTCTCCGGAGGCGGGGAAAACGCCGGCGGGTCCGGTGAACCCTGGACTGTACGGGCCAGGGAGACGCCGGCTTCCGGGTGGGCGGAGTACAAGGCATGGACCGTGGACCGCCTCCCGGGCTTCAAGGCCGGTGCGGAGCCGAAGACCGACCGCTACGGAGGCTGGAAGACGGGATCTTCCTTCGACGCCACCGGATTCTTCCGTGTACAGAAAGAAGGCCGCAGGTGGTATATAGTCAGTCCCGAAGGCAATCCCATGGTCTCGGCACAGGTAGGCGCATTCGTCGTCGGAGGGTCGGCCCGTCAGCAACAGGCCCTCGCATCTACCTTCGGCACTACGCCGAGATGGGCGGCTTCCGAGATGTATTACCTGAAGTCGAAAGGCTTCACCGGAGTGGCCGGATCGACCAGTGTCATAAAGGATATCTCCGACCGTATCGCCTATAACGTCTACCTCAACCCCATGACCGCCTATGTGCGCGAACTCCGCAAGACCATCAAGGTCCCTGACAGGATGCCCGTGGTCTTCGACGACGGCTATGCGCAGGAACTCTCCTCCCAGGTCTCGTGGCTGGACAAATATTCCGGCGACCCTTTCTGCTTCGGAGTGACCACGGACGACGAACTGTTCATGTCCGACGACATGTTGAAGGTCTATCTGACCGTTTTCCCCGCCGGGAATGCCAACAGGACCGCCGCACAGAACTGGCTGGATGCCAGGAAAGGCCGCAGCGGTTGCACCTGGCAGGATGCGGATGCTGCCGATATCGACGCCTTCAAGGCCTTCTGCCTCGAGGAATACCTGAAGAAGACCGCGTCGGCCGTGCGCCTTGCCGCTCCGGGGATCATGTACCTTGGCCCCCGGTTCTACAAATGGACTTCCGAACTCTCGAGCAGGGCGATGATGGAGGTTGCCGGGAAGTATGTCGACATTGTCTGCATCAACCACTTTACGAAGTGGGAGCCGTCCCAGGAAGATCTGGCGAACTGGTCGGAATGGTCCGGCCGTCCCGTAATGATCACTTCGTTCGACGTCAAGGGGGAAGATTCCGGCCTTCCGAACACCGGAGGTCTCGGATGGATAGTTCCCACCCAGGAGGACCGCGGGAAGTTCTACGAGAATTTCGTCATATCGCTGGTGAAATCAGGCTGCTGCGTCGGCTGGCAGTGGTACACATACATGGACAACGATCCAGAGAACACCACCGCGGATGCTTCGAACAAGGACTCGAACAAAGGTATCGTGGCATGGGATTTCACGCGTTACGAGGCCCTGATAAGCCATATGGAAGCCGTCAACAGGCAATTGTACAATCTTACCCTTTATTTCAAGGAATGAAAGCCATGCATATATTTGCTTCCTGGCTGGCCCTGGCCCTTGCCTCCTGCGGCCCCGTTCCTGCTGAAGGACCGGGTGAAGGAGGGACTGCGGACAAGGAGCCCGTCGTCGTCATGGCGAAGGAGACCCCCTCTTCCCAATGGGTCGGATACCCTTCCCTGACCGTGGACCGCATCCCGGGCTTCACTCCCGGAAAGACCCCCGAAACCGATAAATACGGAGGTCTGGCTTCCCGCACCTATGAGGCGACCGGATGGTTCAGGGTCCAGAAAATCGACGGACGCTGGTGGATGATAGACCCGCTGGGCCATCCGTTCATCGCCGCTTCCGTGGGAGAATTCACCGTCGGGGGATCCGCCCGCCAGCAGCAGGCGCTTTCAAGCACCTTCGGGACCACGCCGCGCTGGGCGGCCGCGGAAATGACGTGGATAAGATCCAAAGGTTTCACGGCCCTGGGAAGGGGAAACTCCAACACCGTCAGGACCATACCCACCCGCATTCCCTACTGCGTCTATGCGGGTCCTATGACATCTTATGTGCGCCATCTGCGCGGAGACCTGAAGTACAATATCCCGACCAATACGCCAATAGTTTTCGACAGCGGTTACGACGAATACCTGTCGTCCCTGAGCTGGATCACCCAGTACGCCGACGATCCCTACTGCATAGGCATATTCGCCGATAATGAGCTTTTCTGGACCGACGACCTGCTCAAGATATACCTCGAAAGGCTCGCTCCCGCAGACGTGAACAGGACCACGGCCCAGAAGTGGCTGGACGAAAGGAAGGGTAGGACAGGATGCACGGCCTCCGACGCCACCGCCGAAGACAAGGATGCGTTCAAGGCCTTCTGCCTCGACAAATACCTCAGCCGCACCCTTGCTGCGATACGGAGTTTCGACGCCAACCACATGTTCATAGGCAGCCGTTTCTACAAATGGACATCCGAGCTCGCCAGCGAGGCGATGATGCAGGTGGCCGGCCGCTACATGGACATCGTGTCCGTCAATTATTATACGAAATGGGAGCCCGATCAGGAGGCTTTCTCGCGCTGGGAAAGCTGGTCCGGACGGCCCATACTCATATCCGAATTCTACGTTAAGGGAGAGGACAGCGGCCTTCCGAACAATTCCGGCCTTGGCTGGATAGTCCCCACCCAGGAGGACAGGGGCGTGTTCTACGAGAATTTCGTCATCGGCCTTCTCAAGAGCGGCAAGTGCGTTGCCTGGCAGTGGTTCAAGTACCAGGACAATGATCCCGAGGACACGACGGCCGACGCTTCCAACACCGATTCGAACAAGGGCCTGGTAAAATGGGATTTCTCCCGGTATGACGCGATGATTTCCCATATGGAGGATGTGAACGCTCAGATATACAACATTGCAAATCATTATAACTAAAACCAATATGCGTATGAAAACTTTAAGCACCTTGAGGGCGGTATCTTACTGCCCGCCTGAAATCACGGAGATCAGTCTTCCGGTTGAGGAGATTCTCTGTGAAAGCGTGAACGGGATGACTCTCCCGGACGCCGGCTATGATGACACCGGATTTATTTTCTAAACGACCTGCCGTATGAAAAAGATCTTAGCTTTTGCGATACTTGCGGCAGCCGCAATGGTATCATGCTCCAGAATCGAGAACGCTCCGGCCCCGGCTGGAGAAGGAGTGAAGATGACAGTCAACGCTACGATGCCCGGGACCGTCGGCGATCCCGACACGAGGGTGAAGTTCGACGCCCTTACCGCCGGCAAGTTCCCCATGAAATGGGGTGCCTCGGGTGAGGTCCTGAGGATTTACGAACGCGTTGACAATTCCTCATGGTCTGCAAAGACGACTACCAGCAATTATACCCCGTCCGGAGATTATTCGACGGCCGCTTTCGAGGTTACCCTTCCTTCGACTGCAGGTTCCTCGTTCGATTACTGGATAGTATATCCCGGTGGAGCCAACAACTATCAGATAGGCTCCGGAGACAATCCGACAAACTATCTCAACATAGTAAGGATGGGAAGCAATGCGACCCCGCAGGTCCCGACGGCTTCGAGTCCGGACAGCAGGTATTTCTTCCTTGTCGCATCCAAGACCGGCCTTTCGGCCCGTCCGACCAGCATCGACGCCGATTTCGTTTCCGTCTCCTCGTTCGGCAAGATGACGGTTACGGGTCTGGCCGCGGCTTCGGTCTCGAATATCCGCATCACTTTCAATGCCAAGTCGCACGTCACCGGCTTCATCGACTACCGGGTGGACACCGATGCGGTTTCCCTTGTCAAATCCAATTCCTGGAGCAAGAACTACATCGACATCGATCCCAAGAACATTTCGATCAACTCGACCTCGTTCGATGTCTGGTTCGGGCTGGCCTGCCAGACCATAGCTGCGGGAGAGACCGTGACCGTGGACTTCTCGACTCCAGGCGCAGTCTATTCCAAGACCTTCACCATCCCCGCCGGCAAGTCCCTTGACTTCCAGAGGGGGCGTGTCGTCGGATTCAATCTTGACATGGCAGGAGTTGCCGGAAAGAAAGTCCTGACGTTTGATTTCACGTCGGCCAATTCCGAAAAAGTCCCTGTTGAGGCGAAGACCCTGACCGCTATCACGACCCTCGGCCTCAATAACTTTACATGGACCGCCGATGACGGCAATGATTATGCCTTCACCAATAATGGATCGTTCTATCATCGTGAAGAGCAGGCCTTTGCCCAGATAGCGCCCACGAATTACGGCTATCTTGGCCTTCCCGCAATTGCCGGATTCAAACTTGCGAAAATAGGTTTCGTCCGCATGTATTCCGGTGCCCGCAGCATTGAGATTACCACCGCGGCTCCGTTGACGGATGCATCCCAGTCTTTGACGACGTCTGATTGGACCAGTGCAACCCCTCCGGAAATAGTTCTCGCGAATCCGGCTGTCAACACCAGATACTATATTCACGCCACCAGCGGGTACACGGATATAGTCAAAATCATTCTGACATATGAGGAGTAGATTATTCCTGGTTGCCGTTGTCCTTGCCCTTGTCGCTCTTCCTTCCTGCGACAAGAACAAGGGCAAGGACAACCACACCCCGGACAAGCCTGATCCGGGCCAGACTACGGACCCGGACCCGGGCCCGTCGACTCCGGCCGGGCCGACCGCAGTGCAGCTGCAGACAGTCGCCGATTTCGTCTCCCTTGCGGTGGCGGGCGACGACTACTGCGCCTCGCTGGCCAATGCCGGAGGCAAGTTCACCATGACCACGTTCAGCGGGAAGACCTGTTCCATAGACGCGGAGATTCCCATCGTCGCGGAAGGCGCGTCGACTGCCGGGCTCAAGGACTATGTCCTGGACGGGACCCGCTTCGCCGAGTTCCATCTCGCAGGTGAAACCGTCTCGCTTCCGAGCGATATCCACCAGTGGTACAATCCTCCCCTTCCCCGCAACTGCGAGCGCCTCAGCGTCCTTTTCAGCGGCAACGCCTTCTGTGACGACGCCACGATACTCCTGCCCGGGATGGTCACCGCGACCGAATCGGCCACGGTCGAACTCGGCAGGGTCCTGAAGGAAGGTGCCACCCTTGCGGACTGGAATACGAACTTTTCGACGGCCTTCTGGTGCTCCTACGGCCTTTGGACTCCCGCCGATGCTGACTGGCCCATAGTCATAGGCGCGAATTCTTCCTTCGAGGATGCCCTCAAGGCCAAGGCCTGGGACGTCGTCACCATCATGGAAGACTCGACGGTCGAAGCCGGATGGACCTATACCGCGGCGACCGGCCAGGCGGTCAATGACCTGCTTGGTAAAATATTCACTACATGCAAGTCCCCGAGGCCTACGGTGCTGCTCATGCTCGCCCCGGCCCTGCCGTCCGCGCATGAAACGGTGGTCAGCCGTTTCGAGGGAAGCTCGGACAAAATGTTCGAGGCCCTCGCAGCCTACGGCAAGGCGGTCACGGAGAACACCGGCATCTATGATGTCGTTTCCGTCTGCGCCGCCCAGCAGAACCTGCGAACTTCCACGCTCATCTACTCCTCCGCCAACGGCCTGACCCGCGACGGGGTGCGCCTCGACTGCGGGGTTGGTTGCTTTACCGCCGCCGGTGCGGTGTTCTGCAAGATCCTCGAACCCTGCATGGGCTTCAAGTTCGACCAGAACAGCTATGTCTTCGGGCAGGACAGCACGGAAGAAGGGCAGATAGCCACGGCCGTCACGCCCGCAAACCTGCCGCTGTGCCGTTATGCCGCTTCGAATGCCGCTTCCTTCCCCCTGAAGATTACGGACCTTTCGTCCCTTTCCCCGGACGTCAACGGCTCCGCCATCCCGGGTGTAGGGAGCGACACTTACCCTGAAACCCTTTAATGACACGGGATATGGAAAAGTTTTTCAAAGCATTTGCAATCACCGCGATCTCCGCGGCTTTGCTCTCGTGTGCAAGGGAAGAATTCCGCGTCCCTTCCGAAGGCGCTTCCGGCGATGTCGCCGTCCTCGATGTAACAGGCTCCATTCCTGCTACGAGGACGTCTTTCGGCGCCCTTTCGAACGGCGCGTATCCGGTTTCATGGTCCGCGGCGGGAGAGTCCGTCCGCCTATATGAAAGGGTTGACGGCGCTTCGTGGAGCGACAAGAACGTCTCGCTGGCATATACGCCATCGGACGGCCTGACTACGGCCTCGTTCAAGTTCAACATCGTTCCGCAGATAGCCTCGCGCTTCGATTACTACGTGGTCTATCCCGCCAATGGCCTCACCTACCAGATCAAGAATACCGATGCCCAGGACAAGTGGCTCAATACCATACGCCTTGGTACTGCGGGAACGCAAGTCCCCCGGGCCGACGGCGTGGACAGCCGCTTCACCTACCTTATAGGCAAGAAGGACGGACTGACGAAGCAGCCGTCTTCGCTGGACGTCGAGTTCAATCACATCCTGGCCTATGGGAAGATGACCGTGCGCAACCTCGCCATCGCGTCCACCGACTCCCTTTCGGCAATCAGGATTGCTTTCAACGACAAATCCCATGTCGTGGGCTTCATCGATTACCGCATCGACGAGGACAGGGTGGACCTCACCAGGGCTTCCGCCAGCAAGCAGTACATAGACATCAATCCGAAGAACCTGAAGGTCAGTCCTGACGGATTCGACGTCTGGTTCGCGATCGCGCCCATGACCGTTGCCGCCGGCGAAAGCATGACTTTCTCCTTCACCACCGGAGCCGGGGACGTCACGAAGACCGTATTCATCCCCGAAGGCAAGCCTATGGAATTCAAGAGGGGACGTGTCCTCGAGTTCGCAGTCGACATGACCGGAACTTCCATTCCGAAGAAGTTGCAGTTCGACTTCGCGACCGACGATAAGACCCTTCCCAGCGGCGCCAGGACCCCGAACGGGATGAGGGAATGGTTCTCCTTCTCGAAGCCTGATAAACTCGGAGGCGGAGACTACGTGTTCTACAATGCGGGCGGAGCCTACCACGGCACCGACAAGGCCTATTCTACCGTGTACGACGGGGCCGCCACAGGATTCCTCGGATTCCCCGCCATCCCCGGCTACAGGCTGTCCCGCATTACGGTTGACCGCACCGGCGCGACAGGCGCGAACCTCTACCTCGAGATTGTCGGCGACGTCGCATCCAAGACGGCGATAACCGAGAAGATAAACTTCCCCAAGGGCATTGCAAATCCTCCGTCGATAGTGCTGACCGGCACCCGTGAGAATACGGTTTACTGGTTGCATTCCCTGGACAATACCTATGTCACGATGGCGACCTTGAGCCTCGAATATGAGGTGGCCGCTCCTGCGGATGCCCATGAATCGGACTACGACGTGTTCCTGCTGCTCGGCCAGTCCAACATGGCCGGACGTGGCGACTACGAGAAGACGGATTGCTCGCCTATACCGAACGTGTACCTGTTCACGTCCGGGGCCGAAACAGCGGTCTATGCCGCCCAGCCCCTGCTGAACATGATGTCCACGATCAGGAAGGGTTATTCGATGCAGAAATTCAACCTCGGCGGGCCGTTCGCGGCAAAGGTGAACGCTTCCACCGGCCGCAAGGTCCTGCTGGTCGTGAACGCCCGCGGCGGCACTTCCATCGACAGGTGGCTCAGCGATGCCGAGGTGGTGAATTTCACTGAGGCTGACGGGGACGAAGGGTATCTGTGGGACACTCCCATGCCGAACTTCTTCAGCGAGGCCGTGCGCCGCGCGAAGGCTGCGTCCGCATATGGAACGCTCCGCGCCGTGATCTGGCACCAGGGCGAAGGCGACTCGTCGGCTGAGAAGGCGCCCCTGTACATGCCGAAGTTGCAGAGATTCGTTTCCGAACTGCGCTCTGCGCTCGGCATGACGGCCGAACAGCTTCCGTTCATCGTGGGTGAGCTCAATTATGCCCTCGACGGTGCCGCGAACCTGAATCCCGTGTTGAATCAGGTATCGTCTTCCATACCGAACAGCGCCTGCGTCTCCGCCGACGGCTGTGCCTCGAAGACTGATAACACGCATTTCACCAAGGAGGGACTTACGCTCCTCGGCGAAAGGTATGCCGACAAGTATCTGGAAATGGCGCATTGATGATGAAAAAGACGCTTGTTTTTATCACATCCTTGCTGCTGGCTTTGTCCATGAGTTCCTGCCGCCCGGAGAAGGACGGCAGGGAGCTCAGGGGCGTGGTCATCTACCCCTCAGACGTTACTTCCGTCGGTATCCGCGAATGGGACCGGCGGATAAAAGTCTCGGGCATAAATCTCGTGGGCATCCATGCGGCGACCTTCCATGAGCCTCTTGACTCCCTTGAAGCGTTCGTTCGGAGCCGCACCGGGAGGCAGTTCCTGAGGCTCTGCCGGCGCAGGGGAGTGGATGTCGAGTATGAACTCCACGTGCTCCAGTTGCTTTTGCCCCGGGACCTTTACGGATCGCATCCGGAGTATTTCCGTATGGATGCATCCGGGGCCAGGCAGCAGAAGTACAACATGTGCTTTACCTGCGACGAGGCGTTCGAAGCCATGCGGCCGCAAGTCCGTGAGATGATGAAGTGGCTGCGTCCGACGACGCACCGGTATTTTCTCTGGACCGATGACGTACAGGGCGCCTTCTGCCAGTGCGAAAGCTGCCGGGAGTACTCCCCGTCCGAGCAGGCCCTGCTATATGAAAACCGGCTTCTGGAGATGTTGAGGGAATATGACCCGAAGGCGACCCTGGCCCATCTGGCCTATGTCCAGACCATGGAAGCGCCGCGAAAGGTCGAGCCCGCTGAAGGGGTGTTCCTGGAATATGCGCCCATAGAGCGGGACTATTCCCAGGCGCTGCCGCAGGAGAGCCGCCGCGTGCTGGAGGAGAACCTCGAAGTCTTCCCGAAGGAGTCCCTGCACATACTGGAGTACTGGCTTGACGAGTCCATGTTCTCCAGGTGGAAGAGGAACGCCCTTGTCCCCCTGCCCTTCGATGAGCAGAACTGCAGGCGCGACGTCAATCTCTACCGGAACCTCGGTGCGCGTTCTATTACTTGCTTCGCCACCTGGCTGAACGCTTCTTACATGCGGCAGTATGGCTCCGTGGAAGAGTGCTTCAGAGGGTACGGCCGTGCGTTCAGCAATGGCGAAAGCCCGCTGACACTGACCTTTGGGAGCAAACCCTCCACGGTCCGGGGATTCCACGCCCCCTGGCACGGGCTGGCGGATGACGACACGGCCCTGGCCTGCATGGCCACGGAGGACTCCCTTGTCTTCCGATTCGAGGTGAACGAGAAGACCTTCTGCTATTCGGAGGACTTTCCGCAGGAGAGGGTGGTCGACGATGAAGACAGGGTGGAGCTGTTTTTCAGTCCCACAGGAGATATGTCGGAGCCGTATTACTGCATGGAGATCGATCCCCTCGGCCGGCCGATGGACTACAAGGCCGTCTACTACAGGGAGATGGATTACGGTTGGACTTTCCCCGGAGTCAGGATTTCTTCTTCGGTTTCGGAAGGAGGCTACTCGGTCGAGGTCGCTTTCGCAAAGTCTGGCCTGGCCTCTTTGGGCATCGATCCCTCGGACGGTTTCTGGCTCGGGGCCTTCCGTGCCGATTTCCGCACTGACGGCAGCGTGGACTGGTACTCACTCCGCTCGACTGCTGACAGGGAAGCGGATTTCCATAAGCCGGACATCCTCGTTCCCTGCCGCGCCGCCCGCTAGCGTCTATTGACGACACATGGCCGTGGCCCGTGGCGGATAAGTTTCTTGCTTACACGTTTTTCACTATGGACGCTTCACGCGATTTCGCGTGAAGCGTTGTGTGTTATTTCGCTAGTTGTCAAATAGATAGCTGCCACGGGCGCAGGTGCGTCATCCTGCCATCCACCCTTGCGTTCAACAACCCGACAAATATCTGCGCAGTGCCCCGCACGCGATCTCCTGTTCCCAACCCGAAAAACACCTGCGCGCTGACCTTTGCCCCGCAGCCGTCCGGATTGATTCTTAAGCGCCTGAATTATATTGTTTTAGCCGTTTGGCCTTGCGTAAAATGACGCAAGGCCGGGCAATATTATGTTAAGTTTGTTCTTGCAAGCAGGGATGAAAAGCATCTGTCGATACAGTAAACAACCGGGGGATGCGGAAGGCCTCGTCTGTGCTGTCCGACACGGGTTAGGCTTTTTTGGGCAAAAAGAGTATCTTTGTATTCACTATGAGAAAAATAAGAGAAATACTTCTGGCGGCCGTGTGCCTTCTGTTCGCGCTGGCCGTCGCGGCTGCATGCATCTGGAGCCGCGAAATAAGGACGCTGGCCACCCTGCATCAGGTCGGGGACAATCCCTATCTTTACGAGATGGAGTACAAGGCCGCGTATGACCTTGATGCCGTGATAAACGCCGATATAGATTCCAATTCGAAACTGCTTCAGTTCGTGGTTTCGCGCCTGGCGAAGGGCATTCCGGTGAAGACCGGGGGTATCAAGACCGGAGATAGTTTCAGCGGAGGGGAAGGGGAGCACTGCACCAGTTTTCAGGCGGCTTCCACTGACGGCGGATGGCTCTACGGGCGCAACTACGATTTCTTCAAGAACCCGTCCCTGGTGACCGTGTCCAGGCCGAAAAAAGGCTACGCCTCGCTTTGCGTCAGCGACATGTCCCATTTCGGATACAACCTCGAAAAGCTTCCGGACAGTTTCGCCGGCAAGGCCCTCGCGCTGGCCGCCATATACGCTCCGCTGGACGGAGTCAACGAGAAAGGCCTCTGCACATCGATAATGGCCCTCCCGAAGCAGGCTTCGCGCCAGAACACCGGCAAGCACGTGGTCGGGACGACCATCATCATGCGTCTCTGGCTGGACCGCTGCGCGACCGTGCAGGAGGCCCTCGACCTGCTCGGGACCCTCGACGTGCGCCATGACGCCACTTCCGGCAGCGGCTACCACTATATGGTCGCCGATGCGGCCGGGGACTGCGCTGTCGTCGAGTTCGACCCCCGGGACGGATGGAAGACCATGATCGTGCGGAAGGACCCTGAAAAGAAATACATGCTCGTGACCAACCACCTGCTCGATCCCAAATACTACACTACCGAGCCCGATCCGGCCGTGGGCAATCCTCACAGCCGCAGCTGGTGGCGCTATGAAACTGCGGACGCTTTCCTTTCTGGGCGCGGCGGGACTGTCAGCCCCGAGGAGGCCCTGGAGTGCCTTTCGCAGGTCCATTGGAAGGATCTGAAATGGGAGGACGGCACGGTCGAGGACACCCAGTATACGGCTCTATATGACCAGACGAAGCGGACGCTCAAGTTGCGCAGCTGGGCCGATTACGAAAACACGGTTGATTTCAAATTATAGAATATGGCAAGAAAGAACGAGGGGCGCGGGCACAAGCCCGACCGGAGGGGAAAGGCGAGGATTTCGTCGGGCCGCGGCCGCAGGAATTCGCCCAAGACAATTCCGGAATACGAAGGAAGGGTCCAGATGACCCGTGAAGGGTACGTTTTCGTCATCGTGGACGGGATGGACGGTGACGTCTTCGTCAAGGCCTCAAAGACCCGCAATTCCCTGGACGGGGATATCGTCCGGGTCGCCGTGACCAAGGGACACCTGCATCCGAAGACGGAAGTGGCCTCCTCGGACCGCGCCCAGCGCCAGAACCGTTCCTGCGAAGGCGAGATCATACGCATCGTAGAGCGTTCTCACCGCCAGTTCGTGGGCTATCTGCACCTTGTCGGAGCGCAGGCCTGGGTCCTCATGCAGAGCAAGTCCATGCCTTACGACATCGAGGTGGACCTGGACCAGGCTCTCGGCATGGGAGCGAAGAAGGGGATGAAAGTGGCCGCCGTCGTGGACGGCTGGGACCGCAAGGACATCTGCCCGCACGGGCATCTGGTGGACGTGCTCGGCATGCCCGGCGAGAATGACACCGAGATGCACGCCATCCTCGCCGAATTCGGCCTTCCTTACCGCTTCGAGAAGGAGGTGGAAAACGCGGCTGACGGCATCTCCGACGCCATCGGACCGGAAGAGCTCAAGGGCCGCAAGGATTTCCGCGGGACCCTGACTTTCACCATCGACCCGGCCGATGCCAAGGATTTCGACGACGCCCTGTCGTTCCGCCGGCTCGAAAACGGCAATTTCGAAGTCGGAGTGCACATAGCCGATGTGTCGTATTACGTAAAGCCGGGGGATCCCGTGGACAGGGAGGCCCGTGAGCGGGGCACTTCGGTGTACCTGGTCGACAGGACCGTTCCGATGCTCCCGGAGAAGCTCTGCAACAAACTTTGCTCGCTCCGGCCGCATGAAGACAAGCTGACCTTCTCCGCCGTGTTCGAGATTACGCCCAAGGCCGAAATCAAGAGCCGCTGGATGGGCCGTACGGTGATCAATTCGGATTATCGTTTCGACTATGACCAGGCGCAGTCTGTCATTCTCGCCGGGGATGCTGGCAAGTCCGGTGAAGCCGGCTCGGCCGGTGAAGGGTCCGGCTCCCTGTCGGGCTCCGTCCCTGCGCCCGACCCTGTTCCGGGCAAAAGGTCGCCTGATTCCTTCCCGGACCTTGCCCCCGATATCACCGACGCCATCCTGACCCTTAACGGCCTGGCTTCGAGGTTCAGGCAGAAGCGCTTCAAGATGGGCGCGATCAATTTCGACCGCCCCGAGATGAAGGTCGAGGTGGATGCGAACGGCAAGCCGGTGCGTATCTATGAGAAGACTTCCTTCGAGGCGAACTGGCTGATCGAAGAGTTCATGCTCCTTGCGAACAGGACAGTCGCCGAGTTCGTGGCCACGGGAGGCAAGCTGAACGGCGTCGCTTCGCCCAAGGCGAAGGCTTTCGTCTACCGTATCCACGACGAACCGAACACGGAGAAACTGCATTCACTGAAAGACTTCGCCGGCGGTTTCGGGTACAAGATGGGAGACGCGCTCCAGGGCCGGGAGGCGGCGAAGACGCTCAATGCCCTGCTCGAGCAGGCGAAGGGGAAGCCCGAGTGCGCCGCCTTCGAGGACATAGCCCTGCGCTCCATGGCCAAGGCCTGCTACAGTGCAGTCAACATAGGCCACTACGGCCTTGCCTTCGATTTCTATACACATTTCACTTCGCCTATCAGGCGCTATCCCGACCTTATGGTCCACCGCCTCCTCGTCCGTTATCTCGCGGGCGGCGACACCGTCGAGCAGGGCAAGCTCGAGGTGGAGTGCCAGCATGCTTCCGAGCGGGAGCAGGTCGCAGCGGACGCCGAGCGCACCAGTACGAAGTACAAGCTCGTGGAGTACATGCAGGACAAGATAGGCCTCGTTTTCGACGGCTCCGTGTCCGGGGTCACCGAATGGGGAATGTATGTCCAGATAGAGCCCACGCACATCGAGGGCATGGTTGCGCTGCGCGACATCCGTTCCGACTTCTTCGAATTCGACGAGAAGCACTACCGTCTCGTCGGCCGCCGCACCCGCCGGCAGTACCGTCTGGGCGACCCCGTGAAGATACGCGTCAAGGAAGCCAACCTCGACCAGCGACTGCTGGACTTCGAGTTGGTGGAGGAATAACTGCGCGCGGGAGCAAATGGCCCCCGCTGCCCCACACGGCCCCCTCCCCGGCAGGCAACGCAGCGCCCGGATGCGGAAGCGCGCATAATCTACGCGAATGTTTTACTTTTTAAGTATATTTGTAGGTTATGATTGACGGAAGTACCATAGACGCGGCGATCCGGCGTATGTTCGACGGGATCGTCTTCACGCAGGAGCCGGCAGGACTATACGATCCGCTTCGCTATATGATAGGAATAGGGGGCAAGCGCATCCGGCCGCGCCTGTGCCTTACTGCATACGCCCTATTCAAGGATGCAATAGGGCGGGAGGTGCTCGAGCCGGCCGCGGCCCTGGAGGTCTTCCACACCTTCACCCTCATCCACGACGACATCATGGACCGGTCCCCTCTGCGCCGCGGCTGCGAGACCGTGTGGAAAAAATGGAACGAGGACACGGCAATCCTCAGCGGCGACGTGATGCTGATCGACGCGTACACTCGCGTCTGCAAGGCCCCGGCTGCCGTACACGGGAAGGTCATGGAACTCTTCTCCCGCACGGCAGCGCAGGTCTGCGAAGGGCAGCAGTACGACATGGAATTCGAGAAGCAATCCTCTGTCCCGATGGAGGAGTACAACAAGATGATAGGCCTGAAGACTGCGGTCTTGCTGGCATGCTCCGCAGAGATGGGCGCCCTTATCGCCGGCGCTTCCGAAAAGGACTGCGAAGCCCTCTACCGCTACGGTTACGAACTCGGGATGGCCTTCCAGGTGGCCGACGACTGGCTGGACGCATACGGAGACGAGAAGGTCTTCGGAAAGCCTATCGGAGGGGATATCCTGAACGGGAAGAAAAGCTGGCTTACCATCCGTGCCCTCGAAAAGACCGCCGACCGCGACGGCTTCCTCGAGGCGTTCAACGCGCCTGCGGACACTTCCGAAGCGAAGGCGGAAAAGATATCCCGCGTGAAGGAACTGTATGACGGCCTCGAGGTCGGGGACGACGCCCGCGCCGAGATAAGGCGCCTTTCGGACCGCGCGATGGACGCTGTCCGGGGCATGGATGTTGCAACGGATACGCTCCGGCAATTCGCGGATGCGCTGGTCGGCCGCGCCAAGTAGATTATGAAGATAGTATTCGCCACATCGAACAAAGGAAAGTTGCGTGAGGCGCAGGAGATACTCGGTCCCGGATTCGAGCTCGTGACTCCCGCCGACTGCGGCATCATGGAAGATATCCCCGAGACGGGGGAGACCCTGCGGGAGAATTCCCTGCAGAAAGCCCTCTACATCAAGGAACACACCGGACTCGACTGTTTTGCGGACGACACCGGCCTCGAAGTGGACGCTCTCGGCGGCGCCCCCGGAGTGCATACGGCCCGTTACGGCGCCGAGATTGCTGAAAGGGACGGGCTTCCGCCGGTGGCCTCGCACGATTTCGCCGCAAACATCGACACCCTGCTCCGTGAGCTCGGGAAACTGCCCGGAGCCCCGCGCACGGCCCGCTTCCGCACGAGTGTGACCTTGATTCTCAATGGGGAAACCCACTTTTTCGACGGAGTGATGGAGGGGCGTATCGCCGAAAGCAAAGCCGGCTGCGGCGGCTTCGGGTACGACCCCGTCTTCATCTCGGATGAGTACCCCGACAGGACCGTGGCCGAGATTCCGGAGGAAACGAAGAACGGCATCTCCCACCGCGGCAAGGCCCTCAGGGCCATGGCGGAATTTCTTGCAAGATGAGAGAGGACAGGATTGAAATAATGGCTCCGGTGGGCAGTTTCGAATGCCTGCAGGCGGCGATCCAGGGGGGCGCGGACAGCGTCTATTTCGGGGTCGGCCGTCTCAACATGCGCTCCCGTTCCGCGGCCAATTTCTCCCCTGAAGACCTGGACGAGGTAGTGCGTATATGCCACGAGGCGGGCCTGAAGGCCTACCTGACCCTGAACATCACCCTGTATGACGGCGACCTGCAGGACGTACGCAGTACGCTCGAGGCGGCGAAGGAAGCAGGAGTGGACGCAGTGATAGCTTCGGACATAGCGGCAATCTCCTGCTGCCGTTCCCTCGGGCTCGAAGTCCATGCCTCGACGCAGCTTTCGGTCTCCAACATCGAGGCCCTGCGCTTCTGGGCGCAGTTCGCGGATGTCGTGGTCCTTGCCCGGGAGCTGAATCTGGACCAAGTGAAAGCCATCCACGAAGCCATCCTCAGCGAGGGGATCAAGGGTCCGTCGGGGGAACTCGTGCGCATTGAGATGTTCGTGCACGGGGCCCTATGCATGGCCGTGAGCGGCAAGTGCTACCTCAGCCTGCAGACTTACGGGGCCTCCGCCAACCGCGGGGCCTGCATGCAGGTCTGCCGGCGCGGGTATGAGGTCACGGACCTCGAGACCGGGACGGCCCTGAACATAGACAACGAGTACATAATGTCCCCGAAGGACCTGTGCACCATAGAATTCCTGCAGCGCATCTCGGACAGCGGGGCCCGCGTCTTCAAGATCGAGGGACGTGCCCGCAGCGCCGAGTATGTCAGGACCGTGACCGCCTGCTACCGCGAGGCCGCTGACGGGATAATGGCCGGGATTTATACCCCGGAGAAGGCGGCGGCCTTGAAGGCGCGCCTTTCCGAAGTGTTCAACAGGGGCTTCTGGGACGGATACTACCTCGGAGCGAAGCTCGGGGAATGGAGCGACGTCTATGGCAGCCAGGCGACGAAGCGCAAGCAGTACCTCGGAAAGGTGACCAACTGGTTCGACCGCATCGGGGTCGCGGAAGTGGCCGTCGAGGCCGCCGAGCTGCACGCCGGGGACGAACTTATGGCCATCGGCCCCACTACCGGGGTGGTGACCTTCACAGCCGGCGACATACGGCTGGAGACCAGCCCCGTGGAACTGGCCCCGAAGGGCTCCCGCTGCTCCGTCGCCGTGGATCCGTCGATCTGCCCCGACGGGCGCCTGCGCCGGGGCGACAAAATCTTTTTGTGGAAATGAAGAAAAGAATGACCATACTTGCGGCCGCGGCCCTTCTGCTGCTGTCCGTACAGGTCCAGGCCCAGTCCCGGACCTTCCGTCTCGGCAAATGGACCGAGATAGGCAACGCCATAGTCAAGGAACTGAACCGCAACTATGTGGACAGCCTTCCGACGGACCGCATCTACAGGGCCGGCATAGACGCCATGCTGGAGGAACTCGACCCCTACACCATCTACGTGCCCCAGGAGGAGGATGAGAACTTCGAGATGATGATAGGCAAGAATTACGGCGGCATCGGCGCCGTGATCTACAAGCCGTCGAAGGAAGCCCCGGTGACTATCAACGAGCCGTATGAGAATTCTCCGGCGTGGAAGGCCGGATTGCGCTGCGGGGACGAGATTCTCGCCATAGACGGGAAGAGCGTCGTCGGACTTGACAGCAAGGAGTCCAGCGAGAGAATGCGCGGAACGCCGGGGACCACCGTGGTCTTCAAGGTCCGCAAGGTCCGCAGCAATGAAGAGACCGAGGTCAGGGTGGTGCGTGAGAAAATCCATCTCCCGGACATAGAATACTGGGGAATGCTTGATTCCGAGACCGGATACATCCTCCAGAGCGGCTTCACCGAAGGCGTCGGCCGCCAGATGCGCCAGGTCTTCAAGGAACTCAAGGACCAGGGCATGAAACGGCTTTTCCTCGACCTCCGCGGCAACGGCGGAGGGCTGCTTAACGAGGCGGTGGAGATAGTCTCCATATTCGTTCCCAAGGGCTCTGCAGTCGTGACTTCCCGCGGCAAGGGCGAAGAGATGGCGTACACTTACAAGACTACGTCCGAGCCGCTCGATACCAAGATTCCGCTTGTCGTGCTGGTAGACGGGTACACCGCTTCTTCCTCCGAAATCGTCAGCGGCGCCCTGCAGGACTACGACAGGGCCACGATAATGGGTCGCCGTACATACGGCAAGGGCCTCGTGCAGTCCATACGCCCGCTCCCGTACGGGGGCAAGCTGAAAGTCACCACCGCGAAGTATTATATCCCGTCCGGGCGCTGCGTGCAGGCCATAGACTATTCCAACCCGGACGACAACGGGGAATTCAAGGCCATTCCGGATTCGCTGACCAAGGTGTTCAAGACAGCCGGTGGACGGCCTGTCAGGGACGGCAGCGGCATAACGCCCGACGTGATCCTGAAAAGCCGCGAGTACAGCCGCCTGACCTATTCTCTCGTACTGAGCGGCGTGGTCGAGCAGTACGCGCTCAAGTTCGTCCGAGAGCATGAATCCATCCCTGCGGTCGAAGATTTCCATTTCACGGATTTCGACGATTTCGTCGCGTTCGCTTCCACGAAGGAATTCGACTACCGCTCTTCGGCCCGCACCCTCTATGACCAGATGCGCAGCCAGCTGGCCAAGGACGGACTCGAGAAGACGATGACCGCGGAGCTGGATGCCTTGAAAAAAGCTCTTGACATGGACAAGGAGCGCTTCCTCCGTCTGAAGCAGGATGAGATAATCCCCTTCATCGAGGAAGAGATAGTGGTCCGGTATTATTTCCAGAAAGCCGGTGTGAGGCTGCGCCTGCGCTACGACACCCAGCTCAAGGAAGCCCTTTCGAGCCCCCTTGCCGTATGAACAGGACGCTGCGTTTCGTGCTGTTGTCCCACACGAAGGTGGGGGAGTCTTCGCTGGTGCTGCACACGCTGAGCGAAGAATACGGCCGGCGCGGCTTCATAACTGCCCTTCCGAAGGGCTCGGGGATGGCCCTGTTCCTTCCCATGAACATACTAGAGGGCGTGGTCGTCGAGAACCGCAAGTCGGATCTATGGAGGCTCAGGGACATCGTTTCCTGCACTCCTCTTGCATCCGTGCGGGCCGACGTGCGCAAGAATTCCATGACGCTTTTCATGAGCGAGGTCCTTTTCCGGACCGTGCGGGAAGGCGCGTATGAGGAAGGGCTTGCCTCCTGGTGCGAGCGCTCCCTCCTGACCCTGGATGCGCTGGAAGACGATTTCAGCAATTTCCATCTCGTGTGGCTTCTGGAGCTCTGCGGAGCCCTCGGCTTCAGCCCCTCGGCAGACAGCCTCGCGCCGTTCGTCGGGATGGGGCTGCAGCAGCTTGTGCCGATGCTCGGAAGACCCCTGTCGGAGGCCCTTCTCGTGCCCCTGCGCGGAGAGCAGAGGGGACGCCTTGCCTCCGGGGTCCTGGAGTACCTGTCCTCGCACAGCGAGATGCCGCTTAATGTCAGGTCCCTTAAAGTCTTGTCCGAATTATACAGATAACAATTTGATATGAAACGTTTCCTTACTTCGGCACTTTTTGCCGTCCTCTGCATCGCCGCCGCGGCTGGGAACCAGCCCCGCTGGCTTCGGCAGAGCAACATCTCCCCTGACGGGAAGACCATCGCTTTCGCATGGCAGGGCGACATCTTCACCGTCCCCGTGTCCGGAGGGCAGGCCCTCCAGGTCACTTCGAACCCCGCGTATGAAACCGCTCCCGTGTGGAGCCCGGACGGAAGCGAGCTGGTGTTCTCCTCTTTCAGGGAGTACACCTTCGACATCTGGAAGATTTCCGCGAAGGGTGGCGTTCCGACCCGGCTTACCGCATACGCCGGAGCTGAAACCCCTCTGTGCGTGACCAGGGACGGGAATGTGATCTTCTCCGCGAACATCCAGCCCGACGCCGCGTACGGGGATTTCCCAGGCAGGCCGCAGGTATGGAGCGTCCCGCTTGCCGGCGGAGCGCCGAAGCTCGTGACATCCCTTCCAATGCTTTCCGTGTCGGTCAACGAGGCCGGCGTGATCCTTTATGAGGACTACAAGGGAGTTGAAGACAGTTTCCGCAAGCACCACACTTCTTCCGTGACGCG
>JAEEGL015944890.1_pt1 | contig 21098 bp, 11 predicted proteins | sample 9134231 | NCBI WGS metagenome assembly JAEEGL01 (sample SAMN16246548, study PRJNA631951) | gut metagenome | biome: gut microbiome; feature: rumen; material: fiber-attached | host: Bos | place: Iran: Karaj | collected 2018-10 | reverse complement strand
TTCTTTCTGATGTCAACCGCAATGGGGGTCAGATATTTGATATCGGTTTGTTGTGCCATAATTCTTCCTCCTTATTCGTTATTGGTGTTTTCAGCGGGCTGCTCAGCCACGGGAGCGGCTTCGGTTTCAGCTGCTGCTCTCTCTTTTCTCAGGTTACGTCTCTTCTCTGCGTAAGCGATTGCGTGCTTGTCCATGGAAACGGTCAGGTAACGCATCACCTTCTCGTCACGACGGTATTGAAGCTCCAAGTCTTTCACAACGCTGCCTTCAGCAACGAATTCGAAAAGATGATAGAACCCCGACGTTTTTTTGGCAATCGGATACTCTAATTTGCGCAGGCCCCAGTTCTCCTGGTGCACGATCTCTGCTCCTTTGTCGAGAAGCACTTTCTCGAACTTTTTAACCGTTTCCTTCATCTGTTCTTCAGACAAAACGGGAGTCATAATGAAAACGGTTTCGTAATGATTCAACATGTTTTTACTGATTTTTTGTTTATAATTTGTTGATAAATTTTAGGGGTGCAAAAGTACAACTTTTTTTAATACAAAAATCACCCTTGTTTTAATTTTTTTTCAACCCCCCAAATCGTAATATTAGTTTATATATTTCTCTTTACATATTGAAATGCGTAACCCATCTTGCACTTTTTCCCGATAATTCTGCTGAGGGCTTGGAAAAGTTATTATTTTAAGGGGATAAATTGAGAAAAAATGGGTGCTATAGACAATTCTAATTTTTGTAAAATATTGAAAATTAATTTTTTATAGTTTTACAAACGGGTATAAAATATTAACAAAATAATGTTTGTTTTATTTGTTGAAATTTGGGAAGAAAAAGGGGAAAAAGAAGTATCTTTGCGGTTACTAAAATATCTGCTCACCAAGGGTGGTTGTTCCCCGAAAGTGTACTCAATCTCTCCCCCCATTCAACCATTATTCCTGTCTTTAATGAAGAAACTGAAAAGTATTCTTGTTGTTTTTTTGCTTGTCGTCGCGCTGGTGTTGGTCGCTCTGGCTGGCTATCGCTATTTCAACCTCTCTTGTACAGAAGTGAAGGTTGTGATAGCCGACAAGAACACCCATACGATGGTGACGGAACAGCAGGCCAGCAAGCTTATTCTTCGTTCGTCCGCCAACCCCGTGGGTCAGAAGGTCCGCAAGTTTGACAGGAAGGGTATCGAACAGGCGTTGAAACAGAACCCGTGGGTGAAGGAGATCCAGTCCACTGCCATCAATGGCAGCTGTCTTACGGTCACTATCGCCACTAAAACCCCGCTCGCCTTGGTGTTCCCAGCTGATGCGCCTCCACTCATTCTCGCGAACAACGGCCAACTTCTTCCCGATGATTCGCGCTGCAGCAACCTGCTGGTCATCAACGGCAATGTCGGCAAGTGCAACCCCCACGCATTCGTCAAGAAAAAAAGCGCCCTGCACAACGCCTATGCTGTTGCCAAGGCTATTGCCGCGAACAGCAGCTATGCCGCCCAGTACCCCGAAATCTTCGTGAGACAGGACGGACAAATAGAGCTCTATAGCATTCTCGGCGGACATGCCATTCTGCTCGGCAACGCCGACCACCTCTCCGATAAACTGGCCAACCTCGATGCCGCCTATTCACACGGCCTCCTCGATGCCGGCACTTACACCACCCTTGACCTCCGCTTCAAAGACAGAATTTACGCAGCACATTAGAAACCAATTAACCTTTATATGGACAACAATACACAAACTCAATCCTCAGCCCTCAAAATGGTAGTGGGCCTTGACATCGGCACTACGAAGATCCTGATGGTCGCCGGATTTATCCACAGCGATGGGAAAGTCGACGTGTGCGGATATGGCAAGAGCCAGTCCACCGGCGTTGAAAATGGTCGCGTGTTTCGTCCTGGACGTACTATCGAGGACATTAAGGTCGCCCTCAACCAACTGGTGGCCAGCATTGATGAACCCGTCAGCGAGGTCTATGTCGGCGTGGCAGGCCGCCATATCAAAAGCGTGGGCTGCACCAACAGCTCCCTCCGCCCTGATGGACTCAACAACATGGTAACCGAGGAAGAGGTAGAGAATATGCTTAGCCAGCTCCGAAAAATGAATGTGAAGGGAGCTGAAGTGATTACCGTGATCCCCCAATACTATGAGGTGGAAGGCAAAAATCTCGCCGACCCCGTGGGCACCCTCTGTCAGCGACTCGTCGGCTATTACCAAGTGGTTACCGGTGACGTGGAGGAGGTGAAACGAATCACCTTCAGCGTTACTGGCGCAGGTCTCCAGACCAAAGGCCTGATGCTCGAACCCATCGCCTCCGGTGATGTCTGCCTCTCCGACCAGGAAAAAATGAACGGAGTTGCCCTTATCGATATCGGTGGCGGCACCAGCGACCTCGTCATCTATCACCAAGGTGGCCCTGTCTATGTCAAAGTGATCCCCGTCGGCAGCCAAGCCATCACCACCGACATCGAGAATATCCCCATCCCCGTCGAACAGGCCGAATACCTGAAGGTGAATCATGGCAATTGCCTCCCAGAAATGGCCAATCCTAACAACTTCATCACCATCCCCGACAGCTCGGGATTCGGCCAGTCGCTCAAGATCAACGAACGCGACCTCGCTACCGTCATCAACGCCCGCGTGGCTGAAGATATCCTGAAACCTATTAAACGCGCTATCGATGAGTCAGGGTATGCGAACTCCGTCAAGACAGTCGTGCTGACGGGCGGCGGCTCCCAACTCAAGAACCTGCCCAACCTTACAGAGTTCATCCTCCAACGTCGCACCCGTATAGGCCATCCTATTTACGGACTCACCAACACTATCGACAATGCTCTTAAATCACCCGCCTGCTCCACAGCTCTCGGACTTCTTCGTCTGGGTTGCCTCTCAGAACCAGGCGCCATGCAAGACGATTTTGTCTCGGAAGAAGAGGATCACCCCAATCCGAAATCCGGAAACAAAAAGAAAGATAAAGAAAGCAAGGAGAAAAAGCGGGGGAGAACCACTTCGTTTTTCGACACAGTGGTCGATTGGTTCGGCCAATTCATCGTATTGCCCAATAAAGATGGCATTAACTAAAGTTTTTACGGTTTTTTGAAAGTAATACAAAAAATGGAAGATATCAGTTTTGAAACTAGCTACGGCGTACAGAAAAAAGGATCCATCATCAAAGTAATCGGCGTGGGCGGCGCCGGAAATAATGCCGTCCAACACATGTTTAAAGAAGGTATCGTGGGCGTTGATTTCCTCGTCTGCAATACCGACAAAATGGCTGTCGAAAGAAACGAGGTGCCTACCAAGCTCGTGTTCGGTGACACAGGCCTCGGCGCAGGCGCTAATCCCAAGGAGGCCGAAAGACTGGCCATCGAGAGCGAACAGGCTATCCGCGACCTGATAGGTTCGGAAACCAAAATGCTCTTCATCACCGCCGGTATGGGTAAAGGAACAGGTACGGGAGCCTCTCCCGTGGTGGCTAAAATCGCCCGTGAAATGGGCATCCTCACCATCGCCGTTGTCACCTACCCCTACGACCTCGAAGGAAAGAAAAGTTTCGATAAGGCCGACAAGGGTATCGAAGAATTGAAAAAATATGTGGACTCCCTCATCGTCATACAGAACCAGAAAATCATGGAAATCTATGAGGATGAAACCCTGCGCGTGGCCCTCGGCTATGCCGATGACGTGCTCAAAAATGCCGTCAAATGTATCGCCGAACTCATCACCCTCGATGGTTACCAGAATGTGGACTTCAACGATATCCTTACCATCATGAAGGATAGCGGTGAAGCTATGCTCGGCCTCGCTGAAGCCAGCGGCGAAGACCGTATCGAAAAAGTCGTCAGCGAAGCTATGACCTGCTCCCTCATCGATGACGCCAATATCGACAGCGCCCAGAACTTCCTCTTCTTCGTGCGCTACGGTGAAGGTAACGAATTGAAAGTGTCAGAATTGAAGAAACTTGCCCATGAGTTCGATAAGTACAGAAATGATGACACTAACGTTATCTGGGGTCACGCCGCTGAAAAAGACCTCGGCGACAAAATCAAACTGTCGGTGATCATTACCAACTATACCCGAGAAGGAAAGAATCGCGAGTTCGGCAGCTCCATCAAGGATGACATCGAAAAAAATTTGGAACAGAAATTCGCCATCTCAGGTTCTCCACTGCCCGATGAAAAAATCGTAGACCCTTTCATTAGCAACGAACCAGCAGCGGATACAACCCCCACTGCTCCTGCTATGCCGTCAACATCTCCTGTCAATACCGAATCCTCCCCGTCTCCTTCTGCCGATTTTACCCCTGCTCCCACTCCGACGAAAGAGAAATCACAACCCGATTTGTTCGGAAATGTGCGCCCTACCGACTCCTTCCAACCATCTGCTCCTGACGTGTTAGGAGGTTCCATCGATAGGTTCTCGTTCCTCGAACAACCCCAACAAACCATGCAGCCGGCAGAACCCATTGCAGCCTACAACACTGCTAAAGAGACTGTCGTGATCGACCTCCCGGCTTCTACCAATACGGTGACCTTCTCACCCGACCACAACGATGACATCTATGATGATGACAAATCTTACCGCGAACTTCTGGACAAACCCACCTACCGCCGTATGCAGGAGATGTCTTCTGTGCAGACTGAGCGAGTGGCCCAAATCACCTCTCCTGGTAATGTGATTCCACAAGCCAGCTATTCTAATTCGGTGTTTTTTAACGTAATACCTTCAGTCGATTAAGGTATTCAGCCGCCTCCGGCCCAATGTTAAATAACAGGTCAATTACCGACACTCGGTCTGTAAAAGGTTGCCTGTCAGCAAAAACCTGCGGGTAGGAGAGAGACTCAATCAAACGCTCCCTTTTGGGATGCAACGCTGAACGCAAATCTGTTCGATCATTATACTCTTTCTCAAAGGCTTCCGTGATAATGGGAGCCTTCTTGATTTTCAGCATTTTGAGCAACAAAACAGTCAGCTCAAGGTTGTAGTCGAAAAGAAATTCATACTTCTTTTCAAAAAAAGTTACAATGAAGTCCTTATAATATAAATAGTATGGCGTGCCACTATAGGCAGTCTCAATGGCCCGCCAATGCTTCAACTGCCAGTTGTCCTTGTTGTCGATGCGCACATCGCGAATGAGGCTACGCTGGGTGTCGTGCCGGGTGGGCAGAATCAGCGACTGCACCCCATGCGCCGTCATAATATAGGCCCGATTGCGGTAGCTTTGCTTTTGAAAGGTCTCACACCCCTCCATAAAAAATACTTCGCTTTTAGCAATAAAAGCGAAGTATTCGATGGTGGGGAGATAGGCCGTCGAAAGGACGATTTTCTCCGTGTTCATTATTTGGAAATGATGATTTTTGCGCGTGAAGTGCGGTCATTACCATTGATTTCCAGCATGTACATGCCAGGAGTCAGCTGGTCGAGGTTCAGGGTGAATTCAGGAGCCAGCGTGATGTTGCGGTTCATCACGAGGTTGCCCAGCATGTCATACACTCTGCATACTCCTTCGCCTTCCGTGAAAGCACCACTGATGGTCATGGTACCGCTGTTCGGGTTGGGATGAACATTCAGGGCATCCACCACCTGCGTGTAGTTATTGATACCCACAGTGTTAAGGTACTCGCCCTGCAAGGAGGTGGCGCCAGTGTTGTTGGGGTCCAACCACGGTTTCAACTTCTTGGCATTGCTGCTGTTGTTGTTGTTGGTCCATGAGTTGGAAAGCTTGCCGTACAAATCCCAACCGGTGGGGTTGGTGCAGCTGCTGGAACCTGCATACAACTGGCCTACAATGAGTTTGTCTTTGTTGAAGAGGGGAGAGCCAGATGAACCTTGCTCGGTGGCACCCGTAGCCGTAGCCCAGTTGGCTAACCAGAACTTGGGATATCCGCCCAAGCTTCCATTGTTGATGTTCTGGGGTACGCTGAACTTCTTGATGTCACCACCAGGATGGTGGATAGCACCGCATTGCGTGGGGTTGGTGGGAGCTGTCGTGGTGTTGTTCCATCCAGCGAGGAATACATTGTAGCTGGGGTTGATAGTACCCGTGATTTCCACCAGCATGAAGTCAGAGCTGCTGTTGCCGTCATCTCTCGCCTTCAGTGTGTAACCAGTGGCAGTTTTAAGAATCGAACCGTTCGTGCCTGTGCACGTGGTGGCCTGATAGTTGAAGTAGAACCTCCATGTGCCAGCCTCATAGCAGTGGTTGGCTGAGAGCAGATACTGCTTGCCGTCGCGAGCCGTATTGTTGACCATTGCACCGGAGCACATGTAAACATATCCTTGGCTGGTCATGGTATAGCATACTACCGACTGAATCTGGTCGTGCCAAGTGGCATCGTAGCAGATGGCGTTGGGGTGACAGGTGCCTTCAGCATCGCCTAAACCACCCTTTTCCTCTTTTTCATCTCTATAAATATGGAAGAAATCATAGTAACCCTGCGAAATCTGGTCAATCACTAACTTGCCGGCAAAGGCTGCATTGGCGGGCTCATAGTATTCAACAATAATCTCGTCGCCGGGCATTTCCTGCGGATAGAAAGTGCCGTCTTCCATGAGGTTGGCATTGGTGAATTTTCCAATAACATATTCTCTGTCAGGTGTGTAAAGATATAATTCAGCACCATTTGGAATTTCAAAAGTGGAGAAGTTCATTGAGGTAAAGGTAGCTCCTTCCATGTGAAATTTCAGTCTCCAGATTTTCGAACCGTCGGGAAGCAGGTCGATGCGGCCTGAGTTATAGTTGGTGTACATCACATCTTTGGTGACACCAATACGCAGAGCATGGTTTTTGCCTTCGATGGAAGCATCTTCTGCTAGCAAGGCATCCACATCCAAAGCCTCAACTTCAATCGTAGGAATGTTCTGCGAGATGGTGAGTTTGAAAGATTGGGGTTCTCCACCATAGCTCATCTGTGCCATGACCTCTGTGCCAGCCATGCAAAGGAGCGCGATGACAATAACTTGTAATAAATGTTTCATCTTCTGTTATTTAAGATTATTTAATAAGTGAAATTTTCTTGGTGATGGTTTGGTTGGAAGTTTGAATGGAGATAAGATAGAGCCCACTTCTCATAGAAGAAAGGTTGAGGGTGATCTGATTGCCGTTATGGACAGGGGCAAGGTTGACCAACTTGCCGTTCATGTCGAATACCTTGACAATGGCATTGTCGGCTTCTCCGTCAGCAAGGCGGATGTTGACGATGCCTGTAGTGGGGTTGGGATAGATGACGCTGGAGTTGTCATACTCCTCAATATCATTGGTTTCAGCATTGTCGCACAGTTGCGGGAAAAGAGCGTGGGTGAGGGCAATTCCCCAAGAAGAGGGGTCGGAATACTCTACCCAAGAAGAGTCGCTTCTCATCTCCCAGCCGGTGTTGGCCGCCTGGTTCTGACTGTTGGTCACCAGTGCGAACTGACCGCTGGTAGGAACCGTGTAGCCAGCGAAGAAACTGCCACTGATGGGAATAGACGGGGAGAACTGGCAGACATAACGGCGCTTGAACTGAGGATAGGAGGTGGGCATCTGCGGGTCGTTTTCAGTATAGCTTTGTGAAGCTATAGTGCTGATAGATACCGTTTTGCTGGCAATCAATGCGCCAGGCTGTCCATTGTTGTCTTCCCAAATGCAGAAAGTGATGTTGCCGTTTCCATTGGCGACGCCCACATTCATTTTCAAATTGACAAGATATTCTAATGTGCTGTCTTTCTGGAAATAATCAGCTTTGGCCAAGTCGCCGTAGGTGTTGGTTCCCGTCAGATAGCCATTGTCGGGAGTGCGGTACAGCGTGAGGGTGCCACCGAGCGGATAGTGCAATTTGTGACAATTGCCAGGAATGATGGGATTGTCCGGATTGTCCGGATTGTCGGGATTGTCCGGGTCATCTGGATCATCAGGATTGTCTGGGTCAATCGGGTTGTCGGGATTGTTGGGGTCATACATGGGGCAGGTGGTGCTTCCCGTGTTGTTGGGGTCGAGCCAGGGTTTCACTTGCTGGTCGCTGGAACTGCCGTTCTGGTCCCAGTGGTAATAAAGTTTCCCATAATAGTCGTTGTGAGGATTGCTGCAGGTGGCCGCACCGCCAGTCAAGGTGCCTACAAGGTATCCGTCTTGGTCGAAAAGTGCTGAACCAGAGGAACCTCCTTCCGTAACACCACGGTTGGTAGTGGTCTGCCGCCAGTCGGTGATGCGCCAGTGGGCACTGGAAGCGCAACCCGTGTAGGAACCCGTAGAGATGGTGGTGGAAGAGGAGATTTTCTTCACATCACCAGCAGGGTGATGGATTCCGGTAGCGGTGGTGGCCGCCGTGTTGTCGCGACGCCAGCCGGCATATATCGGGTTCCATGAGTTGTCGGGCGCCTGGTTGAGCTGCAACAAGAAGAAGTCAGAACCCCCATTGATGCTGCCGTAAGCTATTTTCGAACATCCGGTGCGATATTGCGATGAGGATTGCACCGTGGTGCCCGTACAGGTCGTATATTCTAAGTTGAAATAAAAACGCCATTGGTTGAAGTTGGCCGCAGTAGCATTCGGACCGCAGTGGTTGGCCGTCAGAATGTATGGCGTGCCGTCGTTGGCCAAGTTGTTGATGAGTGTGCCGGTGCACCAGCCGCCTGAATTGCCTTCCACCACGTAGATGCGCACTACCGACCGCTTCTGCATCTGCCAGTCGTCACCTTCCGGACAGTTGACATTCACTTCGCAATTGCCGCTGTCGCCAATGTCTTTGGCATGCTGAAAGTCGTCAACCCCACGGAAAATATAGGAAACCTGAGAAATATGAATGTCAGGAACGATGATTTCTGTGTTCAGAATGGCCTTCTTTTCACCGGGAGTCAGCAGTGCGGGCGCCACATACTCCGCAATCAGCGTGTGGCCGACAATCATACCAATGGAATAACCTTTGTCATCGGTATTGTCTAATTCTGAAAAACCGCCCAAAAGCTGGGTGCGGTCTTCATCATATACATAAAATCGACCGCCCACTGGCAAGTTGAACCGGTCAAAATGCAGAGCCAAACCTCTCGCATCTGGACTCGTAATCTGGATTCTCCAAATCATCGTGCCATCCTCCAACTCTTCCCAACTTCCCGCATTGACAGGACTCAAGTCCACATCTTTCAGCTGTGCGATGACATACATTCCGCTTTTGTCATGGTCGTTCATGGCCGCCGCAACAAAATCGGCATCAGCGGGTGCTACCACTGCCTCGTTAATAGGGGAGAACATCAAGACACTCTCGTAACTGGCGGGATGCGTGCCAGGCAGATGCTGGGCAAACGTATTGATAATAAAACCTAACCCACTGAAAATCAGGAAGCAAAGTACAATGTTAAAGTGTTTCATACGCAGATTTTTATACATAAGAAATCAAGCTGGCAAAATTAGACATTTTTTTTTAATTTTGAAACATTTGTTTCAATTTTTAAGGTGCGAAAATCAATTTTATTTTTGTACTTTTGCAAGCTAATTCTAAAATAGGCAAATGGGAAAAATTAAAGTCGCTACAAAGAAAAAAGACCTCTTTAAAGGGGATTTGAGTGAATTGATAGTGCAGGCTTTGCTGGAGAAAAAAGGCGAGGATGTCACCGTCATCGATCTGAAAAAAATCAACCATGTATATTTTGACAAATTTGTTATCTGCTCGGGCACTTCGAGAACACATATCGAAACACTCTGCGATTATGTGCAGGAAGTAACCAAACGAGAGGCGGGCATCCTCCCTACTTTTGTAGAGGGTATCGCCAATGGAGAATGGGTGCTGCTAGACTATTTCGATATCATTGTCCATATCTTCCAACCCGAATTCCGTGAGTTCTACCAGCTGGAAAACCTCTGGAGTGATGCCGATATCCAACATTTTTAATCTCATCCACCACCTTTTATAATGGAAAACAACAGAAAGCAACGTCTGGACGACAATAACAACCGGAAATTTAAATTCAGTTGGACTTGGATCTATCTGATAATCGTGGCGGTACTCATAGGTTACTATTTTTGGGGCGGGCGTAACAATGCCAATGTCAGTACGATTTCCGATAAGGAATTGAAAACGTATGTGCTGAATAAGGATGTCAGTAAAGCGGTTTTTGTGCAGAAAGAGGAGAAAGTACATATTTACATCAAAAAAGAAAGCATTGATGCTAAAAGCGAGTTTGCCCAATTCCGCGAAAAGAATCTTGATGGACCGCATTTTTCTTTAGAACAGTCTGATTATAAAGTGTTTAAAGATGATGTGAAGGATTGGATTGAGAGGGAAGCGAGGATGCGTGCACGAGATTCTGTTAGAAAATTGGAGTCTTTACAAGATACTACGCAAAGAGCTGCTATCAACCAGCCAGACTATGTTAACGATTTGGCTGATCAGATGGTGCAAGATTATGAGTTCCCGATCACAGAGGATACTAGCAAAGCATGGGGTGGGGAACTGTTGCTGTGGCTGCTGCCCATGGCGTTCATCATCATGCTTTTCGTCCTGATGGCCCGCTCCATGCGTGGTGGCATGGGCGGAGGAATGTTCAACATCGGCAAGTCCAAGGCCCAAGTGTATGATAGCAAAACTGCACAAGGAGTCTCTTTTAAAGATGTGGCCGGTTTGGAAGGGGCGAAAGAGGAGGTGGAAGAGATTGTGGATTTCTTGAAAAATCCCAAAAAATATACGGTTTTGGGTGGAAAAATCCCCAAAGGAGCTTTGCTGGTGGGGCCTCCTGGTACAGGTAAAACTCTGTTGGCCAAGGCAGTTGCCGGTGAAGCTAAGGTTCCGTTCTTCTCCCTGTCAGGCTCCGACTTTGTGGAGATGTTCGTCGGCGTGGGCGCCTCCCGCGTGCGCGACCTCTTCAAAACCGCCAAAGAGAAGGCCCCCTGCATCATCTTCATCGACGAGATCGACGCCATCGGTCGCGCACGCGGCCGCAACGCCATCAGCGGTGCCAACGACGAACGCGAAAATACCCTCAACCAGCTGCTCACCGAGATGGACGGCTTCTCCACCAACGCGGGAGTCATCATCCTCGCCGCCACCAACCGCGCCGACATCCTCGACCGCGCACTCCTCCGCGCCGGCCGCTTCGACCGCCAGATCCATGTCGAACTCCCCAACCTCAACGAACGTAAAGGCATCTTCCAAGTCCATGTGCGTAACCTGAAGCTGAACGAGGATGTTGATCTCGACTTCTTCGCCAAACAAACTCCGGGCTTCTCAGGCGCCGACATCGCCAATGTGTGCAATGAAGCCGCCCTCGTCGCTGCACGTAACTCTAAGAAAACCATCGGGAAAGAAGACTTTCTCGCCGCCATCGACCGCATCATTGGCGGACTTGAAAAACGCAGCAGCATCATCTCACCACACGAAAAACGGGTCATCGCCTATCACGAGTCGGGCCACGCCACCGTCAGCTGGCTGCTCAAACATGCCTCCCCGCTCGTCAAGGTCACCATCGTGCCGCGCGGCAAGGCCCTCGGCGCTGCCTGGTACCTCCCCGAAGAACGGCAGATTACCACCTTCGAGCAGATGTTCGACGAACTCTGTACCCTCGTGGCCGGCCGCGCCTCCGAAGAGGTGAACTTTGGACAAGTCTCCACAGGCGCCCTCAACGACCTCGAAAGAGTTACCAAGATGGCCTACGCCATGGTCGCCTACTACGGACTGAACAAATCCATCGGAAACCTTAGCTATTACGATTCTACCGGACAAAGCGATTACGCATTCCAACGCCCCTATAGCGAAAAAACAGCAGAGGAAATCGACAAGCAGGTGCACGAGCTCGTGGAATCTGCCTACGCCAAGGCCAAAGAGATCTTGGAGACGCATAAGGAACAACTCAATGTTTTGGCTCAAATCCTGATAGACCGGGAGGTGATTTTCGCTGAAGATTTGGAGAAAATTTATGGCAAACGCCTTTCTGATGCAGCAGAAGTAATTGATGATAAGAAAGTTGTGAATGATGAAAATACTTCCGAGGCCACATCAGAGACCCAACCGCAAGATAATATCGATCAAAATGGAAAAGAATAGCCCCTTCGATGGCATGGGCAATGCCAAAAACAAAATCTGCCAGTCTATCCGTGAAGCATTGGCCACCCCTGTGCATGTGCCCGATATCAACACGGATCAGGATCTGTTCGCCCCAATCCCCGATCTGCTGGGATGCTTCCAGCAAAACTTTGAGGCCGCTGGTGGTAAATTGGTGCCCTTCAACATGGATTTGTCACTCATGAACGACCGCACTTATGCCGCTAACTTCCAAAAGCAAGTTTATGATTATCTGAAAAATTATGAACTCGAGACCAGTCGCTGCATGACAGTGCTTAATACCTCCTCCCACCTGGCTCCCGTGCTCGCCAATTTTAATATCCCCACCATCGACTTCATCAGGAATTCAGAACCCGTGGATGCCGTCATCGTCTATGCCGAGTTCCTCATCGCTCGTACGGGCAGCATCGTGCTCTCGCAGCGCGGCGGATTGATGCTCTACCCCTCTATTCGCAATCTCGCCCGTAACATTATTGTGCTGAGTCAAGCCTCCCGCATCATCCCCGACCTTCGCTACCTGACAGAAAGCATGACGACCGTTCAGCAGAAGGAAAACCGAGGTGAAGAGGTGGATTTCGATTTCGATATGCTTGAAATTATCCGCCCCGGCAAGACCGACGATGCTTCACTCTCTCCCACGCAGCCCCATTTCTCCCTCCTCCTCGTTGTGGACGGTCTGAACAACTATAACCATTAAATTTCTTTAATTTATATATATATACAATAAATTATTTTAATTTGAAAAATCTGCTCATTCGTACTATCACAGGTTTGATTTTTGTTGTGGCAGTTGTCGCTTCATTCCTCTTCTATGAGAAAAGTAGCGTTTTTTTTTACCTTCTTTTTCTCTTCTTTACCGTGATGGGCACTTATGAGCTGGTCCGGATGGCCCGTAATACCGGATTGGTGGGCAATCTCCCATTGGCATTGCTGCTTTCCGTGACTCTTTTTTCTGTTCCTCCCGTACTCTTTCTCTTCCACGGCGCTTTCGCACTCTATGTGCTTTTGACTGCCACTGTCCTGCTGCTCCTTATAGGCTTGGTTCTGATGACAACGGAGCTGTTTCGAGGGCACGCAAATCCGATAGGCAATGTCTCCCTCTCTCTCTTGCCCATGCTTTGGGTCGCAGTACCGTTTTCTATTATCGGATTGCTTCTCGGTTATCAACAAGTCGCAGTGGTCCTCGCCATCTTCATCATCATCTGGTTGGGCGATACTTTGGCCTATTGTTCCGGACGATTGTTCGGAAAACATAAGCTCTTTGAGCGGGTGTCACCCAAAAAAACCATTGAAGGTTTCCTCATTTCACTTTGCTTTACAGTGGGGCTCTCCACGATTTTCTATTGGATTCCTTTCTTTCATGAGGTTTTCCCGTCTCCTTGGTGTTGGATGGGATTCTCCTTTGTTATCGCTGTGTTCGCCACAGCAGGCGACCTCGTGGAATCCCTTTTCAAACGTAGCTGTTCCGTGAAAGATTCAGGGTCGATCCTTCCTGGACATGGCGGTGTGCTCGACCGCTTCGACTCTGCTTTCCTCGCCATCCCCATCGCCTCCATCTATTGGTTTATCTGCGAACTGGTGAGGTGATTATAGCGCTTTATCCCTTTATTGATGGGTTTTCCCTTAAACTATAAAGGAAAAATCGTATCTAAACGGCCTGTTTTTGCGTGAAGAACAGGATGAACTGTGGTTTTTTTTTCACTTTGCCTTGTTAACAATTGATGTAAATCTGAAAAAATGAAGTTGTTAGTTGCTCATTTTGAGATAGAAGCAAGATGATTCAATGAAATTAAAAAAAAATCAAGTCAAAAAAAACGCTAACAAAAACGAAAATTCAACGTAATTAAGAAAAATGTTGTATTTTTGCAGAATTGGTATAAGAAAGATAAATTTGATAAAATAAAATCATAAGCTATTGATAGATAATAAGAAAAGGAATAAAAATAATAAAAATATAAATTTCTCGATTATGAAAAAAGTTGTATCTTTTTGCATTTTTAGTGTGCTTTTGGCTGTGCTTAGCCTTGGCGTGAAGGCCCAGACCCCATCGGGACTGACGCTTTCTCCTGCCAACATTACGCCTCAAGTGGGTGTTCAGGATACCATTTATCTGATTCCTGACGCTTGCTTCGACGCACTTGGGCTTGCAGACAACGACAAGATCTCTATCGAATGGGAGATTTTGAAGGACGGCGCACGTATCGAAACCGACTCCCTGACTCGTTATTTCGTGGAGTTCAAGTTCGAGTCGCGCTACAATATCGGTAGCGCCGAAAGATGGTGGGGACGCTCCTACACCGATGACTATTGCTACAACGGCAATGGTTTCGGTAGCTACCCGGGCGCCTATACCCCGCTTCTCGATTCCCTCGGACGGGAATGCGCTCGTAGCGGTCACTTCTGCATCACCTTGCCTGGTCAGAATAACCCCTATGAGTTTGACTATTTCTTCGTCAGATATTTTAAAGATGCAGCTAATTCAGCCCACCGACTGATTCTTGAGCCCAGAGAGGATGGCAACTACGAAATTGTCCTCCACCTCTATAGAAGATGTGGTGGTACCAAGTGGGATAACATTAACTGTAATAATGACCAGCATTACTATGTGGGCGGTCATACCAGCGACCTCTGCGGCCTGCTCTCTTCAGATACACTGAAGCCCATGCCCGACACGATCCCGCTCGAGGTTTCTATCTGTATTGGTCAGACCTATACGCTGAATGGCCAGACCTTCGACCATGACACCACCGACGCATATGTCCCGTTCAATGGTGTGTCATCCTGCGGCAGCTCCATCGACAGCGTGATTAACCTCACCCTCCATGTCATCGACCCGCTCGTTCCTATCTTCGACACCCTGAACAGCCTCACCCAGCTCTGCGACTCCGGCAATGTGACCCTCGTGGCCATCCCGCAGAATGCCGGCACATCCGGATCCTGCATCTGGTATGACGGCCTCGGCAATGTCATCGACACCAACACGACCATCACCCAGCACCTCACCGCATCGGCTGAGTTCTATGCCTTCTCCTACAATCCGGAAGGCGGCTGCGTCAGCCTTGACTCCGTACGGGTATTCACCGAGGTCTATGCCACCCCGAACCCGCACGTTACAGCCGATACGACCGAGCAGTGCGAGGAGGGTTCCATCACCCTTACCCTCGACATGGCTTACGACAGCTTCAATTGGTTCCATGGTGACAATCAGCTGAGTGAAACTTCTACTACGCTCACGCTCGATCCCATCATGCTCGCTGACTCCGGCATCTACTACGCCAATGTCGTCGACACCAATTATCATAGCGTATATAATACCGCTATCGCCTGTCCCGCTACCAGCGACAGCGTGAACCTCGTGGTGTATGAGCACGCTACCGCCACCATCGTCACTTTCGATGGCGACAGCATCAACACCGCTGATAACGGTATCTTCTGCATGACCGACACTCTGCATGTCATCACTGCTGAAATTACCGGTGGTACCGCTCCTTATACTTTGAACTGGAGCAACACCGCGGCTTACGTCACCTATAACACCACTGGTGATACGGTGACCTTCTCTCCGAACCCCACCTGCGATACTACTATATATAATGATACTATCGTTGGTGGTACCGATGCCCACAACTGCTCCATCAAGAGTGGTGCTCTTGTGGATGTCTTCTTCACCTTGCAGGATGAGGACGTTCCGCACATCTACGTCAACGGCGACTCCGCTGCGGCCTTCCCGTCAACGAGCACCAACTGCTCCTATCTGATGCCCGACCTCACCCCGCTCATCGACTCCATCGTTGATGCTTGCGGCACGACCACCTGGGCACAGACCATCGCCGCTAACACCGAAATCTTTAACGACACCACCGCTTGGATCGTCGCTACCGACAACTGCGGTCACCAAGACAGCACCGAAATCCGTATCGCCATCCAGCCCAACTTCGCTACTGTCACCATCACCACTTTCGACGGCGACAGCATCACGGCTGCCGACAACGGCATTTTCTGTATGACGGATGTTGACCATGTCGTTACCGCTGACATTACCGACGGTACCGCTCCCTACACTTTGAACTGGAGCAACACCACCGCCACCCATACCATCAGCGGCAACATCGCTACGGTGACCTTCACCGGCACCCCGACTTGCGACACCATCACGATCGCCGATACCATCCTTTCCGGTACCGACGCACGCGGTTGCGCCATCACCCTGGGCAGCCTCATCGATGTTTACTATGTCCTTGAAGATACCGATGTGCCTCACATCTACATGGCTCGCACCGACACCACCGCAGCTCCCTCATACGATGGCGACTGCTCCTATCTGATTCCTGACGTTACTCCGATCGTTGACTCTGTTATCGACGCTTGCGGCACCGTTACTTGGGCACAGTCCATCGCCGCTGATACCCGTATCTATAGAGACACTACCCTCTGGGTTGTGGCTACCGACAACTGCGGTCATAAAGACAGCATCGAAGTAACTGTTACCATTCCTTACGTTCATGTTTCCGCTACCGACAGCGTCTTCCAGCATGTGATTTGCTCTGGCGACGCCAACGGTATTGTAGATATTATGGTGGCCAACGGCGTTCGTCCTTACACCGTCACCATCAACCTTGTGGGTGAAACCACTACTTACACTCAGAACGGCGGTTATGATGCCGACACCACCTTCCGCTTCGAAGGCCTCGTGAAAGGTCTCTGGGCTGTGGCTATCGAAGATGCTAACGGTTGTACTTATCAGGCCGACACACTCGACGTGAGCTCACCGAACATCCTCGAACTCGACACCGCCAACGTGACGAACCTTACCTGCTGGAAGAACGCCAGCGGTAACTTCGATTATCAGCTGACAGGCGGTAGCATGCCTTACGTGGTGAAACTCGAAGGCCCTGTGGCTATGGACACCACCATCAACGACAATAACACCTATCATGTTGGTAACCTCGACGCAGGTAACTACGTTCTTTCCGTTGTTGATGGTCACGACTGTAAAGATACGATCAGATTCACCCTTACTGAGCCTGATTCACTGCAGATCACTGCCCTCACCATTCTCAACAATGTGAAGTGCTATGGTGAAAGCAATGGTAATATGACTGTTACCATCGCTGGCGGTACTGCTGATTATACCTACACTTGGAACGACAGCCTCAACAACGCTGTCCGTACTGAGACCAGAACTGCTACGACCGACACTACCGGCCGCATCCTTGCTGCCGGCGTCTATACCATCCATGTCACCGACGTCAACAACTGCCCCTGCGTGGATTGGAACGACACCATCAAGCAGAACGACAGCTTGCAGGTGGTCAGCATTGTGACCCCCAACGCTACCGAATGCCCGTATCAAGGCACCTATGATGTGACCGCTACCGTGGCTGGTGGTACTACCAACCACACCTTCACATGGACCGTGAACGGTACCGATTATCCGATTGCCAGCAATGCCAATCTGACCGATACTTATACTTATACTGAAAGCACTCCGGCTGTTTGCGATACGACCTTCAACATCACCTTCAAGGTGGTTGATGATTCACTCTGCGAGGCTACCAAGAACGCCGACCAGTTCCAGATCGTTGACAACACCAATCCTGTGATTGCCGGTACGATCGCCGATACTATCGTGATTGGTTGCGGTAGAGATGCCGCTACGGTTCCCGCAGCTGTTGACAACTTCGCAGACCTTATCGCTCTTGGTTTGGATACCATCACCGATAACTGCACCACTGTTGCCACTGACTTCACGGTAACCTTCGCTGATGATACTACCGATGTGGCTTGCGTGGATAAAAAGAAAGCTACCATCTTGAGAACTTACACTGTGGCTGACAAGTGCGGTAACACCTCTACCGTTGCTTATAAGATTACTGTGAAAGATACCGTTGCTCCTACCTTCACTGCTCCGAACGACACCACTGTGTATAAGGATTCTTCCTGTAATGTGGTTGTGACGCCTTCTGTTACTGGCGATGTGACCGATGAGGCCGACAACTGCTCTACCGGTTTGACCGCTACTTATGTTGATGTGGAGACTCCCGACGCTACCTGTCCGAACGCTTCTACCATCACCAGAACTTGGAGCTTGGTGGATGAGTGCGGTAATGCAGCCGCTGATCAGATTCAGATTATTACCATCGTGGATACCATCCATCCTTGGTTCACCCGCGCTCCGAAGAACGACACCGCTTATTGTGATGTTGACGATTTGGATAATGTCAGAAACAGATTCAAGAATTATCCGACCTACACCGATAACTGCCCGACAGTGACGATGACGGTTGTTTTGGATAGCATTGATACGCTCTGTAACAATAAGACTACCATTGAGTACTACACCTTCACGCTGACTGACGCTTGCGGTTTGACTACCGTTGCTAACGCTAATATCTATACTCTTGATACCGTTCCTCCGGTACTGACCCGCCCGTGGTTCGAGGTCACTATTTATGACTGCGCTACTTCGCAAGCAGATTATGATAATTGGAAGGACGATATCTATATTACTGATCATTGCAATGACACTTGCTGGTTGGATCACTTCGTCAATTATAGAACCTATCCTTCCGCTCCGTGTACTTCTTCATTCATTGATACCGCATACTGGTATTTCACGGATGGTTGTAATATTGACTCAGCCATGTCCGTATTCACCATTGATGACATCACACCTCCCTACATGGCAGTTGGTCCTCAGGTAGAGGTTGAGGTTGAATGTGATGGTCATGGTAATTTGGACACTCTCAAGAATTGGATCAACCATGTCCAGTATATTGATGAGTGTGATGATGATATCACTGTTGAGATTTACTACATTAATGGTACTAGCCGCGCTATATTTGATACTACTGCGTTCATGACAGATGGCATACATCTTGTGGGCTGGCAGGGTACCGATTGCGATGGTAGATATACCATTGAATGGATTGCCAAGGATTGTAGAGGCAATGCCTCCACTCCTGTGATTGAGCACTTCCGTATCATCGACCGTGTCGGACCTGAGTTTACTGCTCCTAATGACACCACGGTTGACTGCGCTAACTGGGAAACTGATTATGCTAATTGGTTGAGTGTCCCTGATGCTTTCGATCAGTGCCAGCAGGTGACTTACCCTGTTACCAATAATAATAATGGTGCTGCGTCATTCTTTGGTGGTTGCTATACATTAGGCAGAAATATTTTTGGTACGGCTTACATCACCTTCACCTCTACAGATGCTTGTGGCAAATCCACTTCCGAACAGCGTTCCTTCACGATTATCGATACGGTTGCCCCTGTAGTTACTTTGTCGGGAGCTTCTATGCCTGATCTCAACATCTATTACAACGTTGATTGCGATGCGTCTAATAGCGTTACTGATACGATCTCGAACATTATGTGGAGAATTGATACTGTCTCTTCCCACAATACTAATGCATTGGCCGACTTCTTGGCTGCTCATACAGAATTGGGTTGGTCTAATATTTCTGATTGTTCTTATCCGCTCGGAGTGCTTACTGTGATTCGTGGCGCTATCACTCCTGAGCTCATTAGCGAAACACCTTGCGCAAAGACTTATCGGGTCGCATACGTTGTTCAAGACCATTGCGGTAATGCCGATACGCTTTATCAGAATGTGATTCTCAGCGATACCACTAAGCCGACAGCTAAGAACTTCGCTGACACGCTCTATGTGGATGATGCTTGTGCCTTCACTATCCCGGTTTACACTACCGTTGCCCAGTTGAATGCTCGTGGTGCCGATATCAAAGATTGCCCGAGCATTGACTCTCTGACCGTCAGCGCTCCTGTTTATACCTATTCAGGTAGTATGGCTACTTGCGACTCCATTATCTATAGTGCATACACCATCACCGACCGTTGCGGTAATGATACCGTTGTGGTGGATACCATCCGTGTGATGGATACTATCAAACCTGTGATTAGTGGTCCTATGCCGAGTGACACATATTATATGAATAACACTTGCGATGCTGTTACTCCTGATACAGCTGCCCGTTATGCCGCTTTGATGGATACCACCGCTTACACAAGTTATAACTGGTCGATGAGAATCGCTGATTGCTCAGGCATCACCATCACTCGCGGTACCAGCAGTGTGACCGAGGCTGACTGTCCGGAAAAGACCATCCTCACCACCTTCTATGTGACTGACGGTTGCGGTAATGTGAACCAGTTTGTGGATACCCTCTACATTACCGATACTGTGAAACCTGTCGTTTCTGCGTTCGAACATAATGACACCATCTATTTGGTTGAGCCTGGTTGCACCTTCGAGGTTCCGGCTAACATTTTGGCTATCGCTTCTTACAAAGACCTTTATGACATTGACCCTGGCTACGCAGTTACCGAGTGCAGACTCGACAGCAACGCTATCGTGACCGCAGCTGATGACGCTACGCTCGTAAGCGACACCACTGCTCCTGGTTGCACCCGTATTGTACATCTCTATTATAAAGTCCAAGACCTCTGCGGCAACATCTCCGATGGCAAGTTCACCCTCAATGTGGTGATTATCGATACCACGAGACCTGCTGTTGTTGCTGGTACGATTGCTAATGACACGGTTTACAGAGAAGCTGATTGCACTCTCCCGGTTCTGACCAGCACTTACTGGATGTACGGAGACGATGCTATTAATCATGGTTATAGCATTACCGATTGTAACATTAATACTACTACGGCTACTCTTACTCAATATCCGCAACGTCAAGAGGAAGAAGGATGTAACAATATTAAGGTTACGGTTCCTTACACCATCGCTGACTCTTGCGGTAATGTGTCTGATACCCTCTATCAGTACATCATCGCTGTGGATACCGTGAAACCGGTTGTTGATGACTCTTATATTCATACTATTGACACCGCTCAGGATGCTAACTGCGGCGTGTATGCTTTGGATACGGTTCTGGAAATTGATACTTACAAGAAATTGTACGATTTCGATAATGGCTACTATGTTACGGAATGCAAACTTGACAGCACTAAGCTGATCACGGATCATATTGACACTACTGACGATGCTTGTGAGCGTTACATCCATTACTACTACAGAGTTCAGGATGCTTGCGGTAATATC
>JAEEGL014679264.1_pt1 | contig 21098 bp, 28 predicted proteins | sample 9134231 | NCBI WGS metagenome assembly JAEEGL01 (sample SAMN16246548, study PRJNA631951) | gut metagenome | biome: gut microbiome; feature: rumen; material: fiber-attached | host: Bos | place: Iran: Karaj | collected 2018-10 | reverse complement strand
TTAAACAAGTCGACAAACACCTGGACTGCAATGTCATGGGGTGGTGACAATATCAATACAATCAGGGGAGATTATATTTGGTATAACAATATATCAAATGAGTGGATTTTCTCAAAAGGAAGTACGCACATGGTGCTTAATGGGACCACTTGGGAACCGACATCATTCAGTATGGAAGGTGGTGGAGCCGTAAGTTTCAATGGATATAATATATGGTATAACAAAACGCTCGATTCACGTAAAACATATCTGGCTGGTAGCGCATATTATAAGCTTTCTTCTTCAAGGTACTGGAGCTTGTTAAGAAGCACGGGTTGGCCTACGATGAGTAATTCTTATTTATGGTATACTCACGATTTCGATTCAGACGGAAATACATATTACAGCACGTTATCACGCCAAGGGGTAATAACTAACGCCGAATATAGCTCGATTTTATGGGGGTCTGTAAAGCCTGACGAGGGGTCTATGGTTTGGCATAGTGCTAACCATACATACTACTCTGCCACAAATGGCAACAACTATGTTCTAAACGATGATAAAACCGCTTGGTTGCCAATATACTGGCCTGGGCTTAATATAGCAATTTACAGTGGTAGATTTAGCACTTGGCATGACGGGTCAACAACATACTATTCACATGGCACTACACACTTAAAGTTGGTAAACGATTAGGTATAAAATAGGAGCACAATGATAACACTTCTGTTAATGGCAATAGCCATAACCCTAGCGGCCTGGTTCATGGGGCCACGCAAAAAATAAAAGGAGGGAGCCTTATGGGCAAAATTTATTCAGTAGGAATGACAAAGAATCACTTCGACGTTGCGCCTGAGCACGGGCGCACGCCTTTCTATGTTGACGCCAAGCATGAAGGGGACAACATAGACGATAAGAACCCGCTCTACAATGAAATAACGGGCTTATATTACCTGTGGAAGCACCATGGCGACACGGACTACATTGGCCTCGAACATTACCGCCGTGCCATATGGGACGTTTCCAATACCCACCTGCTTGAACCCGACGAGATTAAGGACATACTGAGTACACACGACGTAATTCTTACGGAGAAGTATGTTGCCTTCCAGAAGACTATGGATGCATATTGCCTGCCCTTCAACTACTACACGAACCACATAGAAAAGATGAACGAACTCTATGAAGGCTTCGGTGACTTCTACCGAAACTATATGTGTACGCATTACCCGTCAGAATTCTCGTGGACGAACATGTTCATTGCCAGGACAGGCGTTGCCGATGAGTATTGCAAGATGCTGTTCGACTTATGTTTCAATATAAAGGCGCCACCTGGAAAGCCACGCTTCTACGGCTATTGTTGTGAAAAATTGCTGTCGCCGTGGGCCGCATTTCGAAACTTAAAAACATATAGGGGCAGAATTAAAGTGTACTCGGAGAAGCCAAAGGACGCCAATTATTAGTATATTTTTGGTATAAAATGGAGAGAGTTTTATGAGTACATTAAGTGTTTGCCTTATCGCAAAGAACGAATCAGAAGTCATTGGCCGCTGCCTTATTTGTGCAACATCGTTCGCCGACGAAATCATCGTGGTGGACACTGGTTCAACCGACAACACCAAGGAGATTGCCGCCAAGTACACGGACAAGATATTCGACTTTCCGTGGATTGACGACTTTGCCGCCGCTAGGAATTTCAGTTTCAGCAAGGCCACCAAGGACTACGTCATGTGGCTTGACTGCGACGACATCATCGACCATGAGCAGCAACAGCGCATCGTCAACTACAAGAAGAAGTTGCCAGAATACGAATGTGATACCTTCATGGCAAATTACCAAGTCGGTGCTGGCCAAGCCAACTCAGTGACCAGAATCATAAGAAACGGCACTGCGAAGTGGGAAGGCTTCGTCCATGAATACCTGGCCACCCGTGGAGACAGGATTCCCCTTGACTTCACAATCACGCACGGGAAGCCTCATAACAGCATCGTGCGTGACACTGGCCGCAACCTTCGGATATTCGAGGGCAAGCTGGCCGAGGGTGTCAAGTTCAATACAAGGGACACGCTTTACTATGCCAAGGAACTCTACTGGAACGGCCATAAAGAGAAGGCCCTTGAATGGTTCGGCAAGTTCTTTGAAAGGCCCGACAGGTGGATTGAGGATTCAATCGAGGCGACAAGAATAAATGCCGACATATTGGGCAAGCTCGGTCGCCATGAAGAAATGGTTGAATGGCTTGCATCATCCATCGTGAAGTATGGAATGAACAATCGCCTAATGTACATGTGCGGGCTTGGCCTCTACAACCAGAAGAAGTACGAAGCTGCCACCATGTATTTCCTGTCAATCGTAAACGGCACTGGTTTCGACAGCGAGTACTTCAAGGACGGGAACGATTACAAGTTCCATAGCCTAGTTTGGCTTAGCTGCTGCTTCTGGTATCGTGGCAAGAAGGATATCGCCAAGCAGTTCCATGAGCAGGCGAAGGCCATGAAACCGAAATCGCCTGTCGTGCTAAACAACGACAAATTTTTTGATGGAGTTTAAACATGCATTTCTATAATTACAAATGTACACAGTTCACTTGGCATAAGGTTGATTACCTTTACCAAATTGACAATGAATTTGAAATTAGCTTGGATGATAAGGAATACAAGTATACCCTTACAATTCTTCCTGGCTTTCGCACAGATGGCGCTTCTATTCCTAAAATGTTTCAATGGTTCATCAAGGGTTGGAGTGATGATTATAAATACAATGGAATCTTCGTTCTACACGATGCACTTTATTGCTCAGAATACACGGCAAGAAGCATAGCTGACGACATGCTACGCTCTTCATTGAGGGACTACGGGTTTGATAGATTACATGCTTCAACAGTATGCTGGTGTGTCAATACATTTGCCAAATCTCATTACGGCAAAGATAACGACGAGAATCATAATTTTAGCTTTATTAAATGGAAGGTCACTTCTTTATAGATGCTCTAAATTCATTATAACTGAATGTGCCGCCATTAGACTTATAAGCCCTATATTTAGTACCGATTTCAGCTTGTGCTTTAGCTTTATTTAATCTATTTGTATAAGATAATGGCTTTCCTTTGTGCTTTCCTTTCATTGCTTCAGACAACTTCTTCCTAGTCTCTGCTGATACATACCTGCCTTTAAGTGCTTCAGACTTCTTCTTTCTAGTTTCTTCTGATACATACCTACCTTTCAGTGCTTTACCTATCTTAATTCTTGTATTGTCGGATAGGCGCTTTGATTTCCTATGAATTCGGTAATGTTCATCCCTCGTCAGAAAGATGAGTTCATAGTACGGTCGTTTATAGTACATACAATGCATTTTAAGCTGCTTAGATGTAAGAGCGAATTCTCCATCTAGGGTTAATTCCAACCTATGATGAATATGCCATACCTGAGTGGTATCAGAAATTGCTTTATCGTAGTTCTCAATTTTAGATATGTCATCTCTGCAATATTCACGGACACTCTTTACGTTAATCATATATTAATCCTTGGTTTCAGCATTGATATTTAGAATATAGCAAAAATCTGCTCAGGATAAAGCTGGAAATTTTGACTTCGATGTAATTTTTTCGAAAAATCTCTTGACAAAGCAAAAGTTATAAACTATATTACAGGAAGACCAATTAACCATGAGGGTAAAAATGAAAAAGTATTCCAAAGAATTCACTGACGCAGTCAAGCATATTGTCGGCGGTTTTAATCACGGAGCAGTTGACAAGCTCCTTATGTGCCCTATCGGGTCGACCAGGCCAATACCTCGTGAGGCCGAAGTACAGCATGCCGCCGAGCGTGTCCTTGAAGACGAGATTGCCAACTTCACTTCCAGAAAGGAAGCTGTCGAGGAAGTAAAGGCACTCAACAAGTCGCTCGGAAAGAAGACGACCATTCCGAATCCAGGCAACCTTCCTGAATTCCTTGACAAGTATTCCTGGACAGGTGGCGACCTTTTCTTCTACGATGAATCGGTTAGCCTGGACGAGGCAGTCAGGGCGTGCGTAAAGGACGCCTATGTAGACTTGATTACTGGCCTATAACAAATTTCAGACCATTGGGTTTCTGGCGCCCGCCATCCCTCATTGGTCATTACAAGGTTCTACTCAGGCGGGCGCCTTCAAGTTTCTTCTTTAACTTCCATACAACAAGGCGGTCCAATCGGGCCGCCTTTCTACGTTAACAATCTTTTACAATTATTCTTTGTCTGCCTATTGACAGGACACATTAAATTATGTATATTATGACTATCAATGACCAATAACAAAAAGGAGATTTAAAAATGAGAACCGCATGGATGAACCCACAACCAGGCGACACGCCTTTCCAGGCAGGCCTACGAAAGTTCTGCAAGCGCAAGGGCCTTACACAGAAAGCCCTTGCCGAAAAGGTGGGAATACAGGAGGCATCAATCTGGCCTTGGTTTAAGGGTAAGTATGTTCCGAACACGAAGGTATTGATTACCCTGATTGAAATAGGAATGACGGCATCGGAAATCTTTGGCCCCGAGCTTGCATTGAAGATGCAGTTCAATACCGAGCAGGCCCTTGCCAGCAACGGTATAGCCCAGAATCTGAAGACGAAAGAAACGAATAAAGAACCGAAGAAAGGAATCATTAGCAGCCTTGTTATGCTTTTCAGCGCAAAGAGGTAAGCTAGCTTACGCTAGTCATTGCTGCACCTGTCCATCCTTTTCAGAATTCTTATCAGGTTCATTACGGCACTCCTCCAACCGCAATGGGCCTGATAAAGGAAATGAACAGTTTCATGTGTCTGCGGATTCAAGCCAATGAATCTTTCTGAATCGGAAACGTCTTCATAGTGCTCTTCCCGCAGGTCGCAGTGATGCACCGAGAAAGTAGGGCTTAACGGGCTCCCAGTGATGGGGTCCGTTTTTTGTGTGGCCTTCATATAGCGTCGGAATTTGAGCCAGCGTGATGACCTTCTGAACTTTGTCTTCATGGTTTGTGCTTTACTATGGGTTCTTCGCTTGAATTTCATATCAAATCCTGCAAAAGTCTTCTAAATCAAGTATAGGCTTTTTTGGCAAATCCTTGAACATCCTGTCAGCATGGCACCAAAGACACTCAAATTTTCCTTCAACTATGTCAGTGATACCTGGCAATTCCCTTCCACAAGTATCGCACATACCTTTATGGACAAACGGGACGTTCATCGCCTTGGCAATCCATTCAACCTTTGCATCTTCTTTGTTAATCATTCTTCACCTTTATCCTTGTCTTTAAGTTTCTCGACATAGGCATCTACTTCGGAAACCTTGTACATTTGGTATTCGTCGCCGATAGCGGGGTCGTCCATGCCGTAGGCTACAAGCTCATCCATACTAATCGTTACCTTTAATGACCAATGTTATATCAGTCGTGAACTTGGTTTCCTCATGTGACACCATTATGGTGAAGTCATCAGGAACCAATTTTTTAGTCTTCAAGTATACTTTCAAAAAGTCTAGCATCGTCTTGAATCGGATGTCCGACAGGCCACTACGTTTGAAGTGGACTTTGACTGAAAGAACGCCTGCCTTAATACTATGCTTGACTTTAAGGTTCTGTATGCTATCACCGAAAATACTAAAAATTTCTGAATGCGTGTATGCACAAATGGATTCTATATTTAATATGGACAATGCCAACGCTTTATTTTTCAACATAGTTCACTCCTATACTAAACGTTCTATTGCCCGTTCGAGTATTTGCTTTCGGCAGTTGTTGCACAGGCACTTCGTTTCTTCTCCAAGGTAGACAGCCGAGATGTTTACGACGCCAGAAAAATACTTGTCGCCCACATAGACTCCTTCGATAAACATCGTTCCTGGCTCCTTTGTAATGTTCTGGCCGCAGATGTCGCACTGGACTTGCTCGTAGCTGACGATGGTCTTCATGGCTTACTCCTGAGGGCCCAATCCATGCTTCTGCCTTCAAGGATGAACCTGTCGTAGATATGGTACGGACTTTGCGTGATATAGTACTTGCTAGGGCATTCCCTGAACAAGGCTGTCGGCAATACTTCGACAAGCCAAGGCTTTGCCTGAACGTCGTCCTCGTTGATTCTTTTGAGGTCATCGAGCGTCACGTTGTTTGCCTTGGCCCATTCCTTGAACTTCTTGCAGTTTAGCCAATAAAAGCTGCCGCAAGGATGGTCCTGATAACTTACGTCGGCAAGTTCGCCAAGGTGACCTGGCAATGCGGCAATGTAAGGATTGAGCCATGAACGGTCAGAACAGGTGATTGCACAGTTGATGATGCTGTCGAACGGGTCCATGTCCAGGCAATAGTTGTACATGAGAAATGACCAGTAAGCAATATTTTTGAGCCTAAATTTATCACTGTACTTCTTTCCTTTCCAGTGGGACCTATACAAATAATCGCAGTTGCCTAGGAGGGCCTGTGCCATTGCTTCTACGAACGAGGCATTCTCGCCTCGGCTAACGTCGTTCTTGATTCTTACAACATAGCATCCGTCGAACTCGGGCGGAACAGGATAGTCACTTGCGTAGAAGATGATAATCTTCTTGAACAGTGGCTTGGCCTGCTTGAACACTTCGAGGTGCATGCGGTCCATTTCTGTCCATTCCTCGTTAGGGCGCCAGACATGGAACACCCAGCAACTGTTGGGCGGAACTTTCTTGACTTGGATTTCTGGGATTTGATATTTGTCCCAGAACGGATATTTCTGGGCCAACAAATAATTGACGTAGGTCTTTCCCTTGATGGCGGGGCTCTTAATTTTAGATGGCATAGCTTTTCTCTCCACCATTAAAATACACTTTTACAAGGAAAACCAACGGAGCAATCCGTTGGCTTTTGAGGCGCCCGCAAACCTAGTTTATCCATCTCCATTTGAGCGGGTTAGCCCTAGTGGAAGCCAAAGGAAATTGACAGACAGAAAGAGAACCCTTGACTCCCGCTAGGACCCAGGCCGAAGCCTGAACCCCAGGAAGGTAACATGTTCATGAATATAACAGGCCCCATCTATTTATTGTCGGTTGGGACAGTCGACATTAGGTGTGGTGGCTGGGTTCGAACCAGCGACACGGGGTTTATCAGACCAAAGTAGCTCATCACTTTCGCAACCAGAAGGAGAAAATTCGGATGGGCGTTTTCCTGCTCTACCAATTGAGCTACACCACACTTTTAATCATTAGAACGGAAGGTCCGTGTCTGCAAAACTAGCAGCGTTTGCTGCTGCAGGGGTGGAAGCTTCTGGACCAGGAGCTGCTGCGTCTTCCTTGGCACGGATGGCCACGCCGTCAGCAAGCTTGTAGTCGAGGGCGCCTTCGAGCATCCATGCAGGAACATCGTCATTGGCAACGTCCTTTGCAGTCTTGGATGCAGGGGAAATGCTTACGATGTCGTTGAACGTCTTGCCCTTTTTGGAAGTCACCTGGTTGACCATCAGCTTGCCCTTCTTTCCGATGAACTTGCTGATGTCGAAATGGGCGCCTTCTGCGTCGGCAACGAGGATGCCACCCTTCTTCAAGATGTCCACGATTGTCGGCCAGTCAGTCTTATTGAACCACTTTGCAACTTCCTTGCGGAACACGGAACGTTCGTCTGCGCAAAGCTTCCAACGCTTACCGAGGAGGGTATGGACGAGGCCTTCGCCGTCGGCAAGCTGCCAAATGAGCTGCACCTTCGGGCCATGGTCGTCACCTTCGAAGACGTGGGGCTTAATCACATAGCCACGTACGACAGCATCATAGACACCTTCTTCCAGAAGAAACTTTGAGGTGGTTTCCCCGCTTTCAAAAGCTGCGAGGGATTCTGCATCGAGAGTGAGACCGAGTGTGTTTTCGTTATTCATGAGATTACTCCTATTGAGAATTGTTAGCACCAGCACGGTGGTTTTCTGTTATGGGCCGTGCCCCTTCGAATTCATGTCCTTAATATAGAATATTTTCGGACAAAAAGTAAGAGAAAAATTGTAAAACTTTCTTCACAATAGCCTAGCCGCCATCCTTGTAAACTCGTCAATGAAGTCTGCCTCGACAGACTGGGCAAGCCTATCGATGCACATGAAATCCAGTCCATGCCTTTTAAGGTAAGTAAGAACTTCGAAAGACGTGCGGTTGCGTTCGCCCTCGTGCATTTCTCCGAGCGCCTTTTCGGCCCAGCGGAGCATGCGTTCCTCTTCTTCCTTTTCATTGACAGGAGGTCCATACTTCTTGTTGAATTCGGCAGCAGCATGCTGGAAGTCGATTTCATTGTGGCCACGTTCACGCTCGGCTTCAACCTTGGACCAGTCGATTGAATACTTGATGCCCTTGTTGTAGGCACAACGATACGGCGAATTTGCTTCCCTGATGACTGGCACAAGCTGGCAATGGCCCCTGTCAAAACAGCTAGGGTCGCAACCGAATTCGTCCACCATTGCCTTCTTGAAGTAGTAATCTTGGAGGTCACAGTCCAATGGCTTGTCGAGTGGAAGGATTACACGGAACCTGTCGTGGTCGCCCTTGTAGCCATGTGAATGGCTTGTATAAAGAACGTATGACAGGTTCTTGTTGTCGGCAACCCATTCGTCTATACTTATGGAGCTGTCGTAATCGAGTTGCAGAAAGTACAGTGAAGCGATGTTGGCGCCTATGTACTGAGGCTGCAAGGTCAACGGATTGATGGCAGGGTTGTCCACGAGCATCCCATAGATGCCTAGTGGCGCCTCTTCCTTGTTGGCGCACACAAACGGCTTCTTGATAAGCCTAAGCCAGTTTTCGGAGCTCGGGCACCAATGCCACAGGCTTTTGTCATAAAAGTGTTTTCTAATAAGTATATCCATGATTTCTCCTAGAACCAGTCTGCCGTTTCCATAGGGTCAACTTTCTTCACATTTCCAGTTTCAAGGTTAATTCCTGGACGTAGCGGTTCTCCGATAGGAATGTACTCTTCCATGTCGGAAGTGCGCTGATAGACAGGCGCATGCAGGAGCATACCCCTTACACCACGCCTTTCGTTTGCGTTCCATACGGACTTCTTAGTGTTCTCGGGCATGGCATTCAAACAATACTTTCGCATTCCGTTTTCGTCAAGGTTCAAAGTGCTGGTATGGGTGCTCCTGTATGCACTGAAAAGCTTGACGAGGTCTGCATTGGAAATGGTCCTTTCCACCTGGTTTTCCTCGAACAGCGATGCGTAGAACCCTTCGTAGTATTCGTCCCACGGGCTAGATGTATCAAGTTCGCTGGCTATGTCATTCAATGAGCAAGCGGCTTCCACTAGACCACCATAGGTTTTTAGAAGCTTTTCATAGGCAACCTTTCCAATCTTCATGAGAAGGACGAATTCCCTGAACTGCACGTTGCGGTCGTCGTTCATCTTGTTCCTGAACTCGATTGGGATGTTCTTGTAGGTATTGTCGCCCTTGGTGCTGATTATTACAAGGCGGCGCCTGAATGCTCCCATGTCCTGAATGTAGACGGGCCTGTTGCTTGCAAAGAAGAAAACCACGCTGGACTTCTGCGTGTAAGGGTTGCTGTAAAGTTTCTTGACCAATACATCGACCTTCGGGCCACCAGTCATTGACTTGAACTTGTCCCACATCGGGCCCTTGGTGGCCACTTCGTCATAATGGCACCATACTGCATCTCCGAGCGACTTCTGCGTGAAGCTGTCGTACGAATACTGGTCAACAGTAAGCTTGTCCTGGTTCAAGTTGTAATGGCATTCGCAACCGTAATACTTCGTCATGGCAAGCTTGATGATGTTGGCCACGGTATTCTTCAAGGTGCCACCCTTGTCCATTTGGAGCATCGAGGGAAGCATCTTCTTTTCATGGGCATGCACGAGGGCATACCACCATGCGACCACGAACGTCTTCTGCTCGGTAGTCATCGGGTCAAGGTATGTGCGGATGATTTGGCTGTCGTTGTATGAAAGGCCGTCATACTTCTCCATGTCCTCGTCATAGGCTTCCTGGTTCCAAATTCCGAAAGCGTTGGTATTTTCCTCACCGTCATATCGGATTGCTTCTGGAAGGTCTATTACTGGAAGGCGTTCAATGTAGTTTTCGATGATATTGCCAAAGTAGGCCTTTCCCGTGAGGAAGCCCTGCTTTCCCATATCATAGAAGAAGTCCTTGACGGCGGAATGGGTGTTTCCATCATCGTCGGTAAATAACTCATGGTAAACTTTAAGTTTTGCCAGTCCAGTGAACACGCTTGCTGGCAACGTATTGTTGAGCATGTGGTGGATAAGGCGTGTCGTGATTTCCTCTACAGTCTGTGGTTTCCTGTCGCCTTCCTTTATTTCAAGATACTCGGTAAGTGTCTTGTTATCGCTTACCTTGACTGAAAGCATCTTCTCAGGGCCTTCCTGTTCGTATGTCTGCAAGATGAAGTAGATTGACCTTAGGGCTTCAAGCTGCTTTAAGATGTACTCATGCGGGTCAAAGGAAAGCCTCTTTGCCATCTTTATTATGGTGACGTTGTCACCTACTGTACCGATGACTTCAAGGGCGCCATTGCTTGTGGTTCCGTAGATTGTGTTGCTTGTCGGGCAATACTTTATGCCATGGCACCATTCGAGGTCTATCATATTGAAAGTCATGAATGGCTTCCAGCCTGGGTTGTCTGTTGACTTTCCATTAAGGCTAGATGTGATGGCGCCCGTATGAGTCGCTTCGATGGAACGACTAACCTGTTGCTGCTTGCGCTCCCTGGTTGCACCCTTGATGCATTCACGGACTTTTGCGGCAAGTTCTTCCCTTTTATCCTGATATGGAGCGTATTCCCTAGAATGGTTTAATGCGAATTCGCTCAATACGCTTTCCACGGCATTGTCTAGTGTGACTGTTGTTCCATCGACGGCATTCCTGTACTTTCTGGATTTCGAAACGTAGCTGTATCTTCTTGCGATGTTTTCCAATACCTTTACTGCACTTTCGTCTATCATATTATTTCACCTCGTCGGCATTGATAACGTTAGGAAGGTTTTGGAGATTGTATCTAATATCAAAAAATGCTTCCCAATATTTGTTTTTTGTGATGCCTAGCTTTTCATCAATAAGGTCTGCTATTTCATCAAGAGTGCCGACATGCTTAACCATACGCCTGCAATGAGCCAATGGAGTTCGACGCCAAATCGTGTTCCACTCACTCATAGGAATATGTTCAAGATACACATACTTGTCACCCTCATGATACACCATAGTGTCGAGAAGGAATTCGCTGCTGTGAAGATATCTAATAAGTTCTTCTTCTGTCTTCATTGATTTCGTCCTTGGCCTAAAAAGAACGGCCCGTTGTGAGCCGCTACTCTACACAACGGGCCGCCTGACGAAATCAAACTTTCGGTGCGGTAAAAACTGTTGGTCCTAGTAGCGGCTCGGATTCATGTTCTAAATATACTATTTGTTTATAGCATAGTCAATAGGAAAGTACAAGATTTTTTCTTACGGGAATCTAATTTCTTCCTTACATTTTTAAGGGCGCCATTTGTAAGCATTCTGTAAGCATTATGTAAGATGGTGTGCCGAATTGAGAAAGGTGCTATACCATGGCCACATTGGCGGTATATATAGGCGTATAGGGCAAAAATGGCGAAATTTAATCAAAAAGGGCAATTTTATATTATTCTATACTTCTATACTTTCTATACCTACTATAAAGTAGTAGAAAATAATGATAGTATTAGTATACATACATCAAAAATATTTCTATAAAAGGTAAACCCCCTTTCTGGCTGAATAGTGGATAGAAAATCGGTATAGGAAAGGCCCCATGGGGTTTCCATGGAGCCTAATGCAGCCAAGGCTACTCACTTTCTGTGTACCCATTACATCCTGCGTCCGCCTCGTGCGACCTGGCGCATGTGCATGATAAGGTCACGGCCATGGAGTTCTCCTGGGGCGCCTCCTTGACCGCCCTGGCCTGGTCTTCCGATGGCCTGTTTCTTCGGGGCCACTTCAGTTGTTGTCTGGGTTTGGACCTCGGCCTGTGAAACATTCTGTGAAACATTTTGTGAAACATTCCGTGAAACATCGTTGACCTCGTGGGCGATGGCATGGAGTTCGATGAGCATGCTGACTGGGTCATTGTTCGGCTTGAAAACCCTGCCGAAAGTATTGCGGTCAGAAAGGAGCTTGTCGAGCACACGGACGCCCGTGGTGCCATTTTCGAGCAGGAATGTGCGGATGGGCGGCACGCTGTCAAGGAGCTCGCCCAGGCCGTTCTTGGTAGCCGTGGCGATGTTCTTGCGGAAAGTGGTTGCCTGGGCCTCGTCGGTGAACGCTTCCTTGACGGATTCCTGGAAACCGTTGATGGCTTCCTGGCGACGCTCGTTCTCCTCCTGCTCTTCCTTGGCTGCCTGGTCGGCCTTTGCCTTCTCCTCGGCGGCCTTGGCATCACGTTGCTTCAAGACTTCGTCAACACGGTCTGCTGCGAGGTAATTGATGTACTCGTCGTCCGTTTCGAAGTCCTTGCGCTTCTTGACCTGCTTGGGCGCCTTCAATTCCTCGATGGCCTTTTTGAGGCTTTCGATTTCGCTGTCACGGGACTTCAAGGCTTCCTCGAACTTGCTTTCACGCTTGGCCAGCTGCTTGCGGAATGCAAAGGCGGCTTTTTCCTCCTTGGACAGGTTGGACAGGTCTTTCTTTTCCTTGGGTGGTTCGTCCTGTTTTGGCGGCTCGTCCGTGGACGTTTCCTTGGGTGGTTCTTCCTTGGGAGTTTCCACAGGGGTTTCAACCTTCGGTGGTTCCTCCTTTGGCGTTTCCTGTGCAGGTGTTTCCACTTTCGGTTCTTCCTTTGGCGGCTCGGCCTTCGGGGTTTCTACTGTTCTTGCTTCGGCTTCTTCACGTTCATGGATTTTATCTAGGAATCCCATAGTGCTTCTCCTATTTTAAAGTGTTTCCGAATACATCGGATGTTAAGTTAATTTCAGAAAGTTCTACCAGTGTTCCCTGGCGTTTGAGGCGGCTCTTGTCACGCAGGTATACCTTGGCCGCATTGATTACGCTGTTGCGCACGTATACGAGGATGGCTGGCGGGTCCATGTCAAGGTTGGCCCTGTCCGATGCCTTGATGGCAGCGATAAGCATTTCCCCGAAAAAGTCCTCGTCTTCCGCAGTGGGCCTGATAAGCTTGCCCTTGCGGACCATTGTCGCTATGCCCCATCGGGCGATGTTGTAGTACATGTTGCCGAGCTGGTTTTCGAGCTCGGGCGTCAATGTGCCGTCACGGCGCATGACAAGTGCGTCACGCAATGCCGAGGCCCATTCGCTCTTTACACTAAAAGTAATAGGTGTCATAAAATAACTCTCTCCACAATTAAAATACATTTATTGTTTATCACTTTAATCGCCCATCATGCGAAGAGCTTTCTTTCTTTTTGCCGCCGATATTTCTTTGAGGTTGGCTTCCATCTTCGGGTCGTCGCCAATGTAGCGCTCGACATAGGTCAAGGCAGCGGCATCGCCGATATCGGGTGACATTTTAAGGACTTCACGGAGGTCGTCCTTTGGAATAAGTAGCAGGCGCCCAGAATTGTCACGCAGCCATGTGGTCGAACACATTTGCCTTTTGAGTTCTGGGGCCAGTTCGAATTCGTCAACGTAGAGGCCATGCTTCACGCCTTCGGCCAGTCCGAACCACATGTATGCCCTCATGTTGGCATAGTCCTTCCTGAACTCTTCTGGGGCAGCCTGGGCGAAATGTATTTGCTCGCAGCTGATTTCGTATTTCAATGTATTGTACTCGTATGAACTGAATGCGGCGTCCATGTAAAGCTTGTCTATGCGCAGGCGCTTGTTGGATTCCCTGATGAGCCTGACGCACTGTTCGTGGTCGATGCCGTTCAGCTTCCACATTTCCAGCACCTTGTTGCCCTGGCGCTTGAAGAATGCACTGCCGTCACGTTCCACGCCTTCGCCAGCGTCGAAGCCAGCGATGACCCTAGTGTCGGTCGAGTCGTTCCCAGGCGGGCCAGGCGGGAAGTCTTTGAGCTTGATGATGGCTGAGTTGCCTAGGTCGGTGCTGATGATGCCGAGGATTTCCTGCTTGTACATTTCCTCGGTCTTGATTTCGGAAAGGATAAGCTCCATTTCCTCTTCGGTGATGTGCGTATTGTCCGTGGACTTTGCACCGATGATTTCCCAGTCGCATTTGGGGTCGCTCATGGTGATGTTCCACAATGAGCCCTGCCTTGGGGTCGTTGCGCCCACTATTCTTGTCGGGCAGCCAGCATTACGGCAGCAAGGGCCCCATGTCGCCAATATGCTTGGCGGGGCCAAAAATTGCTCGTCTAGGATAATCAGGGCGACTCGGCTATAACCTCTGACCGATTCGATAGCCTGGTAAAATCCAAACCAAACATGGGCGTTCCCGAGCGTCATCATCATTGGACTTTCACGCCATTCGATGATATCGTAGATGCCCCAGTCCATCGCAAGGTTCTTTATTTCGGCGTAAAGCGTTTCATGGATTTGGTCATGGGTAGTGCCGCCTATGAGGACATTGCGGCCACGGAGCAGGTATAGCAAGGCAAGGACGGCACAGGCATAGGACTTGCCAGCGCCACGCCCGCAAATGAGGCAGCTCTTTCTCGACTTGCTCTTGATAAGCTTTCGCTGGTGCGGGAGCAGGCCAGAAAGGTCTATTTCGATTTCCTTGCTAATCGACATCAAGTCCTTTAACTGTAATGTTCATGTTGCCGCTGACCTTGTTGTCACTCTTGACTTCGGCCTTGACTTTCTGCACGGCGTCTTCGGAAGAGGCATAGTCGATGCCAACGAGCTTCATGGCTTCGGATACGACCTTCATGCCTTCCATGTCCAGGCCTTTGAGCGTCTGGACGAAAAGCTTGTCGATGCCGTTGTCGATGGCCTCTTGCAGCATCTTCTTTCGCATTTCACGGCGGATGCGCTGGACGGTCTTGCCTTTCTCGCTAGCCGCCTTGGCCTTCTCCTTGTCGGCCCATTGGCCCTTGGCCTTCTCGAATTCTTTTGAAAACTTTGGCATTAGTAACCCCCGCTGAATTTCTTGGCAAGGCGGTCAACGCTGTCACGGACTTCGTTGCAGGCCTCGATGGTCTTGCCAAGCAGGGCCTCGATACGCAAAAGGACGTCGGTGTTGTCCCGTGGCTTTTCTTCGGCTGGCTTGGCCGATTCTTTCTTCGATTGTGTCTGTTTCGTCATATATAATCTCTCCATATCTAAAATAATATGCTTTTTCTGGTATAAACAAAATTAAAACGGCATATTATTATAACCGAAGGCACAGTGGCCGACTATCCACTGCTGCCTCCCCTGAACTGGCAGGCATACCATTTTTTGCGATAATGTTCCCCGTTGGACGCACAATGGGCGCAGTCACCATGGATTAGTCACCCAGGTAGTAAGCACTGTTTGATGCTCGGGATGGTCCCGTGCAGAAATTCCAACACATTTTATTTTTTAGGAGCATTATCATGCCAGAAGTAAAGAATGGCTTTGTTAACGCAAAGCACATCGAAAGAATTGCAGCCGTAGTTGCTGACAACATGCCGTATTTGGCAAAATCCCGTTCTGCCCTTACCCAGGAACAACTCAAGGGCAAGAAATTTGGTACGTCCTACAACATGTACCTCCCTCCGCTCGCCACTGTCCGCAAGGGCGTCTGTGCCGAGCCTGAAACCTTGAAGGAAATCGAAGCTCCTGTCTATACCCAGAACGAGCACATGGCTTTCGAGCTTGGCCCGTGGGACAAGGACTGGAATATCGGTGACTTCGAAGCCGAAATTGCTGTGCCGAACGGACAGTCCCTCGCAGCCAACATCCAGAAGGATATTGTTGACGAAACCGTGTTTACCGCAGCCCAGGCTGTTGTTGGCACGCCTAGCTTCAAGACCCTTTCCGATGCTTCCGCTGCTCTTGACGAAATCTCCGTCGTGGGCAACCTCGTGTCGTTCCAAAAGCCGACGGTGATGGGCACCATCGCAGCCTCTGGTCTTAGTACATTCCAGGTTGCACAGGAAAGTGCTGACATCTATGGGAAGAATTATCTGGGCGAATACGCAGGTGCTTCCCAGGTTCGCTTGAAGGAACTCCCTGAAATTGTCACGCCGACTTCTGACGGCATGGCTGCTACCATCAGTGCAACTCCTGATGACTCGGGCGACTTCTTCGAACAGATTACCGAAATCAGCGGTGCTGGTATCGTCAAGGGTCTGGCCTATACGGTTGAAGCCCTCGACTCCGACGGCGCTTCTCTCGGCAATGTCAAGATTGTTGACCGTGCTGGCCTCGCTACCGACCAGGATTGGGTTGTGATTGCACAGACCAAGGCCAAGGGCGGCAAGGCAAAGATTCCGTTCCTCCGCATCGCCATCCAGAAGGAAGATGCAAACGGCAACCTCTATGTTCCGAAGGGCGAATCCAATCCGAACGCATGGACCGTTGCTGGCGTTTCCAGCTTCCGCCTGAACCCGATTCTGGAAGCTTCTACGAAGTATTCCATCGGTCAGGTAAGGACTGAGAGTGCTCTAGTTTTTGATAGTTACAAATTTAAGGACCTTCCTGGTTCCGAAAATGCTGTCAAGACCGTGGGCGGCGTGACGATTAAGATGGCTCGTTTTGGCAAGGGCGAATGCCTCACCGAAATGGTCAGAATTGACGCACCGTATGCAACTACGATTCCGCTCGCTCGTGAATGCGTTGTTGTGTACTTCAAGAAGGCATAACTTGTGGCCATAGGGCTACTCTCTCCAAGGCTCCCTGCGTAGGCATGGGAGCCTTTTTATGCTTTCTGGTTGGGCATATTTTTTAGCAAGAGGATTTCATTATGATTTCAGTAGTAAACTTGATACAAATGGCACATGAGCTGTGCTCCCTTGTAGAGGCGGGCGAGTCAGTAAACGGCGACGATTCCGTTGTTGGCCTGAACCTCCTGAACAACATGATTGCCGACCTCAATGCGAAGAACTACATCGTCATGCAGAACGCAACGGTTGACGCCCCGTGCAACAGGGTGACATACTTCGTCAAGGGCGGCGACCCGTCAAGGAATGCCATCGACCTGGAACCCCCAGAATCAATCAACGACGTTGCCCGCTCTTTCGGTGCAAGGTATGTCCCGTTGCAGCATGGTGACCCGCTTACGATTTCCATGAGCAACTGCATGGGCATTCCGCACGACTGGACGTATTCCCGTGAACTCGAAGACTACGAAGTGGACGGCATAGTACGCCAAAGGCTCGTGGGCAAGCTTGAACTCGACGGTCGTGCAGCTGGCAAGATTAGGATATTCTACAACAAGCCGTTGCCGAAGTATACGCTTGATGGACCGAACTCGATAATCTATTTGAGCGACCTTTACAACAACATGCTGTTGCAGGGACTTTGCTATCACCTGTGCATGTATCACAAGCTGGCCGATTACCGCCCAGGTTTCGAAATGGAGTTCGAGAAGGCCAAGACAGCAATCAAGAAGAAGAACTATGCGTCAAGGATGATGCAGCGTGGCGGTGCCCACTTTGCCGACTGGCGTGACCTATATGCGAACGGCATGAATCCTGACTTCACGTTCTAGGGGGAGCCATGGGATTGAAGATTTACAATGACCTTATAGGCGCCACCAACAAGGGAAAGTTCCCAGCAATCCAGGGTGCATCGTGGTCGTCAAACATGTTCCTGGAAGAGAATGGTGGCCAGAACTACATGGCTTCCCTTCCAGGCTTGAAGCTAGAAAGGAACACGGGAATCAGGGGGCGTGTCCAGGGCGTCTATGTCAGCTCGGTTGGCCAGACCTCCATTGGCGGTGCTCCCGAAATGTTCGCCGTAGTGAACGGCAAGGTTCTTCGCTTTACGCAGGCTGGGGAAATGTATACAATCGGTTACGTTTCCGTGAACAACGCAAGGGTTTCCTTTGCCGAGTCGGGCGGACTCCGTCCGTTCCTTTTGATTGCCGATGGACAGAACCTGTTCGCATGGAACCTTACCGAATCATACTGGATGCAAATCCAGCTGCCTCCGAGGGCAATGGGCGAGGGCCAGGTTGCTTGTAGTTTCGTGGCATGTGTTGACGGGTCAATCGTTGTCAACGACGTTGGAACGAACTACTTCTATTTCAGTACAAGGTTCCCTTTGAATACACCGACCCGCACCGTGTTCGACATGAGCGGAGGGGAAGTTCAGTATGAAGCCGATGGCATCACCGTGAAGACCGTGGACTTGCCTAGCGAAAGCATCGTGTTTCTCGATTCATACCAGGTGCCGCAATACCATTCCAGCTATTCCGCAGCCGACAACATCGACGCACTTGCCGCAGTGGGCGACATGCTTTACGTCTTTGGAACGGGCACTGTCGAACTTTGGCAACGTGGTTCTGGCGAATACGAACAATGGTTGAGGACAAGCTATACGGCAAACCTTTCGAACGGTGTTGAGGCGCCTTTCAGCGTTGCGGTAAACAAGACCGAGATATTCTACGTCGGTGCTGGAACCAGTTTTGCCAAGGGCGTCATGATGGCATCGGGTGCGGACTACAAGAAAATCAGCCCAGACTGGCTCGACAAGAAGCTTCTGGAAACTGGCTCGCAGAACGCATACGGGTTTTGCTATTCAGTTGGTGAACATCAATTCTACTGTCTTCAACTTCCAGGCATTCACGAAACTTGGTGCTATGACGTTTTTAGCGGCCAGTGGCATCAAAGGCAGTCAAGGGACCGTGACAACGGAACCGAGATGCAGTGGCGTGTCCAGGGCATGGCATGGTGGAAGGAAAAGTTCTACGCATTCTGTGGCGATGGCGGAGTCTATATCCATGACGATGACTACTGGATGGAAGACAATGTCGAGGGCCAGGGCTGGCCTATGATTAGGCATCGCCAAGGTTCAGTAATCGTTGACGAGTTCAAGCCATTCATTCTTCAAGAGCTTGCCGTGGAACTAAACGTGGGAACGTGGGACAGCTATGAAATCAAGCCAATGCTGACGCTCGAATGCAGCAAGGACGGTGGAGAAACGTACGGCAACAAGCACAGCGTTTCCTGCGGACTGGCTGGCGAGTACAGCCACCGTGTAAGGTTCCACCTTGGTGGCAAGACAAGGCTTTGCGTTTTGAGGCTGACCTATTCATACCCGACTGACCTTGTGCTGAGCAGTGCCAGCATCAGGGCTGTCGGAACGGGGTGCATGATATGATTTATTCAGCCAACATCAACAGGGGTTCGAACCTTGACGCAATCGCTGGCCTCATGGCTGGCACATGGGACGAATATGATTCCCGTGAATGGCACATTGTTAAGACCCCGATGTTCCTTTGCATCACTGGCACGTTCAGTGATGGCGGGACATACCCGTTGCCTTTCAGGTTCGGAATGACCGTCATGGCCGACATCGCATACGGCGACGGGACCAGTGCCCAGAAGATTGTAAAGCTGACGGACAACGTCATTCAGGTGCAGGGCCCTTGCCTTGTAAGGATTATTGCGTTCGGCAAGGCGTCGGATGCACAAAGATTATTTTAGCTGTGAGGTTTCACATGAAACAGGAAAATGAAAACAAGGACAAGTACAAGGAGCTCATCAAGCGCATGAGGACGTTCAACGAGCTCTTGGGCGATTACCTTGATGCCATCGACATGGACAATGCCGACGAGAAGGAGGAGGATAAGTAGTATGGGAACTTATCGTGACGCAATGAACGAATGGGATGAGCTGGACACCTTTGACAAGATTGGTGCGGCTTCTGGTCTTAACCCTATCGCAGGAGGAAACTTCTTCGGCGACCTTCTCGGCCTTGGCAACTCCAAGCAGGTCGATGCGGCATTGGCGAGCTATGACAAGCTGATGGACGAGGCTGATAGTGTTAACACCCAGAATCTGAAAGACCTTGGTGGTTATGGAAAGATGCTTGAAGATACTTACGGTGTAAATGCAGGTAAGTATAATGACGCATTGAAGACATTCTTTGACAGTGCTGTCTATCAGGGTAAGGACTTCAACTACACTGGCAACATCAACGACTTCTATTCCAAGTTTGCAAACCAGCGTGCCCAGCAGGCAATGGACGCCATCCGTGGAACCTATGGAGACATTATGTCGTCCGAGTTCGCAAATGCCATTGGTGCCAAGCAACAGGCACTTGCTTCCGAGGAATGGGAAAAGGCCTATGATAAATTGCTCCGTGACAGGCAAATGAAGTTGAGCGAATGGCAGGCCAACCAGGCCAACCAGTGGAACAACTACAACGCCCAGCAGGACCGTTACAAGGCAGCAGTGGAAGCATACGGAAACGACAGGAATGCACTCATTTCTGGACGTGGCGACGTGCTTAGCAACACCATCAATGCAAGGAACGCAAACCTTTCTACCGTGTCCGACATTACGCAGGCAAGGGCTAACGCAGAACTTCAACGTCAAAGCGGAAACGCCGCATTGCTTGGTCTTGCTGGCCAGGTCATCGGTGCAATTCTGTAAGGGGGAACTATGGCTTTGAATATCGATTGGCGCACCCCGAATGTGCGTGACATGAACGTGAACTCGGTGATGGAAAGCAACCGCCAGATGATGGGACAGGCTGCACAGGGCATCGGCACGTTCATCAAGAATTACAGGAAGTACAAGGCTGACCAGGAGATGAAGGGCATTGTCAATGACTTCAATGCCGCCAAGGGCGAACGTGAAAGCCGCATGCAGCAAATCCTGCAGCAAATCAAGCAGCTCGAAGCGGACAACCAGAAGCTCCGTGCAGAATATAACCAGCCGCAGGGCGACGAGATGGCTTGGAACTTTCGGCGCTAGAAGAGGAGGTAATCTATGGCAAAGAAGCCTAGCGCAGAAGACTACATAAAAGCCCTTGTCGCCCTGTTCGGCGCAGGTGCCGCTGGTGTCGGAGGTGGGCTTGGCGGATACGGCAGAGGTGCCGCAAGAGGCGCCTCTGGCGGTGCTGCTGCCATCCTTTCGGGTGGTGCTGGTGAAAACCTTAACCACAACTTCAACTACGACCTCAACTATATTCCTGGCGATGCACAAGAAAACAAGATGTTGCAACAGGCCATGGCTACGATGTATGGTTATCGCCAGACACCAGAAGAGCATGCCGCAGCATTGAGGCGTGGTAATGAAAGTGAGCTTACGCAATGGTGGGATGACGACAGGCCTAGGGCCT
>JAEEGL011503400.1_pt1 | contig 21098 bp, 17 predicted proteins | sample 9134231 | NCBI WGS metagenome assembly JAEEGL01 (sample SAMN16246548, study PRJNA631951) | gut metagenome | biome: gut microbiome; feature: rumen; material: fiber-attached | host: Bos | place: Iran: Karaj | collected 2018-10 | reverse complement strand
GTGCTTGGCAATGCGGCTTACCTGTTGGTGCACCTCCCTGTAGATGTTATTCAGCATCTCCCCGTTGTCGGGATAGGGCGTGCCGGCGAAGATGAAGTCCTGCCACACCATGAGGCCCAGCGAGTCGCAGAGGTCGTAGAAGTAGTCGTGCTCGTAGATGCCGCCGCCCCAGACGCGCAGCATGTTGAAGCCCGCCTCCTTGGCCGAGCAGAGCAGGTAGCGGTAGCGAGCTTTGTTTGCGCTGTCGAGGACGGGGAAGCTGTGGACGGGTATCCAGTTGGCGCCTTTGATGAAGAGGGGCTGGCCGTCACGGTAGAAGGTAAAGCTCTGGCCGATGGAGTCCTGCTCCTGGCGGAGCTCTATGGTGGCTTTGCTAGCCTGGCTAGCCTTACTAGCCTGGCTAGGTTTATTAGTGATATATACCGGTTTCCAGATGCCGCAGGTGGTCAGCTTGGGCCCCCAGTCCCAGCCCTGCTGGTAGGGTGCTATTCGCGTGAATGCTCGTCGGTCGGGCAGAGGGATGCCGTAAGCGACTTCCTGGTCGGCATCGTTAAGGGGCGATAAATGAATCCATATATCCAGACTGTCCTCAAATTCGGGTAGCGGCAAGGAGTAAGTGACAAACATATTGTCAACGAAAATGGGAGTGTTGCGTCCCAACGAAATGAGTGCTCTGCCTGCTAAACCCTCGAACACAATCCACAGCGAATCTCCCTCGGGTAAGTATCGGCGAGAAACACATGTGGCATAGACCCACTCTTGTTTATCTACCCACTGCACCGAGTCCTCGTTGGTGCCGTAAAAAGGGTCGGGGATAAGCCCATTGGTCATCAGGTCGGTATGAACAAATCCGGGCACCGAGGCTGGGAGGTTTTCCTCTTGAGGGTTGAGCGTCCAGTCGGTCAAGTAGAACCTGTCCGGCCTCGTGGCACACGACGCCAGCAACAGAGCAAAAAAAAGAAGAACGCTACGCTTCATTTGGCTTAACTACTGTCTACTTAACTACTTGTTCTTCCAGAAGGCGAAGACCACCGCCAGCAGGATGAAGACGAAGCTGACGAGGTGGTTCCAGCGGATGGGCTCGCTCTTGAAGACGGTGGCCACGATGACGGTGAAGACCGTCAGGGAGATGCACTCGGCCAGTATCTTCAGCTGCATCAGCGAGAAGGGGCCGCCGTTGATCTGGCTGCCGATGCGGTTGGCCGGTATCATGAACGAGTACTCGAAGAAGGCCACGCCCCACGAAGTGAGGATGATGAGTATCAGCGGCCAGCTGGTGTTGATCTTCAGCTCGGTGAGCTTCAGGTTGCCGTACCAGGCGAAGGTCATGAAAATGTTGCTGACGATGAGCAGCAGTATGGTGATTAGTGCTTTTGGCATATCAGGCGTATTAGCATTGCGAAGGCTTGGTTGGTGCTGCGGTCGATGTTCTGTTGGCGGCGGTTGGCACCGAATTGCAACAGTTTGGCCTCGGTATGTGAGGCGTCGGCTACGGCAATCCACACGGTACCCACGGGCTTCTCCGGCGTGCCGCCGTCTGGGCCGGCGACGCCGGTGGTGGCGATGGCCAGGTCGGCACCGAGGCGCTGGCGTACGCCCTCCACCATCTCGCGGACGGTTTCCTCGCTCACGGCACCGTGGGCCTCCAAGGTGCTGTGCTTTACGCTGAGTACACTCTCCTTCACCTCGTTGCTGTAGGCCACCACGCCGCCTTTGAAGTAGGCAGAAGCTCCGGCTTGGGCGGTCAGTAGGCGGGCGATGTTGCCGCCGGTGCAGCTCTCAGCGGTGGCCAGCGTGAGGCCTCGCTCCGAGAGGGTCTTGTGCACCAGCTCGTCTAGCGTCTCGCAGTCTTCGCCAACGATGTATTGCCCAGCCAAGTCGTAGAGACCTTTCAGGATGGAGGGGTCGTAGTTGCCGTGTACCGTCAGGCGCAGTTTGGTGAGGCCTGCCACAGGCAGGTAGGCCAGCTTGATGTTCTCGGGAAGCGACAACTCCCACGGCTCGATCAGGTCGCTGAGGAAACTTTCACCAATGCCCTGGGTCAGGATGTTCTTGGTGATGATGATGTCGGTCTTGAATGTTTCCTGAAGCTTGGGAATGACACGGTTGCGCATCAGCCATTCCATCTCGAAAGGCACGCCGGGAAGCGATACCAACACTTTACCCTCTTGCGAGAACCACATACACGGGGCTGTACCAAGGTCGTTGTTGAGCACCTCACAGCATTTGGGTACCAGCGCCTGGGCACGGTTGACGGGCGTCAGCTCGTAACCGCGACTCTCGAAGATGCGCCTCACATTGTTGAGCGCCGCCTCGCTTTCCACCAGTTCACTGTCGAAGTACTCGCACAGCAGTTTCTTGGTGATGTCGTCTTTGGTGGGCCCTAGGCCACCGGTGACCAGCACGGTGTCGCTGTCGCGCAGGGCCTCATCCACGGCCACCCAGATGTCATTGTAGACGTCCCCTACCACCAAGGTCTTGCAGACGTCCATCCCCGCTGCGGTCAGCAGGCGGCTCATCGTCGAGGCATTGGTGTTGACGACCTGCCCTATCAGCAGTTCGTCGCCTATGTTAATGATTGTAACCTTCATCTTTTCTGTCGTATTCTGCATAGCTGAACTCCAGACCACTCTTCTCGTCCACCATCCTTTCGGTCTCGTTGACCTTGGTGAACTCCGAAAGGTCGATCACAGGGAAAAAAGTGTCGGCCTCGGGAAATTCGCGGTGCACCCACGTGATGTATAGGCGATTGACCCACGGCATCAACATGTTGTAGATGCGGCCGCCGCCGATGATGAACACTTCGTCGTCGCAGTCGCGCAGCATGTCGAACAGTCCGTTGACCGAGCGCACCACCTCGGCCCCCTCGGGGGCGAAGCTTTCGCTCTGCGAGAAGACGATATTGCGGCGTCCGGCGAGGGGCCTTTTGGGCAGGCTCTCCCACGTACGGCGCCCCATGACGACGGGGTGCCCCATGGTCAGCGCCTTGAAGCGTTTGAGGTCGCCGCTGAGGTGCCACGGCATGTCGCCGTTCAGTCCGATGGCGCGGTTCTCGGCCTGCGCCACTATGATGCTCAGATTGGGTTTCTTGTCTGTCTTTATCATTTGTCTTGATGTCTTAACTGAAAAGTCTTGTGGCACGATCGAAGATGCCGTTGCACCAGGCAAGGGCCAGCCCGTAGTTGCTTACCGGCACCCCGGCCTCCAGCGCCGGCAGCAGACGGGCCTTCACCTGCTGCGCCGTGATGACGCATCCGCCACACTGTATCACCAGTTTGTAGTGGGTAGTGGATAGCGGATAGTGGGTAGCGGTCGAGGCTCCACCAATAATCTCAAACTCCAACTGCTTGCCCGTGACCTTCTTCAGGGCGGCGGGCAGCTTCACACGGCCGATGTCCTCGCAGGTTACATTGTGGGTACAGCTCTCGAGCAGCAGCACCCGGTCGCCGTCCTCGAGGCTGCCGATGGTGCGAGTGCCTGCCAGATACTCACGGAAAAGCCCCTTCTGGCGGGCCAGCACGATGCTGAAACTGGTCAGGTCGACCTCGTCGGGAACGACGGTGGCCACCTGCTTGAACGCCTGACTGTCGGTTATCACCAGCCGGGGACGCCCTTTCAGGGACGTCAGTGCGGTGGCCAGTTCCTGGGGTTGGCAGAAGTAAGCCGTCGCGTGGATGTCCATCAGGTCGCGCAGCACCTGCACCTGCGGCAGTATCATGCGTCCCTCGGGGGCCGAGCTGTCGATGGGGGTGACCATCACCACCGTGTCGCCGGCGCCGACCACGTCGCCCAGCAGCGACCGGGTGCGGTAGGCACTCTCGGGCAGGGCCTTCTTAATCTGCTCGATCAGCCCCTCCTTGTCGATGGGAGCCGCCTTGGTCATCACCTTGAGCATCGGGGTGCCGTGCTCTGTGCACCAGCGTTCCACCCGCTCCTCCGGCTCGCCGTAGCACCCTTCGGTGTAGAGCAGCAGAGCTAGGTCCACCTCGGCCAGTACCGCCATGCTCTTCTCCACGCGCTGGCGACCCAGCGTACCCTCGTCGTCGAGGCCGGCGGTGTCGATGAGCACCACGGGCCCTATGCCGCCGATCTCCATCGACTTGCGCACCGGGTCGGTCGTCGTGCCCGCCGTATCGTTCACGATGGCTATCTGCTGACCGGTCAGCAGGTTAACCAATGTGCTTTTGCCCACATTCATGCGGCCGAAAAAGCCGATGCGGGGTTTCTGTTCATTGCCTTTAGTCACAATGATAGTGTTTTATACTGTGTGTAGCTTTGCTTTCCTGATTGCAAAAATACGAAAAAAAACCACCTGCCCGTGAAAAAGTTTTCAACCGCCTCTCACACCCTGTTTTCTCCCACCCAACTCCCTCTGTTGTCCGCTTGTTGTCCGGTTGTTGTCCGCTTGTTGTCCGCTTTTAAAGCGGACAACAACCGGACAACAACCGGACAACAAGCGGACAACAGTGGGCGAAGAGGGCAGGAAAGGGGCTCGTCAAATCAGGGAAAATGTGTATCTTTGCAGCATCGATATGCGAAAACTGTTCGTTATAATATGCTTGTCCTTAGTGTCTTGCATCGCGATGGCGCAGGACAACGGACGCACGCTAAAGCCCAACTACCGCAAGATTGCCAAAGTGACGGCCGTGGCCGGCGGACCCTACTGTCTCGATTCGCTGATGGTTCGCTTCTCGGAATGCGACACTGCGATGACCGTCGACGACCTGCGGTGTCTCTATTATGGCGGCTCGGCGGGTATGCTCGCGGCCTCGCATACGACGCTCGAAGTGGTGATGTCGCGTTTCGGACGGACGTCGCGTCAGGCGGGTGCCGCCTGGTGGCGCTACCAGATGCTGACCACCGCCGTCTGGAGCACGGGCGACGGCAGCCGTCGCAAGCCGCTGCATGTCACCAGCCACGACGACGCCCTCTGGGTGGCTACCGACTTCGGAACCCCTTTGTGGTTCAAAATCAAGGGAAAACGACGTTTCAACGCAGCTCCACTACGGTGATGCCCTCGCCGCCGAGTTCCAATTTCTCGGAGTGGAAGGTGCGGACGTCGCGGTGGGCCCGAAGTTCGTCGCGCACGGCCTGCATCAGTATTCCGTAGCCTTTTCCGTGCAGTATGCGTACCTCGTGCTCGCTGAGCAGGAGAGCGGTGTCGATGAACTGGCGCAGTTCCTCGAGGGCTTCCTCGGCGCGGTGGCCGCGCAGGTCGAGGGTGGGATTGAAACGGGCGCGCTTTTCGTTCATCGAGTCGTAGATGCCCCGGCTGATGGCGACGGGACGTTTGTCGGTGGGTATCTTCTGTTTGGCGGTGCCTTGCAGACGGCTGAGCGGGATGGTCATGCGGATGCTGTTGCTCTCCACCACGGCTTTCTTGCCCTTGATTTCGACCACCTGTCCGTAGGTCTCTTCGCCGTCGATGCGCACGATGCTGCCAACGGTGACGGGCAGCGTTTGTTCCGACGAGGCATGTTGGGTGTTGGTGCTCTTTTTGGTCAGCGTTTTGTGCTGTTCCTCATTCATGATGCCCAACTCCTCGTTCTTCCGTGTGGCGTCGGCCAGACGGGCACGGGCGGCCAGGGTGGCTTCCTTCTCGGCTTTGGCGCTTTTGATGTCGCTGATGGTGCGTTCGACGGTACGGTTGGCGTCCTGCAGTATCTGCTGGGCCTCGCGGCGGGCGCTGCCGATGATGTCGTGGCGGCGCGACTGCAGGTTGTCGTTCAGACGCTGGTATTTCTCGGTGACCTCGGCAAGAAACTCGTCGGCTACGCGCAGCTCCTCTTTCTTCCGCTCGATTTCTTTCTTGTCGAGTTCCAGTTGTTGCAGTTGGTGTTCGAAGTTGAGCTGTTCGCGACCCACCATCTCGCCGGCGCGGTCGAGTACCTCTTTGGGGAAGCCAATGCTCTCGGCAATCTCGAAAGCGAAGCTGGAACCGGGATGGCCGATGTTGAGACGGTAGAGGGGTCGCATCTGGTCGGTGTCGAAAAGCATGGCGCCATTGGCGACGGCAGGCATCCGGTCGGCCAGCAGTTTGAGGTCGGCAAAGTGGGTTGTCACCACCCCAAAGGCACCCTTGTTGTAGAGTTCCTCGAGCACGGCTTCGGCGATGGCGCAGCCCGAACGGGGCTCGGTGCCGCCGCCTAGCTCGTCGAGCAGGAAGAGCGTGTCGTCCTTGGCCTCGGCAAGGAGGGTCTTCATGTTCTGCAGGTGCGAGGTATAGGTCGAGAGATCGTTGTCGATGCTCTGTTGGTCGCCGATGTCGATGAATATGGAGCCGAACATGCCGCACTCCGATGTGGGTCGCAGGGGTACCGGCATACCGCACTGCAGCATGTACTGGATCAATCCTACAGCCTTGAGTAGTACCGACTTGCCACCGGCATTGGGGCCGGAGATAATTAATATTCTTTGGGTGGGCAGTGTGTTGTGAGTGTTGTGTAGTTGGAATGAGAAGGGCACAACGGCGTCTTTCTTCTGTAGATAAAGTATTGGATGGCGGGCGTCGAGCCATTCGATGCGGGGTTCGGGGTGGAGTTGAGGCACGCTGGCGTCCAGTTCAACTGCTACACGGGCCTTGGCTCTCAGGAAGTCGATGCGGGCCAGGAAGCGGTAAGCCTCCTCGAGTTGGGGCAATAACGGACGCAGACGATCGCTGAAGCTGAGCAAGATGCGCTGTATCTCGTGCCGCTCGTCGAACTCCAGTTCACGCAGATCGTTGCCCAGTTCGACCACTTCGGAGGGTTCCACAAAGGCCGTCTGGTGCGATGCGCTTTCGTCCTGTATGAGGCCACGTATTTTGCGGCGGTGGGTGGTGAGCAAGGGTATTACGGGGCGCCCGTCGCGGATGGTCACTTCGGCACCTTCGGGAGCCCATCCTTCACGCTTGGCACGAGCCAGTGCATTGCCCACCTGGGCATCCACTTCGGCGGCTTTACGCGCTTTGGTACGCCGGATCTCAGCCAGGGTAGGCGAGGCGTTGTCGTACAGTTCGCCGTGGTCGTCTATCAGTTTGCCGAGTAGGGAGTTGATGATGTTGAGCTGTGAGCTCTTACCACCGTAGCCCAGTTCCACCTCGATGGCGAGGTTGCGTAGGGCTGTGTATTGCTGATGCTCTTCAAGAGTGAGGAAATGGTAGCATTCGCGGATGGTGCGAAGAGAAAGCTTGAGGTCGAAAAGTGACTCGAGAGGGATGAAAGTGTTGCCCACATGCAGGTGGGTCAGAATGGGGGTGAGGTCGATGAAATCCTGCTGGGGGAACTCGTTCTCCATGAGTACTATTTGGCGCATCTCGTCGGTGAGTTGCAATTCGTGTTGCAGAGACTCATAGTCGGTGGAGAAAGTTATCTCATTGACCATGCGACGAGCCAGGTCGTTGCTACAATGATCAGCCACCATTTGACGGATACGGTCAAAGCCCAGTTTCTGTTCAATGTTATTCATCAGTCGAAGTCAAGGTATAGAGGCCACTTTTGGCGGAAGGTGTCGAGCTTTTCCTTATTGATGGTGACGGTGATGGTCTGCTTGGTGTCGGCTTCGGCTTCTGCCAGAGGGAAGCCTTTGTAGTCGACGAGGGCACTGTTGCCAGTGTAGTTTCCACCCACGCCATCCTCCCCGCAGCGATTGCATCCAAGCACATAACAAAGGTTTTCGATGGCGCGAGCCTTAATAAGGGTAGTCCATGCTTCGTGGCGTGAGCCCGGCCAGTTGGCACAGACCAGCAACAGGTCGTAGTCGAGATTGTCGTTGCGCAGCCATTTTGGGAAACGGAGGTCGTAGCAGACGGCGGGTTTGATCTTCCAGCCTTTGTATTCGAACACCTCGCGACGGGTACCGCGGGCAATGATGTCGTATTCGCCGCTGACACGGAAAGTGTGAGCCTTGTCGTAGTAACCGAACGAGCCGTCGGGGTAGACCCAGTGCAGACGGTTATAGCACTGGTCGTTCTCGCGGACAATCCAGGTGCCGACAAAGAGCAGGTCGTGCTTGGCCGCCATACGCTGTGCCCATTGCAGGGTTGGCCCTTGTGGCTCTTCGGCCAATGCTGCCATGTGGTCGCCGAAGCCGGTGGTGAAGGTCTCGGGAACGACAAAGATATCGGTGTGATGCATTCTTTTTTCCACCTCACGGCGGTTTGCCTCGACATCACTCCAGATGATGTCTTGTTGGAAGAATGTTATTTGGAGGTCATTCATACTGGCGGCAGGCGTTTAGGTCTTGTTGTAGTTGCTGTTCAAGGGCCTCGGCAGAGTCGAATCGTATGATGTCACGCAGACGATGAAGGAACTGCAGCTCCACATGTTGACCATAGAGATCACCTTGGTAGTCGAGCAGATGTACCTCCAGCGAGGGCTTGTCGACCTTGAAGGTGGGTACCGGTCCAAGGTTGGCCATACCAAGACGGTTGGCTACTTTCACGATGTAAACACCTTCTTTAGGCAGCATTTTGCGACTCTGCGAGATGTCTATATTGGCGGTGGGGAACCCTAGTGTGCGACCCACGCCGCGACCATGTACTACAGTGCCGCATACACCATAGGGGCGTGCCAGCAAATCGGCTGTGCGTTCGACGGTGCCCTCTACAAGTGTCTCTCGTATGCGTGAAGAACTGACAGGTTGCCCGTCCAGCAGGAATGGGTCGCCATGACCATAGATGAAGCCCAGTTCGTTAGCCATCTGTGGCAGTCGTTCGAAGTCGTCATTCTGCTTTGAGCCGAAGCGGCTGTCATAGCCCAGTAACAAGGCGCGCATGTGCAGCTGGTCGTACATCAGCTGAGCCATCTGGCAGGCACTCAGCCGTGCCACTTCGGGCGTGAAGGGCATCTCAGCCACATAACGTACACCGGTATTGAAGAGCAGGTTACGGTGTTCATCGGGGTCGTCAAGCCAGTATTCGCTCGTTCGTCGTCCGAGGGCGAAAGAGGGATGTGTGGTCAACGTTACCACCAAAGTGGAGAGTGAAGAGTGGAGAGTGGAGATCTGTTTGAGTAGATGCTGATGCCCGCAGTGCACACCGTCGAAAACTCCAACGGTGACAGCTGTAGGCTCGGTCACAGCATTGAGAGGTCCATTAGAGTCGTAGAGTTGGAAGAGATCGTTCATTTAACGAGACTTATCGTAGGGCGGAGCCGTACCAGAAGGCCAAGAGCAAACATGGTCTCGGCCGGACAGTAGCATTTCCAGTAGTCCTTCCGGTCGGCAGTATAGGCAAAGTAGTGATAAAGGGTTCCTTGAGCTTCAAGGTCGCAACCGCTGAACTGCCAGCGGTAGCGTCCGCTGGCGGTAAGCACTTGGATGCGGTCGTGGGTCATCGAAGGGGTATTGGACGAGATATTGGAGTAGTGGTAGCTACCCAGGATGGGAACAAATCGCTCGCCGACCCAATAGGCAACGTCGACATTGGCGCCACGCCATGCTGCACCCATGCGTGCAGAAGCGCCCCAACCCCGTTTGAAATTGAGTGGCTCCGAGCGGAGGCATCCCCATTCATCGTAAACCAGCTGGCCCTCCGAGGCACCGCTGCGTGAGTAGTGCAAGGCGTTGGCTTCTGCCGTCAGCCGCAGGTCGCCGCTCGTATGGCTCACACGGATGCCGGCGGCGGCATTGACGAAGTTATAATGACTCTGGGTGCTGTCGTAGAGGCCTTCACCACCGCGATGCTGCACGACGGCGTGGAGTGGCAAAGCCACCTCCCATTTTTCGCCCAGTGCCAGACGTGGTACGAGTGTCAGGCCGCCATTGATGATCTCCTGCCAGGGGCTGCTATACCAGATGAAACGGCGCCAGTCGACCCAGAGGTCGGCGGTCAAGTGTCGGTAGTCGAGCAGTAGCTGTGCCCCGGCTTCGGGATCGACGGCGTAGAGCCGTTCAGGATTGTAGAGAGGGTAGGGAAGACCGTGGCCGTCAGTGTTGACCAGAGAACCTATCACCAGACACAACCCTGGGCTCAGGTCGAATCGGGCCTGCAACCAAGGCAGCAGATGGAGCGGACTGAGGGTGTCGGAAGCTATGGGCCGCACCTCGTTGAGAGGACCTTGAGGGAAGCCCGTATTGCCCCAGTAATGGATCCAATTCAGGCCGCCCTGCAACGTTACCCGCCGATCGAGGCGCCACTCCACCGTGGGTCTCAGCGTGAAACCAGGCAAGGTATAGCCGTCGAGGCGGTTGCCGGTGTACTCGTTGTCGACGAAGAAGAGCGTTCCGTCGAGGTGCAGTGCCAGACGACTGCTGTCGGTCGTCTGGGCGACGGTAGAATGGAATTCTAGCCCTCCGAGGAAGGCTAGAACTGCTAAAACCACTATCTTCTTGGATATCACTTCCCGAGGGCATTGATAATAGCATCCTCGACGGCGGCGCCACGCAGGTCGCGGGCTAGGATGGTGCCGTCGGGAGCGATGAGCATGATCTGCGGGATGCTGAACACACCGTAGGTATCGACCGCGTTGCGGGTGCTGTCGACCAGCTGGGGATAGGTCATACCCAGGTCTTTCACGATCTTTTCATGGGTAGCCTTGCGTGCCTCGGCGTCGCCTTCTTCCATTACATTCAGACCCACGATGACGAGCCCCTTCTTCTGGTATTTCTTCCACAGCGGTATTAAGTTGTTCTTTATTTCGTGTATGCAGGGGCCGCACCACGAGGCATAGAAGTCGACCAGCGCCAGCTTGCCGTCGATGAGGTCGCTCAGCTTGCCGTTGTCGCACTGGATGTCGATGTAGTGATTGCCGACCGAGGTGTATTCGATGGCCTTCAGCTGGGCCAGTCTTTTCTTCATAGGCTCGCTGTTTGCTATGCGGGGCGACAGGGTCTTGGCAATGCTGTCAAGTGTGCTATAGGTGAATTCTTCCATCTGTATGATCTCCTCCATGGCAATTTCGGCAAGGATGTTGTCTTTGTTGTCGTTGAAGAGCTCCCAATCGGCCTTGAGCATACGATGGTATCCAACGGAGTCGACGCTGTCGAGCATGTGCTTGGCTTTGGCGCGGACATCAGCTTCGGTGGCGTTGTAGTACAGTTTATAATTCTCATCCATGATGTCCAGGAGGTCGTCCACGTTGTGCTTTTTGTTGAATGCCAGAAGTTTGTCGTTGAGAGGCGTGCCGCCGATGCTGTCGCCATTGATGACGATGGTGCCGGGTTCCAGGATAATTCTGACCAGATATGGAGCGACGACAGCGTCGATGATGACATTCTTGGTCTCCTCGGCGATGCCTTTGAATGTGTATTTGCCGTCGGTTACCACAGCGCTGTCGAGGGCTGCCTCCGTGTCGCCATACAGGTCAAACATGTATAGCGTTTTTCCATTGTACTCGGTGCCGTCGATGGTGCCGTTGATGGTGAATTGATGCTTGTTGCCACAAGCGGCCACGAGCATGGTAGCCATTGCAACACAGATGATTACATTGATCTTTTTCATTGTTGGTGATTTAAATTCAAACTGCAAATATACAAAAATAAATATTAAAATCGACATCAATCTGCAGATAACGAAGAAAAATATGCTAACTCTATGATTATCGAGTAGATGCACGATAGCATGTGCTGTAAGCAGCTGTGAATCAAGATGTCTACCTGATTGCTAGCTGACAACGCCCTGACAACGCCCTGATAACTCCCTCTTTTCAGCAAGGGTTCAGCAAGGGTTCAGCCAGAAATGAGCGTATTTACCTGGCTTATAGGGCAATAAATATGTTAAAATCCTGTAACTGTCTGATGGAAAGATGGTTGTGTGTTCACCTGTTCGGCTCGAGCAAGTTTTTTTTGCAGAGTCGTTTTTTTTTATCTATTTTTGCATTTTCTAACACACGGAAAGATGAACAGCAAGAAGGCTTGTAAAGTGCTGGGCAATAGTATGAAACGATGGATTCTGTCGGTCGTGGCATTGAGTCTTGTGCTGCCGCTGGCGGCCCAGTCGGGTCTCTATGTGCCTTCGGCCAAGCCGGTGCGCGACATGAAGAAGGCGCTGACCAACCCTGAGGTGTTCCACCTGGTGCTCGGTCCGTCGGGCGACGCGTCGGGCTATTCGGTGGACGACCTCGACCTGCTCGATTCGGCCTACGGTATCGCTTTCGCTGTCAACAATCCGATGCTCTACACGATGACCATCGAGGGCTACGGCGGCGACAATCCGCACGAGACGAGACAGCGTATCGACGCCGTCTACCGCTACTTTGCCATGCGGTGCCATGCGCAGTTCCCGATTCGCTTTGCCCGCAACCCGATCCGTTGTTCGTGCAACGGCGACACAATCGAGATACTGCGTTTCGAGGTGCCGGTCAAGACGGCCGCCTATCGAACCTCCGAGCTGCCCGAAGCCCGCCGGATGCTCAACAAGAGTGTCGACCTTACGGGTTGTGTGTTGGTGACTTTCCGCAACGATCCCGACGAGTGCGTCGGTGCGGCCCGTGGCTGTTATGTGCCGTCGGCCGACAGTACGGTCTATGGTTACTATGCCACAATGATGCTTTCCAAAGGGTCGGTCTATTCGGTTGAGAATACCAAGGACACCTGTCCCGGTGGCTTGGTGATCAATATCGAGGACCATCTCAACTACCGCGACATCCTCGACCGCTACCACCTCATCCCGCATCGACGCCAGGTGCTGGCCCAAGCCGGCTATATCGTCATCCGGGGCAGTTGGCCGATGGTCACCGATTCGTGCTCCGAGGCGCAGAAAGACAGCATCTTCATCCGTATTCCTGTCACTCAGGAACAGATCGATGCCAAGCTAAAGTTCTTCGCCAAAGTGAAGACCTCGCGTGGATGGGAGTACAAGCAGTTGCCTACACGTAAGGTGCCCGGCAAGGGAATGCTGGCGCTGCAAGCCCCGATCAACGTCACACAGTTCGACACCGTCTACGTTGGCAAACGCATACAGGACAAGGAAGTGGCGAAATACTTCTATGAGGTCGATTCTCCAACCGAGGCAGCGTCATTCACTATCGGTAATCGTTTCTATGTAGCCTCGCGTCCGGGCAAGGATGGCGAGCCTGTCATGAAGAAACCTCTGAAGCAACTGTTCCGCATCGTCCCCGACCAGGAGGAGGAGAGGGAGCGGACTGTCCCCGAAAAAACCAGAACGCCTAAGGGCGAAGAAATAATTGAAGACTGAAAAATGGCTTACTTACAGACCGATGTGACAAAGGTCACAACTCGTGTATTACAGAATATGAAGTTGCATGGCGAGAAGATTGCCATGCTGACAGCCTACGACTACTCGATGGCTTCGCTGCTGGAAAGTACCAAGATCGATGTGGTGTTGGTTGGCGACTCGGCCGCCAACGTCATGGAAGGTCATAAGACAACCCTGCCCATCACCCTTGATGAGATGATTGTCTACGCCACCTCGGTGGTACGTGCCATCAACCGCGCCTTGGTGGTGGTCGACATGCCTTTCGGCACCTATCAGGGCAACTCGAAACAAGCCTTGGCCAGTGCCATCCGTATCATGAAGGAAACCGGCGCCGACGCCATCAAAATGGAGGGTGGTGAAGAGATTTTGGAGAGTGTTCAGCGTATCCTTTCTGCGGGAATTCCTGTGATGGGCCACCTGGGTCTTACACCGCAAAGTATCAATAAGTTCGGAACTTATGCCGTTCGTGCCACCGAAAACGAGGAGGCTGAGCAGGTGAAGAAGGACGCACTGATCTTGCAGGAGGCCGGTTGCTTCTCCATTGTTCTTGAGAAGATACCTGCCAAACTGGCTGGTGAGGTCACCGCCGAGTTGAAGATACCTACCATAGGTATCGGTGCTGGCTCCAATGTCGATGGACAAGTGCTTGTGCTGCAGGACATGCTCGGCATCACACAGCAGTTCAAACCGCGCTACCTTCGTACCTATGGCACCTTTGGTGAGGACATCGCCAATGCCATCCGCCACTACATAAATGATGTGAAAAGCGGCGACTTCCCCAACGAGAAGGAGCAGTATTGATCGGTCTACTCTTTGATTTCGGAGGTGAGTTCCTTGTCGAGTAGTGCGCTATGCATGGGCAATAGCTCGGTGTAGGAACCTTGTTTTACGACGCATGAGCCGTGACAGTGTACCAGGATGGCGCATTGTTCGGCTTGCTCTTCCGTGTGCCGGCAGATGTCGACAAGCGCCTTGATGACGTAGTCGAAGGTGTGTACATCGTCATTGAAAAGCACCAGTGAGCAGCCACTGTCTTCCAGGGTGTCCACCTCTTCTTCCGCTTCGGGGCTCACGTAGGGCTTTTCTTCCATGGTCGTCTAGCTTCTGATTTCTTCAATGAGTGCCACGGCTTGGGCTGAGATACCTTCACACCGTCCCTCAAAGCCAAGATGCTCGGAGGTGGTGGCTTTGACCGATACACGGTCGATGTCAATACCGAGGGTGTCAGCGATGTGCTGTCGCATTGTCGGGATGTAGGGTGCCAGTTTAGGTCGCTGGGCAACGACAGTGCTGTCAATGTTGCCAATACGGTAGCCATGGTCACGAAGCAGTGTGCCTACATGGGCTAACAGTTTGAGACTACTGATGCCTTTGTATTTGGGGTCGGTGTCAGGGAAGTGTTTACCGATATCTCCCAAGGCGGCAGCGCCGAGGAGGGCATCGCAGATGGCGTGTAATAATACGTCAGCGTCGCTATGACCTATCAGGCCATGTGTGTGCGGAATCTGCTCGCCACCAATCCAAAGCGGCAGCCCCTCACCAAGAGCATGTACGTCATATCCGGTTCCAATCCTCATTTCTCGGAGGGAGTAAGATCGACTGACAGTGAGATGCGAATGGTGTGAGCCAAGGGATTTGTCGACAGTCTGGCCGTCGGTACCAGATAGGAGAAGTCGAAGGCGAAGATAGTATACCGCAGACCGAATCCAACGGTGGCGTACTGTCGGCCGCCTTTATTGCCATGTTCAAAGAAATATCCTGCCCGCACTGCAAAGGTCTCGGCATACCAGTATTCGGTACCTAACGACAACTGTAGCTCCTGCAATTCTTCATTTATACCGCCTGGTGCGTCGCCAAACGACTGGAGGGCACCGGCAATGACACCAATGTTGTTGTAGTCCGATAACGACTGGATGCTGTCTTGGCTAAAGGTGCGGAATTTTGGGGTGGGTACCAGCAGTTTGTTGATGTCAACCATCACGGAAATCTTGTTGAAGTCGTCAATGCGGTTGGTGTAACGTCCACCGATGCGTAAGTTGGCGGGCAGAAACTCCTGGTTGTTGTTATCCTCGCTATAACGCAACTTGGCACCCAGGTTGCTGATGAAGGCGCCTAATGCAATTTCCTCATTTTTGCTGACATGACGCTGGTAGTAGAGACCAATGTCGGCCGAGAGTGAGTTGGCAGCGTGGGTTTCGCTGTTTCCACTACCGTCGTTGATAGTTTGGCCGTTGGTAAGGTCGCTACGCACAAAACGACCAGTGGCACCGAGGGACAGATTGTCGGTCAGCATCAAGGCATAGGTGGCGTCAAAAGCATATTCGTTAGGGTGCAGATCCATAATTTTGAGACCTTCCACGTCGGTCATGTCGATATCACCTAAGGAGAAATAGGTCAACGATGCTGCCACGGTACTACGTGGATTGATTCTGTAGTATCCGCCAAGGTAGAGCAGGTTCATATCGCCCACCTTGAGGTTGCGCAACCACGGGGTGAAGGTGGTGCTAATGCCCATACTACCCTCGATGAAGGCATACTTGGCGTTGTTCCAATGGGATGAATAGGCATCGGGTGTGGTGGCTGCACCCACGTCGCCCATACCGCTACTGATGGCATCAGGTGCGATAAGCAAAATGGGCATACCGGTGGAAATATAGTTCTGGTTGCTGCTCTGTCCGAGCCATGAGGTCTGAGCCATAAGGCTGCCGCCAAGGGCGATGAGCAAAGTCAGAAAGGTGAGTTTCTTCATTCTTCCGTTGTGTTGTTTGTGCTAGGTAACGTGATTGTAATGTTTTTATTGTATCATCTTACCACACATTTTGTACTTTGCTGGTATGTGTGGCCATCGGTGTCGGTGATAATGATGCGTGCCAGATAGATTCCTGGCGGCACCGACGCAAGGTTCCAAATGACAGGCCCAACAATATATCCGTCAGCCGAGATGGAGGGTGTATGTGTGGCAAGAATTTGCCCGCGTGAACTGTAAATATGTAGTTCGGCCGATGTCACGCGTGCCGTGTTGTTCACCTCGAGCATAAACTGTGCACGCTCGCGGGCAGGGTTGGGATAGCAATGCAACTCGGAGAGTGCTAACGTGTCCGGGTGGCAGACTATGAAACTTACCGTGGCCTCGGCCGAGCGATTGAAGATGTTCCATGCTTTGAGAGTGAGGGTGTGGCGACCGGGTGTGAGACCGGTGAATTGGTACTTCACAGAGCCACAGCCGATATGTTCCACATCGGGCTCATAGAGGTCGTTGAGCACCACTAGGCTACCGGGGTTGCCATCCAGTACGGCTGTGATGTCGTGCCCCAGGCCTGAGCCTGCATTGATGCCGGTAGAGTCTGAAATCATGGCCACCAATGTGGGGTTGGCGTCGGTCAGTCCGCCATCGACGAAGTTGGTGTCACCGATGAAAAGACGTATCACGGGGGCCGCGGTACTTACATCGACCGTGTCGTTCAGACCGCCCAACAGCAGTTGGCCATAGCTGCCTGAAGCATGATCGGTGGCCGACTTGGCATAGTGGCTCAGCTTGGCATAGTCGTATTGGTAGGCCACATCCTGCGGCACGATGAACGAATACTCGAAGCGTCCTCCCGTGACGTTGTGACTGCCGCGGTAGAGGATGTTTTTTTGTTGTGTGAAGTTCACTTCGGTGCCGGGGTTGTCATTGGCCAGTGTGCGGCTGTGCATCGTGCGGTCGAAGACAATGGGATAGATTGTTCCGTCGAAATCGGTCAAGAGGGTACCGGTCGAATCTTGGATCTCTCCGCTGACAGTGACGCGCGACAGGACGGTCGCCGTGTCGTCTATGCCCTCGGTCACAGGGCGGGCGTTGATGTGGGTGACCACCACACGGCTCTCAGGCTGGCTCAATCGCAAGGCGGGATCACCTATCAACCCGATGCTTTGGGCGACTGCTGTACGGTTTTTAGCCTTCCGTAAGGCATCGCCGATAGTGTTGTGCGGGTCGAGGGCGAAATTGACCACATCGTTATTGAAGCGCTCTATGTGGCTGATGGGGCGCGAGGCACTGATCACTGCCACCGCTGCAGCCGGTGCCAAAAGGCAGGCTTCGGCGCCGCTCAACACATCCGGATGGTCGAACCGGCCATAGGAGCAGGTGCTTGTGACAAACAGTGGCAGACGGTCAAAGTTTGTATAAGTGTCAATGTCACTCAGTTCAATGTAGCGCTCGGTACCGATATATGTGGTAGATCCGTGTCCTATATAGTTGAGCAGCAGGCATCCATTGTTGATACGCTGGCGCAGGGCGTTGTTGAGGTCGGGGTAGTAGGACCCGATAGCGCCCGAACTTTGATGGTATGCGTCGGCGTAGAGCTTGTCGATATTCAGCTGGGGGTAACGTTGATTGATGTTGGCGGCCACCACTTCGCTCGAGTGTGCAAAGGTGCTGTCGCCCGGATGGCCCGGGTCGGCGTCGTCGGACAGCAGGGCCACATAGTTGCGCCAGTCGCCCCGTTGGGACTCGTCCAGCAGGTCACGCCGCGTCAGGTAGTGCTCAATCTTGTCCACCAGATGGGTGGCTTCGGCCACACTCTTGGCCGGCAGTCGGCCCACGCTGACGTCCATTTGTTCCGTAGTCAACCCTTGTCCATTCTCCGAAAGGTAGCCCATGATGTCGTCGCTGCAATAGGAGATGCCGTCCTCGTCGAACGAGAAAGGGGTTTCGTAGGTGACCACTGTCGGCACTTCGTCACCCATCAGGTGCCTGTTATCGTAGGTGCCGCTGCCCATCAGCAGCAGATAGCGCGGTGCATGGTCCGGATGACGCCCCTTGAGGTCGCGTAGCAGCGCGCGGATGGCCATCGGATCCTGTTTGCCCGACGAGTATTCGTTGTACACCTGCCGGTCGGTGACGGTCAGGGTGCTCAGACCGTCGAACAGTTCGTGCAGTGTCGCCAGGCGTTGTGCCTGAGCCAACAGGGTGGGGTGGGCCACCACCACCAGGTCGGCCGCCTCGGCACCATGCAGGTTTTGGTTCTCTATGGGTGTGACGGCGATGGGAGTCAGGTAGTTGCTACCATCGAAGACAATGTAGACACGGCCTGCCATGGCGCTGTCGTTCCAGGCACCGTCGTTGACAGACAGTTGGCATTCGGCACCGGCATGTGTCACATTCCACACCTTCACCCCGGTGGTAGTGCCGCTCATGCGGTAGCGTACCGTCGGCGCCGGGGCCTGGTCGTTGCGCACTATCAGCTGGCCGCCGCCGAAGACCAGCGGGGCATGGCTGTTGAGTTCGATGAAGTCGAGGTAGCCCTGCGCCGTGCTCACCCCGGGGGTGAAGGCGACCGTGATGGCGAATGCGCTGGCACTGCTGGAGATAATGTCCGACGTGGTGGAGTAGGGGACCCCCGAACCACTGATACCGACGGTGTTGTGATAGTTGGTTGTGTTGACGGAGAACTGGCAGGAGGCTGTGGATTGGATGGCCATCCCATAACGCAACTTGACCTCGTTGCCCGCGTTGCCGGCCAGCTCGAGGTTGAAGGTGCGGCTCGTGAGGCTGGCGCTGAACTTCTCACCCATCCACTTCTGGCCTGTGGCAAAGATGTTGACCAGGTCGTTGTCCACATGCGTCACGGCGGTATAGGTGGTCAGTTCGTCGTCGGCATCCACTATACGCGGCGTGTAGATACGGTGCGCCTCGGGCGCATGGGTGGTGAGGTAGTAGTTGTTGTTGACGGCATAGGCGTGGTGCTCGAACATCCAACGCCCCTCCTCCGAGGAGTAATACCAGCGGTCGGCCCCCTCGCCGTAGAAGAGCAGTTCGTCGCCGTCGTCGAAACGCCAGTTGTCATTGTGGTCGATTACCTGGACGGCCAGCGACGGCATGTCGGCCGTCGGCACACGGTTATTGCTCAGCGACAACATGCCGCTTCCGCGACCGTAGACGCCAAGGCTGTCGATGTTAGCTCCCCGCAGGGCAGGCACCTCGGTGGTCGTCAGCCGGTAGATGCCGGCCTCGCCGACCGTCAGCCGCCACCAGTTGCCGCTTTCCATCACCGAGCCTTGGGCCATGGCCCCAGCTGTCAGCCCTAATAATAATATGTATATAATATACCTTTTATTCATCTTTGCCACTCCATAACGGCACTTTCCAATAAATATTGTATCTCCACCCAAAACGATTGAGACAAAACATACACCATCCTTACCCATTCCTTACCCATTCCTTACCTTTTCCTGTCGTTCCAGTATGCATTGTCATAGCCAGTTGGAGGGGTAAACTCCCTATCAACTCCCTATCAACGCCCTGAAAGCTGGCTGAAAACCCCCGTTTTTCAGCCAGCTCCAGCAAGGTATCAGCCAGCAATCAGCGTAAAAACCTGATGGATAGAGCGTTAAGGTGTACTAGTTCATTGTAATTAACTGGTAAAGAGTGCATTGCGTGTCGAAAACATACTTTTGGGGCATGGCGGTCATGATGCGAAAAATTTTTTGCAGTGACACAATATTTGTTTTTCCCTCGAGTTATTATGTGCGAAATTTGGCCCCGTAGTTCAGCTGAATAGAACGTCGGATTCCGGTTCCGAAAGTCGTGGGTTTGAATCCCGCCGGGGTCACTAATCATGAAAAAGTCTACGCATCCTCTGATGCAACTGCTTGTCATGCTGGCCTTGGCGCTTGGTTTGATGCTGGTTGCAACGATCATTTCGGTTCCTTTTATTTTTGCTGGCGGCGGACACCTGTCCACCACATCCATGCTTTGGGTGCAGTCGATCACCCAGATACTCACCTTCGCCGTGCCGGTACTGCTGATGACCACCATCTACTACCGCCGTCGTGAACGCGAGTACTACCGGTTCGACTTCAGCGGTCGCAAGTGGTTCTATGCCCTTGTCGGTGTGGTGATTATGCTACTGATGACCCCTCTCATCGAGTGGCTCACCGAATGGAACGACTTGTGGCAGCTGGGTGCCTTGGGCGATCTGATGCGCAAGCTGCAGGAGCAGACCGAGGCCGTGATAGAACAGATGATCACTGCCGACACGGTGGGCGGGCTGGTGGCCAACCTGTTGGTGATTGCGGTGGTGCCTGCCATCTGCGAAGAGCTTTTCTTCCGCGCTGGAATTCAGAACCTTCTGCAGCGATGGATTTCGGCCGACGGCCGCAAACCCTGGGGCGTTCATGTCGCTATCTGGCTGACAGCCCTCATTTTCAGCCTTGCCCATGGCGAGTTGTTCGCCTTCATGCCTCGCTTTATCATGGGGGCCACCCTCGGCTACCTCTATGTCTATAGTGGCTCATTGCTGCCCAACATGCTGGCCCACTGTGTCAATAACGCCATCGTGGTGGTGCTCTATTGGCTCGTGGCCCGCGGCGTGCTCGACATCGACCCCGAAGCACCGCTCCACTTTGGCGCCGCGCTTACCGTGGCTTGCACCCTTGCAGCCGTCCTGTTGTTCTATGTAAACTTCCTTCTCTCGGGTCGTAAATCCTCCGAACGGCGAACGGAATTGTCAGATTAAAAGTCTAAAAATAAGCTTTCAAGAGGCTCAAAATACCCCTTTGAGATACTCTTGAGACGGATTATTTTCAAAATTAATACTGTTATATAACAACATGATATACAATTATTTGTAGTGTTGTAAATTGTTAATGTGAGAAAAAAATCAAAAAAAATATTCTCTGATTGAAAAAAATGTATTAATTTTGCACTCCGATTTTGATGAAAAACAAATAATAACATTAAAAATAGTAGAAAAATGACAAAGGCAGAAATCGTAGCTGAAATAGCTCAGAAAACCGGTATCGAGAAAGTCGCCATCCAGGCTACTGTCGAGGAGTTTATGACCGTTATTAAGGAAAGCCTCTCGGAAGGTGAGAACGTCTATCTGCGTGGCTTCGGCAGCTTCATCGTGAAGAAACGCGCCGAGAAGACCGGCCGCAACATCAGCCGCAACACCACCATCATCATCCCGGCTCACAATAT
>JAEEGL013182867.1_pt1 | contig 21099 bp, 38 predicted proteins | sample 9134231 | NCBI WGS metagenome assembly JAEEGL01 (sample SAMN16246548, study PRJNA631951) | gut metagenome | biome: gut microbiome; feature: rumen; material: fiber-attached | host: Bos | place: Iran: Karaj | collected 2018-10 | reverse complement strand
CTTCTTCAATTCCTAATGGCATATATATCTCTTTATCCTTAACTTTTAATGGTAACCACTTTTCTCCCATTTGAACTTCTACATGCTCTAATGCAAATGATACAAACTCAGTCACTTGAGCAAGTTTCTCTAAATCCATTACAGCAGATATAGATAATAACTCAACTGGTGTTATCTTTCCAATCCTAAATAATTCTTTTCTATTACTAATTGTAAATTCTTTTAATTGCATAATTTTGATCTCCTTTTCTATATTTACTTATAAATAAAGACCCAAGAATATCTTGATTATCTTGGATCTCCATCTATTTTAATTAAACTAGTTTTTCTTCTGTTTCAGTATTTGTAACTACTTGTTCTCTTCTAACTCTTGGTTTCTTTTCAACAACTTCTTCTTTGTCATCTTTTCCGATCTTTAATCCAGCTGCTCTTAATCTAGAATATTCTCTTTCTAATCTCTCTGCTTCTGCAATTGCTTTTTCATCAGAACATTCATTTGTCATTGCTCCAATAACAAACTTTCCAGCTTTTTGTAATGCTTTAACTGTTCCCCATTCTAAAATGCAACTTGGATAATATCCATTACCTTGGAAAATTTGACACTTTAATCCACTAGACATCTCTTGAATATTTAATCTCTCAGTTGCTAATGATTGAGTGTTTGTTCTATCTAAATATAAGATAGGACCTGTAACTGTAATTGTAATTGTTGATGAAATTTGAACAAATCTTTCCATTTAATTTGACCTCCTATTTTTTCTTCTTTTTCCATCTATATCTTTAACATCTATTAAATGCACATGCATTAAACTTCCATCCAACATTCTCGTTGTCGAATTCTTTCTCTTAATCGCTCTGCACAATTCAACAGAAATTAAATTCTTCTCTGAATAATCTTTGCCTTTATATTTGCAAATCTGATATATATTATCGAACATAGCTACAAAAAATTCATCTTTCTCATTATAAAATACTATATAATATCTGTTCTTATATAGCTTATTCACTTAACTCTTCAAATCCTCCAAAATCATTTGATTTCTCAGGTGCTTCAGGTAAATTTGGCTCAGACATATTTATCTCATCATCACCAAAATCTTCTTCTCCAAATCCTGCTTCTGGTGAATTCATTTCACCAGACATAGGACTCTCTCCAAATCCTGATCCTCCTTCCATTGGATTCATACTGTCAGATTTCATTTTTCCTAGCGATTTATATCCTTTTAATATATTCATTTCTTCTTCATACTTCAATAAATTCAAACGCTCTTCATCAAATTGTATACTTACTTGATTCTTGTTAATATACTCTCTCATTGATAACGCCATCTGATATTTACTTATTATTCCATTATTTACTAAATCTACTAACGATCTAGTATATGCATTTATTGCTTCTGACTTCTCTTTACTCTCTTGAGCTTGATTTATACTATTAAACTCAAAACTTATCTTTTTATCATCTAACCCTGCTTGTATAAACACTATCTTTAAGAATTTATATAACACAGGTCTAAAATATGTATCACAACGATTCTTTATAACAATTGCATATCTCTGCATTGCTACTGTATCTGCACTAAAGCCTCCATCTAAATCTCCATATAAGACTCCTTGCATCTCTAATGCTGCAGCTATCAATCTCATATTCTTCTCCATTAAGTCAGCTAACCCTGTTACTCCTGAGAAGTTATGTTGTTGATATTCATCTTCAGTATCTAGAAATGTTAAACTGTTAAATGTTCTTCCCCAGTTTACCATCTCAAGTCTCATTCTAAGCTGATCCTCATTTCCTTTGTCAGCTCCCATAAAGACTCCCTTCATACCTTTCATCTTTATTACTTCGATCAGTGACTTGTTCACTAACGACGTAATTGCACTCTTCAATTGATCATCTCTCGATAACTCATTCAATATATGTGCTCCTTCAGCATATCCCCATCCTTGTAATTGTCCATTCTTAATTAACCTAGGTGCTGTTCTATGCTCATACCTCAATACAAATGAATGATGCACTGTGCAACTATGTCCATCAGCAAATGTTATATTATAACTCACTGGTGTTCCAAAATCTATATCTTTCATTGATGTTACAGTCTGTGTATTGTTCTCTCCAACTCCATACCATCTGTCTGTAACATATAATCTCATTGTCTTTCCGACTATTTGACTCTTCTTTAACGGATGAGACATATCTTCATCTGATATTCCATCAAATAACATTACTGCTACTGATCCACCAAATAATGATCCCCACATTACTAACTCAATTAACTTGCTCTTATGTCTTTCAAATTGCTTATATACTAAACTGTAATCTTCTGTTCCATTTAATGAAAATCCACAGTTTACTACATCTTGACTCGGTTTATCTATTGCTCTTCTAAACACCCAACTATCATTATATAATGATAACCATAATGTCCAGTTTAATGTATCATTCGAATATCCATAATTTGTAAATGACTGAACTCTATCATTAGGTGTTCCTGTCGCTGATAACTCATTTCCATATCTATCATTGATTGTTACTGGTATTGACCCTTCTGCTAACGACTCTACTCTTCTCTTAGTATCTTCTACAGAATCTGCTAACGAAACTGCTTGAAATGCTTTATCAGACTTCATCGCTGAATCAATGAATATATCCTGAACCTTCATCAATTCTTTCCTCCTTCTATTAAATTTTTATAACATAATACTATATACAATTTTATTATAATCTAAAAAATATTTAATGTAAATACGCATCTAATTACTTTCTTGCATTTTTGTTATATAATAGAAATTTAGCCATAAAAAAAAGAGCACTTTGTAATGCTCTCTTTTTGACTCTACTCAGAATCCTCTGATTCTGTGTCTGAGTCTTCTTCAACAAACTCTATCGGTCTCTCTTCCTCATCATTCTCATCTTCTCTTATTATTGCGTTCAACTTGATCTTTATATCCTTAACTGTCTGCTCTTTCAAACTATTAAAATTCTCATCAGCAAACTTTCCGGCTTGATTATTCTGAGTAGCTGCATTATATAAATAATACTTTATTCCTTCTATACTATAATCTTTATTCGCTGCTCTTAATGCATTCTCTACATTTGTTATCTTTCTATTAAATGCTCCTACTAATGCATCTTCAGAAGATCCAGTTACTTTGAAACAATTGCCTCTTAAATTCTTAGGTTTTTCTCCAAATTGCTTTACTTCATGAGTATACGCAGATGTCTTTAATAAATCTTTACAATCTAAATCTTTATATAATGCAAAGTATAATGCATATGTCTTAGATTCTTTTTCGCCTTGATTCCAATATTTCTCTTTTGCCCATCTATAATAAGCATCTAAGAACTCTTGATAAGTCATTTTATGTTTTTCTACTTCAGCTTTTACTTTTAATAATTGCTCAGGTATCTTAGTATACTTAAAATTACTGTTTATCCATTCGTTCATTTGCTTAATATCATTATCTTCTTTATCTTTCTTTTCTTTTAACAATTGATCTATTCTAGCTCTAATCTTTTCAAATGAAGATTCTCTACTAATTATTGTCTTGACAGCATCGATAAATTCTTGTGAAAAATCTTCTGTATTATAGACAGGCTTATTATCTGTATCTTTACCTGTAATAATTTTTCTATCTAAAAGATAATAATATATCAATCTATTCTTATCTTTTTCTAGTTGTTCTTTATCTATTTTATCAGATGATTTTCCTTGATCAATTGTAAAGTTTGCAATTGTTGAATAATACTCTGTCAATATAGTATCTTTATCTGCTTTTTCATAAACATATTTCTTTCTTAAATTAAGTTTATCTAAAAGAAGATTAAGTTCATCTTTATTCTTGCAGTTCTTATATGGTTCTGAATCTTTTAACTCTTTTAAGATGTCTTCAAATTCTTCATTACGCGATTTAAACTCTTGGATAAGTGCATTGCAATTAGAATCAAAATCTTCTTTAGTGATTTTATTCTTTTTTAAGTTATCAACTAAAGTATTAAACTCTTCTGTAGTGTATAATCCATTTGCTTTAAGCTTTTGAGATAACTCTGAAATAGCAGAATTAACAGTTTTTGTTTTAACTCCATATTCATTTAATCTTCCTTGCTTTAAATATGATTCTTTACTAGCTTCTAAAACAATATTATCTATTTCATCTTTAAATTTTGGATAAATATTATATAATGTTTTCTTCTCGAATTCATAAGGAATGTTACCATTTATTCTTAAAGAAAATTCTTTATCTGGTTCCTTCTTAGATTTATCAATTAAATCTAAATAAACTTTAGTAAGTTCATCTTTATTAGTTTGATCGACATTATACATATAAGCTACTTTACCGTCAGCAGTAAGAAGTTCTATAACTTTTTTAGCGTCAGCGATTTTGATCTTATAATTTGGTTGTTTGATACAGCCGATGTAAGTGACTGAATCAGCAGTTCTATCGTAGTTAAAGAAGATTTCTTCACTCTTACTGTCGAAGACAGACAGAGCAGAATCTGTCATAAAGAATGGATAAGAATTGTTAATAACTCCGTCTGCGATTTTCGCAGTCGCAAATGAGAGAATTCTTCTTACTTCTTTTTCTTGTATATTATTTAATGATTTAAAGTAAAAGTATTGTTTCATCGTAAGCACTTCCTTATAGATATATTATAATATAATATTGAGCTAGAATATAATTCACGAGAAATGAAAAAGAGTAGAATCTGAAATAGACTCTACTCAATGTTTAAATCTTTTTTTATTAAGTTAATGATGTTATTGAAAACCTCAGTTTTATTTGAAATTTTGATATGTTGGCTAGAAACGAAGATATAGAAGTAGAATTTATATCTCATATCTTCAGGTATATCAAACAGATTAATAAGCTTTTCTGCAAATTCTTCTGTAAGATATTTTCTTCCGTGTTTCATTAAGCTATAATAAGAAGGAGAAATATTAAGTTTTTCTGCAACTTCTGCCGGAGATAGGTGAGCATGCTCTTCGCAGACCTCTAAAAATTCTTGTAATTTCTTCATTTTACTTATCTCCTTTCTTTTGAACAATAATTGCTCTGATTAACTGAATAGTTTCATTATCATAAATGCTATTTCTTACTGCATAATTGCAGATTTTAGCAGCAGATTCAGCAGACAAAGAGTTATAAAATTCTTCATTAGTAGGTAAAGATGATAATAAATCTTTAACTTCTTGTTTAATTGAAGATAATTCATCTTTTAACTGCTGATTATGATTAGTTAAATTCTTATTTTCTGCTTTAAGAGATTCATACTCTTTACAGAATAATTGTTCAATATTATCTGCTGCCATAATTAAATCCTCCTTAAGTTATCAGCCGAAGTAGTAAATTCTATAGTTCTGTCACCGAATAGTTGAATTCCAACAATAATTTCATCGTCTTGAATAGACATTACGCTTCCAACTCTTTCTTTGAATGGACCTGATAAGATTTCGACGTTATCTTTAACATCAAATAAATTCTTCTTACGGCCGATTTTAATAAAGATTTTATCCATTTCTGCTTGAGAGACAGGAATAGGTTCTTTACCTCCACCACCTAGAATACCTGTAACGAAGTGAGTGTTTCTTACAGCAAACCAAGTTTTTTCATCAGGTATCATTTCAACAAATACATATGACGGATAAATAATAACTTGTTTAGTAGTTTTATTACCTTCTTTATCTGTGACTTCTACTTCTTCTTTTGGAATAAGGATATCAAAAACAGTATCTTCCATAGATAAGCTTTTTACTTTACCTTCTAAATTTGCTTTAACTCTTTCTTCACAATTGAAAGCAGTTTGTAGGATATACCATCCTCTTTGTCTAGTTTCAGTATTACTCATTTTCATCTACCTCCTTTTCATCATCAGGTTGAGCAGGATAAGGTTTAATATTTGCTCCGCATTTGATACACCAAGTAAATACTCCTGCAAATGGAACATCCTTAGATTCTGTAAAGATTCTTTCTCCACAGTAAGGACAGAAACCGATGATTTTATCTTTCGTTTCTTTAATAATAATTTCTTTTCTTTTCATTTTTAATTTCCTCCTTAATAATTTTTATCAAAGTTAAACAAGGTAAAGTGAATTACCTTGTTAAGCTATTTCATCTAAAATATTTAATGATTTTTCTAATTGATCACTAAGAGATTTAATTTTATAAGCTAAGTGATCTTTTAAAGCTGACTTAAATACATCCATATTCCAATCTTCTTTAGAATATAAGCAATATCCATTATCACCTTGATTAAGAACTTTATTTATATTATCTTTTGATATTTTATGAGGACCAGATTTTTTATCTCTATAAATTACATATGTATCATAATCAGCGATTTCAAATTCTATTCTAAAGAATTTTTTATTGTTATAGATATATTTATAAAGTTTGACTTTTTCGTTTTCATTAATAACTAGAATATTTTTTCTATTGAATTGAGTGACTTCATCATCGAAAATATAATTAGCTAAGATAAAGTTTTTCATATTTTCTGGAGTATCATCAATACACTTGTTAATAATTCTAGCGAAAGTTTCCATATTTTCTAAAGTTTCTTCTTTAGTTAAAGGAGTTTTACCTAAAACATATTGTGCTTCTGATACTTCAGAGATGATCATACCTGTGTGAAAACCTGGAATATTATATCTTCTAAAGAACTTATCTGAATGACACCATATAGAAATAGTTTCTTTAGTTTTAAGTAAAGATACAAATGTAGCATCAATCATATATGAATAATTTTTAGGATTGAATAGACCATTAGGACAGCCATGACCCATCATAATAATTCTATCATGATCATTGATAAGACGTTTAAGATTATCTCTAGAAATTGAGCAATCATTAACAATAGTCCAATCTTTATTTTCATATATTAACTTTAAGAAATCAGTTGATCTATCATCTGGATGTATTACTAAAGTTTTCATAATGCATACCTCCTTTACTTTTTTGTAATTTAATTATAATATGGATTTACCAATAAGTAAATAGATTTAAAAAGCCTAAAACTTCTTAGGCTTTTACGTAATAATTTCCAACTGTTTTATAACTACAATTCCAAATATCAATTATGTAGCCTTCTTTAATGCAAGTATTGTGGTGAGCGACTGAAACAAGAACTCCATTTTTCATCATCTCGTCTGTAAGCAACTGGTCAAGTTCTGCAACGAGGTATTTGGTTCCGTCTGCTTTTCTTGGTTGTTTCATCTTCACATAACCGAATTTTGCTAGAATTCTTTCAGTGACTTGTTTAGAAGCAGTATCATAAGAAGTTTTGAGAGCTTCTTCATATTGGAGTTTAAGAACTTCTTGGTAAGAGATACCTAGAACAGAGGTGATTGCTCTAGTTGAGCAGTCGCCAGTTTTACGGTGTTTTGGATTTACGTTAATTTCTCTATAACCTAACATAAACAACATAGAAAAAAGAAGAGGATTATTGTTCCTCTTCAATTTCATCCTCCTCATCATTAGTTTCTTTCATCCATTCTGGAATTAATTCATCTGGAATTTCATAAGTCCATTCAGTTTCTCCATTAGCTAAACCTTCTAAAACAGTTTTTTCAATTTCTTTTAATTTATTAGCTAATTCAGGGCTAATATTTTGTAATAATTCATTTTCACCATTTGTGATGTCCTCATTATTATTGAATGCTAAGAACATACCTACTTGTTGACGTGTAATAGTTTTAATCATAATCTTATTTCTCCTTATTTTAATATATTCAATAAATTAGCTTTATTGTAATTACATTATACAATGAATTTACTATTTAGTAAATAGATGCAAAAAAGTTTTTTCAAGTATATAATATAAATGATTAAATATACGCGTATATATAAATATATAAGAGAATAAAGTAATGCACGAGAATGACACGATTTAATATTATGAAATGATTCTATATATTATATAAAATATAAATAAAAATTATTTTTTAAATAATTTTTTGAATCTATTTACTAAAATGAAATAATATTATATAATAAAATTACAATAAAATAAGGAGGAAAAAAGTATGTTATTATTTGGATTACATGTAATGTTAAATGAATTAAAAGGAGGATATAATAAAAAAATTACAAGAAGACAATTTGTAAAAAAGATGTCAAAAGAATGTTCACATTTAGATAAACATTTTATAAGAAGAAGTTATGACTTATTTAAAGGAGGAATAATTTAGAGTAAGGACGAGAGTCCTTCTCTTTATTACATGATTTTTATGAAACAATCAATCACAATAAATGGAATAAATTATAATATAGGTGATACTATATTCATTGAAGAAATGAAAGGTGAACCGGCCTATAAAAATAGAATAGGAGAAATTATAACTATTGACGATATAGGACAATTACATGGAACTTGGGGAGGTTTAGCAGTATCTCCTGAAGTAGATAAGTTTAGAAAGATAAATAAATAACTTCCTTTATGGAAGTTTTAGATGTCTGGGTAGTTTATAGAAAACAACAAAAGTAGATTAAAGTGCAAATCTTTAACCAGGCCTATATAACAAAATCCTTCTTTCTTTCTTATTTTAATTAAATGCGTTATTAAATAATATCAATTGTTATATAGCAAAAATAAAGGAAGCTGAAAAGCTTCTTTTTTCTGCATTGAGAAAATCTATTTACAGAATCAGTAAAAGAAAGTATAATAAAACTAATCATGAAGAAAAGAAAGGAGTCTGATTTAGATGAGCTTGACTGAATATCTGTTTCCTTGGCAGAAAAATTTAGTAGAGAAATTTAAAACAAAAGATAAATACGGTCTTTTTCTTGATTGCGGTCTTGGTAAGACAGTAATTGGTCTATCTTTAGCTGAAGTTAATAACTGTTCAAAGATTATTGTTATAACTATTAATGCTAAAGCTACAGAATCAGTTGAAGTTAAAGGATCATGGTTAAATTGGGCCAAACAGATGAGATTAGATTATAAAACTTATGACAAGAAGATTTTCAATCCCTCTAAGAAGAATCCTTTTAATGGTTTTACTAAAGAACCAGAAATTCTTATATTAAATTATGAAAGTTTATATTCAAGAGAAAAAGATAAGAAAAGTAAAGTTGAACTTAAAGAAGAAATTTTAGATTTTCTAAAGAACTGCAAAGGTGAAAAAGTAGCAATCTTAGTAGACGAATGTCATAAAGTTAAAGATTTAAAGAGTTTACAGACAGGAGCAATTGTTAAGATCTGCAAGTATGCGCAGTTATATTCTTCACAATCATACTTATACATGTTAACAGGAACTCCTTTTACTACAGGATTTATAGATTTATATTCTCAATTAAAACTTTTAGGAATGGAAATGAATAAATCTGAATTTATAGACAAATTCTGCGTAAGAGGAAGAATTCCGAATTTAGCAGATTATCAACAACCGATAATCGGATATAAGAATGTTGATCTTCTTTATAAGTTAATCCATAAGTTTGCGATAACTATCAAGTCAGAAGAAGTTATTGATTTACCAGATAAAGTATTTGTTGATCATCCTGTTGCAGAAAGTAATATATTTAAGTTAATAACAAGAGAACATTTATATACTCGAGAAATAATAGAAGAACTTAATTCAAGAGGAATTTATGTAGAAAACTTTAAAAATTTATCTGATACTGCTAAAAACAGAACTTTGAATCAGTTTAATTGTAGATTACAAAACGATAAAGTATATTATGAAGAAAATGAACTATCGTTTGCTGATGCAGGAACCGCTGAACTAGGGCAGATTCTAAAGCAAGCGCTAGAGCTAACTACAGACGTTTTTCTTCAAATGAAAATAAGAATGTTTATTTCTACTCTTAGATTATTAGAATTAAATAAAAAAGGAAAAATCAATAATCCATTTTACAGAAATTTAGCATTTCCTGATTCAAGATGGACTGCAGAAACAACAGCAATCTTCTGGTTAAGAGAAAGAGAAGCTTCAATTGGATTTCAAGGTAATGCAGAAGAGTATGAGTGGTATGATAGATCAAGATTAAGCGAATTAAAGAACTTCTTAGAAGTAAATGAGAATAATTATATCATTTTCTACAATTACACTCCAGAGTTATTTGCAATAGCTGATATTTGTGCTGAACTTGGATATACAATAGATGTTTATAGTGGAGAAATTAAAGATTTAACTAACTATGAGCGATATGAAGCTGAATCAGAAGATGAAAGAGTAGTAGATAAAAAGAATGTCATCATTGCAAATTTTGCAAGCGGATCTACCGGAAAGAACTGGCAGCTATACAATCAAGTAATAATTTTTTCTATGCCTTTGTATAAAGATTATGAACAAGGGATAAAGAGAGTTCATAGAATAGGACAAAATGAGACATGTGTATATCATATGTTTTATCAAGAGAATGTCATAGATAGAGAAATGCGACATTGTTTAGAAACAGCTGTAAACTACAGCAAAGAGATGTTTGAGAAGGATATTACAAGAATCAACGAATTGAAAGAATAGCGGTTACTGACAGTATCTGTCAGAATCCGCAAAGACAACTATTTACTTTTTCATCATAAGATGATATAATATAATTAAATAAAGGTAATAATTTGTGACAATACTTGCATAGTCATTCTATAAATAATTAAGTCCTCTAAATAATCATATATAATATAACAATAAATCTCAGCCCTTGCAGATTATTACCTAATGAAATCAGAGTAAGACAAAAATAAAAATGTCTTACTTTTTTTATGAAGAAAAAAAGATAAATTTAGTAACCAGATAATTAGGAGTTAAAACAGTAGAACAACAGCTGATCAGCAGCAGAAATATCAGAATTACAACCGTTGTAACTGATGATTCAGGTGTAAGAATTTCTTCATAGGCCGGCTATGCTAAAAAAAAAGAGTCTCTTTTCAGAGACTTTTTATTTTTTAATGATAGGGCTGGTATGAATATTTTTAAGAGGTTTGAAGAAAAGATCGTGCCAAATTCTGATAATCTTATCGTATTTAGCGTTTATGACTGAAAAGCCGTCTGCTTTGAACAAGCAGTCGGATACGATAAATTTCTTCATATTGATAGTGAAGATATAATTGCCATCTTTGCAGCAGATATCATGATCTTTGCAGAACTGATGGATGATTGGAAGTTTTTGTTTTTTAGTAGTGAGAGATTCAAATTGTTTGATTTCTTCTTCAGACCAAATTTTCATATTAGATACCTCCTATAGATACTATTATACACTTTTCTTCATTGCAAGTAAATAGATGAATCTATTTACTAAATTGACATTATATGATATAATATAATTAGAATAGAATAAGGAGGAAAAGATTATGTATATCGTGTTAGAAACTGAAATTAAAATTGATTATAATGCTGAATTGGAATATGCTCAAAATGAAATTATTAGAGCATATGGAATATTAGAAGAAGCAAGTGAAGCAATGACTGATATTGCAAATAAAACTCTATCAAGAGGATATTTTAATAAAATAATTTATAAATCAGATACATGCATTAAGCTTCATAACGGAGGAACTGCATATAAGCAATATGAAATTGTGCAAATTGCAAGATAAAATAAAAGTTAGTTTTTAAATAGGGCCGGTCTCACTAAAGTGAAGGCCGGCTTTATAAATCTATTTACTAATTTATTAAAATATGATATAATATAATTAGAATAAGAGGTGATAGGTATGCGAGGATTACTTTATTGCAAATGTGCAAAGCCGTATTTGATACATAAAAACATCATTGAATCTCCATTATATTATTATAATAAAGAAAAAAAGAAAAATGAAGATTATGTCATATCTAATGATGAGAGACACAAATACTACTCAAAAAATGGAAAAATAATAGGAGAAGTAGAATATGAATTAAAAAAAGTAGATATTAATCAAAGTAATTATAGAGAATTACAAGATTTAATGAAAGATTCAAACAAAAGTTTAGAAGAAATCTTAAAATGTTTAAATAATAAAAATATAGGCCAGGCCCTATATGTCAATAATATTGATTTATTCACTGAAGAAAAAGAACTATCAGAAATATGTAGTCATAAAAGAGATAATTGGTTAAAAGTAATAGTTGAAAAAGAAGTATATGATCCGAAGACAAGTAAAAAAGTTTTTAAAAGAGGTGAAACAAATGAAGAAAACTCCAAACTAATGATCTCCTTATCAAGTCAAGAAATACAAGAATTACTATTAGGAACAACTAAAGTAATCTTAAAAAATAAAGTATAGTAATCTATTTACTATACTTTTATTTTATGATATAATTATATTATAATAAGGAGGATAACATTATGACTATGGAAGAAACACTTTTTTTAAGAGATTTAGAAGACAGATATGGAGTAATCATTGTTAAAGAAGATGATGAATATATTGTTTATGAGAATCAAACTAAACAAAAGAATAATATTGAGTTATGTAAAGAATATTCTTTATACGATTTACAAACAACTCTTATGTTATATTTAGCATAATAAATAAGTTATTATAATATTATAAAAGGAGGAATTAACTATGGCAGACCCAAAATTTGATCCAAGATATCATGAAAGTTTAATTTATGAAGCAATTGGAGAAGGACGTATTAATAAAGAAGATTTATTAGATGAACTTTTATCATATATGTCAGATGGAGAAATTGCTGAATTTTTAAGTAATACAGAATACGGAGATATAATAGATGAAATGTTATATCCTGAAGATTATGATGATGAAATAGAAGAAATTGAGGAGGATTAAAAAATGGAAAGAAAAGTATTTAATTTAGATAGTGATAATGTCTATGATTTTGAAGATGTTGAATTAACTCTTGAATCAAGATATTTTTTAGGAATTGCAGAATATGTTAGAAATGAAATTTTAAAATGGGGCGAATATGATAATGATGATCTAATTGCAAAAGGATTAGAATATGATAAAGCAACAGATTCTTTCTATATTCCTAAAGGAGCTCTTATTACTTATAATGGAGAAGTTGGTACAAGAGATAATTTTATAGTTGAAATAGATCAAAAAATAACAGATTTATATTTTAATTTAAAAAGACCAATGAAAGTATCTGCAGTTGAAGAAACATATACATTTGAAATTACAGAAACTTTACAAAGACAAGTAGTAGTTATAGCTCATAATGCAGATGAAGCAAGAAAAATAGTAGAGAAGAGATATAGAAACAATGAAATCACATTAGATGCAGATGATTTTGTAGATTACGAGATAGAAGAGGTTTAATACCTCTTTTTTTTTGATGTTTGAGTAAACTCAATCGTCAAATCTATTTACCTTTATATCATTTTATGATATAATTATATTAGAAAAAAATAAGAAAGAGGTAATAGATTATGAAAGAAATTGATTTAGGAAATGGAATAAAACAAATTGTTTTGACAAAAGAAGAACAAGAAGATTTGCATCAAGTGATATCTGAAACAAAGGAAGTAATATTTGAAAAGTTTAATATTAATGTAGTAAAAAGAAATTATTGGGATAGTCATGGAAAATTAATTCCTTGGGAAGATGATTCTGGACACAAACAAAAAACAATTAAAAATTGTCATATTAAAATTGAAAAAGTTATTAAAAAAGAACATTGGAAATATTCTGGAGATAGTGAAACTGAGTTTTGGAATGTATACATCAATGGAGTAAAAGACAATGGAGATTGTTACGAATATTGTCAAATTGATGCTAAAAAAGTTAATATAAAAATGATATATGGATGAGGATAATTCCTCATCTTTTTTATATCTATTTACTTTTATATCATTTTATGATATAATTATATTAGAAAATAAATATAAAGGAGGAATAGACTATGAATATTATTGAAATTAAAAAAAGAGTAGAAGATTTAACAGAAAGAGAAGCATTTGTTGCATTGTTTTACGTATTACTTACAAAGAATAGTTATTTTGAACCAACATTAGAATATTTAAAAAAGAATAATAAATTAGTAGAAAACTTTGTATATGATTTAGTAAATTATTATGAAAATTATTATTTTGCTAGTCCATATAAGTTTTTAGACAATATTACAAATTATATTATGAATCATGAAGATACTAATTTAAAATTAAGTGAAATATTAGATTGTATTCAAGATTATGAATGGGATTAAGGAGGATTAAATTATGACTAAGTTTAATTGTTACGATGGAAAAGAAACTTATTTTATTGTAAGAGAATCATTAACTACTGGAGAGTATATAAAATTAGCTGGTGGTTTTACTAATTATGATAATGCAAAAAAAGTATATAATGAATATATTTCTTGACATGATTATGAAGAATGGATGAAAGAAACTCCTGATTGTTCTGAAGTAAAAATAGTCGCAATTACTTTAAATATAAAAGAAATATAAAGGAGGAGATTTGATGAACAGAAAATTGTTTAATAAAATAAAAGAATATTTTAAAATGTTATGGTTTAAAAATATAATTGAAATTATGGATATTGATTATGAAGAAATGAAAATTCAATATTACTGGAGAACTGAAGGATTTGATAATCCTGATGCAGAAGTTTTCGTTAAAGATGAAAAGATTTACAGTGGATTAATTGATGAAGATAATGATTTATTTGTTTGCAATACTTTTGAAGAGTTTAAAGAAGCGATTGAGGAAACTTTTCAAGACGAAGATTGGAAAAAATATAATAAATAAGCTCAGCATGTAAATCTATTTACTAATTTATCATTATATGATATAATTATTATAGAATAAAATAAAGGAGGAAATATGATTATGGAAAATATGCCAAAAGTAGGAGATCAAGGATATTTGTGTCAATTTACAGGAAGTTATTATGTAGATATGGTGAAGAGACCGGTCACAGTAATAGCAGTTGAAGGAACAAAAGTAAAAGTTCAACATGCAAAGTTAATATATCCTATTTTCAAATATAATCCTGACACAATGTCAGATTATTACAAACAATTTGATGGTAAGAGAGTATGTTTTTATGATACAGTAGCAGAGTCAATTGAACCAGATCCTAATGGAAGAATTGAAGAATTGACATATCATAAAAAGAGAGATTTATTTGGAACAAAAGGAGCAGATAAAGATTATCCTGAGTATTTAATTTTAGGAAGAGGATATCAACATCAACCATATTTAGATTAAAAATGTGCCGGTCTATTCATAGGGCCGGCTCATATAAAATTAAGGAGGAAAGAAAATGAAAAAATATTCAAACAAAACTTTAGATTTTATTAGACAATGGGCATATGATGATTATGATAATGATCAAACATTTGCGGCAGATGATTATAATTAATTTGCAAAAGAATGTAAAGAGTCAAATATTGATGCAGATGAAATATTATGGAATTTTTATTGGGATTGCGTGAATTGTAGAAGAGAAGCAGATTTAATGTAAAGGATCAAATGATCCTTTTTTTTTTTATGCATCTATTTACTATTATATCATAATATGATATAATAATTATAGAATAAAATAAGGAGGAATAAATATGGAAAATAAAGAATTATTAGATGCAGTAGTATTTACAGGTTTATATAAACCTAAAAATAGTTGGAGTCAAGGATATTTAGATGACCAATATTATAATTATTGCATTCCTTTTAGATATAAAGAAAATAAGGTAGTAATGATTGACACTTATCATATTGAACATTATGGAAATTATGATATTTTTGTTCAAAAAAGAGAAGAAGAAAAAAATAATACAAGAGATTTTATCCCTTATATATATGATTACTATTATAAACATTATAGAATTATTGATACCATTGAAGAACTCGAAAAATGTTTTGATTTAGTATGTGATTTAAAAGATTTTCATCCCGTTAATGATAGAGAATATGCAAAGTATAAAGATGAAGATAGGTTTGAAAATATATCATTATGGTTTGAATGTAAATACTCTCAACATGGTTATAAATTAGTTAAAAATGGTGCAAAGATTTTCTATGGTAGAGATATTAGTGTTCAATTAAATAATCTTAAATATAATACTTCTTATTCTTTTCCACATATATCAGAATATGATTTGGATGAATTAAAAGAAAAAATGAAAAGTGCAGACAAGAATAATGCTTGGTATGATAAAGATTTTTATGAAAGAATTTTAAAATGGAATGATTTTTTAAATTCACAAAAGAAATTATATGATAAAACATATAAAGAGATTTTTGATAGATCTTATGCTTATGAAAGTCAAGAAGAATTAGAAGAATATATAAAAAACAAGGAGGAATAAAATATGAGATTAAATAAAAAATTAGAAGAACCATATAAAGATTTATTATATCAAGCACTTGATGCAGATTATGTTGACTATAGAGAAGTATTAGAAAACTTATTAGACTATATTTCAGATGATGAAGTAAAAGAGTTTTTAGAAAATACTACTTATAGTGAATTTCTTGAAGAAGATGATTAAAGGAGGAATAAAATATGAAATATTTAGTTGATAAAAAAGAAGTATCTGAAGAAAAGTTTAATGAATTATTAGAAAAAGCAGTAGATGATTACATTGATAAAGAATATGATAACTTGTTAGATATGGATTATCCACCAGTAAAAATATGTGGAGCGACTTATAATACAAGTAGAATATTAAAAGAATTAGATCCACAAAATTATTATTGTATAATGGATTTATATAAAAATGGAGAAAATGCAAATGTATCTGATGACTTAGAGTTTAAACAAAAAACAACTGTTAATGGAATTACATTTGAAATTATCTATGAAGAAGGAGAATAGTATATGTTAGTAAAGTTTATAGGAGCAGAATTTGATCCAAAGAAAATGCACATATATGATGTAAAAACTAAAGGTAAACATCCAGTCCATTTAATTGAAGGTGGAGAATATCTAACAGAAGATGATAGGAACTTTGAAACCGGCGGATGTAGTGATATGGGTTGGTTCTGGTTAAATCAAAAAGAATATGAATATTTCAAATCTCAATGTAAAGAAATTGAATTAGACTTAAATATAATAGAGGTATAATTACCTCTATTTTTTATTGAGATCTATTTACTATTATATCATTATATGATATAATAATATTAGAATAAAAATAGAAAGGGTTGATATTATGAAGAGAATTAATTTAGTAAAATATGGATTTGAAAGATGTCCAGAAGAAGATTTTTCAGATGATGGAAATAGATTTATTTGTTATAAACATCCTGAAGCACCAAATCTTGCAGTAAGTAAGTTAGTAGCAGATGGAGATGTATATCTTTCAACAAATTGGATTAAAACAGAATTAGAATATGATGAGTATAAAGATATTGAAGCATATAATATTTCAAGCTGGAAATATAATGGAGTAAAATTAGAATCTCTTACTGAAGAAGATTTAGAAATATTTAAAAATGCTTGTATAGAAGCAAGTAAAGAATATGATGATCTTGTAAATAAAGTTAAATATCCTGCATATGAAGAATTCGAAGCAATCTTTAATAAAGAAAATGAGCAAGCTAGAAAAGATTTAGAAGAAGCAAATCAATTTTATGATAATGAATTAAAATCAATATTTGGAAAATATGATTTAAAGAGTTATTATTTTAAATCAATTTTAGAAGATATTACAGATGCATTCAAATCATTAAATAGGACATTAAGTAGAAATAAAAAAGAAACTATTGATTATTGGATGAAAGGCTCTAGACAAGCACAATTATATACAGTAAAAAGAAATATAAATCCTAATTATGATTTAAAAAGAGCAAAAAAATATTATGCAGAATTAGTAAATGATTAAAAAGTGAGTTATTATAATAAATAGGAGGAAAATTATATGAAGAAAGAAATTATTAAATGTTGTATTTGTGGAAGAGAATTTGAAGGATTTGGTAATAATCCTGATGGAGCAATGTATTTAGATGATAAAGGAAATCCACAAAATATGAGTTTTGAAGATTATGAAAGATGTTGTGATCAATGTAATACAGATTATGTAATTCCTGGTAGATTATATAAAATGACTCATAGAGATAATAAATAAATGATTAAAATCGGGCTTGTATAAATACAGGCCCGGTATATAAATCTATTTACCGATTTAATAAAATATGATATAATTATTATATAATAGATAAGGAGGAATAGAAATGAAAAGAGAATTTGAATATATTATAGTAGGAACAACAAAAATTAATGATGAAGATCGCGAATGTATGATAACACCTTGTCATACAGATAATAAAGAAGAAGCTGAAAAGAGATTAAATGAATTTTTAAATAGTAAAAACGAAAGAGATATAGAAGATAAAAAGAAATTTACTAATATTCATTTAGATATTACAGATGATCCGTGGTGGAATGATCCGTATTATACTAGAGATTAAGGAGGAATAAACTGTGAAAAATTTTAAAGATCAATTAAATTTATTTGAAAAAGATAATTTACAAATATATAAAGTATTAACAGCATTAGAAGTAGAATTATCAGAATTAGCAGATAGAGAAGATAGTTCATTTGAAGGAATATGTCGATATGTATACCAATGGATAATGAATACAGATATGACTCCAGGAGAATTATGTCATATATTATCTGACGGATTAGCTGAAAAAGAAATAACAATTGAAGAAATTTTAAAAGATGATCCAAAAGTAAAAGTATATGTAAATATTAATGTATAGGCCGGCTGTAAAGCAGGTCTTTAATCTATTTACTAAGATGAAGAAAGCAATTATAATTAAATTTATAGGAGGAAGAATTATGAAATGTAAAATATGCGGACAAGAATCAAATAATAAAGAAAGTATGAATTATTTAGAAGGATCAGGATATTATTTATGTAATAACTGTTATGAGAAATATAAAATGTACCCAATGTATGAGAAAATTAATGACGAATTAAATACTGTAGCCAGGCCTACTTGGGAGGATATGTATTTTGAGATAGCAAAAGTAGTATCTAAAAGAAGCGAAGATCCACATACTAAAGTAGGAGCAGTAATCGTGAAGAATGGAGTAGTTGTAGGAACAGGGTATAATGGAGCTCCGAGAAATTATCGCGGTAAGTTTAACTGGAACAGTGAAGAAAAATATGATTATGTGATTCATGCAGAGCTGAACGCAATATCCAATGCTCAGTCAGTTGGAGTATCAGTTGTAGGAGCAGATATTTATCTTACATTGAGTCCTTGTCATGATTGCATAAAGTTATTAATTCAAAATCAAATAAAAAGAGTGTTCTATTTAAAAGAATATAAAGATATTGAATTAACTAAAAAGATAGCAGATAATTCAGACATAGAACTTATAAAATGGACTTTATAAAAGTCCTTTTATTTTGCATCAAATCTATTTACTAAAATTACATTATTTGATATAATATAATCAGAATAAAACAAATAAGGAGGAATAAAATATGACAAGACAAGAAAGAGTAAAAGAATTAACAAATCTAATAGGAGCAGAAGATACTAAGATTAAAAATCAAATATTAGCAATACTTCAACCACATATTAATATGCCTATAGGAATTAGAATGAATAGATCAGGATATAATAAAGAATTATTTTTTGGATTAGATATTTTAAAAGAAAATGGTGAATCTGTATTTGGAACAGACATTAGTATATATTTTGAACATAGATATGGATGGGAAGATCATAATCGAGTTGAATCTCCTGATGATTATAAAATGGGAATAAATTATGGATCAATTGGAACTCATACAGCTCATGAACGAAATGGAGCATATAAACAATCAGACATCATGATTGGAAAAGTATGGGAATATGAAGATGAACTAACTCAAATTTATAATGAAATTGATTGGACAAATCTAAAAGAATTAGAAGAATTATTAAATGAAATTCGTGAAGAAGAATCTGCTAAAAGAAGAGCAGAAGCAGAAGAAAAAAGAAGACAAGAAATACTTCAACTTGAAACTATATTAGATTACTTATGTCCAGGAAGAAAAATAACTGATCCTACTAATGAATGGAATGAGTTCATAATTGATAAAGTAGGAAGAAAAAATATTTCACTTGATAGAAAAATTTGGATAAATAGAAAATGGACATACTACATTGAAAAATATCAATTAGCAAGATACATAAAAGAACATAATTTAGTTTATACAGAAGGATTATAATAATCCTTCTTTTTGCATTATATCTATTTACTTTTTTGTAATAGTTTGATATAATATAATTAGAATAAAGAAAGGTAAAAGGTGTAGATTATGAAAAAGAATGAAATGAAAGAAAAATATAATGATATGTTAAAAGAATTCCATTTTACTTTAGTAAATGAAGATACTAAAGAAGCTAGAGAAATTAAAAATAAATATGAACATATAAAATATGATAGTATTTTTACAGCATACGGAAAGCCAAGTGCTACAAAAGTAAGAACATATTACGAATGTAAAGAATTAGTAGAAAAATTTACTGAAAAAGTAAATGGAGAAATTTATAATAAAGGCATTGCCGGAGCAGGTAAAGATAATTATAATTATTTAGCTAAAGTAGTGACAGACACATTTACAGCATGGATCTACTGCACAGTAGGAGCAAATAGAATAGTTATAAAGGAGGTATAACATATGTTTAGAAGCAGATGGAATCAATTTAAAGAAGCAGATAAAAATTTGTTAGAATACTTATATAAAAATGAAATTGACCATGCAGCATATAAAACTTCTTTCTTTACTGAAGCTGAAATTAAAGAAATGTATAAAGAAGTTAAAAGAGATTATGATGACTGTCTCAATTATAACCATTTCAAAAAGTTATTAGAATCATTTAAAGATATATTAGCAGATGAAAATTTCAAAATATATAATGATATGATTCAATTAGCTGATGATCATGTATTATTCGATATAACTGTTGATATAGACCCTGAAGAGTATTGGATAATAGCAAGACAATATTTCGAAGATTTTGAAGAATTGACAGCTGAAGAAATTTATGCTGATGGTAGATGCAGCAGACATATAGTAGTAAAAAATACAGTAAAGAACTTTTTCAATTTTAGAGAATTAAGAGAATTGCAACAACAATTACAAAAAGATTTTATAGATGAAATAAATAAGACAGGCGTTGAGAGAGATGACTAATTATTTAAGAAAGAAAATAGAATCATTTATAAAGCAATTTGATATAGATTTTACAATAGTTGAAT
>JAEEGL016799604.1_pt1 | contig 21100 bp, 14 predicted proteins | sample 9134231 | NCBI WGS metagenome assembly JAEEGL01 (sample SAMN16246548, study PRJNA631951) | gut metagenome | biome: gut microbiome; feature: rumen; material: fiber-attached | host: Bos | place: Iran: Karaj | collected 2018-10 | reverse complement strand
TGTTTCTTGCAAATTCAATGACAGCAATCTGCATTCCAAGACAAATTCCAAAGTATGGAAGATTGTTTTCGCGGGCATATTTACAGGCAGAAATCATTCCTTCTATACCTCTGTGTCCGAATCCGCCTGGAAGAATTATGCCTGCACAGTCTTTAAAACTTTCTGCGGCAGTTTCATCTGTAATTGTGTCGCTATCAACCCACTTTATGACAACTTTTTTTCCAATTACAAAACTTGCATGGTTTAAAGATTCAACAATACTCAAATATGAGTCGTGAAGTTTTACGTATTTTCCAACAAGAGCAATTTGTATTTCTCCCTGGCGTGAATGAATACTGTTGACCATTTTATCCCATTCAGAAAGGTCAATTTCTTTGGTTTCAAGTCCTAACTCGCGGCAAACAACATCATCCATTTTCTGACGGTGCAGCATAAGAGGTACTTCGTAAAGACTTGGCAGGGTTTCATTATCAATAACACAATCTTCTGCAACATTACAAAAGAGTGATATTTTCTTTCTGATTTCTTCCGGAATTGGTTCAGAACATCTTGTTACAATGATATCAGGATGAATCCCAACAGCCATAAGTTCCTTCACCGAATGCTGGGTTGGTTTTGACTTGAATTCTTCGGAACCTCCAATGTATGGAACCAGACAAACATGAATAGAAAGACAATTTCTTCTGCCAACTTCAATTCTTAACTGACGTATTGCTTCAAGGAAAGGCTGACTTTCAATATCACCAATTGTTCCTCCAACTTCGACAATACATACATCGGCACCGGAAACTTCTGCATTTTTCAGAATAAAATCTTTGATTGCATTTGTTACATGAGGGATGATTTGTACAGTCTGTCCAAGATATTCACCCCGTCTTTCGCGATTTAAAACATCCCAGTAAACACGTCCAGAAGTCAGATTTGAATATTTGCTCAGATTTTCATCAATAAATCTTTCGTAGTGACCAAGATCCAGGTCTGTTTCTGCTCCATCATCTGTTACAAAAACTTCTCCGTGCTGGAAAGGACTCATTGTTCCGGGATCTACGTTCATGTATGGATCCAGTTTTTGAGATGCAATTTTTAATCCTCTGCATTTTAAAAGTCGACCGAGGCTTGCCGCAGTAATTCCTTTTCCTAATCCGCTGACTACTCCACCAGTTACAAAAATAAACTTTGTCATTTAATTACACCTCCTGAAAAATGATTTATATCAACAAGACTTAAATTTTTTGAATTGAATTTACTTACCAGACAGTCTGCAAGGGCATTGGCTGTATCAATTGCAGTAAAACAGTCTATATCGTGTTCTACAGCCAGACGTCTGAGTTTTACTGATTCAGCAACCGGATCTCTACCTTTTGCTGAAGTTGAAACAACATAATCAATCTTTCCGCTTTCCAGCAGGGTCATAACATTGTCCTTGTAATTTTCATGAACTTTTGAAACATATGTTACTTCCATTCCGGAACGTTCAATTGTGCTGGCATTTCCACTTGTGGCATAAAGTTTAAAGCCCATGTCGTAGAATTTTTTGGCCAGAGCAGGAAGTTCTGGCAGATCGGACTGACGTACGCTGAACAAAACTGCGGCATCTCTGTCTTTTACCTGATTTGGGTGAATCATATGCCAGCCTGCAGCCATCATTCCTTTGAAAATTGCTTCTTCGCGTGTATCAGCAATGCCTAAAACTTCTCCTGTAGATTTCATTTCTGGTCCAAGATGAGTGTCTACATCCATCAGTTTTTCAAAACTAAAAACCGGAACTTTTACTGCAAAATAAGATGGATGACGGAAAAGGCCTGTTCCAAATCCCATATCCTTTATTTTTTCACCAAGCATAGCCTGGGTCGCAAGTTCTACCATTGGAACGCCTGTTACCTTGCTTAAGTAAGGGACAGTTCTTGAAGAACGAGGATTTGCTTCGATGATGTTTAACTGACCTTTGTAGAAAAGCCACTGAATATTTACCAGACCTTTAGTTCCAAGTGCCAGTGCCATTGCGGTAGATTTTTCTACAACAGTTTTTGTCATTTCTTCTGTAAAATTCCATGGCGGATAAACAGCAATAGAGTCGCCTGAATGAATACCAGTCCTTTCAATATGTTCCATTATTCCCGGAATAAGGACATCTTTTCCGTCACAGATACAGTCAATTTCCAGCTCTGTTCCTTCCATGTATTTATCAATCAGGATTGGATTTTCAATTTTTTGAGCCAGAATGATTTTCATGTACTCTTTGATATCTGCGGAGTTACGGGCAATAATCATGTTTTGTCCACCAAGAACGTAAGATGGCCTCATTAAAACCGGATATTCAAGTTTTGCAGCAGCTTCCAGGGCTTCTACTTCGGTAAGAACAGTCATTCCTTTTGGACGGCTGACCTGAAGTTTTTCACAAAGTTCTTCAAAGCGTTCTCGGTCTTCTGCAAGATCAATTGAATCTGCTGAAGTACCAAGGATTTTTATTCCCTGCTGATCCAGGAATTTTGTAAGTTTGATAGCGGTCTGTCCCCCGAATGCAACAACTACACCAACAGGTTTTTCTACTTTTATGACGTTCATAACATCCACTGGTGTAAGAGGTTCAAAATAAAGGCGGTCTGCAGTGTCAAAGTCGGTAGAAACGGTTTCCGGGTTGTTGTTTATGATTGCAACTTCGTAACCAAGTTTTTTCAAAGCCCAGACACACTGAACCGATGCATAATCAAATTCAATTCCCTGTCCAATTCTGATAGGACCAGAACCCAGAACTATGATTGTTTTTTTATCATTATTTTTTGCGTGAATTTCCTGAAGATATTGTTCAGCCTCGTTTTCTCCACCACAGGTTGAATAGAAATATGGTGTTTCAGCATTAAATTCACCGGCACAGGTATCTACCATTTTGAAAGACTTAGGCTGATATAGCATCTCGTTTTTGCCAATCATTTCGTTTGTTTTTTCACTATTGGCAATATTCTGTAACTTGTAGAGGAACCATTTGTCAATTTTTGTAACGGAATGGATTTCGTCAATTGTCATGCAGTTTCGTTTGATAGCCTGATATATTGCAAAAATTCTCTGATCATCAGGCTGTCCAACTCTGTCGCGGATTTTTTCGTTACTTTCGGCAGCAAAAACCGGCAGATTCAAATCTTTTACACCAAGTTCTGCTCCTCTGACAGCTTTTAAAATTGCTTCTTCAAAGTTCTGACCAATTGCCATTACTTCACCAGTAGCTTTCATTTGAGTTCCAAGTTTGCGTGAGGCGTACACAAATTTTTCAAAAGGGAATTTTGGAACTTTAACGACAACATAATCCAGAACTGGTTCAAAGGCGGCTGCAGTTTTCTTTGTGATAAAGTTTGGAATTTCATCAAGAGTGAATCCAACCGCAATGAGGGCTGCAACTTTTGCAATAGGATAACCGGTTGCTTTTGAAGCCAGGGCAGAAGAACGGGAAACTCGAGGATTAACTTCAATTACCGCATATTCGAAAGTTTCTGGATTCAGGGCAAACTGGCAGTTACATCCACCTTCAATTTCCAGGGCAGAAATAATGTTCAGGGCGGCAGAACGCAGCATCTGATATTCTTTATCTGCAAGAGTTACGGTTGGGGCAATAACAATGGAATCTCCGGTGTGAATGCCTACCGGGTCAAAGTTTTCCATCGAACAGACAGTGATTACATTACCTTTAGAGTCACGTATTACTTCGTATTCAACTTCTTTCCAGCCGGAAATACATTTCTCCACCAGTATCTGATGGATTGGAGAGCGGTGAAGGCCGTTGTGGGCTATTTCATTGAACTGGGCTTCGGTGTAAGCAATTCCTCCACCAGTTCCACCTAAAGTAAAGGCAGGACGTATAATTACCGGGAATCCAATTTCATTTTTTGCAAAATCCAGAGCGTCTTCGTAATTTGTTACAACTTTAGAAGGAATGCAGGGTTCACCAATTGCTTCCATGGTGTCCTTAAACATCTGGCGGTCTTCCGCTTTATCAATGGTGAGAGGTCTGGCCCCAAGCAGTTGAACATTGTGTTTTTCCAGAAAGCCTGATTTTGCCAGTTCCATACTTAAAGTAAGTCCGGTCTGGCCACCTAAAGTAGAAAGAAGACTGTCTGGTTTTTCTTTTTCGATGATTCTTTCCAGCGTTTCAATATTTAATGGTTCAAGGTAAATTTCATCCGCCATTGCATGGTCTGTCATTAAAGTTGCAGGATTTGAATTTACCAGAACTACTTCTAGTCCAAGTTGTTTTAAAGCTTTACAGGCCTGGTTACCTGCATAGTCAAATTCTGCAGCCTGTCCAATTATGATAGGACCGGAACCGATAATCATTACTTTGTGGATATTAGGATTTAGACTCATAATTTTTTTGTCATCTCCTTGATAAATTTGTCAAAAAGATAATTTGTGTCGTGAGGGCCGCCACAGGCTTCCGGATGGAATTGCACACTGAAAGCAGGAATGTCTGTGTAAGTTAAACCTTCGCATGTATTATCATTACAGTTTATAAAAGCAAGTTTTGCATATGGAGGGATTGAATCATTTTCTACCGCATAACCATGATTCTGGCTTGAGATATAAATCAATCCGGTTTCAGTATCTTTTACAGGATGATTGCCGCCGCGGTGTCCGTACTTTAGTTTTGAAGTTTTTGCACCACGGGCCAGGGCCAGCATCTGATGACCAAGACAGATTCCAAAAATTGTGACAGGCTTTTTGCCCTCTGGCAGAGAAAGATCATAATCACAGAGTTTTTTGATTTCTGAAATAATTTTTGTGTTATCTGCAGGATCTCCAGGACCGTTTGAAAGCATAATTCCATCTGGATTTAGGGCAAGAATTTCCTGGGCGGTGGTGGAATAAGGAACAACTGTTACTTCCGCACCTCGTTTTTCCAGTTCCCTCTGAATATTTGTTTTTGCACCAAAATCCCACAAAACAATTTTGATGTTCTGAACTTTTTTCATTTTGTGATTAATTTCAGGATAATTTTTTACAAGAGGGGCTTTTTCTTTTTTAATTTCAGTGCAGCTTACACTTTCAACTGCTTCTGTAATTTTGTAATTTTTGATTTTTTCTAAAAGTGAAGCATTAATTTCGGGGCACTTATCACTGCTGATTATCATGCCGTTCATAACGCCTGTTTCCCTCAGTTTTTTTGTAAGCGCTCGGGTATCAATTCCGCAAATTCCGGTAATATTCTGACTTTTAAGGAAGGAATCTAAGGTGCCCTCGCATCTGAAGTTGGAAGGAATATCACACAGTTCTCGTACAATATATCCTTTTACCCAGGACTTTTTGCTTTCAAAATCTTCTGGAATAACTCCATAATTTCCAATCAAAGGGAAAGTCTGGGTAACAATTTGACCAAAATAACTTGGATCAGTCAGAGTTTCCAGATAGCCTGTCATACCGGTGGTAAAGACTGTTTCTCCAATGGTAGAACCACTTGCACCAATGGATTTTCCTTCAAAAACGGTCCCATCGGCAAGAATCAGAAATGCCATAAAACCTCCAGGGGAAAAAAAAAGACGCTCATTTTAAATAAAGACAATATGTCTTAACTTAAAATGAACGTCTTTGTTCAGTTTGAAAGAAATAATAAAATTATCAGCCTTTAATGTCAAGAAAGACTTAAGAAGCATTTCGTTTATGTTTCTATTGACAAGAACAAAGAATAAAGGATAATATTTTCTAAATATGAAATCTATGAATACAAACACATTTGCATTCTTCTCTTTTGAGGCTTTCTCCTTTTATTACTTTAGTAAAAATGGGAGTGCCCGATAAAGCGTAGGCTGGCAAGTTGCTTGTAGATTAAACGATATAGTTTATATACAAAAAGAACGGTTCTATTCTTTATCGAATGGAACCGTTTTTTTTTGGTGCTTTTTGTGTATCAAAAAAATATGAGGAAGTAAAATGACTGAACTGGAACAGGCTCGTAGTAAAATTAATGAAATTGACGCTAAAATGGCTGAACTTTTTGAGCAGAGAATGAATCTTGTAGTGCAGGTTGCAAACTATAAAAAGAAAAATGGAATGCAGGTATTCGATTCAACTCGTGAACAGCAGGTTATAGACCGCTGTGTTCAGTTCATCAAAAATATAGATTTACAGCCATATTATGTTAAGTTCATTCAGGATTTGATGGATATTTCCAAAAAATATCAGCATAAACTCCTGGAAGGTGCAAAAATTGCATACAGCGGAATTGAAGGTGCATTTGCAAATATTGCTGCAAAAAAAATTTTCCCGGATGGAGTTTTAATTTCCTACACCGACTTTGCATCAGCTTATGAATCTGTAGAAAACGGAGAATGTGATGTAGCAGTTCTTCCAATAGAAAACTCTTACGCTGGTGAAGTTGGTCAGGTAAACGATCTTATGTTTACAGGAAAACTTTATGTAAACGGTATTTATGGTCTTCCTGTAACTCAAAATCTGCTCACCGTAAAGGGAACAAAACTTTCTGATATTAAAACAGTCATTAGTCATCCACAGGCTTTGGATCAGTGTGAAAAATACATAAAAGCACATAACTGGGAAACTAAAAGTGCAAGTAATACTGCCAGAGCGGCAAAACACATTGCAGAACTGGGGGACAGATCTATAGCCGCAATTGCCAGTTCAGAAACAGCAGAACTTTACGGACTTGATGTTCTGGCTTCTCATATCAACGAAAATACAAGCAACACCACCCGCTTCGCAGTTTTTTCAAAAGTAAAAGAAGAAATTATCAATACAGAAGATTTCAGTACTTTTATTATGATGTTTGTTGTAAAAAATGAATCTGGTTCTCTGGTAAAAGTTTTGAACACCATTTCAGATTTTGGATTTAATATGCGGGTTGTTCGCAGTCGTCCTTTGAAAGATTCACAGTGGGAATATTATTTTTATGTTGAAGCAGAAGGTAAACTTTCTTCAGAAGGCACACAGAAAATGTTGAAGGAAGTTTCTGAAAAATGCCAGATGTTAAAAGTTCTCGGCTCATATATTTTGAATAAAAAACTCTAGCAGGAAGATATTATGGTAAATACAGTTCATTTAGGTGAAAAAACTTATGATGTGGTGATTGAGAAAGGCGTTTTTAACCGTGCAGAAAAAGAACTCAATCTGAATAGAAAAGTTTTGATTGTTTCAGATGAAGGGGTTCCTCCTGAATACGCAAAGGCAATTTCTGAAAAATGCAAAGAGCCTGTTATTGCTGTAATAAAAAGTGGTGAAAATCATAAAAATCTGGAAACCATGCAGGATTTGTTCCAGTTGATGATTCAGAATAACTTTACCCGCAAAGATTGTGTCCTTGCTGTTGGTGGAGGAATGGTTGGTGATTTGTGTGGTTTTACTGCTGCAAGTTACATGCGTGGTATCGATTTTTACAATATTCCTACTACAGTTTTATCAATGGTCGATTCTTCGGTTGGTGGAAAAACTGCCGTTAATTTTGGCGGAGTAAAAAATATTATCGGGGCTTTCTGGCAGCCTAAAAAAGTTCTTATAGATGTTGATTTGTTAAAATCTCTTCCTCAGCGTCAGATTTCAAACGGACTTGCTGAAGCTTTAAAAATGGCTTTGACTTTTGATGCCGCTCTTGTGGAAAAATTTCAGAAAGATAATCCTTTTAATCATCTTGAAGAAATAATTCAGCGTTCAGTTCAGTTAAAAACAGATGTTGTTGAAAAGGATGAAAAAGAATCAGGCCTTCGCAAAGTTTTGAATTTTGGTCACACAATCGGGCATGGAATTGAAATTGTTTCAGATGGTGCTCTTTATCATGGGGAATGCGTTGGACTTGGAATGCTTTGTCTTGCTTCAGAAGAAGTTCGTCAGATTCTTATTCCGGTTATGAAAAAATTGAATCTTCCGGTTGAATGTTCTGTAAATGTGGAGAAGGCCCTGGAAGCAATCAAGCATGATAAAAAAGCTGGAAACGGAAGTATTTCAACAATTCATGTAAATAAGGCAGGCACTTTTGAAATGAAAGATATGACTCTTGAAGAATTACATGAAAGACTAGAAATGGTAGTGGTGAGGTAGGAAGATATGAAAAATATTCTTGGCGAAAATCTTGCAGTAACAATTTTTGGTGAAAGTCACGGGCCATATATTGGAGTTGTTTTAGACGGACTTGCACCAGGAATTCCTGTTAATAAGGATTTTATAAATCATCAGCTGGATTTAAGACGTCCAAGCGGAAAAATTTCTACTGCCCGCGTTGAAAAAGATGAATTTATTCTTGCAAGCGGGGTTTTTAATGACAAAACTACAGGAACCCCTCTGACAATCCTTATTCCAAATTCAGTTCAGCATAGTAAAGATTATGAAAAAACTGCCATGTTTGCCCGACCTGGCCATGCCGACTACACAGCAAATGTAAAATATCATGGATTTCAGGATTACCGAGGTGGCGGACATTTCAGCGGAAGAATAACAGCAGCTCTGGTTGCGGCAGGAGGAATTGTAATTCCTGAACTTGAAAAAAAAGGTATTAGAATTGGAAGTCATATTCAGTCTTTGGGCGGAATAAAAGACAGACCTTTTGGCGATTATAATCAGGATTTTGACAGTCTTTCAAACACAAATTTTGCCGTTCTGGACAATGAAAAAGCAGCTTTGATGAAAGCAAAAGCAGAAGAAGTTGCAGCCCAGGGTGATAGTATTGGTGGTGTTCTTGAAACTGCAATTACAGGAATGCCTGCGGGGGTAGGAGAACCATGGTTTGGAACTTTGGAAAGCATGCTTTCTTACGCACTTTTTAGTATTCCTGCAATAAAAGGAGTTCAGTTCGGGGCTGCTTTTGATCTGGTAGATCATCCTGGAAGTGAATTTAATGATGCTTTCTATATGGAAGATGGCGAAGTTAGAACTAAAACAAACAATAATGGTGGAATAAACGGTGGAATTTCAAACGGAATGCCGGTTACTTTCAGATGTGCGGTAAAACCAACTCCATCAATTTATAAAGAACAGAATACTATCAATATGAAATCTATGACTAATGCAAAACTTCAGATTGAAGGAAGACATGATCCTGCAATCATCCACCGCGCAAGGGTCGTTGTTGATAGTGTAACAGCTCTTGTAATTTATGATGCTTTAGCCGGTCGTTACGGAACAGATTATTTTGGTCCTTTTTCAGATAAAAATGATGATTCAGATTTGTCGGATCAGATAATTGACGGTGGTGAATGGTTATGAAATACGGACTTATTGGAGAACACTTAGGACATTCATTTTCAAAAGATATTCATAACATGATAGGAGACTATCAGTATGAGTTAAAAGAAATTGAACCGGATAAAGTTGATTCTTTTATGAAGGCAAGGGATTTTCAGGGAATAAATGTAACAATTCCTTATAAAGAAACAGTAATCCCTTATCTTGATGAAATAGATGAAGCTGCAAAACTGATTGGAGCCGTAAATACAATTGTTAATAAAAATGGCAAACTTTACGGTTACAATACAGACTTTTACGGAATGAAATCTTTGCTCGAAAAAATGGGTCTTTCTGTAAAGGGTAAGAAAGTTCTGATTTTGGGAACTGGAGGTACCAGTAAAACTGCAAAAGCTCTGGTTCAAAGTTTGGGCTGTAAAAGTGTCGCAAAAGTAAGCCGTCATCCTGAAAGTGAAGAAGAAATTACTTATGAAGAAGCAGTAAAAGAAACAGATACCAATATCATCATTAATACAACACCATGCGGAATGTTTCCTAAAACTGATGCACAGCCAATCAGTCTGGACTCTTTCCCAAAACTGGAAGGCGTTTTAGATGCAATTTATAATCCAAATTGTACGAATTTAATTCTTGATGCAAAAAAAAGAGGATTGAAGGCCGAGGGTGGACTTTACATGCTGGTTGGTCAGGCTATCAAAGCGGCAGAATTCTTTTTTGATAAATCAGTTGAAACAGACAAGGCTGATAAAATCTTTAAGACAATTTTAGGCAGAAAAGAAAATCTGGTTTTGATTGGAATGCCTGCAAGTGGAAAATCTACAGTCGGAAAACAGATTTCAAGACTTTTGAACAGAGAACTTATTGATTCGGATGCAGAAATTGTAAAAAAAGAAGGTCGTGAAATTTCTGAAATTTTTGCTAAAGAGGGTGAAGCTTATTTTAGAAAAGTAGAATCTGAAGTTATTGCCGAACTTTCCCTTAAAAATGGATGTGTAATTTCCACCGGCGGCGGGGCAATTCTGAATCCGCAAAATGTACATAATCTTAAAAAAAATGGAAGAATTTATTTTATAAATCGTCCGCTGGAAGAACTTTTACCAACAAAAGACCGTCCAACTGCTAATAGTGCAGAAAAAATAAAAGCCTTATTTGAAGTTCGTTTTCCAATCTACAAGGCTGCTGCAGATGCTATCGTGAAAGGTGGAATTGGACCTGAAAAAATAGCCCGTCAGATTATTGCAGATGCAGGACTTGAATCTGATATAGTTCAGGACATCGCTGTTATTAAGCCAGGCAAAGCAGAAGGAAAAGTTTCTGCTCCACCATCGAAAAGTTTAGCCCACCGTTCAATAATTTGTGCCGCTTTGGCAGAAGGAAAAAGTCTTATTACCAATGTTGATTATTCTCAGGATATTCTGGCAACTTTGGATTGTGTAAAGGCTTTAGGGGCTCAGGTTGAATGTAATGAAGATAAAGTTTCTATCACAGGAATTGGAAATGAAAACATGAGGGGACAGACCCCAAATGAACTTTTCTTAAATTGCCGTGAAAGTGGTTCAACCCTACGTTTCTTTATCCCCCTTGCAATTCAGTTTGCTTCAAAAACAGAACTGTCTGGTTCTAAAGTTTTAATGACTCGTCCTCAGACAATTTATGAAGATCTTTGTTCTAAAACTGGAATTTCTTTTGACCGTAAGGAAAACAAAATTATCATCAACACGAATGGTAAAAAGTTTACAGGGGGAACTTATGAACTGGCAGGAAATATCAGCAGTCAGTTTATAACAGGCCTTCTTTTTGTGCTTCCATTACTCGAAAATGATAGTCAGATAAAACTGATTCCTCCTGTAGAAAGCCGTCCTTACATCAACCTTACTTTGCAGGCCATGTCCGATTTTGGTGTAAAAGCAGAGTGGAAAGATGAAAACACTTTGTTCGTAAAGGGGGGACAGACCTATAAAGCCCGGGAAATTGCTGTCGAAGGGGACTATTCAAACGCCGCTTTTCTGGATGTTTTTAATACACTTGGCGGAAAGGTCAGCGTTGAAGGTCTTTATGATAACAGTTTGCAGGGCGACCGGGTTTATAAAGAAATGTTTGCTCAGTTGGAAAAAGGCTGTTCAACTTTGGATATTTCAGACTGTCCTGATCTTGGACCAGTTCTTTTTGTGGTGGCTGCAACTCATAATGGTGGAATTTTTAAAGGAACAAAAAGACTTGCCATAAAAGAAAGTGACCGCGGAAAAATAATGTGCGAAGAACTTGCCAAATTTGGAATTAAAACAGAACGTTCTGAAAATCAGATTGTGATAAAAGGCGGAAAGATTTTTACTCCTAAGGGCAGGATAAAAGGCTGTAACGATCACAGGATTGTAATGGCACTTTCAACTCTTTTAAGTATAACTGGCGGGGTGGTGGATGATGCCCATGCCGTTCAAAAGAGTTTCCCGTCTTATTTTGATGTAATTAAAAAACTGGGTATAAACGTAGAGAGAAAATAGATTTACGAACTAAGGTAGGAAAAAAAATGAATATGGAGTTTGAAAGAAAATTAGCAATTCCAGCAGAGGTAAAAGAAGAATTCCCTGTAACTGGAAAGGTCAGCAAAATTGTTGAAAAAAAACGTGCAGAATTAAAGGCTATTTTTGAAGGACGTTTGAACAAACTTTTGCTGATTATAGGTCCCTGTTCTGCTGATAATGAAGATGCAGTTTTAGATTATATGACCCGTCTTATAAAGGTTCAGGAAAAAGTTCAGGACAAAATTTTTATGGTTCCTAGAATTTACACAAATAAACCTCGTACAACTGGGGACGGATACAAGGGAATGTTACATCAGCCTGACCCAAGTCAGAAACCAGATCTTTATAAAGGTTTGATTGCCTGCCGCAGAATGCACATGAGGGCGGTGGAAGAAACAGGCTTTATTTTTGCAGATGAAATGCTTTATCCAGATAATTATCAGTATCTTGATGATTTGCTGGGCTATGTTGCTGTTGGTGCCCGTTCTGTTGAAAATCAGGAACACAGACTTGTTTCAAGTGGAATTGAAGTTCCAGTAGGAATGAAAAATCCAACTTCCGGTGATTATGCAGTTATGATGAATGCAATTCATGCCGCTCAACATCCTCATACTTTTATTTACAGGGGTTGGGAAGTTCATTCAGAAGGAAATCCAGATACACATGCCATCCTCCGCGGTTCAACAAACAAGCACGGAAATAATCAGCAGAATTATCATTATGAAGATTTAATCCGCCTTTGTGATGCATACGATGAACGCGAACTTAAAAATCCTGCATGTATCATTGATACCAATCACTCAAATTCAAAGAAAAATCCTTTTGAGCAGCCTCGAATTGTTATGGATGTTCTTAATTCTTGTGCTCACAATGATAGAATTAAAAAGATTGTAAAAGGATTTATGATTGAAAGTTATATCGAAGACGGCGCACAGAAAATTGGTGAAGGTTGTTACGGAAAATCTATCACCGACCCTTGTTTGGGCTGGGAAAAATCTGAAAAACTGATTTATGATATAGCAGATAAACTTTAATTTTAAGAGGTTCTTATGGCACGTTGTGTTATTGTTGGTGCGGCTCAAATTACAAATTATGCAAGACTGCGCGAACAGCTTCGTCCTGATGATTTTTTTATCTTCTGTGATGGAGGACTCAATCATGCCGAAAACCTTGGGGTAAAACCTGATCTGGTGATTGGAGATTTCGATTCCCATGAAAAGCCCGGTCTGGCGGTGGAAATAATTCAGCTTCCCTGCGAAAAAGATGATACAGATTCTTTTTATGCCTGCAAGGAAGCAGTCCACCGCGGTTTTGATGATTTTTTACTTTTGGGATTCCTTGGTCAGCGTTTTGATCATTCTCTGGTTAATATTTCTGCCCTGCTTTATCTCTACAAAAGCGGAAAAAATGCTTATCTTCTGGATGATTATTCTGAAATGGAGATAGTGGGGACAGACCCCTCTTATATTCCTCCATCATTTTCCTATTTTTCCCTTCTTTGCGTTGACGGAAATGCAGGTGGCGTTACTATCAAAAATGCAAAATATCCTCTGGAAAATGGTTCCATAAATTGTGATTATCAGTATGCCTGCAGCAATGAAGTTTTGCCTGGAAAAACTGCTGAAGTAAGTGTAAAAAAGGGTCATCTTCTTTTAATAAAAATCTTCTAAAAAAACGCAATAAAAAACTCTTTCTGCCGATAATGAGTTTATGAAAAAGAAAACAAAATCTATTAAATTATCGAAATTTGTATTTATTGGAATTATTGCTCTGGTAATAATTATTGGTGGATTTACAGCAGTCCATTCAATCAGAAAAAGAATTAACGATAGAACTGTAAAAGTTGCTTTTTATGGTTTGTCAGATGATATTGTAAATCTTTTAAAAGAATACATTCCTCAAAAAGAAAAAATTACAATTAAGTATGATGTAATTGCTCCCGGGGCTATGGATTTATCTATTCTTCAAAAAAAATATGATGTTCTTTTTACCTGGAAAGGCGAAGTTACAGACTCACTTGCAGGTAGTGTAGAAACAATTCCAAACAGACTTTTAGATTCCATTCCTTCTGCCCTGCGCAATAAATACTGTCTGCCACTTTTGCTCGATCATTATGAAATGGATGTTTATAATCCGGTTGTTTCAAAAAGCGAAGTAAAACCTTTTGAATCTTATAAATCTTTTATGGATTATGTTTACGGTGCGAATAAACTTGTTTTTTCTCCATTCTTTACAAATGGTGGTGATGACAGAGTTCTTTTTGCTTTCCTTGCAGTTTTAATTGAAGCACAGGGGGGGACAGACGCCTACAACAAACTGATTGAAGCTTTAAAATCTGCTCAGTCTCTTTCGGATGTTCTGGATGTAGAACTTGCAGTTTTACCAGATGATGGTGGAACTCTTACTTTACGTAGTCAGCTTGATATCTTAAAAACCTGGCCAGAACTTGGTTTGACTCATCCTCAGTGGTACATGGGAAATATAAATGACCTGGTTGGATTTGCCAGTCAGTTCCAGGTAGCAGCTTTCTTTACAAGTCTTTCTCAGCACAGAACTTTGAATTATAACGTTGTCAGAAATTTTGAAACTATAAGAATGCCATATCTGACTGATACTATCTCTCACGGGGTAATTGCTCCTGCAATTTCTGGAGTTTTAGTAAGTGATAATGTGAATGGAAAAGATATACTTGCAAGTCTGATTTCTATTGATGTACAGAATCATATTTCAATGAAAACTATGCTCGCTCCAGTCAATTCCCGGGCAGAAGCTTATGATGTTCAGTCAGATGATGTACGTTTCTTTGCAGCTTCCTGTGCAGGTGGTGCATTACCTGACCCATATCTTGCTGTCTACCAGAGAAGACCAGACGATTTTGCCGAAATGGCAAAAGAAATCAGAGCATATTTAAGATAATTAATAGGTTTTAGCTATAAAATTTCGTTTTACTTTTTGTGAAGTAGTCATTTCTAATGGCTCCTTCAAAAGAGTAATTTTTGTAATCTGAGAATAAGTCTGGAAGTTTTTGTTTACCTTTGCAACATCCTTCCTGATTTCTTCCATTACTTCATCCTGAACGAACTGATTGTTTCTTTCACATCCAAGTTTCTGATAGAGTGAATCGCTTGGGTAGATTAAAGCTTCAATCAGTTCTGAAGTTTTATCATCATCAGGGTGATATCCGCGGACTGTTACCTGCTGTACGTCATCAATCAACTGGAAAGAATCTTCAATTTCTTCAGGATAAACATTTTTTCCACCACTTGTAACAATCAGGTTCTTAGCACGACCACAAAGCATTACATAAAGTTCTTTATCCATCCATCCTAAGTCACCAGTTTTCAGATATCCGTCTTCAGTAAACATTGCTTTTGTTTCTTCCGGCATCTGATAGTAACCCTGCATTACCATAGGACCTTTTATAACAATTTCACCAACATTCTGAATGCCCTTGTTCGTAAGAGTTTTTTCACCATTGATAATTTTTATATCTTCGTATGGGGCAAAAGAACGTCCAACACTTTCAATTTTAAAGTGTTCCAGAGGATTAAGGGTGATAATTGGGGATGTTTCTGTTAGACCGTAACCCTGGATAAAATCTATACCCATTGCATTGTATTGTTTGAATACGCTGGAAGCCAAAGGTCCACCACCGCAAATTGCAACTCTAAGGGTGTAAATATTTGCCTGCTGTAAAACTGATTTGAAAAGGACTTTTCCAAGATTTTTTCCAGTCAGTTTTTTTATGAAGAAAGAAATACCACGGAGGCAGGCAATCAGACCAGAAACAAGTGGTCCTTTTGAACGAATTCCGTTTCTAATTCCAAAAAGCAGTTTGTTATAAAGAAGTGGAACTCCCAGCATGATGGAAATTTTACCTTCTTTAAGTTCTTTCATCAGTTTTGAAACCGCAAGACTCTTTCCAAATACAATTTCAGCACCAGTTTCTACCGGAACAATAAAGGCTGCCTGCATGGTGTAGGCGTGGTGGATTGGAAGAAGAGCATAAAAAACATCTGTGTTGTAAATTGTAAGGTTGGTCATGGCAATAAAACCGTCAGAAATCAGGTTTCTGTGACTAAGCATAACGCCTTTTGGTTTCCCAGTAGTTCCAGAAGTAAAGAGAATTGCTGCAGTATCTGTTTCCTGAACAGGTTCATTGTATTTTACATCACCGTCTGCTCTAAGATTGTAGACATAGTCTTCTGCTTTATCTGGATTTAAAGATTTTACAATGATGTCCTTAAAATTTTTGGTGTAGAAAGCAGCTTTATCATCATCACAAAATACAATTTTTGGTTTTGCTGTATTTACAATGTTGATTACGTCTGGTTCGTGAAGTCCATTATCAATTGGAACAATTATACCGCTGGCGAAAAATGCTGCATGGAAAACTGTTGCCCATTCAGGAGAGTTTTTTCCCATTACGGCAATTCTGTCACCTTTTTCAATTCCGCTGGCTATTAACCATTTGCCCAGTATTTGAACTTTTGACAAAACTTCATTGTAGGTTAAAGTCTTTTTTCCATCTTCAGGACCTTCAAAAACTGTAAAAAATGGTCTTTCTCCATTTCTTTTTGTCTGAATACGGAGCATTTCTGGGAATGTTGGCCATTCACCTTTGAAATCAGTTCCTCTAAAATCATCTAAATAAGCCCAGGGTAAAGTTCTCTGTGTATTGGACATTTGTTTCTCCTTTAAAACCCCACGTTAGTGGCTGATTTTATGAGTTAATTATACATCCATATATAAAAATTTGAAAAAAATTAGAATGTTAATGCTAAAATATATCGAAAATATAATTATGAAGATTTTAAATTTAGTTAATCAGCCTGCAAAAAGAATTCTTGTTTTACTTTTGATTCTTTTTTCCGTTTCATGTTTAAAACTTTGCGCGGAGGATCAGACTCCAGCACAGGCTCAGGTTTCAAGAGAAAAATTTGTAGCAGAAGCAAAAAAATATGTCGGTTCTCCTTATGTGTACGGGGCTGTCGGTCCTGATAAGTTTGATTGTTCAGGTTTAATTTATTATGTTGCCAGAGAATCAATTGGAAAGCAGTTACCAAGAACCTCAAAGGCTTTGTACAGTTATTGTAAAATTATTCCTGATAAAAATAAGGAAATTGGAGATCTCTTGTTTTTTAAAACAAATAATACTGCTCCAATCACCCACGTTGGTATTTACATTGGAAATAATCAGTTTATTTCTGCAATTAGCGATGGCCCAAACACTGGTGTTATAATTTCTTCTCTTAATCAGCCTTACTGGCAGCCAAAATATGTTGCCTGTGGTCAGTTTATAAAATCTGGAAAAGCTAAAAATACAGAAGAAGTTTTTGAAGAGGAAGTTGTAAAAGCAGATGGTGAAAAAGTTTCTTCAAAATCAAAGGTAAAACTGGAATATAAAGGAAGTTCCTTCTACAAGCCAAATGCAAAATTTCCTGATGCTTTGACAGTCGATTCAACTGTTTTCTGTAACTGGTCATTAGTTTCACCAAATGAATTTATGCTTAAATGGCGGGGAATAGATATTCATTCAAATGTAAGATATTCAAAATGGATTCTGGAACCTGGTATTGGTCTTGCATTCAGATATAATCACGGGCTTGGAGTTTTCCAGATGCCTTTAATGCTTTCTGCAACCGTAAATGATTTTGTTCGTTTTTATGCAGGGCCTGTTATAACTTTTGGACAGCCAAAAATGATTGGTACAAATGAAGAAATAAGTGCTTCTGTTTTTCCAGGAATTCTTGGGGCATCTTTTTCAACACCTTCAATTCCTATTGGAGACTCAAAAGTTCAGCTTGTACAGGATATAAGTTATACTGTTTTCAATCAGAAAGATTATGCAGCATTACCATTCATCCAGTCCGTTTCAGCTGGTCTTGTTTTGTTTACAGGTATTCGTGTAACTTTTGGTCTTGGAACTTTTTTAGGTAAGTAGATGAAACACAGACTTTTTATTTTGACAGCATTTTTATCATTAATATTTTTATCTTCCTGCACGGTTGATTTATCTTTGGTTTTGCAGAAAGACGGTTCTGTAGATATTTCATTCGAAGGTGGAACAGGACAGGCTTTTACAAAAATGATATTTGCAGCCGCTGGTGGGAATGAACAGTCTATCGACGTAAAACAGGTAAGCTACGAACTTGCAAAGGCAGGTTTTACAAATGTAAATTGCAATGCCAGTGATTTTTCAAGTATCCGTATTTCAATGAAGGATGATAAAAGACAGTCCTACATTTTTTCATCTGGAATTGTGACTTGCGAAAAAGATTTTCTAAAACTGAACATTACAAGAAAAAGTCTTGTTGATTTTTATAATTCTGCAGATGAGCAGTTAAAAATGATTCTTGATTTGTTTCTTGCTCCAGTTTTTAATGATGAAGACATTTCAGATGAAGAGTATCTGGAGCTTCTTGCTACTTTTTACGGAGAAGATTCTGCAAAAGAAGTTCAGAACAGTTATATCAATATAAAACTTACAAACTATAAGGGCGAAACTCAAACTCAAAGGCTACCTTTTAGCCGTCTAATGTGCTGGAAATAAAATCTTTTAGCAAATAATGTGGAGATTTATACAAGTTTTCAGCCATATTGTCAGTTATAGTTCTTCTCATGAAAGATAATAATTCAATTTTCATTAATCAGGTTGGATATTCCCTTAAGGATTCAAAGTATGCATTTCTTATGGGAGATTTTCATGAGGGGACAGACCTCTTTGAAGTTTTTGATGCAAAGACTAATGCTTGTGTTTATTCTGGAAAAATTTCTTTAAGTCAAAAAGATGATGCACGGGCAGGTCAACCTGTTTACCTGGCAGATTTTTCTGAACTGGAAAATCCAGGTCAGTATTATGTTCAGTCAAAAGATGCAAAAAGTTTTAACTTCAAAATTGAAAAGAATGTATACAAAGACCTGTATTTTAAGTCATTGAATTATTTTAATCTTTCAAGATGTGGACAGGGAATCTGTCATACTGGGGAAGCAGAAATTTACGGCACAAATCAGACAAAGAATGTTCAGGGGGGATGGCATGATGCCGGAGATTATGGACGTTATATTGTTGCAGGTGCCAAAACTGTAATGGATCTTTTAATTGCATATAAAAATACCAGAGATTCATTTACAGATTTTGATATTCTTTCTGAAGTACGTTTTGAACTGGAATGGATGCTTCAGATGCAGCGTGATGATGGAGCAGTCTATCATAAAATTTCATGCTATCATTTCTGTGCTTTTATAATGCCTGAAGAAGAAAAAGATAAACTGGTTTTATCTCCAGTTTCTACAGCCGCAACTGCCGATTTTGCAGGAGTAATGGCTTATTCATCTGCTTTTTTTGAAGATATTGATCCTAACTTTGCAAGAAATCTTCTGGCAGCAGCAAAAAAGGCCCAGCTTTATCTTGATACTCACGAAGATGAATTTTTTATCAATCCTCCTGAAATAACTACAGGCGGTTATGGTGACCGCAATGTTTCTGATGAAAGATATTTCGCTCTTTGTGCTTTGTGGGCTGCCACTGGCGATAATAGTCTTTTAGAAAAAGCTGTAAGAATCCGTACTTTGCAAAAACAGAGACCTCTGGATCCTGCTACTCCATGGGATCGCGGCTGGACAGAAAGTTTTGGCTGGGGCATGGTTTCTGGCTATGGAACAGAAATCCTTCTTGAAAATTCTGAACGTATAAAAGATTTTACACTTTTAAATAGTATCCGTTCTGATGTTTTAAAAGGTGCAGATGAAATTATGGGAATTGTAAATCAGTCTGCTTTTAAAACCTGTCTGCAGCATTTTGGCTGGGGAAGTAACGGGGCTGTTTGTGATCAGGCACATCTGCTTATGCTGGCCTATTCAATTAACGGAAAGCCTGAATATAAGACTGCTGCAAAATATCAGCTTGATTATATTTTGGGAGCTAATCCTTTGAATATCTGTTATGTAACCGGTTGTGGAAGTAAAAGTCCTCTGAATCCTCATCACAGGCCTTCCGGAGCGAGTGGAATTGTAACTGCAGGAATGCTTTCGGGTGGTCCTTCTGAATGGCTTCAGGATGAATGTGCAAAACAAAATCTTCAGGGGCAGCCACCATTGAAATGTTTTATAGATGCACAGCCAAGTTACAGTACGAATGAAGTTGCAATCTACTGGAATTCAACTTTTGTTTATCTTCTGGCAAAAACTTCTGACTTTTAATTTTGTTATTCTTAACATAAAATTATTAGTGATGGAGATTTTATAAAATGTTTGAAATAAAAGGTGTTTCTAAATCCTATAATAAAAACGGTGTAAAAGCGGTTAATTCCCTTAATCTGACTGTTAATAATGGTGAAATTTTTGGTTTTCTTGGACCAAACGGGGCTGGAAAAACAACAACAATCAAAATGATAACAGGCATTCTTCCACCAGACGAGGGTGATGTTATTTTGAATGACATTTCACTTGCAGAAAGACCAATTGCTGCCAAGAGAACTTTTGCATTCGTTCCAGATAACCCTGAAATTTTTTCCCGTCTTAAAGCTATAGAATATTTGAATTTTATTGGTGATGTTTACAAAGTTTCGCTGGAGGAACGTAAAAGCAGAATAGAATTTTACTGCAATAAATTTGGCTTAAAAGATGTTCTTGGCAATAAAATCTCATCTTACAGCCATGGTATGAAGCAGAAACTTTTTCTTATTGCAAGTTTAATTACAGAACCAGATAACTGGATTCTGGATGAACCTATGGTTGGTCTTGATCCTGAAGCTGCTTTCATCATCAAAGAGATTATGAGGGAAAGAGCTAATTCTGGAAAAACAGTTTTCTTTTCAACTCATGTAATGGAAGTTGCAGAAAAATTATGTGATCGCATTGGAATTATAAAAAAAGGAGAACTGCTTTTTGTAGGAACAATGAATGAACTTAAAGAAAAGTATGGTCAGGAAGGTCAGTCACTGGAAGAAATCTTCCTGAAATTAATTGGAAGTGAAGTACAGGAAGGTAAAAATGATTTTTAAGTTATTCAAAATTTTTGCTTCCAACAGTTTTTCTTTTAACACTATTTTTGAAGGATTTAAGAAAGGTCCCAAAGGAATAATAAAAAGTATCCTGCTTATTCTTGTATTAATTTATGTTCTTGCTGTTTTCACTTTGATGTACACCCTTTCTATGAATTCAGTTTATAAAGTTCTGGCAATGCATGAAAAAAGTTCTTTTATGCCAGTCCTTTCATGTTTTTTGGCTTTATTCATCATTTTGTTTTTAGGTTTTACTTCAGTTGCAGCAAATTATTACACCGGTAAATGTGAAGACGAATTTATGGCAATGCCTTTAACCCCAGTGCAGTTGTTCGGGGCTAAGTTTGGCGTTTCTTTTGTAACAGATGCAGTTTTTGCCGTTTTATTTTTTGCAATTGC
>JAEEGL016311154.1_pt1 | contig 21100 bp, 5 predicted proteins | sample 9134231 | NCBI WGS metagenome assembly JAEEGL01 (sample SAMN16246548, study PRJNA631951) | gut metagenome | biome: gut microbiome; feature: rumen; material: fiber-attached | host: Bos | place: Iran: Karaj | collected 2018-10 | reverse complement strand
GTTGGAATAATTTATATATTTATATTGAAATAAAAAAAGGATTAATTTACATTAATTTAAATAATACTCACAAATCAGAAAATAAATTTCCTGAAAAAAATATTATTTCAGAAATTCATTTGTTTGGAAATTTTACTGGAGAAGTAACTTCAATATATGGTACATTTAAAAAAGGTATAATGGGAATTAAAATAGATGAAAGTATTATATCTATTAGTAAAGAACCTGTAAATAAAGATTTAAATTCTTACGATTACAATGAACAAAGTATTGAGTACAAACAAGGCTTTTATTATATTGAACAAAAAAAAGAAAAATTAAATTTATTACCTTATAATTTTTCTTTTGAGGATAAAAAAGAAAATTTAGAAAAAAATAAAATAAATGAAGAAAAGATTTATGAAGATAATCAATTAAAATTTTTACTTTCTCCTTATCTTTATATAAATACTTTAGATAATAAAAATATTTTGAATGATTATTATTCTTTTTTCACTTGTAAAATTTCTAAAATCATTCTTCATAATTATGAAGAATATAATGGAAATATGATTTCTTTAGGAAATATTAGTGTTTTGTATCCTATTTTTATTATTTTAAATAATGAAGAAATTAGAACTCCAGAAAGAGTTAATAAATTGTTATTAATTTTTATTAATTTGTTAAACAACAAAAACAATTTGAATGAATGTCATAATATTAATTTTTGGGATATAATTTGTCAAATTTTAGAGAAATGGCCTATTGAATTTTTTAATGATGAATTGTTAGATACTATTTATACAATTTATGATATTGTAAATCAAAAAGAAGAAATGAACTTGTTTAGTTTTTATTTACCCAGATATAGAAAAAAAATATTATATATGTTAAATTATAAAATCATTGATTTCATAAAAGCTCAAGATAATAATAATAATTTAGAAGAAATCAAAAAAATACTATTAATGATTATAAAATTAATGAATATAGAAATTCCAAATTTTCAAAATAATGAAAATTTAATAGAACAAATTTATATTTTATATAATAAATTTTTTGAAAAGAAGGAAAAAGAAAAATTTTTTGATGATATTATTTTACAATTTTTGCATAGTTATTTATTATTAGAAAGTAAAATACAAAATAATAAAGAAAAAGTAAATATAAAAGAACAATATTTTCCTAAATTAGTAAAAGAATTATGGAAAATGTTTGAAACAAAAGATTTTCAAAATTATAAATTTGATGAAGAAAAAGATACAGAAAAAATATTATGTATATATATTCCGATTTTATTTATGCTTCATTTTCATTTTAAAAATAAAACAGAAATTTTAAATCAAATAAGAGAAAGAATTATTTCTCTTTTTTATAAAAGCATAAAAACTTTTTTTTATCAAAATAAACTTGTATTTTCCTTAATGAAAGCTGATTTTCAAATAAATGAAAATAATTTGATTTCAATATCAGAAAATTCAATAAATAATTTATGTATCAAATTTCCTTTTCAAGAAATAAAATTATTTGATTATTTATTTAAAATTATTGAAAATGATAATGAATTTAATAAAGAAAAAGATGATCCTATTGAAACATGTCAAGGAGATTATTTTTTATATTTAATTATTATATCTATTTCTTCTTTAAATAAAAGAAATCCTTTTTTTGTTTTATACTCTAAAATTAGTTTTGAATTTGTTAAAACATTATATCATTTTTTAGATGAAATAAAAGGTAAAAACCCAAAAGAAATAGGAATATTACCTTACCATAAAGTATTTATTAAATATTATTTATTTTTAGCAGATTCTATTGTAAAATTGAAAAGAGAAAAAATATATACAGAAAATCTTTTTGGAGGAATTTTCAAAGATTCTTCATTTGATTGGTTATCAGTTAATTTAAAGTCTTTAGAATGTAATAATTATAATCATGATTTTATTTCTGGAGAAATATTTTTTTTAAACAACATAAAAACTAAAAACTACAAAAGAAAATTAATTAAACAATTATTTTCTTATAATGGTTATTGGTCAGATAAAAAAGTATTTTTTCCAAATGATGAAGAATATGAAAGTGAAGAAAATAAATCAATGAATTTTCAATTAAAATTTAAAATAATGAACTTTATTACAAATGATTTAAAAAAACCTCTTTTAACTCCTATTTTAGATCTTCAAGATTATATGGAAAATTTTCCTAAAAATATTGAAGAAATAAACTATGATTTTTATAAAAAATTTTCATGGTTTAATAAATCAATAAATAAAGAAAAGACATCTTTTCAAAAAAATATAGAAGATATTTTAAATGTTTTATATGAGGATAAAACAAAAAAACTTTATTTATATTTTTTTCCTCAAACATATGACTCTTATGTTTATAAAGCTAAACTTATAAAACTTGGATATGAAATTGAAACTTTGTTTTATTTTTTTCAAGACAAAACAAATCAAAAGATTAAAATATGTTTTTATACTATTATAGAAGAACAAATTCAAAATCAAATGAAATTTAAATATGAAATAATTCCTTGTTTAAATAAAGCAAAAGATAAAATTATAGAATTTAAAATAGAAGATATAATTATGTTCTTCCCAAGAAATTATAATTATTGTTTAGCTGGATTAGAATTTTTTTTAATAAATGGAAAAAATTATTATTTTGTTTTTCAAAGCGATGATTTTATAAAAATTATGAAATTATTAACTACAAAAATAGTGAAAAAATCTTCAAATAATATACAATTTATAAAAGTAGAAAAAAATGAATTAAAAGTAATTGGTTATTTTTCAAACAAATATATTATTCAAAATCATTTAAATGATATAAGACAAACTAAGGACAAAGAAAAAATAATGTTGATGAAAATAATTGAAAAATGGAAAGAAAATAAAATTTCAAATTATTTGATGTTAATGTATTTAAATATTTTTTCAAATAGATCTTATTCTGATTTATCTCAATATCCAGTTTTTCCTTGGATTTTATATCAAAAACATTATATAGAGAAAAAACAAACAAATATAGAAAAAGATAATAATAATAATTCAAATATTGATGAAAGTAAAGATAATTATGAAGAAATTTTATCAAGAGATTTATCAAAACCAATGGGGCAATTGTTAAATAATGATAGAAACCAAACTTTTTCAAATAATTATAATAATAAAATTAAATGTCAATCACTTAAATTTCAAAAAGAAAGTAAACAAAACTTAGATAAAGAATTAAATAAAATTCCTGTTTATTCAACTAATTATTCAAATATATTTTATGTAACAAGTTTTTTAAGAAGAATATTTCCATTTAATTTAATTTTTAATGTTATAAAACAAAAAAAACATTTTTTCGAAAATTTTTCTTCAGTTCCTCTTTCTTTTTATTATGCATCATCTAAAAATGAATTAGATATAAGAGAATTAATTCCAGAATTTTATTATTTCCATGAAATATTTCAAAATATTAATAAATTAAAAGGAATAGAAAATGTTGAATTAGAAGAAAAAATAATTGAAAATTCAAACCAATCAAATCCTTTTTTTTATTATTGTAAAACATTAAAAGAATATTTAGAAGGAGAAGAAATATCTAAACATTTAAATAGTTGGATTGATTTAATTTTTGGTTTTTGTCAAAAAGAAGAAAACGCTAGAAATTCATTTAATGTTTTTAGATATGAAAGTTATATAGATTCAAATGAAAATAATTTACTATTTCTTGAAAATAAAGAAAATATAGAAAATATATATATTAAAGGATTAGTTCCTATTCAAATACTTTCTACAAAATGTTTACAAAAAAATTATTATGAAATTAAATATTCTGTTTTTCATGCAGTAATTCGACATTCTTTGTTTAAAATAAATATGAATAAGATTAAACCTATTATTTTTTCAAATTATTTTTTTCATATTGAAAATTTTGGTACTTCAAATTATATTTTTTATAATAGTTATATTTTTTTCATTTTTAAAAATTCACTTATTAAAAATGATGAAATTTATAGCAATTATTTAGAATTTAAAGGAGGAAAAATTTTAAAAGATTTTTCTGAAGATTATAAAAATAGAGATTTTTATGCTAATCATGCAATATATTTAGATATTAAAGATAATATTTATTATTCTTTTGATGTTGGCTTTTTTAATGGAGAAATTCAATGTTTTTCATTTAAAGATAATAAAATAAATCCTATTAAAGTTAATATTGGAAAAAGTGGGAATAATGATAATAATATTTTACCTTATATAACTGCAATAGAAATAATTAATATTGAACAAATTTTAATTACAGGAGATACAAAAGGAGATATTAAAATATATCATATAAAGAAAAATCAAAATGAAATTACATTAAAATATATAAAAACACTTTATAATCATACAGAAGAAATAATCTTTATAAATTATAATATAGATTTAAACTTATTAATTTGTGTATCAAAAGATGGATTAATTAATTTATATAAAATAAATGAATTTGTATTTATTAGATCTTATAAATCTCCTTATAAAGATATTAAATTTGCTTATTTAATATCAAATTTTATTCCTTGTATAATTGTATATGCTTCTCAATATTTATTTACAATTTTATTAAATGGTTTTAATATAAATGAAAAAATAAAATGTTTAAAAATATCAAATCCTCATATTATTAAAAGCTCAAACCATGAAGATTTATTAATGGTTTCTCAAGAAAATACTATAATATTTTTTAATCCATGTGATTTAAAAAATCAAAATAAAATTATTACTTTTCCTTATAATATTTTATCTTATTGTTTTACAAAAGAATTAGATACTATTTATGGTTATTGTCAAAATCCTAATACTAAAGATTATTATATATGCACTATGAAGGGAAAAAGGAAGATTCAATAGATTTAAATATATATTATTTAATATTTGTTTCTTAATTAATATAAATTTTTGGTTTATTCTTTAAAAAAAGAATGGAATCAAAAATGGAAATAAATAAGGAAAAAATTTTTCTTTGTAGGAAAATAAAATGAAGGAAAACAAATAAAAATTATATATTTGATATTTTCAAAATTAAAAGAAATAAAAAGGAAAAAAATCTTAATTTTATTTCTAATTATAAAAAGAATAACAATTTTTATGTTGATGAAGATACGTTTTTATTAATAGATGAATTTTTAGTTCCTTCTTTTTTAAATGATATAATAGAATCAAATGTTCAAATTAAAGAAAAATTAAAAAAATATAATGAAATTTCATTTCAATTTGAAGATAAAGAAGAAGCTGAAATATATTTGATAACTAAGAGTAGTATTATATCCGAAGAATTAATTAATAACAAAATTATTTAATTTTATTATCTTATATAAATCATAAATAAAGTGTCATTTATAAATATAATTTTTAAGAGGGATAAATAAAGGTTAGTTAAGTTTAACATATAAAATTCATATAAATATTCTATAAATATAAATAAAAAAAAAATAAATTAATTATATAAGAATAAAAATAAAAATCAAAGATTTAATTTTAAAAAAATGGATTTTGACTCAATGAAAAATTCTCCCCTTATCAAATCACCAATAACCTACCAAAAAAATGATATAAAACGTTCTCCAATAAATGTTAACACGGAAACATCATATACTCAAAAAGTTACAACTCAAATAAATTCTCAATATAATCCCTTATTAAATGAAGAAAATGCATCAATTTCAAAAGTAAATCAATTATTAAATAAATCAAATTATGATCTTCAAAATCAAGTAAATGCAATGGAAAGTTTTAATCATAGAAGTAATCAAATAATGGATAATTTAGTAAATTATGTTGATTATTTAAAAAATGAACTTTCTTCATCTCAAGCAGCAAGTAAAGAATTAGATAATCATTATAATTATTTACAAAATAAATCAAAAGATATTTTTAGTAAAAATGAAGAATTAAGAAATGAATTATTAAAAAAAAAAGAAATGAATGAAGAATTAATCAGAGAAAATAATGAATTAAAATCACAATATATGCAAATATTACTTAAATATAAAGGTGAATATCAACAAATTCAAAGTCAATCAAGAGAAATTGTTGAAAATTTTAAAGAACAAGAAAGGAAAAATAAAGAATTAGAAAATATAAATAATATGCTTAAAAAAGATTTAATTACTGGAGAAAATATTATTGAAAATTTAAAAAAAGCAATTAGTATTCTTTCTGCAGAAAAAGAAAATGAAAAATATAAAAATGATTTAGATGAATTAAGCCATTTTGTTGATTTAAAAGATAAAGAAATTTATAAAAAAGATGAAATGATTAGAAAAATGATTGAATTAAATAATGCTGTAAAATTAGAAAATGAAGAAAAAATTTCTCAATCTAAAAAATTAAAAGGAGAATTGAAACAAAAAAAAGCTATTTCATCAAAAGCAAAAGATATTAAAGAAGAAATCGTTAATTATAATAACAAGATTGAAGGATTAAATGAAATTATCAAAGAAAGAGATAAAACTTTAAATATGCTTAAAGGTTCTAAACAAAATGTTTCTGACATGTTATTTATTTCTTAAATTTATTTTATTAATTTTATTTAAATTTTTTTTGGTTATTCTTATATAAAATTTAATAAAAATATTATTTTTAAATTTTAGGAAAAAAAGTTATTCCCAAAAAAATATTGCAAACATAAAATTGTATAAATCAAAAAAATAAAGTATATTATTAAAAATAATCATAATGGAACAAATGAATGAAATTATCTTAAATCTAAAAAAATATAGAATTTCAATATTCAATTTAATAAAAATAATTGAACTTTTTGATATTGAAATTGAACAACATACAAAAGAAAAAAAAGAAAAACAAATTTTTCATATTGAAAAAATTTTAGGAAAAAAAAGAAATAATCCTTTCAATTATAATAAAACTATTTATAAAGATAAAAGTGAAATTTCTAAAAACATTTTAAAAATTAGGGAAAAATTCAATAAATTAATTAAAAAAGATGAAGAATTAAAAAAAATTCCTTCATGTCAAAAAACCTTAACAACAATTAATTCAACAATATCTTTTAATAAAATATCTTTTATTTCAGAAATAGATGACAATGAAAAATAAAAAAAATATAAAAAATATTTAAAAAAAAAAAAATAAAATCTAGAATTTTAATTGTAAATTTAATTAAAATATATTTATATTTATTATTTTTTAATTTTTGTTCTCTCTTTGTTCTTCTTCATTTAATTTAACTAAAATTTGATATTTAATTTCTTCAGGAATTAAATTAATTAAATCAATAGAACTTTGTAAATATTTTTCCATTTTATATTCAATTTTCTGCCAAATAAGGAAATATAAAACAATAGCAAAAACTAAGAATAAAATGAAAGTGAAAGTAATAATAACTTTAATATTATCTATTTTACTTTCAAAATAACCATCTAATTTATCAAGTAATGAAACAAACCAAGGTCTAATAACATATCTTAAAATATTTGCTGCTTCACCATAATCTTTATTTGAACCAAAGTCAATTTTCATTATATTATTAAAATAAAATTTAGATGATGTTCTTACAAGGGAAAAATATCTTAAAATTATATTTTTAAAACCAAAAATCATTGTTTGTAAAAAATCATCATCTGTATAATCTCCAGTATTAATATGAGTAATATTTCTATTTATCATTTCATAAAAAAAATTAATATAACTTCCACTTAAATGCTCCATTTTAAGATATGTTATTCTTTCTAATTCTTCAAAACTATCTGTTAGAGATTCATAAGTATTTATTGCTACTGTTTTTGTATCTTCATTATTTAAAATTGGAATAGAAGAATCTAAAAAATAACTTTTTATAATATTATATGATAATATTAAATGATTTTCATTATATCTTGTTATATTATTTATATGTGAAAAATTTTCTATTGTAACAAGGGCATATTTGGAATATAAGAATTTGAAAATAAAATATCCTTGAAATAATGTTATACAAATCAATATTCCTATAAAAATAGTTAAATATTGTTGATTAGATTTAATTGATTGATTATATTCATTTTTTTGTTTAAATTTGGAAATGACAATATCATCTGCAGATGAAGAATAATTTGTTTGATTTTCATTACCTTCATCATCAACATCATCTTCTTCTCCTAAAAATTTATTAAGTAATTTATTCATAAAAGTTTCACAAGACAATTTTAAATCTTCAAATCTTGATTTTTTAATAGTCATAATTAAATCAACAGGTCTGGTTCCATCATTTAAAAATTTAGTAATAGCTTTAAATGAGAAAAAGCCGAAAAAAAAAGTTAAAACAAAAGAAAGTACAAAAACAGCAATAGTAACATCACTTATATTAGTATCATTTAATATTCCATGAACTAAAATATAAACAACTTTTTTCCAACTTATATAATAATCATTTAATAAATTCATCATAACTTCATAAGTATTTCTTTCTTCCATAGTAATAGTATTTACTTCAACAGTAATAGTAGAAATGAAAAAAATACTAGTTGCAATTCTAGTTATTCCAGTCCAAAAAGGTTGTGATTCATAAGTTGGAACATTATTAGTTAAAGTCATTATATTTATCATTGAATTATCTGTTAATGAGATATAATCTTTACCAAAAGATACTGAAGCATTTGAAAATAAACCTATATTATCACTTAATCTTTTCCTATAAACTTGAAGTTCAAGTCTCATTGATTCTATATAATCTGCATTTGTTGAAAAATGCAAATCATATATTTTATATGATGAATTTTGTGCACATACTATTTCTGTAATAAAATATTTTGAATACATTAAGTCAGTTAAAATTTTGTATGCTATATCTGAATAATATACTCTATTATTTAAATTGGAAATTTTATTAAATGATACTATAAATTCTATTATTAAAAGAATTCCTAAAATTACAAAATATGAAATTGCTGAAATTTTTATAATTAACATTGAAGTTTCTGAAAATAAATTATTTAAAGAAGAAGTTGATGAAGAAAGATAATTAAAATCAGTATTATTATTTCCTTGAGCAATATTAAATTTTTCATTTTTTTCTTTTTCAATTTGTCTTTTATCTAATAAATGATTATATTCAATTTTTTTTAAAAAATCATCTAAACTAACATTAATATTAGGTTCAATACCATAACCAGCAGAAAATTCTTGTTTGGTTGGAGTTTTTTTTTTAAGTAAAATTTCTTTTCCAAAAAAAGGTAAAATTTTAATAAATTTTCTGATATCATCTGAAGGTTTAATTTGAAAATCTTGTATTGCTTCTTTTGTAAGAGGATTAAATATTTCAACAAAACTTTCTTTTGAATCAGATTCATCTTTTTTCTTTTTTTCGCTTTTTTCATTTGTTTTTGTTTCTTTCTTTTCTCCTGATTCATTTGAACGATTTGTTTCTTCTGTTTTTTCTTTAATATTTTTTTTTTCAGTTTCTTCTGTTTTTATTTCTTCAACAATATTTTTAACTGCAACAATATCTGCTCTAGTATAATTTAATTTTTTTATATCAAATATCATTAATTTCTTTTGAAACTCTGAAAAACCATTTTCATCATATTCAATTTTATCTTGATTATCAAGGTCAAAAAATTGAAAACAATAACCTAATATTTCATTTTCTTTATATCTCAATGGATATATTTGTAAATTCATTTTTTTTTTTCTACTTTCTTCCATTATTTGATTATAATCAATTTCAGTTGCTGTATTATTTACTTGTAAATTATTTGAACTTTTCTTTTTGTTTAAATAATCAGGAAAAACCCAAGTCACGAGTTTAGGTTCATCTAAATATTCCACATATTGTTCACTAAAATTAATAAATTCTTCATCAGGATTTAAAATTAATTTATCAAGGGAAATCATATGTTTTTTTAATAATTCCATAGATAAACCTAAATTAATTGAAGATGAAGTAATTGAATCCACAGTAAAATCATTTCTTGTTAAAACATAATAAGAATATAAAATTTTAGGATCTTTACCTTCCATTAAAACTTTTATAATAAAAGTATTAGAAAAATCATCATCATTATAAATAGTATATCTAGTAATAACTGGCATTAAATATCCTGCTTTATTTTTAGGTAAAAGTAAAAATTGTCTTTTTGCTCTTGATTTAATAGTCTCAATTGCATTTTCAGTCATCATTGCCCTTAATTTTTTTAATCTTTTTCCTAACATTTTTCCATGGTCAGCTTGACATAAAAGTGGCATTAACATTTCTATTCTTTTTCCTATAATTTCTTGTTTTGTATATCCTATTAATGATATTATTGAATTTGAACATTGAACAAAATGGCATTTTCCCATATCATTACTTCTACAATAAAATATGTAATCTTGATTTTCTAATAATGCATCTACATTATTTATATCTATTTTATCATTTTGACCTTTTTTTACTTTATAATTTATTTCTTCTTTTATTTTTTTATCTACTTCATCACTTTTCACTTTATTTTGAATTATTTCTTTCAAAAATTTTGAATATAATTGTAATATACTTTGTTGATCTGAATCAATTCTAAATGTTTTAAATTCTTCCCATAATATTTGTAATTCATGTAAATAATCATTTAATCTTGTTCCTACATAAAATAATTTATTTAAATTTAAACTTGATGTTAAATTTGTTGCTAAATTTCCCCAAAATTCACCATACATTTTTGTAGAAGCATCGATTAATAATTTGAATCTTTTAAATTTATGTTCAGGAGTATCTTCAATTCTAATCATTTCATCTTCACCAAAATTATTTTTTATCATTGATACACTTTTTTTAATGAAAAATATAATATAATCTTCAGTTAATGGATTTTTAAATCTTTCTAACTTTTCCAAATACATTTTGGCAGTATTTAAATTGTATTTTTTTTCATAATTAAATTCAACATAATTTAAAAGTATTAATTGAGAATCTGGAAATTTCTTGATTGCTTCACTATATAATATATTCATATAATGTAAAAGAGAAGTCCTCTGAACTTGAAAATTTCCTTGATTTTCCAAAAACTTTTTAAGAGGACATTCTTCATTAGTACAAGTTTCTTCATGAATTTCAATTTGCCCTCTTAATAATATTTCTTTTTGTTTTAAAGAATTAAAAGTATTTGTCCCAGTTCTAACACTCATATTTTTTTCAATATAATCATCAATTAAAACTTTTAAAAAATTCGCTCTCATTAAAAATTCAGTTTCATTCTTAAAATTAGATTTTCCTTCACAAAATTCTTGAAGCAAATTACTATAATATAAGGAGGCAACAATACAAATAAAAGGATAACCAATTGCTAAAAAATATATCATTCCATTAAAATTTGAACCTGATAACATTCTACAAAGTAATAAAACTATAAATGTCCAAAAAACAGAAAAATTTCTTATTGAAACCATACATTGTAAAAAAAAAGAATTATAAGTTGGAGATTCAAATGAAGTTTTTAAATTTAATAAACTTCCCAAAACCATTATAACAATGAAAATCCAATCATTATCTAAAGCAATATATAATATAACTAGAATAATTTTAAAAATAACTAATAATGTATTTGCTTGTGGATTTAAAATAGCAGTTTGTTTATTTGCATTAAATGGATTAAAATTAAAAATAGAATTTAAAACAATCAAACAAAGAAAACAAAGCATCATTACAATAGCTAAGAAAACATAAACAATATGTAATCCATTAAAGCATTTTATAGAATTTTTAACAATATCAACTTGATGATTACTATTACATTTAATAACTAATAACATTAACTCACTCATTGGGACTAAAAAAAAAGCACATGCATTTGAAGTAATATATGATGTAATTGCAACTGTTATTGAATATAATTTTGATTCTGTTCTATTAAAAGTTAATGTCATTGCTATTAATAAGAAATTTATAAATACAAAACAATTTAATATTATAAAAACTATAAAATATTGATCAAATGTTAAATATTTCATTAATGGAGTTAATCTTGTTGAACCTGTTATCAATTGAATTAAATCATATGCTTTTTTATTTACACACCAAAATGGTCTAAAAATATCAATAAATGCATATGAAACTAATTCTATCGTTTCAAATATCATAAAAAATGTTAATAATATTAAACCTACTGATTTTTTTCTTAATGTTGAATAATAAAAGTTAAAAATACGATATTTTAAAGACATATCAGAATTTGCATCTAAGTCTCTTGAAAGTAATTGTATTTTTTCTCCTTTTTCATTTAGATTATCATTCATTGATTATTCTTTTATCAAAATTGTATTAATTTATTATTTTAAATTATCGAATTTTGAAAAATAAAATAATAAATTTTTAAAAGAAAAAATTTTCTTAAAATTGGTGATATTTTAAATTTAAATTTATTTTGATTTAATTTATATTTATCTTTTAAATAACATTAATATATCTAAAAATTAATCAATTATAATCAACTAATTGTTCATTATAATCATTGTAATTTTTATTATTTATTTTTTCCTTCTTTTTATTGTCGTCAAAGACAGACTTATCAAAATAAGGAGGAAGATTATAGCCTTCAACAACAAAATTATATAAAATAAGAAATTTCCTCAAAAAAACATCAAAAGTAAGTGAAAAGAGAATAGCAACAAAAGCAGAAGTCATATATTTTAAATCAAATATAACATTACTCCAATGTCCAGTAATTGCAATATATGTTCCTCTAAAAAATTCAAATCTTTCAATATATGAAAGAATCAACACAGTTATATAATATAAAATTATACTAGAAATAATAAATATAATACTAAAAGTAGTATGAGTATTACTATCAACAATAATTTTTAAATTTGTCACTATAACAATAATAGTATAAATATTTTCCCCTAAAATCCAATAATCATAAGTTAAACCATAAGAATCAATATTTTTAAAAGTAAAATAAGAAATCAAAAAAGAAAAAAAACCTTGAATAATACCAACAAAAACCCATTTCCAAAATCTTTTACTATGAAATAATTTCCCATAAATTCCTTGAATATAAAATTTAGGATTACTAATTAAAATACTTGGTTGAAATTCAATATCATAAACTCCAAACCAAACAATAGGAACAGCAGTATAAAAAGTATTAAAACATTGATGAATAAAAGGATCATAAATAGTTAAGCCACTAAATATATTTAAAAATCCCATAAAAAACATAGGGAAGACAAAGAGAATATTTTTATAAAAATTATAGCAAACAACATAAGTATTTTTTCGATAAGCTTCTCTTCCATGAAAAAATAATAATTTTCTCAAATGAGAAAATTGAGTTATAGCATAATCAGAAGCTCTTGCAGCTTGAGTTCCTTCTAAACCATATATTCCAATTCCAATATTAGCTTCATTTATCATTCCAACATCATTTGCTCCGTCTCCAATTGCAAGTGTTATTGCTTTATTTGAAGTTTTAATTAAATTTACCATTTCTGCTTTTTGCTTTGGTGAAACTCTAGAACAAACTACACTTAAACATCTATTACATAATTTATAAAATAATTCTAATAAATAATAATCTCCAAATATAATCGAAAGAATTTCACTTGATATTAACAAACCATATTTAATATCTTTTTTTTTGAACAAGGAATCTGAAGTAAAGGATATTAAATCAGTTTTTATATTTTCTTCAGAATTAAATTCAATTATATGCATATTATCTTCAAATAATTTACAAGAATATGCTATATTTTTTGCAGTATCTAATTTATCTCCTGTTAGCATCCAAACTTTTATTCCTGTTTCCATTAATGAATGAATTACTGAATCTACTTCATCTTGTAATTCATCTTCTATTGCAGTTGAACCTAATAAATTTAAGTTTAATTCAATTTTATCATACAACTTAGGTATTATTGTTTCTTTTTCAGATATATCTTGCTTTGCTTTTAAATATTCTATTAACCAATTATCATATTCTTCTTTTGATATTTCTTTATATGCTAACATTAAAGTTCTTAATCCTTTAACTGCAAATTTTTTTAAATATTCTCTTGTTTTTAAGAATGTTTTTGAATTTTTACTTTTTTGATCTAATAATAATTCTATCATTGAATCTGCTCCTTTTGCATATAATATTATTTTATTTGTATCTGGATCTTTGCAAATTATACTCATTCTCTTTCTTTCACTTGAATATTCTAATTCATTTAATATTTTATAAGTTTTTTTTATTCCTTTAATTTCTAATGAAATGTCATTTTCAATTGTCCTATTTAAAAAAATATATTCTTGACTTCTGGCAAAATTGATTAAAGCTATTTCATCAGGAGATGAAGCTTGATATTCAATTTTATTTTCTTTTTCATATTTCTTATTATCAATAATAACTGAGTTACACAAACATAAACAAATCATAAAATGATAAATATTCATATTATTATAATTTAAATCAATACTAAATTCATTATTTAAATCAGAAAATTCCACATTAGTAATATAACCATAATTATCTTTTATTTCATTTTTTTTTTCTCTTTGAATAATTGTCATATCACCATACATTTTTTCTCCTATTGACATACATTTATATTGCATATAATTTTTAGTTAATGTTCCAGTTTTATCACTGAAAATAAATTTAACTTGACCTAATTCTTCGTTTAATGTACTTGAATGAACTTTTGTTCCCATATCTCTTTCAACATCAAACATTTCAATATCCCATGAAATAAACATTGCTTGAAAAAATTTTATTGTTTCCATAGTAACTAAAAGTGAAATTGGAACAAAATTTGTAAAAATTAAAATCCAAGTTCCACTTAATTTTAAAAATAAACTAAACGAAGTTGGTTCTTTATATTTAGAATTTTTTATGAAAATATAATCTAAATTATTTAAATTGCTATAATAAAAAATTAAATGTATAATTGATGAAAACATTGAAATTAATATTTGAAGAGAAAAAATAGTTAAAATTTGAAAATTCATAATATATTCTACAGAGGAATGTTTAGATCTTGTTTTAGGTGAATTTAACATACTTTTAGTATTTTCTCCTACATAAATCACAACTCCTATAATATAATCAGTTTGCTTTAATGTTGAACCTCTTAATAAAAAAGATTTTTCATCTATTAAAATATATTTATCTTTGTCTTTTAAATTGTTTCCTTCATATTCATATAAAGTAGCTGAAAATTGATAAATATATTCATTTGGTTGTTTAGTCACACAAACATAATTAAAATTTAAAAAATCATTATTATTTTGTAAAATATTTTTAATATCGTTATTAACTTGTCTATATTTTAAATTTGTTTCTCCATCAATATTTTTTGTTTCTATATAACATATTCCTTTTGGATCGGATGAATTTAATAATAAAAGATCTGCTGGAAATGGTTCATTAATACTAACTTTTACAATTTCACCTAGTTTTATATCTTTCCATTTTTTTTCAATAAATGTATTTTGTTCTTTATTATAAACATATGAAATTTTATTATTTTCTTCAGTATCACTTTTTTTTCTTTTAAAATCTTCATATAAATCTTTAGTTCCATTTAATACAATAACAAATGCTAAAGGAAATAATATAATAGGGTAACCTCCTGAATAAGAAACTTCTCTTATTGATTGTAATATAGCAATGATTAAAAAATAGACATTTGCTAAACGAGAAAATTGCTCCATTAACATTTTTGGAAAAAAAGTATTCCATTGATATTTTGATGTACTTATTTTATTTTTTTCCGAAGGATTATTCTTTGGAGAATTTATAAATATCAAATATAAATTTTCATTATTATTTTCTTCAATTAAATTACTATTGTTCATTATTAAAATATAATTTAATTATTTTTTAATTTTAATTTTTTTTAATTTTTCAATGAATGAAGATGGAATTCTTTTAGAAAATGAAACTTTAATAAATTATTCAAATTCTTCAAAGAACGAAATATTTAATATATCAAATGTTTTTAAAATTATATATTCACAAGGAATTAATTTTCATTCTTCACTAAAAAAAACAATTAATAATTTTTTTGATGAATCAAAAGTATTTGAAGCGAAGAGCTTAATGGGACAGAATTTAAATTTTTTTTATCAATCTATTTTAATACTTTTAAATAATTTAAATGAAATGTTTCAAAAACTTAAATTAATTTTAATTGAACCTTTGGAAGAATATAAAGTTAAATTAAATAATTTCAATAATTCAATTATATCAGATTATAATCTTCTGGTTAAAAAATATTATAATTCAAAAGAAAAAGTTATAAAAACTCAAAGACAATTTTATCATTCAATAATAGCATATAATAAAGCAAAACAAGAATTTAATGAAAAAAAAAAAGAATATTACAATAATTATTTAATGAAATTAAAATCAGAACAAAATAATTTTAAACAAATTTACAAATATCAAATATTATCAACAAATAAATCATACTTTTATTATAATAATATATATAAGCAATTAATGAAAAAATTAAACGAGAATGAAGAAAATAGATTAAACTTCTTAAAAACAAATCTAGAAATGTTTTGTCATGAAACAGAATTAATTTCAAATAAAACAGATTTATTTATAAAAGAATTTATAACTAAATTAAGTTCTTGGACAATGGAAAGAGAAAAAAAAATATTTAATGAAGAATTTATTTTTTCAAACAACGACAAAAGATTTTTAAATGAAGAATTTCTTATATATTCAAAAGATAATATAACAAAATTAAATATTCAAATTGCGAATAATAATCAAAATATTCAAAAGAAAAATACTACATCAAAAGGAAGAGTTCAATTTATTAATTTTTCTTATATTGAAAATGATGAAGACATATATGATTTAACTTCATTTCATAATATTGATTATCAAAAAATGGTATCTCATCAATTAATGAAATTCATTGATAGTTCTGATGAAATCCCTTATGAATTAATTTCTGTATGTAATACATTAATTTCAGAATTATCAGAATTTTCAAAAGTTGTAATAAAACAATATTTAGATAGTCATTCAAATGGTTATAATAGATTAAAAAATTATAATAATATTCTTCATTTTTCTCATTTATTAAGTAATATATTATTAAATTCACATCTTGATAATGAAACTTTAACTAATATTAAAATGGCAATTATTTTTATTTCACAAAAAACTTATGTAGTTTATGAAAATAAAAAAATATTTTTAAGTGGAATAATAAGTAAACATGAAATTTTTAAATCACCTTTTTTTTGGAATAATATTATTGAATTTAAATTAAAACTTAAATTAAATAATGTTGTCAAGGAAACTGTCAAAAAATTTAATTTAGAACTATTAAATACTAATAATAATCAAGAAAATAAAAATAGTAAAAATTTACTTTTAAATATGTTTCATAAAACTAATTCAAAAGAAAAAAAAAATTATACAAATGAATTTGCAAATTTAGTTAAATTTGATTTATATGATAAATTAAGTAGAGATACAAATAAATTTTTCTTAGATTCTTCATTTGAGCAATTTCACCTTATTTTAAAAGAATATATTCCATGTTTTATAAATTTTAATTTTGGGATTGATAAAAGTATAAATTTTATTGTAGATTTATGTAATAAATATAATATTAATAATGAATGGATTAATTATTATATAGTAAGGTTAAATTCTTCTTCTTATTCAATAATGCAATATGGACGAAATTTGATTCAAGATTTAAAGATTAAAAATAAAATTGAAGATATTAAAAAAGGAAAATTTGATTCTATTTTAGAAAGATATTCAATAAAAAAGCATATGGAATTATATAAGCTTGAAGATAAAATAATGATTTTATCTAATATAAGTAACTTTTTAAATAATCATAATAAAATGAATTTTCTTTATCTTAATAAAGATATAAATCATAAATTAACAAAAAAAATTTATAAAAATCTTTTACAAAATTTATCATGTAATACAAATTATAAAAATAATATTAGTCAATTTAAATTGAGAATATCAATTTGGAAAATTTTACTTAAAGTAAAAGAAATAAAAGCAAAATATCCATATATTCCAAACAAAGATAAAGCAATAGCAATTCCTATAATAAAATATGATAATAGTAATATAAGTATAATTGATTTAGATTGTCAAAGAACATTTTTTGAAAATGACATTGAAGAATATCAACAAAAAATAAATAATATTTTAAAAACAATTGCAATGCTCATTCCAGATATAAATTATTGTCAAGGATTTAATTTTATTTCTGCTTTTCTTATAAAAATTACAAATAATGAAGAAGAAAGTTTTTATATAATGATGGGATTGATTTTAAATACAAATTTTAAAGTTATCTTCTATAATGATTTATCTAAATTAGAAATTTATTTTAGTGTTTTTGAAAGATTATTATCTTTATTTTTACCTGAATTATCAAATTGTTTCAAAATACACTCAATTTTAACTAATTTTTATGCAAGTCCATGGTTTATTACTTTATTTACAAGTACAATAAATAAAAATAGTAAATTAGAGGTAATAATAAAAATTTTTGATAATTTCATTTTAAGTGGATGGAAAACAATATATAATACTTCATTAAAACTACTTGAAAGTAGGGAACAATTAATATTGACAATGAAAAGTGAAAATATTTTACATTATATAACAAGTGATTTAATAAAAGATGAATTATATGGAGAGGAATCTGAAAAGTTTATCAATAAAATTAGTGAACCAAGTATAATAAAGAAAAAATTAATTCATAATATAAAAAATGAAATTAAAACTGATAAAGAATATAAAAAAGTTTCCGAAAGTAATAATTCTTTTAGAAATAATATTAAATAAATAGTTTACATTTTTTATAAATTATTAAATTATTTTATATAATGGAAATATTTAATTTCAAAATTCATAAAACAATAGCTGATAATTCTAAGATAATATAAAAAAAGAAAAATATTAATTGCTCAAAGAACAGAAAAATTAAATTAATTAGAAAATAAGTATCTAAAAAGTAGAAAAAAGCAATTATTCACTCTAACAATAAATAAATTAATAAAATTTAAAAATATAATAATCCCATCAAATAAAAATTCACAATTAGAGAAATCAAAAAAAATTTTAACAAAAAAAATACAAATGAAAAAGCAAAAAGCTGGAAAAAACAAAAACAACAATTAATACTAAAAAAATAATTAAGCTAAGATAATAAAAATTTTAAATGAAGCCCATAAATTTTCATTTTTTTTTTTAAAATAATAAAATAAAAAAAAAAGAAAAATATATAATTAAATATAATTGAATATTTTATAAATATTCCTATTTACAACAATATATTAAGAATTATTTTTATTAATTTAGTTTAGTTTAATAAATCTTTATTATAAATTTTATAAAACAGATTATAAATTTTATTGTATAAATTATTTATTTCTTTTAATTAATAAAGAATTTATTGGAAAAAGATAAATTTAAATAAAAAATAATTTTTTTAATGCAAACAATAAATCTAAACAATAAAAAAATTGAAGATTCAAATTTGGAAGAAACAGAAGAAATAAACACAAATTCAAAAAATAATGAAATAAACACAAGTATAAAAAATAATGAAAGAAATCTTCCTCAAAACAAACCAAAATTCCAAACATCAACAATAAAAAAATTTATAGGAACAGAAAATATTGATTTGGGAATAACAAGTTTTTTTTATTCAAATTTAGATTTACAGATAGAAAAAATACAAAATTTTTTAAATAAATCATCAAATCATGGTTTAACTGGTTTAAAAAATATAGGAAATTCATCATATATGAATTCAATAATACAATGTTTAAGTCATTGTCCAGATTTAGTATATTATTATATAAGTGATTTATATGTTAAAGATTTAAAAAAACCACCAAAACAAAATTCTCAAGCAAAAAATGTTTCTCAATCATTTGCTTTAATATTAAAAAAATTATGGATTGAAGATTCAAAAACAACTTCTCCTATTGATTTAAAATATGCTATTTCTAATTATGATTATTCTTTTAATAATAACAATCAACATGATTCACATGAATTTATTTTAATTTTATTCAATTCTTTACATGAAGAAACAAATAGACAAGATTTAAAGGGTTTAATTAAATTTTATGAAGAACCAAAATTAGAAAGTGAAAGTGATATTAGTGCTTCAAAACGTTTTTGGACTTTATTTAAAAGATTAAATAATTCAATAATTACAAATTTATTTTATGGTCAAATTAGAAATGTTATGAGATGTTTATCATGTGCTTTTACTCAAACTAATTTTGAAGTCTTTAATATTTTACCTTTAGAAATTCCAAATTTAAAAAAAATAAATATATTACTTATTCCTTCAAATAATATTAAAGCTTCTGTTCAAATAAATTTATTTATTTCTGATTCAGCTTTATTTGTAGATATTGGGGTTTATATTAAACAATTTATTATTTCTGGATTTGAAAATTTTAGAGTTTTATTATTTAATTATAATAATTCAAGTGTGAAATTTGTTAAAATGAGTGAAAATATATTTAATGCTTCAAAAAAAGGAATGATTGTTTTATATGAAATTTCAGATTCTATTTCTAATGATAATGAAAATGATAATAATGAAAGTGATAATGAAGATATTATTCCTGGAGATTATTTTCCTTTTATTTCAGTATTTAGATTTAGAGATTTTAATGATAATAATATTATACCAAATAAAAAGTTTGTTTCTTATCCTAGAGTTTTTCCTATTAATTCTTTTAGTAAAATTAAAGCTTTAAGAATTAGAATTATAAGTTTTCTTTCTAATTTTTATCCTTTGCCAAATTTTTTTAAAAAAGAAATTGAATTAATTGAACAAATGAAAAAGAATTATATTGAAAAAAATATTGATCCAAATGATTTTGAACTGTTAAACATTTATCAAAATATTTATTCAAAACTTTTTAAAAACAAAGATAATGAAGAAATAAAAGAATATTTAGAAAAATTCCCATTTAAAGTTTATCTTTGTTCATCAAAAGAAGAAAAGGAGGACAAATTATTTTTATCAAATAATTATGAAGAATTCCAAAAGGAATTTCAAGATAATCTTCCAATAAAAAAATTAGTAGAATTAATAAGAGTAGGATATAAAATAGTAATATATTTAACTGATAAAGAAATTATAAAACCATT